>Ga0213876_10000298_pt1 | contig 44938 bp, 42 predicted proteins | sample BarmaccomBMRX_R9_FD_160113 | JGI IMG/M metagenome (GOLD analysis project Ga0213876, IMG submission 160113) | Root-associated microbial communities from Barbacenia macrantha in rupestrian grasslands, the National Park of Serra do Cipo, Brazil - RX_R9 | ecosystem: Host-associated > Plants > Roots...
AAGCGCTTCCGGCAGGGCCTGGCGCCGATCTGACAATCGAACCGCTAAACCGTGGAGTTGCGGGCGGTGACGATCCAGGTCGCCGAGTCCAGGAAGACGCCGCGCGGAGACTGATGCTGGGCCAAGGCGATGCGCACCGCCGGCTCGACCGCCGCCTTGAACTCCGGATGTTCGCGAAGAAAGGACCCGAGGGGCCCCATCCGCAACGCCGTGTCGACCGCCTCGTCGAGCGGGCCAGCGGTGAGCTTCTCGTCGTGGGCGACGACCCCGATGTCGGCGAAGCCGGCGCGCGCGAGTATCGTCTCGATCCGGCTGCGATCGGCGAAGGCGAAGGGGCCGGGCGCGCCCGGATCCGGCGGCGATGCGGGCGCCGGGAGGTGCGGCCGCGCCGCGGCCATCGGCAGGCTCATGATCGGGTTCTCGGCCGGGGTGCGCCAGCACAGGAAGGCGATGCGCCCCTCAGGCTTCAAAGCGCGCCGGACGTTGGCGAAAGCGGCGACCGGATCGGCGAAGAACATCACCCCGAACCGGGAGTAGGCCTTGTCGAAGCTCGCTGGCGCGAAGGCGTGGGTCTGGGCGTCGGCCTCCAGGAAGCGGGCCTGGGCGAGACCGGCTTCGGTCGCGCGGCGTCGGGCGACATCCAGCATCGGCCCGGAGGGATCGATCCCGAGCGCCTCGCCCGCCGCGCCCACCCGGCGGGAGAGCTCCAGCGTGCTCGCGCCGCAACCGCAGCCGATGTCGAGGACGCGGTCGCCGACGCCGGGGGCGAGCGCGTCCATCGTCGCGCGGCCGATCGGCTCTATCTGGCGGTCGAGACGCGCCTGGATCGCCACCCAGGTCGCCGCGGCCGGCCCGTTCCAGTGCGCGACCTGGTCGGCGTTGGGTCCTGCGCCCTGGGGCATCAAGGGCTCCTCGCAACGCGGCTCAGGCGTCGAGATCCTCCGGGAGGATCGCCATCTCGAACATGAACGAGCCGTCCTCGTCCTCGTCTTGGTAGACCACGCCGATGAACTCGCCCTTCAGCTCGACCTCGGCGGAATCCTTCTGCTTCGGCCGCGGGCGAAGCTGGATGTGGGGATTGCCGAACGTCCGCTTCAGGTGGGCCTGAATGCGGTCAATGTCCCTCTGGTCCACGGGCGGCGCTCCCAATCTCGATTGCCGCCGGACCCTAGCTGCATTCCCGAGGGTCGCAAGCCTCAGATGACGTAGTCGTAGGCCGCGTCCACCAGCGTCTGGTCCATCGTCTTGGAAGGCTCGCTGCAAGTGGGGCAGTTGATCAGCCTGGCGGGAACGCCCACGGCGGTGCAGCCGGAGGGGACCGGTTTGGTCACCACCGAGCCGGTGCCGATCTTGGCGAAGTCGCCGATCGTGATGTTGCCGATGATGTGGGCGCCTGCGCCGATCAGCACCCCGCGGCCGACTTTGGGGTGGCGCTCGACCCGCTCGGCGCTGGTGCCCCCGAGGGTGACGCCATGCAGCATGGAGACGTCGTCGCCCACCACCGCCGTCTCGCCGATGACGATCCCGGTGCCGTGGTCGAAGAAAGCGCCGCGGCCGATGACGGCCGCCGGATGGATGTCCACCTGGAAGAGCTCCGACATCCGGCTCTGCAGATATAAGGCGAACCCTTCCCTGCTCTGGCGCCACAGCCAGTGGCCGACCCGATGGGTCTGCAGGGCCAGGAAACCCTTGAAGAACAGGAACGGCTGGACGTAGCCCTTGCAGGCGGGGTCGCGCTCGAACACCGCCCGCAGGTCGGCCTCCGCCGCCGCGACGATATCCGGGTCGGCCTCGTAGGCCTCGTCGCAGATTTCCCTGAGGCTCATCGCCCGCAGCTCCTGGTCGGAAAGCTTGCGCGCCAGTTGGTAGGAGAGCGCCCGCGAAAGGGCGTCGTGGCGCAGGATCACCGCGTTGAGGAGCGAGGCGAGACTGGCTTCGGACTTGGCGAGGTGGGCCGCCTCGTTGCGCAGCGCGGCCCAGACGGGCGGCGTGGCCGCAGCGTCGACAACTTCCAGGTGCTTGGCCATCGCGTCTTCCCTTCGTGACCGGCCCGGAGGGGACCCCCAGACGCAGCGCTCGCCCTTGACGAGAGGATATGGCGCCGGAAACGGACGAGCGCCAGCTTGAGTTTCCCAAAAAAATCCGCTGCCGCCTCCTCCGCTGAGGCGCATCTGCGATCCTACATCGCCCAAGTTGGCGGTCTCTAAAGACGCGCGCGCGACGAGACCGCCTCGCGGTGCGCCTAGTCCGCCCCCTCCTCGGTCTGGGGCGTGGGCAGCACCCCGGCGTCCGCCGCGCCCGGCGCAGGGGCGGTGTAGCGGGCGAGGCCGTGGACGCGCAGCGCCTTTTCGATGTCCTCGATCTCGCGGACCGCCAAGTCGAAGCCGTCGCCGTGGAACGCGGTCTTCTCGATGTCTTCGAACTGCTCGGCGGCCTCGGCCAGCTGCTGCTTGGACAGCGACGCGCGCCAGGCCTGGAAGACGATGGTGTCCTCGTAGGCGGCATGCGGCTCGTACATGCGGGCGAAGCTCTCCAGGGCCTCGGCGAGCGCGCCGGCGTCGGCGCCGGCGATGGCCCCGCCGGCGGTCTTGGCCTGGATGTAGCCGGTGATCTGCCGGCCGCGGGCGTGCTGGGCGATCAGCACCGGCACGAGGGCGGCGGCCTCGCCTCCGGCCTTCAGCGCGCCCGGGAAGATGTGCGCCTCCTCGAGCTGCTGCTCGTGATAGGCTTGGCCGAACCGGCGGAAGAGGTCCGCCGCCCGCCAGATCTGCCGGCCGTCGACGCCGGAGAAGTTGGCGCGCACGAAGGCGGCCGTTTCGCGGTAGACGACGAGGATCCGCCGCAGCACCCCGTGCTCGCGCATCAGATCCTCGGTGGCCGAGACGTCCTCGCCCTTGGCGTCGTTTTTCCCGCAGCCGGCGAGGCCCAGCACCGCGCCGGCCGCGGCGGCGGTGATCAGCGCCCGGCGGGGCGCCAAGATCGCGCGTTGGTCCATCTTCTGCTCCTGACTGTGGCGCGGCGCATGCCTAACGCCCGCGATAGGCCTCCACACCCTGGTCGGGCAGCCACAGGCCTTCCGGCGGCGGGCCGCTCTGCCAGAAGACGTCGATGGGGATCCCCCCTCTGGGGTGCCAGTAGCCGCCGATCCGGAGCCACCGGGGCTCGGCGGTCTCGACGATCTTCTTGCCGATGGCGAGGGTGCAGTCCTCGTGAAAGGCCCCGTGGTTGCGAAAGGCGCCGAGGTAGAGCTTCAGCGACTTCGACTCGATGAGCCACTCGGCGGGCGCGTAGTCGATGACCAGCCGCGCGAAGTCCGGCTGGCCGGTCACCGGACAGAGGGCGGTGAACTCCGGCGCCGTGAAGCGGGCCAGATAGAGCGCGCCCGGGTGCGGATTGGGGACCCGTTCCAGGATCGCCTCGCCCGGACTGGCGAAGCCCTTGGTCTGATGGCCCAGCTGGGTGAGGGCGGCCTCCTTCATGGCCGCCCGCTTTAGCCCGGATCGCGACCAAGACAAACCGGCCGCCGCCCTCTATTGGACCTCAGACAGCATCCCCGAGGAGCTTCGATGGCGGGCAAGGATCTGGACGGCTTCGTGGTGGCGGTGACGGGCGCCTCCACCGGGCTCGGACGCGCGATCGCGGTGGAGACCGCCGAACGCGGCGCCAGCGTGGTGATCATCAACTACGCGTCCAGCGAGGCCGAGGCGGGCGAGACTGGCCGCCTCGTCGAGTCGGCCGGCGCCAAGGCCATCCTCGTCCAGGGAGACGTCGCCAGGGATGAAGACTGCCGCCGGATCGCCGAGGCCGCCCGCCCGTACGGCCGCATCGACGCCCTCTTCAACAACGCCGGCGTCACGCGCTTCGCTGGCGACCACTCCAAGCTCGACGCCCTCTCGGCGGAAGATTTCCTGAGCGTCTATGCCGTTAACGTGGTGGGGCCCTACCAGATGATCCGCGCCTGCCGCGAGCTTCTGGAGGCCGCGCCGGCGGGCGGGGCGGTGGTCAACACCGCCTCGATGGCCGCAGTGATGGGGATCGGCTCCTCGGTCTCCTACGCCGCCTCCAAAGGCGCGCTGGTGACCATGACCATCTCGCTCGCCCGCGCGCTCGCCCCGAAGATCCGCATCAACGCCATCTGCCCCGGCTTCATCGACACCCCCTGGTTCGGCAAGGGCCTGCGGCCCGACGTCGTCGAGCGCGTGCGGGCGAACGCGGCCCAGTCCAGCCCCCTGAAGGCCGCCTCCAAACCCGAGGACATCGCCGGCTCGGCGATCTTCTTCGCTTCCCCTGCCGCACGCCACATCACCGGCGAGACGCTGATGGTGGACGCCGGCGCCCACCTGGGGGCGGCCCCGCTCGCCCGGCGCTGAGCCGGCGAGGCTTAGCTTTCCTTTGCGGGCGAGCGTCGCCTTCGGAATGGATTTTTTACGTCCTCGGCGGCAAAACCACTGAGTATTTTTTGGTCACCACGAGGCGCCCAAAAATTAGACAGTCGCACGGGTGCGGCGCACAAAATTCCGCCCAAGCTCCTCAAAACCCACGGCCACGATGGCTTTGCAATGGGCGTTGGCGGCGACGTTCGCCAATTGCCTCTCCCCGAACGGGAACACCTGCGGGGCCGCCGGAGGGATAGCGGCGGAAAGTTCAAAACAGGGGATATCGATGAGCAAGTTGAGACTGGTTCTTTGCGCGAGCGTCGCCTCGCTCGGCCTCGCCTGGGGCGGCCTCGCCGCCGCCGACGAGGCGCCCGCCGGCGCAGCCCCGGCCGCCGCCGCACCTGCGGCGCCAGCCGCCACGCCGATGGCCGCGCCGGCGATGGGCGCGACGCTTTCGGCCAATCCGCATCCGCCCACCTTCGACGCCGGGCCGCTCGGCAACATCAACGTCGACGGCGTGATCAGCGGCATGGCCATGTTTCAGTCGCCGTCTCAGCCGGTGGGCTTCCTGAAGGACCGCAGCGCCTTCTTCGACATCACCAACGCCCAGATCATCGTCAACAAGTCCGACGGCCCTGTGCAGTTCTACTTCCAGGCGGGCGCCTACTCGTTTCCGACCCTCGGGGTTCCCTACGGCTACGCCAGCAACGTCACCCCGAACACCTTCGGCTATCTGCCGCAGGGCTACGTGAAGCTGGTTCCCAACGCCAACTTCAGCATCCAGGCGGGCGCGCTGCCCACCCTGATCGGCGCCGAGCTCGGCTGGACCTTCCAGAACGTCAACGTCGAGCGCGGCCTGCTCTGGAACACCGAGCCGCTGGTCAGCAAGGGCGTCCAGGTGAACGGGACCTTCGGTCCCTGGGCGATGTCGGTGGCGGTGACCGACGGCTACTACACCAACGCCTATTCGAACGTTTCGGGCTTGATCACCTATACGTTCAACAGCTCCAACAGCCTCACCTTCGCCGCCGAAGGCAACGCCGGCAAGACAAGGGTCGTGGGCTCGCTGGCCAACGGTCAGGTCTACAACCTGATCTACACCCACACCCAGGGTCCCTGGATGATCCAGCCCTACTTCCAGTTCCAGACCACCCCGGACAACGCCACGGTCGGCTCGGTCCACGGCCAGATCTGGGCGGGGGCGATCCTGGCCAAATACAGCTTCAACTCCGACTGGAGCCTCGCCGGACGCTTCGAATACGAGTCCGAGAGCGGCGCGGCCGACCTGCTGGGCTTCGGGCCGGGCAGCAGCGCCTATTCCGTGACGCTGACGCCCACCTATCAGCACGGCGTGTTCTTCGCCCGGCCGGAGTTCTCCTACGTCGGGCTCAGCCACTACGCCAAAGGCTTCTCGGGCTTCGGCGCCAACGCCGACAAGTCGAGCGAGTACCGTCTGCTGCTGGAGACGGGCTTCCTGTTCTAACGTCCTCAAGCGAGGCGCGGCGCTCCAGACCTTGCAATCTGGAGCGCCGCCCCGACCTCTCTTTTCTGCATCCCTTCCGTCTCGGCTTCCGAGCCGAGGCGGGCGTGTTTCAGGCCGGGCGCGCCGGCCAGCCCAACGCGATCCCTACCTCAGCCTGCCCTGCGCACGCTCACAAGTTCCGGACGGGGCGCGGTGGCTTCGGCGCCTTCGCGGCGGGCGAGAAGCGGTACGCGCGGCGCGTCGGCGACCACCAGGGTGGTGAGGTTCGCCGCGGTGTGCGCCGGCGCTTCCGGATCTTCGTTCATCGGCGGCTCGTGGGCCTTGACGATGTCGTCATGCTCCACCTGCCGCACCCGCTCGGAAATGTTGAGGCGGGTGAAGAGCGTGCTCGCCTGATAGCGCTCCACCGCCTCCTGCCATTTGCTCCGGGCGTCCTTCAAGAGGTTCTGGACCTCGCCCGCATAGAGCAACTCGAACCTCGAGCCCGTGTAGCGCCCGAAGAGGAAGTTGCCGCCAGCGGGCGACAGCGGGCGCCCCTCCTTGAACCGCATGAATCTGTAGGTGGCGCCGGATGCGCCCTTGATGTCGAGATGGTCGTTCATCCGCCTCCCTCCAATCGATTCGTCGATGGTGCACGGCCAAGCCGGGCGGCAAGGCGGCGGGTTTTCGGCGCAATCGAGGCAATGGGCGTCCTGCGACAGTTCTTCACAGCAAAGTCCTCGCCGCCGCCTCCGGCCAGCCCGAGCCTCAGCTTCAGCGCCTGGGCGTCCAGCGGCGCCGCGCCCTCGGTGTCGTTGTCGAAGTAGGCGTAGACGTCGCGGCCCGCCGAGCGCCACTCGGCGATCCGCCGGGCCCAGCGGTCGAGCTCCGCGCCGGCGTAGCGGCCGACGTAGCAGCCGCCCGGACCGTGACCGCGGACATAGGCGAAGCTGGCGGTCGCCACCCACGGCGCCGGAGCGTCGTGATGGTCCGACACGCAGAGGGCGACGTCGTGAGCGGCGAGCAGCTCGAAGGTCTGCTCGTCGTACCAGCTCGGATGGCGGAACTCCGCCACGCAGCGCCGCCCCTTCGGCAAGCGCGCCAGGAACGCGGCCAACCGGTCGCGGTTGAGCTTGAACCCCGGCGGCAACTGAAAGAGCGCCGGCCCGAGCTTGTCACGCAACGGCGACATCCGCCCGAACGCCAGGGCCAGCGGCGCCTCGGGCTCCTTCAGCTTCTTGGCCTGGGTGATGTAGCGCGAGGCCTTCCAGGCGAACACGAATCCGGCCGGCGTCCTGGCCGCCCACCCCTGGGCGGCGGCCTCGGTGGGCAGCCGGTAGAACGAGCCGTTGATCTCCACGGTGTCGAACCGGGCGGCGTAGTACGCGAGCTGCTGGCTGGCCGGAAGCGCGTCTGGATAGAAACGGCCCCGCCAGTGCGGGTAGGCCCAGCCGGAGGTCCCCACCCGGACGCGGCCTTCGCGCTCGTCTGCGCCCTCGCCGGCGCCCGTCCCGCTAGGCGCCGCCAAAGATCGGCGGCTCATTGCGGGCTCGCGCAGGCCCTGTCCAGCCGCGCCCGCAGCGTCTGGGCGATCATGTGGCCGAGCGCATGGGGATCGCCGGCAGCCAGCCGCGCGACGCCGAGGAGGTCGCCGCGCTGCTTGGCCTCGAGCGCCAGCCGGTACTGGAGCTTGTCCTGGACGTGGCGGACGTGGCGGGCGAGCGCCCGACGATCCGGCGACGCCAGCGGCTGCTGGGCGAGCTGACGCTCAGCCGCCAGGAGGCGGCGAAGATCCTCGGCGGTGTGCCGAAAGCTGAGCGAGCCCTGGTGGGCGAGGGCCACATAGCCGAAGTGATCGACGATCTCGAACCGGGCCCCAAGCGCCAGGGCGCCCGCGTAGAAAAGAAAGTCTTCCCCATAGCGCACCTGCTCGTTCTGCCGCAGTCCGGTCCGCTCGAGGAACGCTCTGCTGACCAGCGGCTTCAGGAAGCCGAGCTCGGTGCGGGCGTGGCGCGGATCGCCGATGTTGCCCGAGACGAAGGCCGCGAAACTCAAGCGACCTGTCACCCCCTCCCCGACCCAGGGGCGGCAGGGCCCCGCGCCGTCGAGCTCGTGGGTGACGAGGAGCTTGTCGGCGGCGAAATCCCAGGCCCCGCTCGCCAGGGCGAAGATCGCCTCGAAACGGCCAGGCCAGAAAAGATCGTCGGCGTCCAGCCGGCAAACGTAATCGGCCCTGGAGGCCTCTACGCCTCGGTTGAAGGCGGCGGACGGCCCCCGGTTGGCCTGCCGGATCACGCGCAGCCGGCCGGAGCCGTCGTCGCAGCCGGCGGCGAGCTTGGCGCTGTCGTCGTCCGATCCGTCGTCGACGACCACGACCTCGCGCGCTTCCGGCTCGCGCAGCGCCGAGCGCACCGCCGCCGCGATCGTCTGCTGGGCGTTAAAAGCCGGGATGATCACCGCCACCGAGCGACTCTTGCCCGCAGGGTTGCTCATGACCCGCACCCGCCCGCAATCCGGTGACCCATGCCTCGCCCAACGCTGTCCGGCGCCATGCGTTGCATTCCGGCCCAGGCGCCGGCCTCCGCCTACCGGGCGCGTCCGTTCGGCTTGGCCTGCCCGGGCGCCAGCACGAAGTGCGAGCCCAGGATCAGCAGATCGTCGGCGTCGTAACGCCGGAAATCATCGTGCAGCCTGATTTGCGCGATCGCCGTGCGGGGCTCGCTCCAATAGGAATCCTTAAGCACACTGAGCCCCGCATCATGGAACAGCTTCAGATAATCCGCATGCCTGAGCCGGTTCTGGAAATGGATGCCGGGATTGTACTTGCTCCACTCCTCGGCGGACATGGTGCAGTAGTTGAAGTTGGAGATCGAACCATCCGAGTGGGAGTAGTGGTCCGAAAAATCCACGACGTGGCTCATGATCCCGCCGGGGCGCAACGGCTTGACGCAAGCCCGGAGCAGACCCGCAATCTCTCCGGCCGGAACATGCTCCAGCACGCTCGATGACGTGACGACGTCGATGGTGTTGGCCGGCAGCTCCAGGGTCTCGACGGCGCAGGGAGCACGGTAGCTGATCCCGTATTGCTCCTGGAGGTCGTCCTCGAACCGATCCTTGCGGACCGGCTGGCTCGGCGTTCGAACGGCTCCGGGCGGCGGCGCGGCCCGGAGCTGGTCGATGATGTCGTTGACGAGGGACGCCTTCGACCAGCGATTGACGTCCACCACGATCTGCTGGTCGACCCCGAAGGCGTAGTACAGAAGGTTGCTGTAGAGGTCCCAGCCGCCGCCGATATCCAGCAGGCGAACGCCGGAGAGATCCGGGTGGCGTTCAGCCATAGCCCGGATGTGGTGCAGATAGGCGTTCTCACCACCGCGCGTCTGCGAAAGGTTCCGCGGGATCGTCTTGGTGACGTAGCGCTGAAGCAGGTAGTAGAGCTCGGCGCCCGCCGGCATGGCGCCCAGCATCCGGAAGGCGGCCGCCTTCGCCTTCCAGGGAATACGCACGCGACGGAAGGCGCCCATACGGCTGATGACTCCGCTGCGGCCGCACCACCGGCCGAGGCCGGAACGCGCGAACGGCGCGGAGCGTTGCCGCGGCCCTCGCCGGGGCGTGCAACCGTTGCGGCGGCTTGGCCGTTAGAAATCCGTCATAAAAGGGACGGAGACGCCGCCAGCGATGCACATGGGCTCCAAGGCTCTGCGCGGCCGCTTCGCCGATGGCCGCCCCGCCCCGTCTCCAATCCAAGCCCTCCACCCTCGGGAACGGGTCGCTGCGCCCTCCCGCGAGGCGCAAGGCGTCGATGTCCGCCGCTCCTGAAGGGGCGCAGCCGCAGCGCCGACTTCCTGAGATCGTTTCCGTTCAGTACCTGCGCGCCGCCGCCGCCCTGGCCGTGGTCGTCTTCCATTCCCTGGAGGCGACGCCCGCGAAGTTCCCGGTGGGCGCAGCCGGCGTCGACGTGTTCTTCGTCATCAGCGGCTTCATCATGTGGACCCTGACCGAGAGCGGCGAGAGCAGCCCCACCAGCTTCATCTGGCGAAGGCTGGCGCGGGTGGCGCCGCCCTACTGGGTCGCCACCCTGCTGGTGGTGGCGGTCGCGACGTTGCGGCCGCACTTCCTCTGGATGCCCGGGTTCTCCCCCGCCGACATCGTCCGCTCGCTCCTGTTCATCCCCTTCCAAGACGCCTGGGGCAAGCCCTCGCCCGTGCTGATCCAGGGTTGGACGCTCGACTACGAGATGTTCTTCTACGCCCTCTTCGCCGCCAGCCTGATCGCGCCACGCCGTCGGCGGCTCGTGATCTTCTCGGGCCTCATCGCGCTGCTGATCACCGCGGGCCTGCTGGCCAAGCCGAGCGGCCCGGCCGCGGCCGTCTACACGAGCCTCATGCTCGCGGAGTTCCTGGCGGGCGTCTGGCTCGGCCGGCTCTGGACGGCGGGCTCGCTGCCCCGCAGCGCGCCGCTGGGCCTGGCGCTGGCGCTGCTGGGCCTTGCGGCCTTCGCCCTCGAGCAGGTGCTCGGGGTCGGCGAGGGTCCGCTGCGGACGCTCTACTGGGGCTTGCCAGCCCTCGCCCTGGTCTCGGGCGCGCTGATGCTGGAGGGCGCGGGCTTCGTGCGGCTCTGGCGCGTCCCCAAGGCGGTCGGCGACGGCTCCTATTCGATCTACCTCTTCCATGTCTTCGTCGTGGCGCTGGGCTATCGCGTGCTCCCCGAGGGGCCCACGGCCCTCCGGGTGGCGGCCACGGTGATCGCCTCGGCCGCCGCGGGCTGGCTGCTCTATATCTTCCTCGAGCGTCCGCTCACCGCCGCCGTGCGGCGCCTGCCGGGCCGCCTCAAGCTCCCGCCGCCACAGGGCCCCGCCGTGGTGGGCGCCCCGCACCAGGCGGCTGGTAGACGCGCCGGCCCGGCCGGCTAGACTGAGGTCCGCGGGAGGCAAAAGGAGGGCGCAGCCCATGCGGTCGGCATCCACGGCGGTCTGGGCCGCCCTGACCTTGAGCCTCGGCGGCGCGCCGTGCTCGGCCCTGGCGGCCGGCGCTGTCATCCCGATCGAGGGGGATGTCTTCCAGACCCCTCCCAGCGCCGCCGAGCCGGAGCCCGGAACCGCCTGCCAGGTCGCTGACGCCTACGTAAAGCCCATCCAGGCGGGCGAGTACGATCACGTCGCCGACGCCTTCGCTCCCGCCGCCGTCTTCGTCGCCCCGAACGGGCAGACGCTGCGCGGCCGCGCCGCGATCGGCGCCTTCTATTCGAGCTTCCTCGGCCGGACGCGGCCCCAGATCATTCCCCTGAGCTTCATGGCCGTCGGGCGCCAGTGCGTCATGGAGCTGGCAAGCCGCGCGGACGCCTCCGAGCCTTATCGTCTGGCGGCCATCGACCACTTCAACGGTCGACGACGAGGGGCTGGCGGCGCGGATGGTGGTCTTCGTCAGACCGCAAACCGCCGCCACGGCGCTCGGCGCCGGCAGGTAGACCCGTGCGGCGAGGCCGAGCGCGGAGCGATCAATGCGCACGTCCGGCGCCCCTCAGGGCGGCGTCTTGAAGACGTCGAGGTGATAGGCGCACTTGCGCGCCTCGCGTTCCCGGGTCGAGCGCGCCGGCCGGCCGCAGACCGCGCAGGTGACGCGATCCGCAACGGCGAAGCGAACCGCCTGATCTCCCGCACGAGGCGGAAGCTCCTTTTCCCACGCCATCTCTCTCTCCGCCCTCCAGATGGATTTCCGCTGGAGCGCCGGAAGACGGCGCAAGTCAATTAAGGTCCGGCCGCCGCACGCGCAGCCCGGCGCTCCTGCTCAAGGATTGACCGCGACTGAGGCCGTAACGAGACCGCCTGCGCGGTCCTAGCCCTTCCGGGAGTGGTGCGGGCGGCCGGGATCGAACCGGCACGGGGTTACCCCCAGCGGATTTTAAGTCCGCTGCGTCTACCTCTTCCGCCACGCCCGCACAGGCGCGAAGGCGCCATAGCCCGGCTCGCCGGCGCCCGGAAGGGCGTCAGTCGTCCACCCGGGCGATCGACTTGGCGCCGAGGCCCTTGAGGGCGGCGATCAGCTCCTCGGCGGTGGCCTCCACCTCGGCCGTCTCGCGGCCGCGGACCACCAGGTTGGAGCCGTAGCCCTCGGGGCCGAAGAAAGGGTAGCTGCCGATGGAGAGCGCCGGATGAGCCTTGGCCACCCGCTCCAGCGGCTCGGCTATCACCCCCTCGCCCGCCCCGTCCACCCGCACGGTGCGCGAGAGCACCGGCGCGCCGGTGCGAAGGCGGGGAACGACGTCGTCCATCATCCCGCGCATCACCGTGGGTACGCCGGCCAGGACGAAGACGTTGCCGATCTGGAAGCCCGGCGGGCCCTGGACCTGGTTCCTCACCAGCGTGCCGCCCTCCGGCACCCGCGCCATCCGCCGCCGGGCCGGGGTGAGCTCGGCGCCGCCCCAGCGGCGGGTCATGATCTCCAGGATCTCGGGGTGCTCGATCAGCGGCAGCCCGAAAGCCTCGGCGACACTGTCGGCGGTGATGTCGTCGTGGGTGGGGCCGATGCCGCCGGTGGTGATCACATAGTCGTAGCGGGTCCGCAGCGCATCGAGGCCGGCGATGATCTCGGCCTTGACGTCCGGCACCACCCGCGCCTCGGCCAGGTCGACGCCGTAGGTGGTCAGGTACCTGGCGATGAAGTTGAGGTTGGTGTCCTGGGTCCGCCCCGACAGGATCTCGTCGCCGATGATGAGGACGGCGGCGGTGACGCGGTCGGTGCTTGCCATGGTCTCGGGGCCTGGACGCAGGAGGATGTTCGACGGCATAGGCTGCCCATGCTTCTGCCGCAACCGATGGCGCGCGGGCGCCTCGTCCAGCGCTACAAGCGCTTCTTCGCCGACGTCCTCCTGGAGGACGGGCGCGAGGTGGTGACCCACTGCCCGAACCCAGGGGCCATGCTCGGGCTGAACACCCCGGGGATGCGGGTCTGGGTCTCCGCGGCGGACGGCGCGAAGCGAAAGCTCGGCTGGACCTTGGAGCTGGTGGAGGCCGACGGCGGCCTGGTGGGCGTCAACACCCTGGCGCCCAACCGCCTGGTCGCCGAAGCCCTCGCCGAGGAAGCCATCCCCGAGCTCGCGGGCTACGCCCTGCATCGCCGGGAGGTGAGGTTCGGGACCGCGAGCCGGGTCGATTTCCTGCTCAGCGCCCCGGGACGGGCGCCCTGCTTCGTCGAGGTGAAGAACTGCCACCTGCGCCGAGCCGGGACCCTCGCCGAGTTCCCGGACTGCGTCGCCGCCCGCTCGGCCAAGCACCTGAGGGAGCTGACGGCGGAGGCCGCCAAGGGCGCGCGGGCGGTGCAGCTCTTCGTGATCCAGCGCACCGACTGCGACCGGTTCGCCGCCTGCGCGGACCTCGATCCGGCCTACGCCGCGGGCCTCGCCCAGGCCGCGACGGCCGGTGTTGAAGTTTTGTGCTATGGTTGCGACATAAGCCCCGAGGCGATCCGCATCGCGCGGCGCGTTCCCTGGGCCGACGCCCCCCTGCCGGAGTAGACCATGGCCTTTGTCGACGACGCGCTGGAAGCTTCGATGCGCACCGGCGCCGTCAAGCTCCATGCCGCCGAGGCGTTCGAGGGCATGCGGCGGGCCGGCCAGCTGGCGGCGGAGTGCCTCGACATGCTGGTCCCCGAGGTGCGCCCCGGGGTGGTGACCGAGGATCTCGACCGGCTGGCCCGCGAGTTCGTCCTGGACGCCGGCGCCCTACCCGCCTGCCTCTTCTACAAAGGCTACGGCCACACCCTCTGCATCTCGCCCAACCACGTGGTCTGCCACGGCATACCGGGGCCCAGGACCCTGCGCGAGGGCGACATCGTCAACATCGACGTCACCGTGATCGTCGACGGCTGGCACGGCGACACGTCGCGGATGTACGGGGTCGGCGAGGTCTCGGCCCGGGCGCGGCGGCTGGTGGACGTCACCTACGAAGCCCTCGCCCAGGGGCTGGCGGCCGTGAAGCCGGGCGCGGGTGTCGGCGACATCGGCGCGGCGATCCAGGCCTATGTGGAGGCTCAGCGCTGCAGCGTGGTGCGCGACTTCTGCGGGCACGGCGTCGGGCGGGTGTTCCACGACGCGCCGAACATCCTGCACTACGGCCGAGCCGGAACCGGACCGGTGCTGAAGCCCGGGATGTTCTTCACCATCGAGCCGATGGTGAACCTCGGCAAGCATCAGGTGAAGCTGCTGGCCGACGGCTGGACGGCGGTCACCCGCGACAAGTCGCTTTCCGCCCAGTGCGAGCACACGGTGGGCGTCACCGAGACCGGCGTCGAGGTCTTCACCGCCTCGCCGGCCGGCCTCTTCAAACCCCCGATCGCCGGCTGAGGCGCGGCCGCCGGATCAAGCCTCGGCGCGCCTGAAGCGCGGCTCGCGCACGCGGGTGACGAGAATACAAAGCGCCATCGCCTCGAACGCGATCGAGATCCAGAACACCGGCAGGTAGCCGAACGACGCCGCCACCACCCCCCCGACCAGGGGGCCGAGCGTGGACATCAGGCCCTGAGCCGTCGAGGAAAGGGCGAGCCGCATCGGCACGTCGTCGCGAGCGCCGAACTCCAAGACCATGGTCTGGGAGCTCATCAGGAAGCCCGACTGGGCCGAACCCAGGCCAAAGAAGGCGAGCAGCACGAGCGCCATGCTGGGCGCCACGATCAAGAGGACGGTGGCGGCGATCCACAGGCCCAGCGCGCCCACGAAGGTGGAGCGGAAGCCCCAGCGGTCGCCCATGAAGCCCCAGATGATGTTGGTCACCGTATCGGCGCCCAGGAAGGCGAAGGTCGCCAGGCCCAGGTTCTTGCCCGAGAGCTCCATCACATGGGCCGCGTAGAGGATGTAGAAAGGCGCCGCGATGCGGCCGGTCACGGCGCAGGTCTGGGCCACCATGAAGTATCGGTAGTCGCGGTCGGCGGCGAGCAGGCCGGGGAAGTCGCGCACCCGGTCGCGCAGCCGCCGTTTCGGACGCAACGTCGGAGGCTCGGGCTCGCGCACCAGAAGCCGCACCGCGGAGAGGCCGGCGCTGGTCAGCAGGAATGCGAGCAGGAAGGTGGTCGAATAACCGTTGCCGAACATGTCGCCCTGGATCAGGTAGTGTCCGGCCGCCCAGGCGAGGCACGCCGCGACCGCGCCGCCGGCCGCGTTCCTGAGCGCCTGCAGGCGGCCGCGACGCCGGATGGGGATCACCTTGGCCAGCAGCATCTGGAAGGCCACCTGCTGGGCCCCGGAGAAGAGTCCCATCAGGAAGAGGAAGGCCAGGATCGTCGCGGCCTCCGCCCCCGGGTGGGCCGCGAGCGTCCAGCCGGCGATCGCGATCCCGAGGATCGGCAGGCGCATCAAGGTGCCCATCAGCATCGAGACCGGCAGCACCTTCTTGCGATGCTCGATGACCGTCGCGCCCACCACCGGCGAAACCACGCCGCCCATCTGCTGAAGCGCTTGGCCGGAAGCCACCAGGAACGGCGAATGGGTGAGCTGCAGCAGATAGGCGGGCAGGAAGGTGGGGGCGTTGAACAACCGGAACCCGGTCATTCCCAGCATGCCGTGGATGAAGTGGCCGGCGAAATTTCGGGGTAGGTTCGCCCAGACGAACCGCTCGTAGGCGGCCTCCGCCTCGAGCTCCGAGGACGAGGGGGCTTCGAGAGGCTCCGGACGCCCAAGATCGATGGCGTTATCCACGGCCCTCAGGTTTCCTCGCCACCAGGAGCGCCCGCTCCGCGCGCGGCGAAGGCAGGCTGACGGCGTCGTCGTAACAGACTCTGCCCGCCTCTCAAGACGCATGCGCAGCTTCGCCTCCGCGACGACGGGCCCGCCCTTGCGCGGCGGAACGATCCGGCGCCGCGATGGTTATGGTCTGGGGCGCTGGCGCTCGGGTGGCCTGCCGATGCTTTACAGCGTGAGGAAAAGCCGGCTGCCGCAAACCTGGCGCTGGCGCGTGCACGAGGACGGCGGGCGCGTCGCCAGCGGCTTCGCCTTCACCAAGGCGGCCGCCAAGAAGGCGGCGATCATGGCGGCCCGGCGCGCACGCCGGCGGCTTCAGCGCACCCGCCGGGGCGAGAGCGAGCCCCTCGAGCAGGGCGAGCCGCGCTGGACGCCCAGCCCGGGCCCTGCCTAGACCGCTCGGGCAAGCCGCTCCGCTCAGGCGAACTTGTAGGCCCGAATGTAGCGGATCGCGAATGTGGCGGGAAAGCGGGTCGCCTCGTCCGGCGCCCCGGGCCAGATCCCGCCCACCGCCAGGTTGGCCAGCAGGTACATCGGTTTGTCCATGTCCGGCGGGGTGGGCTGACGCGACACCTCGGCCCCGTCGACGTACCAGACGAGCTCGCGCGCATCCCAGCTGACGGCGTAGGTGTGGAAGCCCCTGTCGGCCAGCGTCACCTGTTTGGTGTAGGGGCTCGCGGCCTTGCCGTGCACGGACATGTAGGCGGTCAGCGGATCGCCGATGCTCTCCATGATGTCGATCTCGGGCGGCCAGGTCATGTCGGCCGGCAACATCCAGAGCGCCGGCCACAGGCCCTTGCCCTGCGGCAGCCGGGCGCTGATCTCGAAATAGCCGTACCGCTGGGCGAACGAGGGCTGGGTGGTGATCAGGCCCGAGATGTAGCGAAAGCCCCAGAGCTTCGCCGCCTGGATCTCTGGAGTGGGGCGGGCGGTGATCTCGAGCACCCCGTCGCGGACGGCGAGCGGATTGAGTTCGGCCGCATAATCGGGATCGATGTAGACCTGCAGCTCGTGGTTGCTGGAGATGTTGCGCTGGCTGGGCCCGTTGTCGTGGCCGTCGCCGTAGGTCGTCCGCCAGAGGCGGCTTCGCCCGGGGGCGTCCTGCGGCCTTCGGAAATCGGCCTCGAAGGTCATGGCGAGCGCCCTGCCGTCCGGGGCGCGCAAGAGCGGCGCCGAGGCCTGGGCGAGGCTGGGCCGCGGACCGGCCGTGAGGGCGATCAGCGCCGCCAGAAGCAGCGCCGCCACCGCGGCCGCCCCGCCGCCGGCGAGGCCGAAGGCGCGCATCCTGCGTCGGTGTTGGAAGCTCAGCTCCGGCATCGGGCGGCCGGCTAACGTCCGTCCGGGACCATGTAGTACTGCGTGAAGTAGCTGAAGTAGTCGCTGCTGTCGCAGTAGCCGTACCGGGCCTGCTGGCGGATGTTGACCTGGGTGAGCGCGGCCCCCACCACGTTGGCGCCGAGCTCATGCAGCACGTCCAGCCCCGACTGCGCGGTCCGGGCCGGCGTCTTGTTCCACTGGATGAGGTAGAGGACGCGGTCGGCCTTGGCGGCAAGGATCCGCGCGTCCGCCAGCCCCAGCACGGGGGGCAGCTCGAGGATGATCTGGTCGAAATGCGGGGCGAGGTTCTCGAACAGCCGATCCGTCCCCGGGTCGGAGAACAGATCGTGGGGCAGCGTGGTCATCGGCGCCGACGGCAGGATCCAGGCGCCCGACGGCCGATCGCAGATGAGCGCCTCGTCCAGCTTGGCCTTGCCCTGGATCACCTCGACCAGGCCGACGGGACGGTGGCCGGTGAGCTGCGAGAGCCCTCGCTTGCGCAGGTCGCAGTCGATCACCACCACGCGCGCGCCGCTGAAGGCGAGCGTTCGCGCCAGGCAGAGGGAGGAGATGGTCTTGCCCTCGCGCGGGACGGAGGAGGTGACGCCGAGCACCTTGGCGTTCGGAGCGCTGTCGGAATAGGTGAGGAAGGCGCGCAGGTTGCGGAAGCTCTCGGCGAAGCTGGAGTAGGGGCTTTCGATGAGGCCCTTGGCGATCTTGGCGATCTGGCTGCGGTTGTCCTGGCGGCTGAACATCGCCCTGGCCGGGACCTGGGGAATGACCCCGGCGAACGGCACGCCCAGCCTCGCCTCGACGTCGCCGCGGCTGCGCAGCCGCCGATCCCACATTTCGGTGACGAACACCGCAAAGCCGCCGGCGAGGAGGCCGAGCAGGATCGCCAGCGCGGCCCCGATCCGCATGTTGGGCGAGGTCGGCTTCAGCGGCAGGGCGGCCAGGGAGGTGACGACCGCGTCGGACTGCTGGAGGGAGCCCTCGGAAGCGAGGAGATTCGCGCGGTTGAGGTAGGCCTCGTAGATCTGTTTGGCGGCGTCGGCGCGTTGCTGCAGCGCCAGCATCCCCACCTCGGCCTTGTTGTTGGCGACGAGGCCGCCTTGCGCGGAGCCGCGGCTCCCGATGAGCGAGCCTTCCCTCTGGGCGGAGGCCTGGGCGTCCGCGTGGACGCTCGAGAGGATCCGGTTCAGCTCCGCCTGGATCTGGGTCCGGATGTCGTTCAACTCGGCCTGGGTCTTCTGGACCTCGGGATATTCGGGCTGGAAGATCGCCTGCAGCTGGGCGAGCTGCTGGCTCTTCTCGGCCTCCTGCTGGCGCAGCGCCCGGATGGTGTCGTTGACCACCGCCGCGCCGACGTCGGCGCCGCCGCCGCCGCGACGAACCTGCGACATCGCCGCATCGAGCCGCGCCTGCTTCTCAGCCGCATCGGCCCGCGCCTGGGCGATCTGCTGGTTGAGATTGGAGACCTCCTGCTCGGCCATGGTCGCGCCCTGGGCGCTGAACAGGTTGTGGTCGATCTTGTACTGGGCGAGGCGCGCCTGAGCGGCCTCGTCCTCCTCGCGCAGGCGCTCGACCTGGCCGCCAAGGTCGGTGTTGGCCTTGGTCACCGCCGCGATCTTGTCGTCCAGCTGGCGCTGGAGATAGGTGTCCATGTAGGCGTTGGCGATCCGCTCGGCCTTCAGCGGCGTGTGGGCGGCGAAGCCCACGTTCACGACGTAGGTCAGGCCGACCCGCTTGATCCGGGTGTGGCCGAGCACGTTCTGCGCCACCCGCGCCACGTCTACAGAGCTCGGCGCCGGCGACGGACCCGGCCCGCGCGCGGCCGAATTGAACTCAGGGTCGTCGTAGAGCTTGAGCCTGCGGGTCACCGCCTCGGCCAGCGCCGGCGATTTCAGGACCTCGACCTGGCTGTCGATCGCGCTGGTGTCCGGCGGCAGGCCCTGGTCGTTCTCGGAGGTGTTGGTCTTCGCCAGGTTCTCGCGCTTCGGCTCGATCATCACCGAGCCCGTGGCGACATAGGTCGGCGTCATCCGCCACAGCATCACGAGGACCAGCAACGCCGCCACGAAGCCGACCCCCAGCGCCAGCCAAAGCCGTTGCAGGATGATTCCGATTATCTCTCGGGCTCGCGGTCCCTCGTTGACGGGAGCCGGAAGGTGCGCCTCGCGTTCGGCGGGCAGCTGCGGCGGGCTTGCGATTAGACTGGTCATGCTCGTCCCGATACTGCTCGAATACCTCTAGAGCGACCTGTTGCGACTGGCTGGATCGGCGATCGCTACGCGCCTCTGGATAGTCGGGAAGGTCTCCCGGCCCCCCCTCGTTCGACTCCGGCGACCCCAGGCGCCGTCGCTCGACCAAGGTCTGCGGCCTCGCTTGCGAAACCCCAAACAGTGCGGGTTGGTTCCGCACGCGCGTCTTCCACCCCCCATAAGAAAAGCGCAGTGAGAGCCTTCGATCCCTCCATCGCCGCTAGGGATGCGCCCAGGCAATGATCGGCGCCACGTTCAAGAACTCGTGCCAGAGAGTCTTCATCCCGGAGCCCGGCACGATGATGATGTCGCGGCCGTAGACTTGCGGATCGGGCGCGCGCCCCGCGCGGATGGCCGCCAGATCGTAAGTCGTACCGTACCGCGTCCCGTCGACCAGCCGGTACAACGACACCTTGTGCTCCTGCGCCGTCTTCGGATCGGTCCCCTTGGCGAGGGCGATCGCCTGCATGAGGGTGGTGGGGCCGGGCAAGGGATAGATCCCCGGCGCGAGCACCGAGCCGTCCACCGTGACCCTCTGGCTGGCCGCATCCTTCACGGTGACGGTGACCAGCGGGTTCTTCACGTATTTCTTTCTAAGCTCGGCGGCGATGTCCTGCGAGAGCTCCCCGGCCGTGCGGCCGGTGGCGTTCATCTGGCCGATCAGCGGCAGCAGGATCTTGCCCCCGGAATCCACCTGCACGGTGCGGCTGAGGTCGCCGATCTGGAAGACGTTGACGTCCAGCTGGTCGTCGGGTCCGATCTTGTAGTCCGCCGAGACCGACGAGGCCGAAGTGGTGTTGAGGGTCGTCGGACTGACCATCGACGGCGGCGCCGGATCGCCCGCCTCCGCAGGCCGGGCGGCCAGCAGCAGAAGCAGGAAGACGGCCAAGGCGCCCGCGATCGGCGCCCGCTCCAGCCGTGTTTTCATCGGAGGCCTCCCGAAAAGCCGACTCGGAACCCGACCGCCGTCAGCGCCGCCGGCGGCCGGGTCCCTCCGTTTGGCTAAAACTCCGCTGGCCGCGTCTGCGTTCCCGTGCGCAGGAACCAGGCTTCGCGAGGGCAGTTAAGGCCGTGCCGAAGCTCTGCGAGGGGTCCCCGACTTGGTCGCCGCCACACCAGCCGCCGCAGCGCCGTCGCAGACGGGCGCGCCAACAGTGTTTTGGACTTCCGGGGTCTTCGAGGCGCTCGCCGCCTTCGCGATCCTGCTGCCGCTGCTGTTCGTTCCGCAGCTGACCACGGCGGGGCCGGCGATGTCGTTCGCGGCCGTCCTCGGCTACGGGTGGATTCGGCGGCGCGAGGCCGTCGCGATCTTCGCGCGACGCTGGGCGCTGCTGCTGATCCCGGCCTATGCGCTCGCTTCGCTCATCTGGTCCGACCACCCGGACGTCACGCTCAAGCACGCCTTGGAGCTGGTGATGACCGTGGCGGGCGGCCTTCTGATGTCGGCGAGCCGGCGGCCGGCGGCGCTGCTGGCCGGCGCCTGCGGGGCGTTCGGCCTCTACCTCCTCGTCTCCCTGACGCTCGGCCATTCGGTGACGGTGGGCTCGGCGATGAGCGGCGGCGAGACGGCGTTCACCGGCCTCAACGAGGGCAAGAACCTGCTGGGCATGACGGCGGCGCTCGGCGCGCTGTTGTCGGTCTTCCTGCTGACCTGTTCGCTCCGCAGGCGCTTCTGGGCCGGCGTCATCGCCGCGCTCGGCCTGGCGGCGATCGGAGTTCTGATGGTCTACCTCTCGCGGTCGGCCGGCGCCGTCATCGCCTTCACCCTGGCGGCCGCGACGCTGCTCGTGGTCGCCTCTCTGGGAGCTTTCCGGCCACGCAATCGCGGCGTCGTGTGCGCGGTCCTCGCCCTTCTGCTCCTCGCCGGCGGGATGTTCGGCTACGCCTTCGCCAACAGCGTCACCGCCGAGGCCCTGAACCTTTTCCACAAGGATCCGACCCTCACCGGGCGCAGCTACCTCTGGTACCGGGCCATGGATTTCGTCCGTGAGCGGCCGATGTTCGGTCGCGGGTTCGAGGCCTTCTGGGTTCAGGGCGATCTGGACGCCGAGGGCATCTGGCAATACGCCCACGTGGGGACCCGGATGGGGTTCAATTTCCACAACACCCTGATCGAGCTGCTGATCCATTTCGGCTGGGTCGGCGCCGTCCTGACGCTGGCGGTCTTCCTCTTCGCGCTGCTACGGCTGATGCGGCGGGCGGTGCGCGAGCCGTCGCTGGTCGCGGCGTTCTACCTGGGCCTGGTGGTGTTCCAGCTCTCGCGCACCCCATTCGAGAGCCTGATGCCGGCGTCGGTGGACTTCGAGACCACCTTGCTGATGGCGGCGCTGGGTTTCGGGTTCGAGCCGATCGCCCGGCTGGTTGCGGCGCCGGCGCGCCCCAGCCCGCTCAGGCGACCCTATCGCACGCTGCGTCCACGGCCTGGATTCGCGCCCGCGGCGGCGAGACCGCGGATTCCCTATCGCCGCCCGCGGCCCTCGCTACCGGCGCATCGCTGAATCCGCGGCCTGGCGGGCCGGCGCGGGCGGCGCCGAGCGCCGCAGCAGCGGGAAGTAGCTCGCCACCGCCCGCAGGCTGCCGGCCGGGGAAAAGTGGCCCTCGTCCGCGAACAGAAACTCGCCGCGCTCGCGATAGGGACAGATCGTCCCCTGGCAAAGGCCCGGAAGGGGGTCGACGAACCGCGCAGGCCCAGCGATCGCCGCCAGCCTGCGGTTCAATGACGGATCGAAACTGATCGGCCAGACATCCCGCCCCCGCTCCCCCTCGCGGAAGGAAATCACGTGGACGTCGGCGGTGAACATTGGGCTTTGACCGATCACATAGACGTTGACGCCCAGCTTCGAGAGAACCGCCAGGGTGTCTGCGAGCCCGCCCAGCCCGCGCCGCTCGAGGTCCGCCCACCTCGCCGACATCACCACCGTCCGGATCCCCTGCTCGCGGATGATCGCGATGGCATGCTGGTTGAAGCGCTGGCAGCCGGGGCGGTTGTAGGCCGAATAGGAGAGCACCGGCGGGCAGCCCGCGGCTGCATATTCCATGACGCTGTAGGGAATCTGCGCTGCGTAGGCCTCTATCCCGGTCGCGTAGTGGTTGGCGTAGGAATCCCCCCAGAGCAGCGCCTTCTCCGTCCCGCCGTGCGTGAGCGTGCAGCCCGCGGCGCTCCACCGGGTGGGATCGGGATCGTTGTCGAGGAAGCAGAGGCCCTCCGGTCCGCCCGCCTGCCGGGCGGCGCTCTCGGCGAAGCCTGGGAAGCGGCCGGGGAAGCCCTTCGCGGCGAGGCCGGCGGCCCCGAGCGCGGCGGCCAGGGCCATCGCCAGCAGGCCGCCGCCGATCACCACCGCGCGCGAAGGGCGGAAGCTTCGGCTGCGGAAGGGCTGCTCCACGAAGCGCCAGGAGGCGTAGGCCAACGCCAGGCTCGCACCGACCACCAGGGGCGCCTCGGCAGGCCCGGGCGCGCGCAGCTGATAATAGGTGAGGAAGGAGATGATCGGCCAATGGACCAGGTAGAGGGAGTAGGAGACGAGGCCGATCGCCACCATCGGCGGGAGGGCCAGCAGCCGGGTCGGCCACGAGCCCCCGCAACTCCCGACGTGGATGAGCAACGCGGCCCCCAGGCACGGCGGCAGGGCGGCGATCCCGGGAAACGGCGTGGCTGGCGTGTAGGCGAAGACAGCGAAGGCGACGCCGGACGCGCCGAGCGCCGCCAGGAGCTCCCTCAGCCATCGCGCCCGCACGCTCGGCAGCGCCGTCAGGGCGACCAGCGCGCCGAGCAGCAATTCCCAGGCGCGGGTGGGCAGCAGGAAGAAGTTGGCGGTCGGGCCGACCTTGCTCGCGAAAACGCTGAGCCCCAGCGACGCCAGGGCCAGCGGCGTCAGCGCGAGCGCCCACCGCTTCCGGAAGAAGCGGAACACCACAAAGAGGGTCAGCGGCGCGAAGATGTAGAACTGCTCCTCCACCGACAGCGACCAGGTGTGGAGCAGCGGCCGAAGATCCGCGCCGTTGGCGAAGTAGCCGGAGTTCTTCCAGAAATAGAGGTTGGAGACGAACGCCGCGGTGGCGATCAGGCTCTTGCAGTAGTCCAGCAGGTAGGTCGGCAGGAGGAGCGCCACGGCCGCCACGAAGGTGACCGCCATGGTGACGAACAGGGCCGGGAATATCCGCTTGATCCGCCGCTCGTAGAAGCCGGTGACGGAGAACCGCCCGGCCTCGATGTCGCCCAGCAGGCTCTTCGAGATCACGTAGCCGGAAATCACGAAGAAGATGTCCACCCCGACGAAACCGCCCGAGGCCGCCGCCACGCCCGCGTGGTAGAGAACCACCACGAGCACTGCGACGGCGCGAAGGCCGTCGATGTCGGGGCGGTAGCCTTCGCGCCGGGGCGCGGCCGGGGCGGCGCGCGGCGCGTCCAGCGCCTGGGGGCGCGGCGCCCGACCGCGCAAGCCCACACCCTCGTCCAGCCGCGCCCTCGACGACAACGCGGACGGCCGCTCGACGCTCACCGGACTGCCTCGCGTTCCGGGGCGGTCGGACGCGCCCGGCCCTGTTCGAGGAGCCGGCTCCAGAACCCGATCGACCAGGCGGCGTGCATGATCATCGCGGCCGGACCGGAAAGGACGGCCGAGCCGCTCCGCCGCCGCGCGGCGATGCCCAGGCCGTAGACGCAGCACCCCAGCGCCCAGGCGCCGGCCGGCAGGGCGGCAAGGGGCCAGGCCGGCGCGGCGGCCAGCGCCGCCAGGGCGGGCGCGACCGCCAGGGGCAAGAGCTGCCGGACCCGTGGCGGTTCGCGGTGGCGCAGCAGGGTGCGGGCGCGGCCGCGGCCGTAGCTCAGATACTGCCGGAAGAGCGTCAGGGGGCTCGGCCTCGGGAAATAGAGCACTTCCACCTGGCGCGTCAGCCAGATCCGCCCGCCGGCCCGGCGCAGCCGCACATCGAGCTCGGCGTCCTCGTTGTGGGTGAAAGTCTCGTCGTAGCCGCCGGCGGCCCAGAAGCGCTCCAGGTCGAAGAGGGCGTGGTGGCCGTGGTCGACAAAGCACGCCTCGCCGGCCCGGCGATGGGCCGACCCGCCGGCGCCGAGCCGCGAGTTCTGGGCGAAGGCGGCGGCCCGCTGAAAGACGCCGCGCCCGTCGGCCCTGAGGGCGACCACCACGGAGGCCGCGCCCTCGACCCGCTCGGCCTCGCCGATGAGGCTGGAGACGAAGCCTTGCGGATAGTCGGCGTGGGCGTCGGCCCGGATCAGCCAGCGCCGGCCGGCGCCATGCAGCGCCGCGCCGAGGTTCACCCCCGCCGATTGGAGCCGCTTGGCGTTGTGCGCCAACCGGATCCGAGGGTCGCGGGCCGCGAGCTCCGAGACCAGCTCGGCGCCGCCGTCGTCGCTGCCGCCGTCGGCCACCACCACCAGGGGATCGGACCAGCCCGGATCGTCCAGAAGGCGGGCGATCACCGCGGCGATGTGCGGGCGTTCGTTGAGGCACGGGATGACGACAACGGCCCCTCGCCCCACCTCGGGCCTGCCGCCGCCGTCCATCAGGCCAGGCCTCCGAGGGCCTGCAGGAGCCGGCCGCAGTCGCCGGTTCCAGCGCGGAACCATTCGGGGGGCGCCCGGCGGCTCTTTTCCTCCAGGGTTCTGTACGCGCCGGCGTCGAGGTCGCCGAAGAACCGTTCCAGATCGTAGAGCGGATCCTCCACCACCAGGCCGAGCCCCCGCTGCTCGAGCCAGCGCCCGACCTCGGTTCCCTTCAGCGCGATGGGCGCCGCGCCATAGCGGCCACCCTCATAGAGCCGATTGGGCAGCAGCCAGCGGGAGTTTGCACCCTCCTCGAAGTAGTCGATCGCCCAGCTGAAATGGACGCTTCCGTAGAGCGCCTCCAGATCCTCGGGGGCGTAGGCGCCGGCGAAGATCATCCCCGGCGTGCGGGCGACGTCCGCTTCGAAGTCGGCGAACTCGCGCTCGGACGGACGGCCGCCGATGACCACCTCCACTTGCCCCGGACGGCGCCGGGCAAGCTGGCTGAGCAGCTCCAGGCTGCGCCGGCAGCGCAGCATCCCGAACCAGCCGATCCGCCAGGGCGGCCCGGGCCGGCGCGCCGGCACGCAGCCGCGCGGCCGCGCCGCTGGGAGCTCGAAGACCTTGTTCTCCACCGTCAGCACCGGCAGCCGCAGACTTCGGTTCAACCCCTGCCGCGGCTCGAAATACGACGTGAGATGCGCCGGGGAGCTGACGATCAGGAGCTGGGCGCGGCGCAGGATCGCCCGCTCCAGCGCGCGCAGCAGCCGCCCCGCCGGGCCAGGCGACACCATCAGCCGGTGGACGTCCAGGCATTCGTACGCGAGCCGCGCGTTCGGCGCGTGGGCTCGGCGGGCGGCGTCGCCGACCACCAGCATCTCGAGACTGCGGGCGAGCACTACTTGCGCGCCCCGGACGTCCGCCAACGCCGGCGCCCTCAGCACCTGCCGCACGACGCCGAGCGCCCGCCGGCCCAGGCGGCCGTCGAAGCTCCGCCCCAGATCCACCGCCGGCGCGTCGTGCACGAAGGCCGGTGCGGCGGCGGTGCGGCGGAAACCGAGGACGGTCACCTCCGCACCGCGCTCGCGCAGCATGCGCACCCGCCGCAAGACGGCCGCGTCGGAAAGATCGTGGACGAAATAGGCGATCCGCACGAAGCCCCGCAGCCAAGTTCTCTTTGTGCCCCAACGCGCCAGGTCCGGTTTGGACGCAGCTGATTTCGCGTTTTTAGGCCGCCGCTTCGGCCCGACTGGGCTCGGCCGGCGCCTGGGCCGGCGGGGGCGCCGGCGAGCCGGGGTCGCGCAGCCAGTCGATGAACTCGCCGTGACGCGCGTCGGCGGTGAAGCTGCTGCGGATCGCGGCCAGGGCGCGGGCCCCGAGGGCGGTGCGTGAGGGCTCGTCGGTAAGCAGGCGGATCACCGCGGAAGCGAAGGCTTCCGGCGTGTCCGCCACGGCGACCGCATGCGAGGTCTCCTGCTCGACCCCCTGGAGGGTGATCGAGGTGGCCACGCAAGCCTTGCCGTAGGACAGGGCCTCGATCAGCTTTATCTTGAGCCCCGAGCCGGCGATGAGCGGGGAGACGACGACCCCCGCGGTTCGGTAGAGCTCGTCCAGCCGCTCGACGAACCCGAGATAGCGGACCCCTTCCGCCGAAGGCAGGTGGGCGCGTGAGACGCTGCCGGCGATCAGGAACTCCAGGCCCGGGAACGCCGCGCGCAGCGCCGGCCAGACCTGGGTGAGCATCCAGGTCAGGCCGCTGACGTTGGCCCCGGTGTTGCTGCCGACGAACAGGATGCGCGAAGCGTCGCCGGGATGGGGCGTGGAAGCCGGCTCGGCGGTCATCGGGACGACCAGCACGCGGCGGTGTGGAAGCCAGCCCGCGACTTCGTCCGCCTCAGTCTTCTGGATCGCGATGACGGCGTCGGCACGGCCGAGCAGGAGCAGCTCTGCATCCCGATCGAGGCGCGCGACCGCCGCCGGAGCTTCCGGTTCGCGGAACACCTCCATCCGGCGGTGGAAGAGGTCGTGCATCACCACCGCCGTCGACGCATCCGGCCGCAGGGCGTAGGCGAGCGCCTCGGTCTGCCAGGCGTAGTCGGCCACGAGGATGTCGGCCTGGCCGCGGATGCAGCGGGCGACGAACAGGAAGTCATCGTCGAGCCACTCGGCGGCGGGCGCGTAGGGGGCCGGCCGGGCGTTTAGCCAAGCGCTCGGCAACCCGAGCTTGGCCAGCACCTTCGCCGCCGCGCCGCGCGCGGCCGCCAGCCAGACGCCGGGGTCCCGGGCGACCATCAGCGGGCCGAGGCGGAACACGCCCCGAAAGCGGATGGAGCCGAAGACCCTCACCGCCGGCTTCAGCCACATTATCGGCCATCGCCCGAGGGTCGAGGGCGAGGGCTGCAGAAGGCGCGGCGTGAAGCCCGCCCGCCGCACCGCCTCGGCGAGATCCAGCAGATAGGTGGAACTGCCGTTGGTGCGCCCCACCACCCGCTGGCGGCACACGAACCAGACCTGTTTGCCCGAGGGCTGGACCGGCTTTGGCGATCGCGACATCCGCGCCCATAGCCGCCGCGCCGCGGCGACGGCCGGCATCCGCAGGAGCAGCGCGGCCTGCGGCCGTCCGGCCAGCACGCGAGCCGTCCGCCGGAACCGGCCGCGCTTCAGAGCCGCCACCGCCTCGACGAAGGCCTGCGCCGTGGCGATGGAGGCCTCGCGCCGGGCCAGCGCCGCGAGCAGGGGCGCGCGGCCCGGCGGCGCCGCGGCCAGATGCCCCCGATGCGCCCGGACGATTTCGCTCAAGGCCTCGGCGCTCAGCCGGTGCGAGACCGAAGCGGCGTGCTTGCGGTAGAAGTAGCCGAGGAAGGGATCGATCCGGCAGGCGAGGCCCGCCGCCAGCAGCCTGAAGAGCAGGTCGTGGTCCTCGCCGATCGGCATCGTCTCGTCGTAGCGAACCTTGGACGCGCGCCAGGCGCGAAGCCGGATCATCGGCTTGAGGTAGCCGAGGTCCGAGCGGCTGCGCAGCAGCCGCGTCTCCAGGACAAACTCCTCCGCCGTGAGCCAGGTGGGGGTCCGCGAGCGGCCGCGCCCCAGGAACCGCCGCGCCTTGCCGGGCGAAGCGTCCTCGAAGACGAGCAGGTCGTCGGCGACGATGTCGGCGCCGTCGGCCTCGGCGCGCGCCAGCAGCCGCGAAAGGCGCGCGGGATGCATCAGGTCGTCGCTGTCGAGGATGGCGAACCACTCGCCGCGCGCCAAATCCATCGCCCGGTTGCGGGCGCCGCCCGGCCCACGCCGATTAGGCAGACGCTCCACGCGGACGCGGGGGTCGCGCTTGGCCCACCGGACGGCGCGCGCCACGCTGTCGTCGTCGGAGCCGTCGTCGACGACGATCACCTCGATTTCCCGCAGATCCTGTCCCAGAGCCGAGGCGATGGCGATCTCGAGAAATCGTCCGCCGTTGAAGTTGGCGATCCCGACCGTGACCAGGGGAGAACTCATCGGCTTTTCCGCACACGCCTCGTCTGGCCGGGAACGGTCGATCGCAAGGCTCGCGCAAATGCGTCGACGGCCCAGTCAAAGCGCCGCGCGCGCTTCGGTTCCCGATCGCGCGCTGAGCGGGTCCGCTCGCCCGCAGAGCCGGGGCCCAAAGTCGGACGGCAGAGTGTCGCAGCGGCCGCCGTCGCCAGGGCGCGCGGGGGGCAGCTTCACTTCTGCGACCTTCTGCCTCGGCCACAGCCTCGGCCAAGGTCGCTATCAGGACCGCGGGGCGTCTTGAGTGTCGGAGAGACCAGCATGAGCCTCGCTCGCGCCATCCGCCGTTAGCGGCAGAACCCCCACCCAATAGCAACAGTTAGTTTCAGTATTCTGCAGTCTCCTGACTGCGGATGAGCCCCTTTTTGTCAGGAGTTTCCATGTCAATCGATCCGAACAACCTTTCCGGCACGGCCACGATGACGTTCGACGACGAGTTCAACTCGCTCAACCTGTGGAACGGATCCTCCGGCACCTGGTCGACGACCCTCGCCACCTCATCCGACAGCGCCAACGGCGCCAGCCTCACCGGCAACAACGAGCAGGAATGGTACATCAACAGCAACTACGGCCCGACCAAGTCGGTGGTTCCGTGGACTGTGAACAACGGCGTGTTGAGCCTGACCGCGGCTCCAGCCGATCCCTCGATTCAGCCTGAAATCAACAACTACAAATACACGTCCGGCCTGCTGGAATCCTCGCACTCCTTCAGCCAGGAGTACGGCTACTTCGAGATCAGCGCCAAGCTGCCCGCTGGACAAGGCTTCTGGCCGGCGTTCTGGCTGATGCCCGAAAACAACACCTGGCCGCCGGAGCTGGACGTCATGGAGGTTCTGGGGAAGGATCCCACCACCCTCTACACCACGGTCCACACCGGCTCGAACAACGCTTCGGACACCAAGGCCACCACCGTGGCCGACATGTCGACCGGCTACCACACCTACGGGGTGGACTGGGAGTCGGACTACATCACCTGGTATTTCGACAACCAGGAGGTCTACAAGGTCGCGACGCCGTCGGACATGCACCAGCCGATGTACATGCTCCTCAACCTGGCGGTCGGCGGTTACTGGCCAGGCTACGTGGATTCGACCACGCCCTTCCCTTCCAGCATGAACATCGACTGGGTGAGGGCCTACCAATCCAAGCCCGCCGACGCCACGACGCCCAGCACGCCCACGACCCCCTCCGACCCCACGACGACTCCGTCGACTCCGTCGACTCCGTCGACGCCCCCGACCACCACCACAACGACTCCGTCGACCCCGACCACGACTCCGTCGACCCCGGCCACGACTCCGTCGACGCCGACGACGACGCCAACCGATCCGGGCACGACTACCGGCGGCCGGGGCGGCCACACGATCAGCTTCCCTAGCCTGTCGGGCTTCAACTGGCAGCCGTCGACCACCACCAACAACTGGCATCCGACGACTGTCACGACGCATGCGGCCAGCACGGCGCAGACCGTTCCCACCACCAGCGGCCAGACGTCCAGCCAGCAGGACCTCTGGGCGTCGCTGCACCTGACCAACCCCTCCGCCGCCACCGACTCGGCCAGCCTCAGCCAGGCCTTCGAGGCGCTCGGCGCAAACGGGCGTGTGAACCCGCTGCACATGACGCTGGATCACGTGGCGCCGACCAGCGCCCTTCACGCCAACGACCTGGTGTTCAACTGACGCCCTAACCCGCGCGGGCGACCAACAGACTCCCGAGGTGCGCAGGCCGGCTGACCTGCGCACCTTTTTTCTTTAGTGACTCAAGAAATACTGGCTTCGCTATTTCGAAAGACCTGACAAGGCTCGCGCTTCTGCGCCAGAAGCTGGCGACAGGACAACCGTCCGGCTGAAGTTACAGTCAAGCTGGAACCGCCAAAGCCCAATTACATTAATCTTACGGTTTGGCTGTTCCACCCTGAGAGTCCGTTCCGACAGCATGTCTGAGAACGCATTGACCCGCCACGCCTTGGGGGGCGCAGTCCCCGCGAGGAGCGAGGCCCCGTCTGAGCGTGAGCGGCTGCTGGCGGCGGCGCACGCTGCCATCGCCCTCCTCCTCCTGCTCGTCCTGCTGCCGCTGCTGCTGCTGATCGCGGCGGGCATTTTCGTCGAGGACCGGGGACCGGTCCTGTTCGCCCATCGCCGGGTCGGACGCGGCGGCCGTCCATTCCGCTGCATGAAGTTCCGGACGATGGCGAGGGACGCCGAGACGCGTCTGGCCGAACTCCTGGAGAACAATCCCACCGCCCGCGAGGAATGGCGACGCGATCAGAAGCTGCGGCGCGATCCGCGGGTGACGCGGCTGGGCGCCATCCTGCGCCGCTCGAGCCTGGATGAGCTGCCGCAGTTGCTCAACGTGATCCGCGGCGAGATGAACCTGGTGGGCCCGAGGCCGATCGTCCAGGCGGAGGTCGCCCGCTACGGCGGCAGGATCCGTCACTACTATGCGGTGAAGCCTGGCATCACCGGCCTGTGGCAGGTGAGCGGGCGCAACGACGTCAGCTACCGCACCCGCGTGGCGATGGATTGCCTCTACGCGCGCAACCGGGGCCTCCTGCTGGACGGCTGGCTGATCCTGAGGACGGTGCCGGCGGTGCTGCTGAAGCGCGGGTGCTATTGAGGGCGGGCGCCGCCAAGGATCGTGCCGGCGGGCTCAGCGCCGCTTGTCGATGACCACGATCGGGTACTGCCAAAGCGCCACGGCCAGGGACGGCGCCGCGCTCTCCAGCGCGGCGGCGGCCCGATAGAACGCGCGCGCCAGCGCTCCGCTCTTCAGCAGAGCCCGGGCCGGGCGGCTGCCGATCGCCTCCCAGGGCTCGAAGCGCACGCCGACATGGGGGTCTGCGAAGCGCCGCCACCACGAAAGCGGATGGGCGTAATAGTAGAGAGGCGGCGCCTCGGCGAGCTCCGTCCCGCTCGGCCTGCGGGTCCAGCCCGCGTTCAGCCGCCGCATCGCCTCGCCTGGGATCGCAAAGGGCGATCTGGGGTTGGCGTAGATGATCACCACCCGGCCTCCAGGCTTGACCAGCCGCAGCATCTCGCGGACCGCGCGCTCCTGATCGCTGCGGTCGATGTGGTAGGCGACATGCGCGCAAAAGACGGCGTCGAAGGTCGCGCTTTCAAGGCCGCTGTCGACGATGGAGCCGACCTGGCAGACCGCCCGGTCGCCGAGGATCGCCTTTGCCTGCTCGACCGCCGGCGCCGATATGTCCAGGCAGTGCGCGCGCTCGAACGCCGCGCAGATCTCGACGTGGCTTTGCGGCAGATCCCCGCCGCCGACCAGCAGAAGGCGTCCCCCGATCGGGGCGAGCAGACGGAGCACCCGCGCGGCCGGTCCTCGCGCATAGGTCTGGTGCGCATGGGGAAACTGGCGGAACAGCTTGTCCTCGCCGGACATGGCGCCGTCGCTGCGCCAGCCGTACCGGTCGTAGAAGGACCTGACGATTTCCTGAGCCGGGGCCGGATGCGCGGGCCTCCGCCGATTGGAAGTCATCAGGCCCGTGTCCGCGCTAGGCCCATCCCCCGGCCCCGGGGGCCGGCAGCGTGGCCGTGATCCTGCCGGTTAAGCGCGCCGCGCTTCGCTATGTTCCCGGCCGCACGCCATCGAACCGCGCGCCGACCGGCCGATGGCCTTCGCCCGCGACTCGGGCCTATCTTCGGCGCCTAGTGTCCCGAGTCCGAAGTTCGACAGTGGATGGGGACGGGCCCCGTGCGAACTTCGGACTCGATGAGGACACTAGCAAAGCTTTGAATCTAGTGTGGTTTACGAATTTGAAGTTCGCTTCAGCGCCCGCCCCATCAATCGAGCGAACTTCAAATTCACCACACTAGGCTCCAGACTGGCGTTCCGGCTGCGCTGAAGAACAACGCTGGCGACGGCGACGAGAAAAGGCGATGCCCAAGAACAAATCTGGGGAGCGCGGAGCCGAGAAGCTGTGGTTCAACTGGCCGCTCGTGGTCGGCCTCATCGCGAACATCACCGTTTGGGGGGCGATCGCCTTCTGGATCTTCGGCCGGAAAAGCTAGGCGCCCCCCCCTCGCCGGTCACTGTTCCCGGAACGAACCCCAAAGCGCATTGCTGAACGGCTCGAGCAGGTACTGGAGCGCGGTGCGCTTGTGGAGGGGCACCAGCACCTGCGCCGGCAGGCCGGGCCTCAACTCGAAGCCGGGGCTGCGCGCCCGCTCGAAGGCGGAGAGCTGGGCGAGCGGCACCTTGACCTCCGCGGTGAAGTAGCGCGTGCCGGTCTTCTCGTCGGCGAGGCTGTCGGCCGAGACGCTGGCCACCTCGCCGTTGAGGATCGGCAGCCCCCGGTCGTGCAGGCTGGGGAAACGCACCTCGGCCTTCTGACCCGGACGAAGGCCTTGGGCGTCGTTGGGAGATATCCGGGCCTCGATGAGGAGCGGCGCCTTGTCGGGCACGACATCCATCAGGCGCTGGCCTGGCTGGACGACGCCGCCGACGGTGAAGACCGACAGCCCGACCACCGATCCGGTGGCGGGGGCGCGGATCTGGGCGTGCGCCAGCTTGTCCTTGGCGGCGCTCAGCTTGGGTAGGGCGTCGTTGAGGGCGGTTTCCACTTCCGAGAGCTCGCTGGCGATCTTGTCGCCGTCGGTCTTGTCGACCTGCATGATCTCGAGCTGGGTCTCGCGCGCCTCCTGCCGCGACTGGGCGACGCTCGCCAGGTACTGGCCGCGCTGGCCGGCGATCTGAGCCTGGTTGCGCTGCAGTTCGCGCACTCTGTTCAGCGGCGCAAATCCGCGCGCGGCCAGCGACTGGATCCCCTTGAGCTCGTCCCCCAGCAGCTTCTGCTGCCGATCGGAGGAGGCGATCTCGCTCTGATAGCCGCGGATGAGCTCGCCGAGCTCCGAGGTCTTCTGGCTGAGCACGCTCTTCTGGGTGGCGAGGGCCGCGGCGTGCGCGTCGTACTGGGCCTGCTGGATCGCCTGCGCCTGGCGCGCCTGGACGAGGTCGGCGCCCGTGAGGCTGGCGTACTCGGCCGGCCATGCGATGGCCGCCTGGCCTAGCTGCTCGGCCTGCAGACGCGCCCGCCGGGCTTCGAGGGCGATGACCTGGGCGGCCAGCGACTGCTCGTCGGCCTGCGACTCCGCGCCGGCCAGTTCGATGAGCACGTCGCCGGCCTTCACATGCTGGGCTTCGGTCACGTGGATCGCGGTGATCACACCGCCGTCGCGATGCTGAACGGTCTGGCGGTGGCCGTAGACGGTGACCTCGCCGGGCGCGGCCACGGCCGAATCGAGACGCGCGATCGATCCCCAGCCCAGGAACAAGAACAGGAAGGCGCCGGCGACGGCGCCGCCGATCCGGATCTCGCGGCGCGGATCGTCGACGTCGACGTCGATCGGCGCCACCGCCGAACGCAGCGTCGAGGCGACCGTGGCCATGGCGGCCGGCGCGGGGAGTTGCAGCTTCACTTGAGCGCTCCTTTGAGTTCGGCTCGCCTCAGGCGGCCGCGGGGGCGACGTGGGCGGGGGCCGGGGCCGCGGCCGGCCGCACGTGCGCGGGGGCGCTGATCCGCTGGATCACCTCGTCCCTCGGGCCATAGAGCTCCAGCCGGCCTTCCTGGAGGACCATCAGCTTGTCCACCGCGGCCAGCACCCCGGTCCGGTGGGCCACCACCAGGATGGTGGTTCCGGCCGCCTTCAGATCGGCCAGGGTGCGCACCAGCACCGCCTCGCCGTCCGCGTCGAGGTGGGCGTTCGGCTCGTCGAGGATCAGCACCGACGGATCACCGAACAGCGCCCGCGCCAGCGCGATCCGCTGCGCCTGGCCGGCCGAGAGCCCCTTGTCGCCCCAGCCGATCACGGTCTCGTAGCCGTCGCCGAGACGCAGGATCATCTCGTGGGCGCCGCATTTTTTGGCCGCCTGTACGACCATCTCGTCGATGCGTTCGACATCCTCGTCCATGGCCGTGCGGAACCGGGCGATGTTCTCCTTGACGGTGCCGGCGAAGAGCGTGGGCGCCTGCGGGAGGAAGCCGACGAATTGGGCGAGCCGCTCCGGATCCCAGTCCTTGGCGTCGGCGCCGTCGAAGCGGACGCCGCCATGGTCGGCCAGCGCCGCGCCCGCCAGCACCCTCGCCAGGGTGGACTTGCCCGCCCCGCTGGGACCCACGACGCCCACCGCCTCGCCAGCCTCCACTCGGAAGCTGACGTCGCGCAGGATCGTTGCCTGCCGGCCAGGCGCCAGCACCGTCAGGCGCTCGGTCTCGAGGACGCCGCGCGGCGGCGGAAGCAGCGTCGAGGGTCGCCTGGACGCCGCATGCTGGAGCAGGCTGGTCAGCGCCCGGAAGGCCCCGCGCGCCTGCACTACGTTACGCCAGGCGCCCAGCACCTGTTCGATCGGCGCAAGCGCGCGGGCCATCAGGATCGAGGCGGCGAAGATCGCCCCCGGCGAGATCTTGTTCTCGATGGCGAGCAGCGCCCCGAGGCCCAGCGCCAGCGACTGCAGCGACAGCCGCAGGAACCGGGTCATGGTCATGTAGCCGCCGCCGGCGAAGCTGGCCTGGGCCTGCAGCAGATTGGCGGCCTCACGTTCGTGAAGATGGCGCCGTACGAAAGCCTGGCGCATGCCCAGCGAGCGGATCACGTCGGCGGAAGCGGCCGAGAACTCCTGATTGACGTAGGCGATGTTCGCCGCCTCGTTGGCGCTCTGGATGCGGGCCCGGGTCGCCCGCTCGTTGCGCCAGGTCAGGAAGAGCAGCGCCGCGGCCCCGACGAGCGCCAGCAGCCCCAGCGCTGGATGGATGATGAAACAGACGAGGACGTAGATCGGCGTCCAGGGCGCATCGAAGAGCGCCAGCACGCCGACGCCCGTGAGCGTCTGACGGAAGGTGTCGAACTCCCGAAGCGCCTGTTTGGTCAATCCCTCGCGCGAGGCGGCCGGCTGCGAGAGGGTCGCATCCAGGATCGCACCCGACAGGATCCGGTCCAGCCGCACGCTCGCCCTGACCAGAAGGCGCGAGCGCACCATGTCGAGGAGCGCCAAGGCGCCGAGGGCGGCCAGCAGGACGAAGGTGAGGAACGCCAGGGTGGCGAGCCCGCGCGAAGGCACCACCCGGTCGTAGACCTGCAGCATGTAGAGCGTCGGGCTGAGATACAGCAGATTCAAGAGCGCGCTGAAGATCGCCGCGGCGATGAAATGGCGCTTGCAGGCCGCGAGGGCCGCGGCGATTGGCGTGGCCAATTGAGGTCGGGTTGGGCGCACTGAACTTTCCCACATGCTCTTGAGCGACGAAGCGGCGGCGGCCGCCCTCGGGGGGCTTCCCGCCAAGGCGGGTCCGACGCAGCTATCCCTGGTCTGGATGCTGCTTAGCGACCAGAAATGACCCGATAGACCAGCATTGGCCATGCGTCATCGTGGCGCTATCCCTTATAGCTACGCTTAATTCTTTAAGTCTTCGGCCAGCTTGCGAGCTATTATTGCGCAGCTTGAAAGACAACTCTAGCAGAGCGACACCGGAAACTTGGCTTAAATTGGGCGCGAGGCCAACGCCCGTTCGTCTCAGGCGCCCGGCCAGGGAGGGCGTCCCACCGGGTAAGGGGGCAAGTGCGTCTTGGCGGGTTGGCAACCGATGTGCACGCAGCGGTGGGCAGGCGCGTGATGCGAGGAGCGCCGCGCGTGACGATGGACGCGATGATCCGCAGCGGCGCCGTGTCCGGTCCGGCCCGCGACGACGCCGCGGGTCTCGCCGGCGCGCCCGTGGAGGGTCGGACGGCCTCGATGATGGCCGACCTGGGATCCCGGATTCGTCGCGCCCCCAAACCCCGCCGAGGACGTTGATGGCAGGCGGACGCCTGCGCCTGGACCACCGCCTGAGTGGGCCGCGGCTGCGCCGGCGCAGGCCTGGCGTCCGCCTCCGGGACCGGCGTCTGGGGCGCGGGCCGGCCGCGCTGAAGCCAACCATAGCCGGCGAGCGCGAGACCAGCCGCCGCTAGGACGATCGCCGCCAGTCGCAGCGGGGAGCGCCTGGCGCCGCTCTTGGGCGACGTGCTGGGGGGCAGGACCGGCGCCTGGCGCGCCGGCGGCGGCGCGGAGGTCTTGAGGGCCGGAACCTGGGCGGTCACGGGAGCGGGCTTGGGCGCCGGCTCGGCGGTGCGGCCCGGCTTGGGCGCCTTGGCCGCGGGGCTGGGCTTCGGCGCGGGCGCCGGCGGCGCGAGCAGCTGCAGCTTGGCCTGACGCTCCGTTCGCGTTCGCCCGCCCGACGCGGCCGCGGCCGGCTCTTGCCGATCCGGCCCGGAGGGGGCCGGCGCCGGCAGCCGCCGCGGGGCCTTCGCCGCCGGTTGCGGGGGCGCCAGCAACCTTTCCACCCCCGCGATCTCGAAGAACCGGGTCTTTCGCGCGGACTCGGGCGGCTCGAGGAGCGACCCGCACTGCTGGCAAAGGCGCCGCCAGGCTGCGTTGGACGCCTGGCACTCGGGGCAGGCCCGCTGTTCCGGCTCGGTCGTCTCGAACGGGGTGGAGTCGGGCGCCACGGGTTCGCCCGCCTTGGCCCCGGCTGGCGGCCTCGCAAATTCCACCGCCACCCTCCGGCGTGTTCGCGCCACCCGGGTCCGACAACGCTGAAGCTTCCGTTTGGTTCCTGAAAGGCGCCGGTTCCAGAGCCGGCGGCGATCCGATAGAGCTTGCGCAGGCTCGCCGATCCGACACGGCCTGCGCGAGGCGACGTGCGGCGGCGCATCCAGCATGGGTGAGACGACATGGTCGGCGAAGACCGGATCTTGACGACCCACGTAGGCAGCCTGCCCAGACCGGAGGCGCTGATCGAGCTGCTGGAATTGCGCGAGAAGGATCCGGGGGCCGACCCGGCCAGGGTGAGGGCGCAGCTGCGGGCCGAGGTGGCCGCGGTGGTGAAGCGCCAGGTCGAGCTCGGGATCGACCTGGTCAGCGACGGCGAGTTCAGCAAGGTAAGCTACGCCACCTACGTCACCGAGCGGCTGAGCGGATTCGGCGGTGAATCGCGGGGCCACGCCGCCGCCGACCTCAAGGCGTTTCCGGACTACGCCCGCAAGCTGATCGAGATCGGCGGCGTCGTGCCGAGCGCGGGCGGGGTGTGCTGCGTCGGTCCGGTGGCCCCCCAGAGCGCGGCGGCCCTGCGCGAGGACCTGGACAACTTCGCCGCCGCCCTCGAAGACGCAAGACCGTACGGCGCCTTCATGAACGCCGCCTCGCCGGGCGTGGTGTCGGTCTTCCAGAAGAACGCCTTCTATCCGGACGAGGACGCCTACATCGAGGCGGTGGCCGAGGCGTTGAGGCCGGAGTACGAGGCCATCGTGGCGGCCGGCCATCTGCTGCAGATCGACTGCCCCGACTTCGCCATGGGCCGCCACCTGGCCTTCGCGGACCTCAGCGACGAGGCGTTCGTGGGAATCGTCGAACGCAACGTGGCGGCGGTGAACCAGGCCACCCGCAACATTCCCGCCGAAAAGCTGAGGGTTCACCTCTGCTGGGGCAACTACGAAGGACCGCATCACCACGACATCCCGCTGGAGAAGATCATCGGCGCCGTCCTGAAGGTGAAGGCGCGCTGCCTGCTGATCGAAGGCGCCAATCCGAGGCACGAGCACGAATGGAAGGTCTTCGAAGACGTCAGACCGCCGCCCGACACCATCATCGTCCCCGGCGTGATCGATTCCACCTCCAACTACATCGAACACCCCGAGCTGGTGGCCCAGCGGATCGAGCGCTATGCGGGCGTGGTGGGGCGCGAGCGGGTGATGGCGGGCGCCGACTGCGGCTTTTCCACCTTCCGCGGGCTTCCCAACGTCTGGCCGGACATCGCCTGGCGAAAGCTCGAGTCTCGGGTCGCCGGAGCAAGGCTCGCCAGCGCGAGGCTGTGGGGACGCGCGCCGCGGTAAGGCGCGGCCTTCCCCCCGTTCGGGCTAATCTGATAGGCCTCGGCTGAGACGGGCCGGCTTCGATCGGCCGGAACGGGCGAGGAGCAAACGGGAATGCTCGAAGGACTTAGGGTGATCGAATTCGGTTCGATGGTCGCCGCGCCGGCGGCCACCTGCCTGCTCGCCGACTGGGGCGCCGACGTCATCAAGATCGAGTCCCACCAAGGCGACCCCATGCGGGGCGGACGCAGTTCGGCCCTCGGCAGCACCAACTTCGACCTGCACAACCGCGGCAAACGCGACATCGCCCTGAACACCGCCGCCCCGGACACCCGCGACATCATCCTGAGGCTGGTCAAGGACGCGGACATCTTCGTCACCAACGTGCTGCAGGGGCAGCTCGCCAAGCTCAAGCTCGACTACGAGACCCTGCACCCACTCAACCCGCGGATGGTCTATGGGGTCGTGTCGAGCTTCGGCCAGGAGGGTCCGGACCGAAACCGCGGCGCCACCGACAATCTCGGCTTCTGGGCCCGCGGCGGCGGCACGGCCCTGCTCACCATCGAGGGCGAGGACCCCCTGCCCTTCCGCCAGTCGGTGGGCGACCGGATCACCGGCATCAGCGCCTGCGCCGCCATCCTCGCCGCTCTCACCGCCGCGCGCGTCACGGGCGAAGGCCGTTTCATCGACACCTCGCTGCTGGCGAACGGGCTCTGGGCTTTCGGCACCGACGTCTGCAACCAGCTCAACACCGGCCGGGTGGTGCCGAGCCGCGGCCGCCACCGCGCGGCCATGGCCCTCGCCAACAACTTCAAGACCCGCGACGGACGCTGGATCCAGTACCACGACAACCTGGAGAACCTGGCCCGGGCGTTCGAGCGTCCTGACCTGGCGGCCGACCCGCGCTTTGCCGGCCCGAGACCGCCGCGCGAGCACCAGACTGCGCTGATCGACATCGTCGACGGGATCTTCGCCCAGTACGATCTGGCCGAGGCGCGGCGCAAGCTGGACGCCGTCGGCGCCCGCCACGAGCCGGTTCAGCGGGTGGTCGACGTGGTCGAGGACCCGCAGGCGATCGCCAACGGCCGCTTCGTCGAGGTCATGGCCCCGCAGGGCCCGATCCGCCAGGTCGCCAACCCATGGTCGGTGTTCGAGGACGGCCGGCCGGTGCGCCGGCCCATGGGGCCGGTGCCGAAGGTCGGGGAGCACACGGTGGGGATCCTTCAGGAGATCGGCTACGGCGAGGCCGACATCGCCCGCATGCGCGTGAACGGCACCATCCTGCCCGATGTCTGAGGTCCCGGCTAACCGCGGGCCAGCCGCACGACGGCATAGATGAGGCCCAGGCCGAGGAGGGTCGCGGCCACGGTGGAAAGGCGGGCGCTGCGATCGTGGGTCTGGGGCGGCAGCTCGCTGGCGCCGATGTAGAGGAAGAACCCGGCGAACACGGCGAGCAGCATGGCCAGGCTCGGCCCCGGCGCCTGGACGAGGCGCGAGGCCCCGATGCCGATCAGGGGCGCGAGCGCGTCGGCGATCAGCCAGCGGCGCGCCGCCCGGCGACCGGCGCCGCCGGAAAGGCTCAAGGTGACCGTGTTCAGGCCGTCGATGAGGTCGTGGGCCAGCACGCCGACGCCGACGATGGCGCCGGCCGCCGCCGACACCTGGAACGCCAAGCCGATCCCAAGCCCATCCATGAGACTGTGAAGGGTGAGGCTGGCCGCGCCGAGGTGTCCGCGGTGGCCGCCCCTTCCGTCGCGGGCCAGGATCAGCCCGGCCCGATCGATGAGGAAATAGGTCCCGAAGCCCACGGCGACCGCCGTCGTGAGCTCAACGACCGTGCGGGCGGGGATGCCGAGCTGCAGCGCCTCGGGCAGCAGATCGAAGAGGGCGACCCCGATCACCGTCCCGCTGCTGAAGCCGAGGAAGAGGTCCATGGCCGAGCGGAACCGGAGCGCCGCCACGCCGCCGGCCAGGGTGGCCCCGCCGGTGACGACGCCGAGGGCGAGCAGCACCAGGTCCAGATTGTGTCTGGCTTCCAATCCGGATCGGCCTCCGCCCGCTCGCGGCCCCGCCCACCCGCGAAGCCCCGGCCCGTTCTGCCCGGCTGGTAGCGCGGATCGGGCCTTCGCCAAAGCGCCAGCCGTCGCGCGGAGCGTAATTTTCGTCGCCCGCCGCCGCGATTCACCACCTCGCTCAACGGCCGGACAACCAACGAGGCCCTAATTGCCGGGGTGGCGGCCAGTGACGGATCCAGGATGTCTCGATCGGAAGCGGAGATCGAAGCGCTGTGGGTGGCGGTCTTCGGCGAGCCGCCTCCGGTGAAGGCCGACCCGGGCCTGCTCATCGACGTCCTGCTTCGCTGTTCCCCCCCTCTCCCGCCCTATCGGATCGGCGACGGCGCGGCGGACCGTCCCGAAGAAGACCCGCAAGGGCCTGAATAGGCGGAAAATTCGTCGGCGCGCGGAACTTTAGCCGTGGCCGCTTCGTTGGCCGCCCGCCATCGCCCGGTTTCCGATCCATGCCTGACCTGACCAAGCTTCCACACAACCTAGACCGATCCACCGGCGTCTGCCGCGCGGTGATCGAGACCCCGAAGGGCAGCCGCTGGAAGTATGACTTCGACCGGAGCTCGAAGCTCTTCCTGCTCAAGTCCTTGCTGCCGGAGGGCATGAGCTTCCCGGCCGACTTCGGCTTCATCCCCTCGACCCTGGCCGAGGACGGCGACCCCCTGGACGTCATGGTGCTCGCAGACGAACCCACCTGCGTGGGCGCCCTCGTCAGCGTGCGCCTGATCGGCGCCCTCGAGGCCGAAGAGGTCGAGCATGGACGCACCGAGCGCAACGACCGGCTCCTGGCGGTTCCGGAGCTGTCGCGCGTCTACGCCGGCGTGAAGGCGGCCTCCGACCTGCCGGACGACTATGTCGACAACCTCACGCAGTTCTGGATCAACAAGGACCGGCTCGAGGGCAAGGCCTTCCGGCCGCTGGGCGTCGGCGAGCCGATGGCGGCCATCGAACTGGCGCACAAAGCCAGCCGGCTCGCCAAAAAGGCCGCCTGACAGTCCTTCGGGCGCGGCGGCGCGCGGCCCCCGCGTGTCACTCGAACGTCAGATCGACCCGGCCGCGCAGCAGGTTCTGGGCGATGGACCGCCGCTGGATCTCGTTCGGCCCCTCGGTGACATGGGTCGCCCGCGCCTGGTGGAGCGCCTGGTAGAGCTTGGTCTCATTGGCCAGGCCCATGCCGCCGTGGATCTGCATGCACTTGTCGATGATCTCGAACGCCGCCTGGGTGCAGAAGGCCTTGGCCATCGAGGCCTCGGTGCGGATGTCGCGCCCGAGGTCCGCCTTGGTCGCCGCATCGAGGGCCATCAGCCGGCCGGCATAGAGCTTGATCGTCGCATCGGCGAGGTAGTTCTGGATCGTCTGATGCTCGGCCAGGGCCGCCCCGAAGGTGCGGCGCACCTTGGCGTAGTCGATGGCCTTTTCCAGCGCCCAGCGCGCCGTCCCCAGGGTCCTGCCGGCGTTGGCCAGCCGCCCGTGCCGCACGCCCAGCATCGCCAGGTCGAACCCGCGGTTGAGCTCGCCGATCCGGTATTTGTCCGGGACCCGCATGTCGGTGAAGCTGAGGATGCCTTCGTTGCCGCCGAGCTCGCCCAGGATGCTCAGCACCGACTCCACCTTGAAGCCGGGCGTCGAGGTGGGAACGTAGAAACAAGTGACCCCGCCCTTGCGCGCCGTCAGCATCGCCTTGTCGGTGACCGCGTAGAGCATGATGAAGTCGGCGGTCGGCGAGTTGGTGGTCCACTGCTTGGAGCCGTTGATGATCCAGTCGGATCCGTCGCGCACGGCCTGGGTCCGCATCATCCAGGAATCGGAGCCGGCGTCCGGTTCGGTGAGCCCGAAGCAGCCCTGCAGCTTGCCGGTCGCCAGCCCCGGCATCACCTCGGCGCGAAGCTCTTCCGACGCATGGTTCCAGACTTCGTGCGGGCCACTGAAGAAGGTTGAGAGTATCTCGTAGACCAGCTGCGTCTTCGGCATGCCGTAGCGGTGGAACATGGACTCCCAGCACAGGAACCAGAGACGGATGCCAAGGTCTTCGCCGCCGAATTTCTTCGAGCAGAACATGGTGTAGAATCCGGCCTCCGCCGACTTCATCCGCGCCCGTCGCCGGGCGTCGGTGATCGCCGGAGTCTCCTTGCCGGTCTCGTCGTAGTGTAGCCTCGGGTTGGTGAAGGTGGCGCCGAGCGCCTCCTCGATCGGGACGATCTCGCGGTCCGCGAAGGCGTGAAGGTTGTCGATGATCCGACGGTCGCTCTCGTCCATGTGTTCTCCCCGGGTGCCGGCGGCGTGGGCCGCGCCCCCACCTCTCTCAGGCGAACCATCGGCCCGTGGGCTCTCTGGGTCAATCGCGCCGGCTACGCAGGCGGCGAACCTCTGCCTTGAGCGTCAGGCGCAGGCCTGGCCCGCTGGTTGTAGAGCAGCTTGCGAAGGCGCTCGCGCTCCCCCTCGGACAGGGTGGACGGGTCCGGTTGCGGGCCGACACCCACGTCCATGCCGCGCCGCACCGCCGGCCGCTCCGACATCGCCTCGAACCAGCGCTTGAAGTGCTTGAATTCTTCGATGTCCTGGCCCTGGCCGGCCCAGTTCACCGTCCACGGATAGCAGATCATGTCGGCGATCGTGTAGTCGTCGCCGGCGACGTAGGGCCGGTCGTAAAGCCGATTGTTGAGCACGCCATAGAGGCGGTTCACCTCATCGGTGAAGCGGCGGATCGCGTAGGATTGATCGCCGGCCTCGGGGCCCAGGCGCCGGAAATGTCCGCACTCGCCGGTCTTCGGGCCTTGGTTGGCCATCTGCCAGATGACCCATTGGTTGACCTCGTGGCGGCCGCGAAGGTCCTGCGGGTAGAACTTCCCCGCCTTCTCGGCGATGTACATCATGATCGCGCCGGACTCGAAGAGGCTGAGCGGCGGCCCGCCGTCGGACGGCGCGTGGTCGACCATCGCAGGCATGCGGTTGTTGGGACTGATCTTCAGGAAGGGCTCGGCGAATTGTTCGCCCCGGCCGATGTTGACGGGCGCGATCCGGTAGGGGAGCCCGCACTCCTCCAGCAAGATCGTCACCTTCTTGCCGTTGGGCGTGGGAAAATAGTGGAGATCGATCACGCTCTGCGCCTCCGTGCTTGGCGTTCCGGTTGCGGCCCTGGCGCGATCAAGCGTCTTCAACGCCATCGAAATCAACCCCTGCGGCCCGCCGTCGCCGGCGAGGGCGCGCCCGATCGAAGGGGGGCCGCTTGACCGTGATCAAGCCGAGATCGCGCAGTATTTATCCCCGGACCCGCTGGCTTCGGCAACGTTCGGAGAGGGATCGGCATTATTCCGAAATGGATATGCTGTTCATTCTTTGGCGCTTCGGACTGCCTGCGCTTTCGCGAGGCTGGCTTAAGTATTTGGACTCCCTTTCCGGAAACTAGACTGCAGCCTTTTTCCCAGGGGAAATCGCGGCTTGCGGTTCGGCGGGCGCGCGGGCTAAAGCACAGCCAGTCCGTCCAGAAAATTTTTTCATTCAAACTAAACAATAAAATCTGTATTCCCCCCCTCGTTAGCGCGAAAGTAAACAATAGTTCCCAGCTTTGGTGAAAAATTCGAGCATCCATCTTGCCAAGTTCGCGTTGTGATAACGTTCGGACGTTTTTCCGGACGCAATGACAACGGAGCCAGCTATGCCATATTCTTCGCGCTCGTCGGGGGGCGAGTATCGCGGACGCGACCGTGATGACGACGATCGCCGCTATGCCTCTGAACGGGGCGAGCGGAGCTTCCGGCGCTCGCGCGATTACGATGACTACGACGACGACCGCTCGCGCGGCGCCCGCCGCGGCGGCGAGATCAGGTCGGAGCGGGCCGAAAGAGCCCCGCGCGACAGCCGAGGCCGCACAGATGACGTCGGCCAGGGCGGCTGGTTCGGGGATTCCGAGGGCCATTCCCAGGCTTCGCGCCGCGGTTGGGACAATCCCGATCACGGCGAGAGCGGCTGGTTCGGAGATTCCGAGGGTCACTCGGAAGCCTCCCGGCGCGGCTGGGACAATCCCGACCACCGGCCGAGCGGCTGGTTCGGCGACCGCGAAGGTCACTCCGAAGCCTCGCGGCGCGGCTGGGACAATCCCGACCACCGGCCGAGCGGCTGGTTCGGCGACCGCGAAGGTCACTCCGAAGCCTCGCGGCGCGGCTGGGACAATCCCGACCACCGGCCGAGCGGCTGGTTCGGCGATCCCGAGGGTCACTCGGAGGCCTCCCGGCGCGGCTGGCGCAGCTCGGACCACGGTCGGAGCGGCTGGTACGGAGATCCCGAGGGTCACTCGCGGGCGGCCCGGCGCGGCTGGGGCGAGGATCCGGACCGCGGCCGCGGCCGGAGCCGGTATGACGAGGACGACGGTCGGGGCCGGTCCATGCGCGGACGCGGTCGGGACTACGACTAGAGCGTTCCGCTCTCCAAGCTAAAGGCTGGCGCCGCCCGGGCTTCCCGGGCGGCGCCGTCGCCTCAGCCGCCGCCGATCTTCGGGATCAGGTAGACTTCGCTGTCGGGGCCAAGCTCGGCGCCGTACGAGTCCTGGTGGATCTCCCCGTCGATGGCGATGGCCATCCGGCGTTCGATGTAGTCGCCGAATCCCGGATAGCGATCGTCCAGCTCCAGGATCAGGCGCCGCACCGTGGTGGCGCCCACGTCGAACTCCGACAGCCCGCCGGTGAACTCGCGGCCGTTCGACCCCGCGATCACCACGTGGGCCAAGGCTACTTCGCCCGGGCGTCCAGCGCCGCCCGGATCCTGGGCGGCGAAAGCGGCAGGTCGGTGAGCCGCAGGCCCAGCGCGTCGCGCACCGCGTTGGCCACCGCCGCCAGCGGCGGCACGATG
>Ga0213876_10000299_pt1 | contig 44598 bp, 46 predicted proteins | sample BarmaccomBMRX_R9_FD_160113 | JGI IMG/M metagenome (GOLD analysis project Ga0213876, IMG submission 160113) | Root-associated microbial communities from Barbacenia macrantha in rupestrian grasslands, the National Park of Serra do Cipo, Brazil - RX_R9 | ecosystem: Host-associated > Plants > Roots...
GCTGGTCCACGGCGACCTGCGCATGGGCAACCTGATCGTCGCGCCGGAGGGGCTGGCGGCGGTGCTCGACTGGGAGCTCGCCCACATCGGCGACGCCCACGAGGATCTGGCCTTCGGCTGCATGACGGTCTGGCGGTTCGGCCACATCGAGCGTCCGGCGTTCGGGCTGGGGAGCCTCGAGGACTTCTTCGCCGCCTACGAGGCCGAGAGCGGGACGACGGTGGACCCCGTCCGCTTCCGGTTCTGGCTGATCTACCGGACCCTCTGGTGGGCGCTGGGCTGCCTGCAGATGGGCGACCACTGGCGCAGCCGCGCCGACCGCAGCCTGGAGCGCGTGGTGATCGCCCGCCGGGCCAGCGAGAACGAGCTCGACCTCCTGCTGCTGCTGGAGGAGGCGGCGCCGGCGGCCGAGCGCGAGCGCCCGCTGCCGCCCCCGGCCCCCGCCGCGCCTGAGCGGATCGGCGAGCCGGACGCGCGCGAGCTGCTCGCCGCGGTGGCCGAATGGCTCGAGAGCGACGTCAAGGCCCGCAGCGCCGGCCGCGAGAAGTTCCTGGCCGCGGTGGCCATCAACGCCCTCGGCATCGCCGGGCGCGAGCTCGGCGGCGGCGCGCGGGCGGAGGACGCGGACCTCGCCCGGGACCTGCTTGGCGGCCGCCTGGGCCTGGCCTCCCCCGGCGTCCTGGCGCGGCTGCGGCGGATGGCGATCGACAAGCTCGCCGCCGACGTGCCGAAATACGCCGCGCTCGCCCGCGCGCGGTTGCTCTGGAACGGCTAGGGGTGGGCGGGATCAGGTGGAACATTCACCCAACCACCCGCTCATCCCGGCGAAAGCCGGGACCCAGGCAGGACTTTGGAGGAAGCCCCGGCCGGCGCCCGGCCTGCCGCTGCTCGAGGAGGAGACGACGCATGGATTTCTCGTTGCCAGAGGACCTGAAGGCCTATCTCGCCGAGCTGGACCGGTTCATCGCCGCCGAGATCAAGCCGCTGGAGGATGAGGACGACAACATCCGCTTCTTCGACCACCGCCGCGAATGGGCCCGCACCGACTTCGAGAACGGCGGCCTGCCGCGCGAGGAATGGGAGGCGCTGCTGCGCGAGGCTGCCCGGCGGGCCGACAAGGCCGGCCACTGGCGCTTCTCGGCGCCCAGGAAGTACGGCGGCAAGGACGGATCGCACCTCTGGATGGCGGTGATCCGCGACCATCTCGCCCAGCGCGGCCTCGGCCTCCACAACGACCTGCAGAACGAGCACAGCATCGTCGGCAACTTCCCGTTCGTGGCGATGTTCGAGACCTTCGGCGACGAGGCGCAGAAGCAGGAGTTCATCCTCGGAGGCTTCGAGGGGACGCGGCGGGCCGCCTTCGGCCTCACCGAGCCCGATCACGGCTCGGACGCCACCCACATGGAGACCCGGGCGGTCCGCGAGCGGCGCGACGGGGTCGACGGCTGGCTCATCAACGGCCGCAAGATGTGGATCACCGGCATGCACACCGCCTCGCACTGCGCCGCCTTCGTGCGCACCGGCGGCAAGGACGGCGAGGCGCGCGGGATCAGCTGCCTGCTGGTCCCCAGGGGAACGCCGGGCATGACGGTGGACGAGTACATGTGGACCTTCAACATGCCCACCGACCACCCGCGCATGACCTTCAAGGACGTCTGGGTCCCGGACCAGGCCCGCCTCGGGCCGGTCGACGGGGGCCTGGCCATCGCCCAGAGCTTCGTCCACCAGAACCGCATCCGCCAGGCGGCCGGCTCGCTGGGCGCGGCCAGTTTCTGCATCGAGGAAAGCGTCCGCTACGCCCGCCAGCGCAAGCCGTTCGGCCAGGAGCTGGCGCGCAACCAGGCCATCCAGTTCCCGCTCGTGGAGCTGGCGACCCAGGCCGAGATGCTGCGCCTCTTGATCTACAAGACCGCCTGGGAAATGGACCAGATGCCGCACGCCGAGATCGAGCACCGGCTGAGCGACAAGATCAGCATGTGCAACTACTGGAGCAACCGGCTGTGCTGCGAGGCCGCCGACCGGGCCATGCAGGTGCACGGCGGCATCGGCTATTCCCGCCACAAGCCCTTCGAGCACATCTACCGTCACCACCGGCGCTACCGCATCACCGAGGGCGCCGAGGAGATCCAGATGCGCAAGGTCGCCGCCTACCTGTTCGGCTACCTGGGTCCCCGCCGCGACGCCCTGCGGGCCGAGGCCGAGCGCGCGCGGAGCTCCTGAGCGCCACCTCCCCACCTCCTTTCCGTCACCCCGGCCGCAGCGCTCGAAGAACACAAAGAAATACGCCTAAGCTTTTGACATTACTCGCCCGCACCCCGTCCGGCCCCGGGCGGCGCGGGTCGCCGGCGTGGCCGCATGCGGCGAAATGGCCCGGCCCCGCTGCGGGCGCGGCGTCCTATCTAGGCGCGACGATCCGGGATTGTTCGCAGCCGCCGCTGCGGGTTATCCCCTATTGCGAAACGGGGAGACGCCCTCAGCCGTGAACCATCGCCGCCTCTTCCTCAAGGCCTCGGTGGCCGCCCTTGGCCTCGGCGCCCTGGCGCGGCCGGCCCTGGCGCTGGCCGCCGATCCGGGCCTCGTGGCCGCCGCCAAGGCCGGGCTCGAGCGGGCCGGCGCCCGGGCCGCGCGCCGCGACCTGGTGGGCGTGGCCGACTTCAGCCGGCCCTCGCGCACGCCGCGCCTGCACCTGGTGGACCTGGAGGGCGGCCGGGTGGAGAGCCTGCTGGTGGCGCACGGGCGCGGATCGGACCCCGACCACACCGGCTGGCTCAGCCGCTTCTCCAACACCCCGGGCTCGGCGGCCACCTCCGAGGGCGACTACGTCACCGGCGGCTACTACGACGGCCACCACGGCCGCTCCATGCGCCTGACCGGCCTCGACCCCACCAACGACAACGCCGAGTCCCGCGAGATCGTCGTGCACTCGGCCTGGTACGTGGGATCCGAGGTGATCGCCGCCCACGGCGTCTTGGGACGCAGCGAGGGCTGCTTCGCGGTCAGCCAAGCGGACCTGCCGCGGGTGCTGGACCGCCTCGGCCCCGGCCGCCTCCTCGTCGCGCGCAAGCTCTAGCCCCTCCTCCCCGCGAAGCCGGGGAGAAGATGGCCCTATCGGCGCCGGGCGGCCAGGCGGTCGGCCAGGCGCAGCCACATCTGGGCGAGCTGGCGTTCGGCGAAGTACTTCGTCCCGCCCCCCACCGAGAGGCGGGCGGCCCGGTGACGGTAGGTCTCGATGCGCTGCATCAACCGCCAGGTGGGCTCCTTGGCGAAGGGTTGCCGCAGGTGCAGGGCGGTCAGCCGGCCGATCGACAGGCTGGCCGGCTTCGGAGGCGCGATGGGACGCCGGATCAGCTCCCGGCCACGGTCCCCGAGGCGCGCGACCCTGAAGTGCAGCTCCGCCATGACCCGCGGGCCGTCGGGCTCGATGAGCCGCCGCTGCGCGTCCGGGACGGAGACGCCGACCAGGGCCCCCGCTCCATGGGCGACGTCGCCGACCGGGAAGACCATCCCGAAGACCCGGAAAGGCGGTCCCCTGCGCCGTTGCGCCGTCAGCCGGCCCATCCACGGAAGGCCCGCCTGCGTCAGGGCGGTGGCCTTGGCGACCTCGCCGCGATGCGACCCGTCCGGGATGACGTCGAGGACGCTGCGGGACATGACCTCGAAGGCCCGCCAGCCGTAGAGCCGTTCGGCGTCGGCGTTCCAGTAGATGATGGCGGCCTCGCCGGTCGTGGCGGTGACGGCGGCCCGCGCGAAGGTCGGCAGGGGTCGGGCGAGCACGCTCTCGATCGCGCGGCCCTTCACGGGCAGGCCAGCCGTTGCGTTCATGCGTGGCCGAGTTGGTGTAGGCGTCCCGCCTCCCGACTAAACCATGATGCGAGGCGGCGAAACCGCCCGGCAGTTGAATCGCGCCCCAGCTTCAACGGTCTCCGATTGCAAAACGCGAATTCTTTGCGGGGCCGGCGCGACCTCTCACCCTTCCCGACGGCGTGATCAGCGGCGCCCGCACCGCCATTGCCAAGCCAGATCCGAAACGCGAGGATGAGCGCCAGGGTCCGCCTGGAGGGCTTGGATGACTCCGAAGACGGCCGCAGCCTTCGGGCTGGCCGCCGCGGTGGCGGCGAGCGCGCCGTGCGCGGTCTTGGCGAGCGAGCGCGCCGTGCGGCAGGTGAGCTTCCCGAGCGCCGACGGCCGCACCGAGCTGGTGGGCTACCTCTTCGTTCCCGATCGCGCCGCCGGACGCGCGCCCGCCATCGTGCTGATGCACGGACGCTCGGGCGCCTACACCAAGGCCGCGGACGGCGACTACTCGGCCCGCACCCTGCGTCGCCGCGACGAGACCTGGGCCCGGTTCTGGCGGGCGCGCGGCTACGAGGTGCTGATCGTCGACAGCTTCGGACCGCGCGGCTACCCCGCCGGCTTCGCGGCCGGCTCGCACGCCGAGCGGCTTGCCTCGGTGGACGAGGTGACGGTGAGGCCCTTCGACGCCTACGGGGCGCTGGCGTTCCTGCAGGACCGCCCCGAGGTGGCCGGCGACCGGATCGGGCTCATGGGATGGTCCAACGGGGCCAGCGCCACGCTGGCCTCCGTGGCGCGCGACGGCGCGGCCTCGGGCGGCCGCTCGGCGCGCAACGGCTTTCGGGTCGCTCTCGCCTTCTATCCCGGCTGCGGGCTGAACGGCGCCTTCGACGGCGGCTACAAGCCCTATGTCTTCGTGAAGATCTTCATCGGAACGGCCGACGAGGAAGTCTCACCCGAGGCGTGCCGCCGCCTGGCCGCCAGGAACGCGCAGATCGGCGGGGGCGTCGACCTGACGACCTATCCGGATGCGACGCACGACTTCGACGACCCCCTGAACCACCGCCAGGACAATCCCGCCAACGCGAGCGCCAAGGCCGATGCGACGGCCGCGGCGGCGGCTTTCTTCGACGCCAATCTGCGTCCCTGATCGCCGGCCTCGCGCGAGGGCCGCCTAGTGCCTGAGTCCGAAGTTCGCCAGTGGATGGGACGGGCGCCGAGCGAACTTCAAATTCACCACCCTAGAGCTTGCCGCAGCGCTCGATCCTGCAGTGGCGCGCGTGCTGCTGGCGGCATTCGGAAAGCGCTCCGGCCCGCGCCTCGGCATGGGAATGCCCGTCGATCTGGAACGGCGTCTGCGCCGGGTCGTCGTGGGCGCCGGTCTGACCCACGGCGGCGCACTGCCATCTCGGAAGGTCCATCGTACGTTCCCCGGGCGAGAGGCCGGCGGCCGCCGCGGGCGTCCCCGACAGGGCGATGAGAGCCGCAAGCGCGGCCGCAGACCTACAAATGTTAGAGCAGATCGCACCGGCAGCCCCCCAGGATCGGCTAGATCAGTCAGATCGCCGCGCGAAGTCCGTCTCGCGCAGGCCTGAAGAGTAGGCCGGGAAAGCTTTGTCGCATAGGCCGTCCGCCGGGCTGAAGACGGTATGTCGCCCAGTTTCCTTCGACACTGCTTCGGCTTGGCCTTGCGCTCGGCTTCGAGGGGCGGAATGAATAGCGTGGCCGCCCCAATCTGGGCGTCCGGCGGGGGGTGAGGATGGCGAGGCAGGTCCGAGCGGCGGCGCGGGCGGGCGCGGCGGCGATGTTGGCGTGGGCGCTGGGCGTCCTGATCGCCGGGCCGGCCTGGGCGGCCCCCGCGAGCGGCTGCGATGCTTCGGACCTCGGCCGCCAGGTCGAGGAGGCCGTCGCGCCGATGTCCCAGCGAGCCCAGATCCTGGCGGCGGAGATCGGGAATTTCCGCCGAGGTCTCGACTATCTCAGGCAGCAAGCGGCGCCGCTGAGGGCGCAGGCGCAGAGCACCACCGCCGCGGCCGCCACCTACGACGGCCTCCTGCAAGCCCTCCATGAGACCTCCATGGCGCTCGGCCAGCTGCTGGACCGCGACATGAGCTCGTTGATGGACGCCTACGCCGAGAGCCCGCCGGCGCGCGACGGCGCCCTGCTGCGGGAGCTCGATGAGCGGCTGCGCTTTTGCGAGCAGAGGATCGCCGCGGCCCAGCGCCCCGAGCCGCAGGCGCCGGCGCAGGAGCCGCAGGGGCCGGCCGGCGCCCACCCGCAGGCGCCGCGCTACCGCACGCCGGGCTTCGGCAGAGAGAGTCCTTGAGGGGGCGGCCCGCCGCGGAGCAGGCGAAGGAGGGGGAGATGAGCGCGGCGAGGCGTTGGATGCGGGCGGCGGTCATGCCGGTCCTCGGATGCGCGGCGGCATTGGCGTTGGCGCCGGCGCTGGCGACGTCGGCCGGGACCAGCTTTCCCGGCGCGGTCCGCCAACGACCGTCGCCGCCGCCGGTTTCGTCCCCTGGGCCCGCGCCTTCCCGGCCGGCCGCGACGGCGCCTCCCACCGAGCCGGGCGGCGGCCGTTTCGACCATTCGGCGCGCGAGACCGAGCGCGTCCGCCCGCCCGCGGCGCCCACGGGCCTGACCCTCACCAGCGACTGGAGGGTCTGCGCCGAGCACGCCGGCCCCTACGGCGCGCGCCTTTGCGAGCGCCTGCGCGGCGCCGGCGGCTACGCGCTCGTCTGGGACTACGACGGCGCCGAGGCGAGCGGCTTTCGGGTCTATCGCCTCCTCCACGGCCGGCCCGAAGCGGCCGGCGAGGCGGGCCCCGGAACGACCTCGCTGGTCCTGGAGCCGTCGGACCTGAACGCCTGCTGGGCCGTCAGCAGCCTGGCGGACAGCCGCGAGTCGGCGCTCAGCGACCGCTACTGCCCGGACCCCGGCCTGGTGCAGGGCGACGGGGCCGGTGAGCCCGCCGCCGAGCCGCCTGCGCCGCCGCCGGCGCCCTGGCCGGACGCGCGCCAGCCCAGATCTCGCCCCGGCCCCGACCTCGGCGATTCGGGCAGTCCGCCCCCCGAGCGGCCGCCCTACGCGGCGTCCGGCGCCGGCGAGGTGAACGGCGCGTTTCCGCCGCCGAGCGCGCCCTCGCCCCGGCGCCCGGCGACGCCCGCGAAGCTGCCCACGCCTTCAGGCCGGGACTGCGGAACCCTGCCGAGGGACCTCTACCTCGACGAGTACATGCGCACCGGCGGCCCCGACGGCCCCATGGGCTGCCCGCTCGACGGCAGCCCGCGCCCCATCCCCACCGACGCCGAGGGCGGCGTCTGGTATTTCGAGAACGGCTCGATCGCCACCAGCCCGGCGGTCTGGCCGCACGGCGTGGCGGCCGCCTTCCAGCAGGGGAACAGCATCACCGTCGACTGGGCCGTGGACTTCGGCGTGGCCGAGCCGGCCCAGTATTCCTACGACAAGTTCGTGGTGGCCTGGACCGATCCGCAGCTGGGCCGCCAGCAGGACGACGCCTTCGCCAAGCTGGACGCGCCGCGCGACACCCATCTGAGGTCTCAGGGGACCTATTCGATCGGGATCTGCAGAGGCCAGCCCGAGGGGCCAGACTGCTCGTACGGGACCGGGATCTCGGGGGTCGACGGAACGGTGAGCGTCCAGCTCGAGGGCTGCGACAACCCTACCCACGACGTCCTCAAGCCCACCCCCTTCAACAGCCGCTGCCTGCAGGGCTGGATGCCGACCTTGCAGGTGACCTACCACGCCGATCTCAGCCAGCTGCCGCATTCCGACCAGACGGCCTGGATCAACTTCGGCCTCACCGGGGCCCGCGAGCCCACCAGCGTCGAGGACGCCAAGGCCCAGTTCAACGCCCGCGCCGGGGCGGCGATCCTCACCGCCGCCTGCACCATGCTGCCCTACACCTCGTACGGGCACGGCGAAGGCTACCGGGTCGGGATCTTCGCCAAGCTGCTCTACAGCGAGTACTTCGACAGCGACTATTGCCCCGGCCGCACGGTCGCCAACCAGCCGGAAGCCATCGCCTCGCTGGCCGCGCAGAAGCTCTGGGGCGACGAGGTCGCCGGCAGCACCTTCGAGGACATCGAGCTGCCGGCCCCGGGGCCCCTGGCGGACGCCTGCGGCCCCCACAACACCCCCTGCCCGCCCTTCCGCAAGGGCGAGTACGACGTGACCATGGTCACCTACGCCGCGCTGCTCTCACGCTACGGCGCGATCCTGCCCCCCGCGGTCTACCGCCACGTGCTGGACGACCTGACGCTGAAGCGCGGGCGCTTCGACGAGAACGACCTGCACGTCACGGTGCTGGGCATGACGGGGAACGAGACGGAGAACCATCTCCTCAACATCATGACCTCCCAGTACCTGGTCAACCAGCTGCTCTACAAGGAGACCCGCTACGACGAATACAACAACGCCACGAACGGGATGAACCTGCGGCTGGCGACGTTCCTGCAGAACCTGCTGAAGCACGACTTCCTGGAATACAACGCCAGGCCCTATCAGGACTATTCGCTCACCGCGCTCCAGTATCTCTACAGCTTCGCCGCCGACCAGAACGACGCGCCGGCCGGAACCCCCTCCTCGCACGACGTCAAGCTGGCGGCCCGCATGGTGCTCGACTACGTGTCGGCCAAGGCCGCGGTGTCCAGCGACGATGCGCGGCGCGCCGGACCCTACCGGCGCCGCAGGGACAAGTTCGGCGAGCGCGACCTGCTGGGGCCAGACGCCGACCCGCAAGGTCCCAGGCTCATGCAGCTGGCCGGCGTCGGCCTCGACCAGCTCACCGACCCCGCGCAGCTCGGCATCACCAACTACGGCTGGCAGATGGTGAACGCCGCCTTCAGCGCGTACCGCATTCCCGACCTGATCCTCGACGAACTGGTGAACCGCGAGGACCTGGCGGTGCTGGAGCGCTTCCACCACGACGGGGACGAGATCTACTGGCGGTCGGCCAGCTACATGCTCAGCGCGGGGGGCAGACGCACGCCCTCCCTCTATCACCACGAGGCGAGCGGGGTGGTGAAGACGGCGCTCGACGCCGCGGTGGCGGCCCAGATCGCCACGGTGGGCCTGGTGAGCCCCTCGGTCCCACACCTCGACGACGTGGTCGGCGACGCCCTCTACAAGGCGGAGGAGGACTCGGCCGGCGTGGCGATGCCCACCGCGCTCATACCGGCCGGGCCCACGCGCCGGCTCGACGACCTGCTGCGCTTCGACGGCGCCGACGGGAAGGACAGCACGAACCTCTGCGTCGCCGCCGGCTTCGCCTGCGGCGCCAAGCTTTCGATCCCCCGGGTCCCGGCGGCCTGCAGGGTGGAGCGGCCGGGCCCGACGCCGGGGTCCGCCTGGACCTTCCTCGACCTCGCCGGCGGCTGCAGCCGCGCCCGCCCCTACGGCTATTACGTGGCGATCTGGAAGTCGGGCGACGACGGCTTCTTCGAGGTCTACGACCGGATCGTCCCGGCCGGCGCTTCCGATCGGCCCGCCTCGCAGGTCGAGGGGCTGCCGGACGACCGCCCGCCCGCCTACGTGGGGGAGGACCCCTACAGGCTCCTGCACCCTTCCCCGGCCCCGGATATCCGCGACCACGGCGGCGGCGTGGCCATGCCGATCACCGGCGCGCCTTGCGAGCTGCAGGGGCCGGCGCCGCCCGGGTCCCTGTCCTTCGACGCCTTCATGAAGGAAGTGCTCTGCCACAACGGGCGGACGCCGTTCTCGGTCTCGGCCGACAACGTCGGGCCCACCAGCTACGTCATGGCCGGCGGCGAGCGCGTCGCCTTCAGGATCGGCGCCCCGGCGGGAAGCCCGCAGGAAAGCCGCATCCTCGGGCCGCAGCCCGGCGGTCTCGTCAGCGGCCCGTTCCTGAGCAGCGACGGGTCCGGCCGGATCCTGATCGACAATCCGCGCGTGGCCCAGACCCTGATCCTCGACGACACCGACCCGACCGCGCCGGTGAGGACGCTGCGCGGATCGGTCACCGCGACCCGCCCCACCGACGGCGCCGTCGGCCTGGATCGCGGGGATCAGCCGGACTCGGATCGCCCGGGCGGCGGGACCAGGCGACGCCCCTCGGGGGAGTAGGTCCGGTATCCCCGCATTAGAGTCATCCGCCGCCTCCAATACCCGCCTTTCCAAGAACTTAGAGGAGACTCATCAGATGATTTCTTCGCTCCGCTCGGACCCGGCGCTCGGCCTCGCCGCCGGCCTGATCGCCCTCGCCGTGCTGGCCGGCTCCGCGGCCGCCGCCCCCGCGCCGAAGCCCAAGCCCGATCTCGCCGACGCGGTGGCGGGCGAGTACCACGGCGACGTGGTCTCCGATTCCCAGGGCTCCTCGCGCGAGGACGTTTCGCTGACCCTCACCAAGACCGGGCCCGACACCGTGTCGATCTCGTCCGACTATTCGCGCCTGCCGGTGGTCACGGTGCGGCTGGAGCGCGCCATGGCCCAGATCGTCAACCGCGGCGGCGCGACGCCGTTCGTCTACAACGACGGCAAGCTCGACGTGAGCTTCAACGACGAGGTGAGCTGGTCGGGGCATCGGTGAGATCCGCGACCGCCGGCGGTCGAGGTGGGCGCCATCGGCCGGATCTGCGGCCGCCGCTCGTCGGTCTCTGAGGGGCGCGGGTGACATCGCCGGTGTCCCCCCCGATGCTGGCGAGCCAGGGCAGGAAAGCCGGCGCGCAACCTACATCTGGCTTGGCCGTTTCATGGCCGCGCTGCGAAACCGTGCGATGGAGCGCGACGGCGCGCCAGAGGCGTGACTATGAGACCCACCGTCGTCCCTGGCCTCGTGCTGGTGTTGCTGGCGATCTCCAGTCCCGCCCATCCCGCCTCATCGCTGTCCTGCACGCAGCGGTTCCAGGCGGCCGGCATCGACTCCACCAAGCTCGGCGCGGGCGACCGCGGGCGCCTGGAAGGATACGCGTTCATCGTCGCCAAGGACGACAGCTCGGCTCAGAAGATCTGCGACCGGGTCGATGCGGAAAGGCGGAAGGCGCAGGGCCTGCAATCCGAGCTTTCCGCGGCGACGAGCCAGCTTTCGCAGGTCCAAGGTCAGCTCGCCGAGTCGCGGAGCGGCGGCCCGCTGAAGGATCGCTATCTGCTGATCGAAGGCGCCCTGCTCGCCTGGGCGGTGATCGCTTCCATCTGGGTCGCCTATCTCGCCGGCCGGCTCAACCCGCGTCACCATCTGTGACTTCGCCGGCCCCGCCTACTGGCAGACCCGTTGGGCGGAGGCGGGGGTGGCCGAGCCGACGAAGTCCATCTTGTCGTAGATGTCGACCACCGGGAAACCATCCTTCTGGCGGGCGATGCAGATCAGCGAGGAGAGCGCGCTCGGGTTGACGAAGTACTCGCTCACCCCCTCCTTGCCGGAGTCGAAGTTGGCGTCGTGGGGGAACTCGACCCAGTTGGCCAGCAGCCAGACCCGAAGGTCGTTCATGGTGGCGGTGCTGAGCGGGCCGCTGACCACGCCGCCCGGCCGGTCCGGCTGGGGCGGCTGGGTGGGCGGCGGCGGCCGGTAGGTGATCGGAAAGACCTGCACCCGGAATCCGGGGCCCGCGAGGTTGTAGTCGGCAGGGTCGATGATATCGATCCGGTAGGCGGACGTGTCGATGCTGAGCTTGTCGTTGAACCGGTGCATGTTCGAGCAGTCCGCCCGGCCTACCTGAAAGAAGAACGCGGCGGCGATGGCGATGGGTAGAGCAAGCGTTCGGCCCATGGTCCGGCCTTTCCTGTCACGAAGGCGCGAATCGGCGCCGCGCCCAGGCCCGATTCATAGCAGGCGGGCGCCCGGTCTGGCCAAGCCCGTGACCCCGGCCCCGGATCGTCCCTGCGGGCCGTCCGGACTGACGGCGGGATGGGCGCTGAAACGTCGCGACGTCCGGGGTGACGAGCGGACGGCCCGAAGCGCCCGCGCGCCCTCGATTGGATCGGTTGGGCGGTCTTGTGCGTTCGGTCGTCGGGGCAGGCGCGCCCCCTGCAACGTGTCCCCCGCAGCTGACCGCGGAGACATCCCCATGAAGGCGATCGTGGTGACGGACCGGGCGGCCGGAACGGCCGGGATGCGGCTCGCCGAGCGGCCCGCGCCGCAGGCGGCGATCGGCGACGTCGTCGTGGAGGTCCACGCGGCGGGGTTCGTCGGGACCGAGCTGACGTGGGACCCCACCTGGACCGACCGCCTCGGCCGGGACCGGGCGCCGTCGATCCCCGGGCACGAGCTGGCCGGGGTGGTCACCGCCCTCGGCTACGGGACGACGGGGCTGTCGGCGGGGCAGCGGGTGTTCGGGATGACCGACTGGTATCGCGACGGCGCCTTGGCCGAGTACGCGGCGGTGGAAGCGCGCAACCTCGCGCCGCTGCCGGGCGACGTCGACTTCGCGGTGGGCGCGAGCCTGCCGATCTCGGCGCTGACCGCGTGGCAGGGGCTGTTCGACCACGGGCGCCTGCGCGCCGGCCAGAGCGTCCTCGCCGGCGGCGCGGCCGGGGCGGTGGGCGCCATGGTGATCCAGCTCGCGCGCGAGGCGGGCGCCTACGTCATCGGCGCCGGGCGCGCCGCCGACCGCCAGGCGGCGCTCGACTTCGGCGCCAACGCGTTCGTGGGCCTGGACGAAGAGGCCCTGGAGGACGTCGGCCAGGTCGATCTGGTGTTCGACGTGATCGGCGGCGAGATCGGCAGGCGCTCGGCGCGCCGGGTCCGGGCCGGCGGGACGCTGGTGTCGGTCGTGGGGCCCGCCGAGGCGCGGCCCGAGGGCGGCCGGGCCGTCGACTTCGTCGTCGAATCCGACCGCGCCCGGCTCGGCGAGATCGTGCAACGGGTGCGGGACGGGCGGCTGCGGACCAACATCGGCGCCGTCGCGCCGCTCGAGGACGCCGTCGCCGCCCTGAGCCCCACCGAGCGCCGCAGCGGGAAGACGATCATTCGCGCCCGCCCCTGAGGACCGGCGCCATTCCCCGCACCCCCGGGACTAGACGTCCCTCCAAAGCCGGGAGCACCAAGCCATGGACCTCAACCAGATCGTCTCCAGCCTCCGCTCCAGCGGCGCGGTAGGCCAGCTGGCCGACAGCAACGGCCTCAGCCACGACGAGGCGCACGGCGCGGTCCTCGGCCTGCTCGAGCACCTGAGCGGTGGGGCCGCGCCCGAGAGCGCGGCCGAGAGCGTCGCGGCCCGCGAGGGGATCAGCCCCGACAAGGTCCAGGCGCTGCTGCCCCAGGTGCTCTCGCTGCTGCAGGGCCATGCGGCCTCTGGCGCCGCGCCGGAAGGGCTCGGAGGGCTGCTCGGCCAGCTCGGGGGACCGGGCGGGCTCGGCGGCTTGTTCGGTCGCTGAGCGCCAGGACCGATCAGGCGCCGCCTTGGCGCCGTCGCGCGTTGCTTGCCGGACCCGGTTCGATGCGGCTTGCGCCAGGCACGCCGGCGAAGGCCTGCGGGTCGTCGGACGTGGCGACCGAATAGAAGGTGTCCTCAGCCAGGACCTTTCCGTCCCGGAACCGGGTGATGACGATCATTCCGTAATGGACGGGATATTCGGAGGTGTATCTCAGCACGACATGCTCTGGCCCCCAGTCGGCGACGGCGGGGTCGTCGATGGCGCGCAGATACTCGTCCATGTTCTCGTCTGTGAGGGAGGGCCTCGCGCGCTCGTACATCACCCGCAGGGCCGGCTTGCCGCGCAGCTCCCAGCCGGTGACCAGATAGCAGCAGTCGTCGTGAAGCGAGTCCAAGATCGCCTCCAGATCGCGGGCCCGCTCCGCCTCGATATGCGCCTTGAGCGCGATGCGGCACTCGCCATTGGTCATCATCTGCGCGTCCCTTCATCCCCGGGGCCCCCCGGTCTGGAGGCCGCCCTACAGGAAAGGTCGAATGTCGCCCAGCCACCCCCGCGCCCGGCAGCCGCCGGGGCGGGCCGAGGATGGATTTGGCGGGGCCCGCCCGGATGGCCTAAAGAGAGTGCAAAGCCAGGGTGACGGCCCGCGGAGGAAGACGATGACAGTGAAGCCCAAGTTCGACGGCGAGGTGCGGCCCAGCACCTATCAGGACCTCCTGGCGACCGACTCGAGGCCCGCGCCGGCGCTGCTCGGCGAAACCACGGTGGACTTCGGCCTGGAGCCCGTGCCGGCCAGCAACTACACCAGCCGCGCCTTCTTCGAGAAGGAGATCGAGAAGGTCTGGCTGAAGACCTGGCAGTACGTCTGCCGCGAAGAGCACGTGCCCGAGCCCGGCGACACCTACGTCTACGACCTGCTGGACAAGACGGCGATCGTCACCCGCCAGCCGGACGGGTCGCTGAAGGCGATGCAGAACGTCTGCCTGCACCGGGGACGCAAGCTGGTCACCAGCGGCGGCTGCAAGCAGCAGTTCCGCTGCCCCTACCACGGCTTCACCTGGAACACCGACGGCAGCTTCCGCGAGAACCCGTTCGGCTGGGACTTCCCGCAGATCGACCCGAAGCGCTTCTCGCTCCCCGAGCTTCGGCTGGAGACCTGGGCGGGCTTCGTGTTCATCAACTTCGATCCGGCCGCCACGCCGCTCAAGGAGCAGATGTGGCCGCTCACCGAGCACCTGGAGCACTGGCGCATCGAGGACTGCACCATGGTGGCGCACGTGGGCAAGATCGCCCACGCCAACTGGAAGGCCTGCGCAGAGGCGTTCCTGGAATCCCACCACGTCTACACCACCCATCCCCAGATCAACGGCACCAACGCCTTCGAGTCGACCCAGTACGACGTGCTCTCGGACCACGTGACCCGCTTCATCAGCCCGGTGGCGGTGACCTCCGCCTTCCACCCGAAGCTGGACGACGAGCAGCGCGTGGCGCTGCTGTTCGGCAGAGCCGGCATGCGGATGGACTCCCAGGCCGAGGTCGTCCTCGGGCCCGGCCAGACCGCCCGCGCCTACGCCGCTGAGAACGCCCGGCGCGAGCTCGCCGCCGCCACCGGCTTCGACTTCGAGGGGGCCGGCGATGCGGAGGTCACCGACGGCATCGCCTACGACTTCTTCCCGAGCTTCCACCTCTGGGGCGGCTACCGCGACAAGATCTGCTACCGCTTCCGCCCCTGGGAGATGGACCACGAGAAGACCCTGCTGGAGGTGATGCTGTTCCGCATCGCCCCCAAGGACGGGCCGAAGCCGCCGCCGGCGGCGTTCAACATGCTGGGCGAGGACGATCCCTGGTCCGGGGCCGCCGAGCTCGGGTTCCTGGCCGGCGTCTACGACCAGGACCAGTCGAACATGGCGCCGGTGCAGGCGGGCCTGCGGGCGCTGGGCGAGACGGGCGTCGTCCAGTTCAGCCGCTACCAGGAAATCCGCTGCCGCAACCTGCACCGCATGGTGGCCGAGTACATGAAGCGCTGAGCGCCGCCGCCCCCGCCTTCTCCCATGCGCGGGGAAGGAGAACCGGCCGGCGCCAGCCGGACGGTGGAAGGGGCGCAGCGCCCCCTCCGACTGATCGCTGCGCGATCAGCCACCTCCCCCGCCTTCTCCTTCCCCGCCTGCGGGGAAGGGGGACCGGCCGGCGCCAGCCGGACGGTGGAAGGGGCGCAGCCCCGGGCGCTGGGGCAGGAGGGCGATCAGGGCCACGATGGCGAGCGCCAGGAGCAGCGAGGCGACGGGGCGGCTGACGCCCAGGCCCCCCTGCCCGAGCGGCTTGTCGAAGAAGTCGCCCACCGTGGCGCCCAGCGGGCGGGTGAGGATGAACGCGGCCCAGAAGAGCAGCACGCCGCTCGCCCGCGTCCAGAGATGCAGGCCCGCCAGCACCAGCAGCGCCGCGCCGAAGACGAGCGCCGCGCCGGCGTAGCCGAGGCCTCCGTCGGCCGCCCAGTCGCCGAGCGCCGTGCCGAGGGTCTGGGAGAAGGTGATGGTGACCCAGTAGAAGGTCTCCGCCCGCGGCCCGGTGACGCTGTCGGCCGAGATGCTCCCCAGCGTCCGGCGCCAGGCGAAGAGGGAGGCGAGCACGCAGGCGAGCAGCAGCAGCGAGCCGCCCAGGTATCCGATCCCCAGCGAGCGGGTGCAGAAGTCGGCGAGCGTGGTGCCGGCGGTGGTGGAGGCGACGATCACCGCCCAGTAGAGCCAGGGATTGAAGCGCCGGGCGCGGATCTCCACGAAGGCCAGGACGGCCAGCAGCAGCCCGAATACCAGGGTCCCCACCAGGTAGCCGTTGAGCCCGCCCTTGCCGGCCGCCGAGGTGGTCTCGCCCAGCCAGGTCATGGACACGGTGTCGCCGCCGGTCTCCCCCAGCGTCGTCGCCAGCACCTTGACGATCCAGAACCCCAGGGTGACCGCGGGAACCTTGCCGGGCGTCCCCTCGCCGGCGCCACGGGCGTGGGTCAAGGCGTCTTGGCGGGCTTCCAGCCCGTCCAGGCGAGGCGGAGGCCAGCGTGCGGCGCGTCAGGCATGCGCCAGGGTCCCGCCGGCCCGCCGGTGCGTCAAGGCGGTTCGAAGCGCCCCTCCTCACCCCGCCCATCCAGGCGCAAGCGCTGCGGCGCTCACAACGCCGTCACCCTGGGCGGCGCCGGGTTGGACGTCGTCTATGAACCGGCCCGTCCGGCCCCGGGTCGACGCTGCGCTCCGCCCGGGGTGACGCATTTCGAAGCCATTTCCAGTGACGCCCCAAGGACCTACAGCCGGATCCTGTACAGCAATCCCTCTTCCCCGCCGTAGGCGGCCGGCTTGGCGAAGCGGCCCACGAGCTTGCCGCCGTTGGCGAGGATGACGCGCTGGGAGGGCAGGTTGTCCGGGGTGGTGGTGAGGTCGATGTGGTCGAGCCCCTGCGCCCGGCAGCGCGGCAGCAGCTCGGCCAGCGCCCGGGTGGCGTATCCGCGCCGCTGCTTCCAGGGGACCACCGCGTAGCCCACATGGCCCAGCACGTGCTCGGGGAGCGCACTGGTCCCGGGCCGCCAGCGAAAGCCGATCGAGCCGCAGAAAGCGCCGTCCCAGATCCACAGCACATAGCCCGGCAGGCGCTCGGCGAGGCTGCCGTCGGGCAGCCGCACCGGCGGCCCCAGCCCCTCGAGGTCCCAGAGCCCGGCCAGGAAGGCCGCCGGGTTCGCCTCGATGGCCACGCGCTGCTCGATGGCCGCCGACCTTCCGCGCACATTGTCGGGCGACCAGCCGGCCCTCAGCGCCGCCGCATAGCTTTCCAGGTGCGCCAGCGAGGGCTTCACCAGCTCCATGGAAGACATTCCGCTTAAAATCCCCTCCGGCCTGCTAGTGTGGTGGATCAGAAGTTCGCCCTATTGTGGCGGCGGGCGCTGTGGCGAACTTCTGATCCGTAAACCACAATAGAAACATATAGTTGGCTAGTGTCCTCATCGGTTCCGAAGTTCGACCGGAGGCGCCGCTCACGCTAGCGAACTTCGGAATCGGGACACTAGATGGGGGCGGCGCTTGCCTCTTGCGACGGGTCTTCGAGTTGCTCCACGATCGCTCGGCCGCCGCCAGCGCGGCAGCCTCAGCCAGGGAGGAGCGAATGAGGATCGGCATCATCGGCGCCGGACAGGTGGGCGCCAATCTCGCCTACAGCTTCGTGCGCATCGGCCACACGGTGAAGATCGCCAATTCCCGGGGCCCCGAGACGCTTTCCGAGATCGCCTCGCTCACCGGCGCCACGGCCGTCCCCCTCGCCGAGGCGGTGAAGGACGCGGACCTCGTCGTGCTCTCCATCCCCTTCAAGCGGATCCCGGACCTGCCGAAGGGCCTCTTCGCCGGCGTCCCGGCCGGGACCCCGGTCATCGACACCAACAACTACTATCCCGAGGTCCGGGACGGGAAGATCGAGGCGGTGGAGGCCGGCATGGTGGAGAGCGCCTGGGTGGCCGCGCAGATCGGCCATCCGGTGATCAAGGTGTTCAACAACATCGGCGAGCGCCTGGCCACCGTCGGGGTCCCGCCCGGGACGCCCGGGCGCATCGCCCTGCCGGTGGCCGGCGACGATGCGAAGGCCAAGGCGCTGGTCATGGGCCTGGTGGACGCCATCAGCTTCGACCCCGTCGATGCGGGGACCATCGCCGAGTCCTGGCGCCAGCAGCCGGGCTGCCCCGGCTACGGCAAGGACAACGACCGCGCCTCCTGGATCCGCGACCTCGCCGCCACCGACCGGGCCGCCCTGCCAGGCGCCCGCAAAGCCATGACCGAGCTCATCTTGGCCTACCAGGCCCAGAAGGCGACCGAGGCTAGTCCGCTCGCCTGGCTGAAGGCCCGGGGGCCGGCGCGCTGACCGGCTGAACAGGGGGGAGATGAACGCCGGCCCCTGCGGCGCGTTCAGCCTCGGCTCATCTCGCTTCCTCTAGTTGGGAGAGCGAAGGAAGGAGATCCGACATGCAGAAACTGATCACCGCCGCCATGGCCGCCGCCCTGCTCATGGGCGGCGCCGGCGCAGCCTCCGCGCAGCCCTACGGCGGCCCGCATGGCCCGGACGGCCCGGGGGGGCGTCCCGGATGGGGCGGGCCGGACCACTCTCAGGGCTATCATGGCGGCTGGCGTCCCGAATGGCGCCGGGGCTCGCGGATCGACCGCGACTACTGGCGGCGCGGCGCCTCCGTGGACTGGCGCGCCCATCACCTGCGCCGTCCGCCCCGCGGCTACGAGTGGCGCTATGTGGACGGCCGCTACGTGATGGCCGCCGTCGCCACCGGCATCATCGCCGACATCATCATGAACGCCCGCTGAGGCCGATCCAGGTAGCGGTCTCCGCGCCCCTCCGCCGCGCCCGCCGCGGCCGCGGCGCCCTTCCCCGCTTCGCGAGGCTCCTCCCCCGCATGCGGGGGAGGGGGACCATCCGGCGCAGCCGGATGGTGGAGGGGGCGCAGCGCGAGGCGAGCGGCGTCCCTCACGAAAACAGCCCCATGCGCCGCAGCATCCACACCGCCCCGCCCACCACCGCCACGCAGAGCGCCGAGGCGGCCCAGAAGCCGGTGGTCGAGTGCTCTCAGGGGATGCCGGGCACGTTCATGCCGAAGGCGCCGACGATCAGGGTGGGCGGGATGAGCAGGGTGGAGATCACCGTCAGGGTGCGCATGCTGCGGTTGGTGGCGGCGTTGATCAGGGTGTCGATCTCCTCGTGCAGCAGGCGCCCGCGCTCCTGCAGGGCGGCGGCCTCGTGGTCGATGTCCTCGATGAAGGCGAGCACGCCGGCGATGTCGGCGCCCAGGCGCTCGGCCGGGCGGGTGGCGCGGCGCACGCCGGCGCGGGTGAGCGCGGTGCGCAGGGACTGCAGCTCGCGCCGATGGCGGGCGAGCTTGCGCCGGCGGCCGCTGAGGTTGATCTCGCCCGGCGCGGCGGGCTAGGCCAGCACGTAGTCCTCCACCTTCTCCAGCGCCGCGGCGATCTCGGCCAGCTGCTCCTCGGTCCGCTCGGCGTAGAGCTGCACCAGCCGGGTGACGGCTGCGGCCGGCGATTGCAGCGCCTCGCCGGAGGCCGCTGCGTGGCGCAGGTCGTCGACCGCCAGCAGGGCGTGCAAGCGCCCGGTCACCAGGCTTCGCTCGTCGAAGGCGAAAGCCACCCGTCCCTCGTCCTGGGCGCGGCCCCCGAGGTCGCGCTCGTAGTCCGGCAGCACTCCGAACACCCAGTCGCCCGCCTGATCGATCTGGACTCGCGCCTCGTGGTCCAGGAACAGCTCCAGCGCCTCTTGCGGAAGCCCGCCCACGGCGCGCAGCAGCTTGACCGCCCGGTTGTCGCCCAGCCGCAGGTGCGCCCATCGCCAGTCGGCCTCGGGGCGCGCGGCGGGATCGAAGGCCTCCACCGGCGCGCCGATCCCGCCCTCGAAGTCGAAGACGCAGATGACGCCCTCGGCCGGCGCCTCCAGCGCCTGGTCGCCGGCCGCCGCGGCATGGGAGCGGACGTCCCCGCTTTGCGTCATCCCCTGCTCCCTCTCGGAGTCGACTCAGCCCTTGGTCTGTCCTTATCGCCCCTTCTTAGGTCGCGTTGAGATAGGATCGAACAATCCACTCCGGCGCCCCCGGGGCGAAGAGGGCCGGACGGGCCGACGCCAGGCTGGAGTTCGTCTGAGAACCGGAGGGTCCGGCCCCGGATCGGCCTTGCAGGCCGTCCGGGGTGAGGATGAGAGGAGCAATTCAGCCCAACTCAACCCGCTCTAAAACAGAATTCCTTTGCCTTCTGGAACCGGACGTCCAATGTCCGGCGAAGGCGCGGCGCGGGATCGGGGGACGGCGCGGGCGTGACGGCTGGGGAACATCCGGAGCAGCGCGGAGCGCCGCCGGCGGGGGTGGCGCCGGGGCGCGCCCGCGCGGGGCGCTGGCTGGGCGTGGCCATCGGCGCGGCGCTGGCGGCCTGGGCGCTCTACATGCTGGCGCTCGGCAAGGCGTTCTCGCCCGCCGTGGCGCCCTCGTCCTGGCGCGACCTCGGCATCCTCTGGGACAACGCCCATCAGTTCCTGCGCCAGCGCCGATACCTGCCCGGCTACTACTTCCCGCCACCGGCCTATTTGCTGGTGAGCCTCTACGGCCAGCTGGGACACGACCTGGCGTTCCGGCTCTATCTCCTCGTGCAAGAGCTCTCGCTGGGCGCCGGGGTGTGGGCGTGGACACGCCTGATCGGGCTCTTCGAGCGGCCGAGGGCCTGGCCGGCGATCGGCGCGGCGGTGCTGGCGGCCTCCTTCTTCATCCACGTCGACATGGCCATGAGCAACGCCAACGCCGAGACCTTCGCCCTCGTCTCGCTGGCGCTCCTCTTCTGCGCGCGCCCGGGCCTCTCGGCCGGCGCCTTCGCCCTGTCGCTGGCGATCAAGCCCTACAGCCAGACGCTGCTGCTGCCATGGATGGCCTGGCGCGGGCGGTGGCGCTGGGTGGCGGCGGTCCTCGCCTGGCTGCTGCTCTTCTACGTGGCCCTGCCCTCCGCCTGGTTCGGCCTGCGCGGAGCGGCGGAGCTGACCGGCCAATGGCTGGGCGCCCTCGCGGGCGTCGGCGGCGGCGAGGCCAGCCAGCACCTGTCCATCGGCGGGGGCCTTTCCGTGCTTTTCGGCCTGCCCGAGAACGCCGTCCAGGTCCGCATGGCCGCGCTCGGCCTGCAGCTCGGGTGGCTCGCCGCGGTCGGCGCCTTCCTCGCCCCGGCGTTGCGCCGGCGGGCCGACGGCGTGGCGGCGGCCTACGAGGCGGCGGCGCTGCTGCTGGTGGCGCTGCCGCTGGGCGGCCACCAGCAGCCGGCCAGGTTCATCGCCCTGCTTCCCTCGACCCTCCTCATCGCCGCTGCGGCGTTCGACGCCCGGCGCCCGGCGCCCGCGCGGCTCGTCCTGGCGGCGATCCTGGCGGCGATCGGAGTGGCGAGCTGGACCACGCCGGTCACCCCCGCCTACTTCCTGCTGACGCTCGGGCTTTGCGCCCTGGCGCTGGCCGGCCTGACGCTCGCCCGCGTCCGCGCGCCGGCGCCCCTGGAGGCGACCGCGCCGCCGAACGCCGCGCCGGTCGTGGCGCCGGCCCCCGGGGTCTGACGAAGAACGGGCTTGCGCCAGGTCAAGGCGGATATCGGTGACCGCGTGTCAATTGCGGCCATGGCGCCCTACAACATCGACCTCCACGATGCGGACGGCGCCCTCCAGGAGAGGCGCCGGCAGTGGTTCCCGGACGATGACGCCGCCATCGATTACGCCGGCGCGATCGAGCATCCGCACGCGCTGAAGGTGTGGCAGGCCGGTCGCCTCGTCGCCCATTTCCCGCCGATCGCCGGACCTTCGCCGCCTCGCCTCTGAAAAGGCTCATTCGCAAAAAAAACTGATCGCCGAACCGCCCGCGGGGCCAATCGGCGCAGGCGCGAACGCAGGCTTGAGCGCACGCTGGGGTTTGGCTATCGCCGCGGGCGATTCCGGGGAGATCGCGACTTGACGGACACGATTGAGCGGGCGCCGGCGTCGCGGCTCGTGGCGCTCGCCTGGCGGCGGCTGAAGACGCATCCGCTCGCCCGCGTCGGGCCGGGCCTGATCACCGGGGTGGCCGACGACGACCCCTCCGGCATCGCCACCTATTCGCAGGCGGGCGCCCAGTTCGGGCTCAACATGCTCTGGACCATGCCGCTCTGCTTCCCGCTGATGGCGGCGGTGCAGTCCATCTGCGCGCGCGTCGGGCGGGTCACCGGCAAGGGCCTGGCGGCCAACATCAAGGCCGCCTTTCCACCCGGGGTGCTGCGGATCGTGGTGCTGCTGCTGGTCGTCGCCAACACCCTCAACATCGCCGCCGACGTGGCGGCCATGGGCGAAGTCTGCGAGCTCGTCACCGGGATCAACCGGCGCCTGGCCACCGTCGGCCTGGCGTTCGCCACCCTCGGGCTGCAGATCTTCGTGCCCTACCACCGGTACGTGGCCTATCTGAAGTGGCTCACCCTCTCGCTCGTCGCCTACTTCCTGGTCCTCTTCACCGTGCACCTGCGCTGGGACCAGGTGGCGCTGAGGACCCTGCTGCCGCGCTTCAGGCTCGACGCCCACGCCGCCGCCATGGCCACCGCGATCTTCGGCACCACCATCAGCCCCTACCTGTTCTTCTGGCAGGCCTCCGAGGAGGTGGAGGACATGCACGCCCGCGGCGCCGCGCCCCTCAAGGACGACGGCCACGCGGCGGCGCGCGAGCTGCGGCGCATCAAGTGGGACACCTGGAGCGGCATGTTCTTCTCCGACTTCACCGCCTTCGTCATCATGCTCACCACGGCCGCGACCCTGAACGCGGCCGGGATCACCGACATCAAGACCGCCGCCGACGCGGCCCGGGCGCTGCGTCCGCTGGCCGGCGAGTTCGCCTACGTGCTCTTCGCGCTCGGCATCCTGGGGGTGGGCCTGATCGGGGTGCCGGTGCTGGCCGGCTCGGCCGCCTACGGGCTCGCCGAGGCCATGGGCTGGAAGGAGGGACTGGAGCGCAAGGCCGGCGACGCGCGCGGCTTCTACGGCGTCATCGCCTTCTCGGTGCTGGCGGCGCTGGTCATCCAGTATTCGCCCATCGACCCGATGAAGGCGCTGTTCTGGAGCGCGGTGATCAACGGGATCGCCGCCGCCCCGATCCTGGCGGTGGTCGTCCTGCTCGCCTCGAAGCGCCAGGTGATGGGCCGGTTCGTCGCCAGCCCCACCCTCGTCGTGCTCGGCTGGATCGCCACCGCGGTGATGGCCGCCGCGGCGCTGGCCATGCTGCTCCCGGGCTGAAGCGGGCGCGGCGGCCTAACCCCGTCTCAGAAACCGAGCTGCGCCCTCAGCGTCAGGATCAGCGCGTCCCTGGCCGCCGGGCCGCCGGCGGGATTGTGGATGTACTGCAGGTCGGGCTGCAGCTGCAGGCGCGCGCCGAGCTTGTCGGCGTAGGTGAGCTCCAAGCCGGTCTCGGAGGCGGGGTGCGGCGCGCCGGCCGCCGCGCCGTTCGCCCGCTGTCCGGAGCTGAGCGCGCCCCAGACGAGCCCCAGCGCCAGCGCGCTCGCCGGACGCCCGGCGAAGAGGCGGCCCGCCGTCAGCCCCGCCGCGCCGGAGGCCTTGAAGGGGCCGGTCTCGCCGTCCGAGAGGCCGAGCCGCAGGAAGCCGGAGATCTGCGGATGGGAGGGGCTCTCGTAGAGCGGCCGCTCCAGGGTGAGGTAGGCGCCTTCGCTGCGCCGCCCGCGCGGCGCGCCGGTGGCGCGGACGTCCGGCTGGGCGTGCGTGTAGATCCAGGCCCCGACGGCGAGCTTGCCCTCTCCGGTCCAGCCGCTCTCGGCGATGACGAAGAGGCCGCCGCGGAAATCGAGGTTCACCCCTTGCGGATCGCCCGGGTCGCCGGCCAGCGCGTTCACCGCCGCGACCCGCAGATAGACATCGCTGCGCGGCTGCAGGTTCAGCCGCGCGCCCAGAGCCGTGGACGGGAAGATCGCCGGGCCGTAGAGGCCGGTGGAGGCCAGCTCCGGCGAGGTGCCCATGGTGGGCTGCAGGAAGAGCGCCGCGGCGTCGGTGACGTCGAACTCGCCGTCCACCGCATAGAGGCCGAGGCGAAGGTCGCCCTTTCCGGCGGCGAACGACTGGTCGATCGAGGCTTCGTAGAGCTTGCCCGTGTGGCGCGGGACCTCGAAGTTGTCGATCCCCTGCAGCGTGGCGGCGAGCAGGTTCGGCTGGCCGCCGATGTCGGCGCGGCCGCTCACGTGCAGGCTTGCGCCTTGCCAGCCGAGCGCCGCCTGCAGGTCGGCGTCGAGGTTGACGACCAGGTCGCCCAGCACCCGCGCGCCCCCGCCTGCGCCGCCGGCCACGCCCACCGCGTCGATGGTGAAGACCGCCGACAGCCGCACGGGGCCCGCCGGCTCGGCCGGAGGCGACGACGTCGATGCGTCCGAAGCTGCGGGCGGGCTCGATACGGTGGGCGCCGCGCGGGCCTGCGTCACGGGCCAGCCCGCCAACGCCGCCGCGCCGAGCGCCGCGGCCAGCCGCCCGCCCAGGCCTTCCCCTCTCGCTGGCCGCGTCTGCTTCTCGCCCAGTCGCCGCGCTCCCCGAGCCGTGAGGTTTCCCTAGCAGGCCGTTGAAGGAGTCGGTAGCGGCGCTGCGCTCCCAACCTGCGGGGAGAGATTCAGGCGGCGACGCGCGCGGCTTCGACGACGGCCTTCAGGCTGGCGAGGCCCTTCTCGAACTGGCCGCCGACCATGCGGTCGCTGTCGAAGAAGACGCCCATCACCTTGGAGACCAGGGTCACCGGACCGAACATCGCCCAGGTGACGCGCGTCCCCTCGCCTTCCGGCTCCAGGCGGAACTCGGCGGTGTTGACCGCCTTGAAGGGCTTCAGGAACTCCAGGCGGATGGTGACGCGGTCCGCGCGCGCCTCGGTGATCTCCATGCGCCCGGCGCCGGCCTTCTTGCCGGTCCAGGCGTAGCCCGCCCCCGCCCCACGCGGCGCGCCGCTGAAGGTGCGCTCGAGGCTCGGATCGCCCTCGAACGGCGACCAGGCGCTCCAGCGGTGGAAATCCTCGATGTGCGGCGCGATCTCGGCCGCCGGCGCGGCGATGCGGGCGGAACGCTCGATGCGGAACATGTCCTTGCTCATGGCGGCCTCTCCTCAAATGGCTCTCCGGCCCGAGGACGAAGCGGCGGCGTCCGATCCGACATCGGCCCCAAAAGCACGATGGGGCCAGGCGAGACCGCCTGACCCCTTAATCGTGACTGATACGGGACCGGATTGGATCCGGTCCGATCACACTACGCTTTTACGCAACCTTCTTGGCGCGCGAGGCCGCAGGGCGGCTCGAACGGGCGCGCGAAGCCACCTTGACGACCTTGCCGCCGCTCTTCAGCGACTTGGCGGCCTTGGCCGACTTGGCGACCTTGCGAACCATGGTCGCGCGCGCCGCCTTGGCGGCTTTCACGACCTTGGCCGCGCGAGTCGCGGGCTTCTTGGCGGTGGTCTTGCGGGCCACCGGCTTCTTGGCGACCTTGGCGGTCGTCTTCGCAGCCGGCTTGCGCGCGGTGGCGGACTTGCGCACGGTCTTCGTGGCCGACGCCTTCGGCCGGCTGGCCGAGCGGGTCGTACGCGAGGACGACGAACGCGTCGTCTTGGTAGCACGGACGGCCTTGGCGGCCGGCTTACGCTTGGTAGCAGTAGGCATTGAAATTGCGCCCTCTCCAGGTGACGATGAAGCCCTCATAACTAGAGAATGCTTATTCTTAGTTACCGACGCGGTTATGCGCCCGCTGATCGCCGCGCATCGCGATTCACGTGAGGTGTCGACGCCCGCTTCGTGCGCAATTCGACACGCGCGCAAGCGTTCCGATCGGCGGTTGTTCTTTGCCTTTTCGATTCGCGCAGAGTCATCTGCCGACGCTCGCGCTCATCCCGAAGACTGCGAAGCAGAGGCGCATGACAACCAAGGCCCCGAGCTGTTGTCGTCCCTCGATTTCCCACCACGGAGCGCACGAAGCACACGAAGGCCTTCGTGCTCTTGGTGTGCTTCGTGGTTCGCCACACGTTGGCCGGCGTGCGCCGGGATGAACGCGTTGGGAATCATGCCTATCCGCCCCAGCTCGTCGCGATCATGCCGACCGCGGCGGCGGCCATCACCAAGGTCGCGGCCCAGCCGGCGATCTGCAGCGGCGCCGGCAAGGTAAATTCCTTCATCACCTTCTTGCGGGTCGCGAGCAACATCATCATCGCCATCACCGGCGCGGCGACCACGCCGTTGATCACCGCGCTCCAGAACAGCGCCTTGATCGGGTCGATCGGCGTGAAATTGAGCAAGGCGCCCGCCGTCATCAGCGCCGCCAGCACGCCGTAGAAGGCCTTGGCGCGCCTGGGCTTGCGCGACAGCCCCACCGGCCAGCCGAACGCCTCGCCCAGCGCATAGGCCGCCGATCCGGCCAGCACCGGCGCGGCCAGGAGGCCCGTGCCGATGATCCCGAGCGCGAACACGAAGAACACCAGCGGCCCGGCGACCGGCCGCAGGGCCTGGGCGGCGTCGGCCGAGGTGCGGATGTTCGTCGCCCCGTGGGCGCCCAGCGTGGCGGCGGTGGCGACCATGATCGAGAGCGCCACCAGGTTGGAGAAGGCCATGCCTAGGTAGGTGTCGAGGCGGATGCGCGCGAATTCCGGCTCGGCCTGTTGCGGCGCGCGCGTCAGCGGCTCGGCGCCCTCGCGCGCCTGCGTCTCCTCCACCTCCTCCTCCGCCTGCCAGAAGAACAGGTAAGGACTGATCGTCGTGCCGAGCACCGCCACCACCACGGTGAGATAGTCGGCCTTCCAGGCGATCTGCGGCAGCACCAGGCTCCTCGCCACCGTCAGCCACGGGACGCGCACCATCAGCACGACGCCCACGTAGGCGAACAGCGACAGCGTCAGCCACTTCAGCACCGAGACGTAGCGCGCGTAGCTGACGAAGATCTCCGCCACCACCATGGCCACGGCGAACAGCGCCACGAACAAGAGCTGCGGCCCCTTGATCAAGAGGCCGAGCGAGGCGGCCATGGCGCCGAGGTCGGCGCCGAGGTTGATGGTGTTGGCGCCCACCAGCATCAGGATCAGCGGGTAGAGCGCCGCGGCCGGATAGTGGCGCTTCAGGTTGCCGGCGACGCCGCGGCCGGTGACGCGCCCGATGCGCGCGCTGATCTCCTGGATCGCGCACATCAGCGGCCAGCTGCAGAGCAGCGTCCAGCCGAGCGCGTAGCCGAACTGGGCGCCGGCCTGCGAATAGGTGGCGATGCCCGAAGGGTCGTCGTCGGAGGCGCCGGTGATGAGGCCGGGGCCCAGCACCTGCAGCAGCTTGCGCCGCTTGCCCGGCCCCTGGTCCTGCGGCGCGTCGCGCTCGGCGACGCCGGGCGTCTGGCTAACACCTTCGGCTTCCACGGCGAAGGCAACGCGCGGAGCGCATCAGGCGATCCCTCCTCACTCCGAACGCCGGAACGGACAGGCGCCGAGGGGTTACGCCGGCGCCCAAGCGCCCTAATCTTCCGAGGCGAACACCAGGGAGAGAGACCGACATGAAGTGGGGCATCGTCTTCGCGAACCAGAAGTGGCCGACGCCCGAGGGCGCGGCGGCGCTGGCCGAATACGCCGAGGAGGCCGGGTTCGAATCCCTCTGGGGCCAGGAGCACATCGTCATCCCGGAGGAATACGAGCCGCTCTATTCGGCCACCGCCTCGGGCAAGCTCGAGCACAAGGGCGTGCAGGGCGGCGGGCCGGACCCGCTCGTCTGGTTCGCCTACGCGGCCGCGCGCACCAGGACCATCAGGTTCGGGACCGCGGTGGTCATCCTCACCGAGCACAGCCCGGTGCCCTACGCCAAGACCTGCGCGACGCTGGCCAGCCTCGCCGGCGGCCGGTTCATGCTGGGGATCGGGATCGGCTGGAACAAGGAGGAGTACGCGGCGGTGGGGGTGCCCTGGGAGCGCCGCGGCGCGCGCTACGACGAGTACATCGAGGTGCTGAAGCGGCTCTGGCGCGACCCGGTGGCGAGCTTCGAGGGCGAGTTCGTGAAGTTCGCGCCGCTGCGCTGCGAGCCCAAGCCGCCGGGCGGGACCATCCCGCTGGTGTTCGGCGGAATCTCCGACCCGGCTTTGCGCCGCGCCGCGCGGATCGGCGACGCCTACTTCCCCGCCATCTTCCCCACCGAGAAGCAGCGCCGCGAGCTGCCGCCGCTGCTGGAGAAGTTCCGCGGGCTGGTGCGCGATGAGGGGCGCAATCCCGACGCCATCGAGATCACCACCGGCGGCGCGCGCACCGTGGAAGAGGCCAAGATGTACGCCGACTGGGGTGTCCACCGGCTCACCATCACCACCCGCGCGCAGGATATCCCGAGCCTCCGCGAGGAGCTCTTCCGCTTCGCCGACGACGTCATCGCCAAGACCGCGACACTGGGCGCGAAGGTGGCTTGAGGGGGCGTGGCCCCTCACCTTCCCGTTGCTCCGCAACGGGCCCCTCCCTCTCCCTAGGGAGAGGGATACCGTGGCCGTCTCCTTGGGGAGTATCCCTCTCCCTCAGGGAGAGGAGGGGCCCACGCTGCGCCAGCAGCGTGGGAGGTGAGGGATTTAGCGGCAAGCTTGACGGTCATCGCCCACCGGCGCTTAGTCTCCCCAAAATACAAGGGAGGCGACGATGGCCAGGTTCTTGGCGTTGGCGTACGGACTCGTGTGTTATCTGCTCTTCTTCGCAGTGTTTCTCTACGCCGTTGGCTTCGTGGGCGGCGTCCTTGTACCCAAGGGCGTAGACGACGGGAAAACGGGCGGTCTTGCGACTTCGCTGACCGTCGACCTCATCCTGCTCGGGATCTTCGCCGTCCAGCACAGCGTCATGGCCAGGCCGGCGTTCAAGGCCGCCTGGACCCGGATCGTCCCGGCCCCGATCGAGCGCTCCACCTATGTGCTGTTCTCGTCTCTGGCTCTGGCGCTGCTCTACTGGCTGTGGCGGCCGCTCGCCGCTCCGGTGATCTGGCAGGCGCAGTCGCCGGGGCTCGCCGACCTTCTCTGGGGACTGTTCGCGCTGGGCTGGCTGATCGTGCTCATCAGCACCTTCCTGATCAGCCACTTCGAGCTCTTCGGCCTCAGCCAGGTCTTCGCCTTCGCCCGCAGCACGCGCCTGCCGGAGTCGGAGTTCCGCACGCCGCTGTTCTACCGGTTCGTGCGCCATCCCATCTATCTCGGCTTCACCCTGGCCTTCTGGGCGACGCCGAAGATGACGCTCGGGCATCTGGTCTTCGCGCTCTCCACCACCGCCTACATGCTGATCGCCATCCAGCTCGAGGAGCGCGACCTCGTCGCCGTCTTCGGCGAGCGCTACCGCCGCTACCGGATGAGCGTCTCCATGATCATCCCCTGGGTCCCCGGCCGAGGCGGCTGACACGACGCTGCAGCCCCCGCTGCGCGAGAGAGGAGGTGACAGCCGCGGCGCCCCCCTCTCCTTCCCCGCTTGCGGGGAAGGGGGACCGGCCGGCGAAGCCGGACGGTGGAAGGGGCGCAAAGGCCCCGACACCGCAGCGCCCCCTCCCCCACGCCCCGCTTCGCGGGCCGCGGTCCCCCTCCCCCGCTGCGCGAGGGAGGAGTCGCGGCTAAGGTGAAGACATGGAGATCCGCGAGGATGATCTTTCCGGCGAGCCTGCGCGGGCGCTGCTGCGGCTGCATCTGGCGGGCATGCACGCGAGCTCGCCGCCGGGCCACGTGTTCGCGCTGGACCTCTCCGGGCTGCAGGCGCCCGGCGTCACCGTCTGGACCGCCTGGGACGACGGGACGATCCTCGGGATCGGCGCGCTCCGCCGCCTCTCCGATCGCTGCGGCGAGGTGAAGTCCATGCGCACCCACCCGGACCATCTGCGCCGGGGCGTCGGTGCGGCGCTGCTGGAGCACATCATCGGCGAGGCCCGGGCGCGGGGATACCGGCGGCTCAGCCTGGAGACCGGCGGCGGACCCGCCTTCGAGCCGGCGCTCGCCCTCTACCGCAAGCGCGGCTTCATGGACGGCGGCCCGTTCGCGGAGTACCAGCCCAGCGACTTCAACCAGTTCCTGCACCTCGATCTCGCGTAACCCGCGCCCGAGCTAACGTGGACGACGAGACCTCATTCCTCCGCGCCCTCTTCGCCGCCGCGGTGGAGGCGGTGTCCCCTGCCCGCTGCGTGCCGCCGCATCTGCCGGCGCCGCCGGCGGGGCGGACGGTGGTCGCCGGCTTTGGCAAGGCCGCCGCGGCCATGGCGCTCGTGGTGGAGCAGTGTTGGCCAGGCCCGCTTTCCGGCGTCGTGGTGGTCCCCGACGGCGGCGGCGTTCCGGGCCTTCGCCAGATCCGGGTGATCGAGGCCGGCCATCCGGTTCCGGACGCGCGCAGCGTGCGGGCGGCCGCCGAGGTCCTCTCGGCGGTGCGGGGCCTTTCGCCGGACGACCTCGTGCTGGCGCTCGTCTCCGGCGGCGGCTCGGCGCTGCTGGCGAGCCCCGGGCCCGGCGTCACCTTGGCCGAGAAGCAGCAGGTCACCCGCGCCCTGCTGCGCTCGGGCGCGCCGATCGCCGAATTCAACTGCGTGCGCAAGCACATCTCGGCCATCAAGGGCGGCCGGCTCGCGCTGGCCTGCGCGCCGGCGCGCCTCGTCAGCCTCGTCATCTCGGACGTCCCCGGCGACGATCCGGCCACCATCGCCGGCGGCCCCACCGTCGCCGATCCCACCACCACGGCCGACGCCCTGGCCGTGCTCGCCAGATACGGCGGCGCGCCGCCGGCGAGCGTGGCGCGGCTGCTCGCCAGCCCCGCGGCCGAGACGCCGAAGCCGGGCGGGCCGGCGTTCGCCCGGACCGCCGCCACCGTCGTGGCGAGCGGCATGAACGCGCTCGAAGCGGCCGGCGCCCTAGCCCGCGCCCGGGGCTATGCGGTGCTGGACCTCGGCGAGATCGAGGGCGAGGCGCGCGAGGCCGCCGCCGGTCAGGCGGCGCTGGCGGCCAGGATCGCCCGGGGCGAGGGGCCGGTGGCGGCGCCGGCGGTCATCCTCTCGGGCGGCGAGACCACCGTGACGGTGCGCGGCCAGGGGCGCGGCGGGCGGAACGCCGAGTTCCTTCTCGCCCTCGCGCTCGCCCTTCAGGACGGTCCCCGGGTCTGGGCCATCGCCTGCGGGACCGACGGCCGCGACGGCACGGAGGACAACGCCGGGGCCATCCTCACGCCGGACGCCCTGGCGCGAGCCGCCCGCCAGGGCCTCGATCCGGCCGCGCTCCTCGCCGACAACGACAGCTACGCCTTCTTCGAGGCCCTGGACGCCCTCGTGGTCACCGGCCCCACCCGCACCAACGTCAGCGACTTCCGCGCGATCCTGGTGGGACGTCCGGCGGGACACTAGCCCTTACTCCGCGCAGGCTTCCAGCATGTCCTTCATGTGCTCGGTGGGCTCCGGGTCGAGACCGCCGGCGAGGGGCTTTTGGGCCAGCACGGTGACCACGTCGGAGCCGCGCTCGAGGGTCTTGTGGACGGGGCAGTGGTTGGCGATGGTCATCAGCCGGGCGCGCTGGTCCTCGGAAAGGTCGCCCTCGAGGACGATCTCCCGGGCGAAGCGGTCCTTGGCGTCGAGGCCGTCGCGCCGGTGCAGCACCCGCACGGAGACATCGCTGAGCGGCCAGCCCTTGCGCTCGGCGTAGAGCCGCACGGTCATGGCCGTGCAGGCGCCCAGCGCCGAGGCGATGAGGTCGTAGGGGGTAGGGCCAGAACCCAGCCCGCCGGCGGCCCTGGGCTCGTCGATCTTGAAGGCCACGCCAGCGGCGCGCGCCTCCACCTGGTAGCGGCCGGCGTGGGTCTCGCGCACCTCGACGCCCTCGGGCGTCTCCTCGCCGATCAGATCCATGTTCATCGCGCGCTCCCCCCCAGCCGTCGGGAAGCCCGAACATGGCGCGCCGCGGCGCGCTCCGCCAGGGCGCGGGGCCGGGTCCGCTCGAATAGCGATGCTTGCCGGCGCCCGCGCGCGGCCTGCCGCTAAGCGGGCAGAAACCGGAGCGCCGCGCCGTTGTTGCAGTAACGCAGGCCCGTGGGCCTCGGTCCGTCATCGAACACGTGGCCCTGATGGCCCAGGCACTGCGCGCAATGGTATTCCGTGCGGTCCATGCCGAAGCTGGCGTCGGCCTTGGTGGCCACCGCGCCCTTGATGGAAGTATAGAAGCTGGGCCAGCCCGTGCCGCTCTCGAACTTCCAGGCCGACCGGAACAGCGGCAAGCCGCAGCCGAGGCAGGAGAACACCCCGGATCGGTGTTCCTGGAGCAGCGGGCTAGCGCCGGGACGCTCGGTGGCTTCGCGGCGCAGGACCTCGTAGGCGAAGCCCGGCAAGCGCGCCTTCCATTGCGCGTCGGTCAACGACCGGAAGGGCGAGGCCGCATAGGAGTCGGAGGCTCTCGCGAGGGCGGGCGCGGCGAGCGCGGCGGCGGCGCCAGCCAGCAACGCCCGGCGGCCGGGGCGCGCGGCCGGTCCGCTGGAGGAGCGCCGCTTTGCCATCAGGGATGCTGCTCGATCAGCACATAGCTGGCGAGCGGCTTGCCGTCCGCGCCGGCGGCGGCGCGCGCCATCACCTGAGCGCCGGGCTGCAGGGCCGAGGCGCCCACCTCCACCAGACGGGTCATGCTGGTGTTTTGCGGGACCACCACGTGGCGGGCCGCGGCGCCGCCATAGTCGACATCCATCTCCTGCCCCCGCTCCGTCGTCTTGACCGAGGTCACATGGCCGTTGGTCATCATCAGGCCGGGATTGTTCTGGGGGTCCATCTGGCGTTCGACGTTGGGGCCGTTCGCCATCACGTGGACCTCGGTGGCCGTATTGTTGACCCCGTCCGACGCGGACTGGTTGGCGGTCCCCAGATAGGCGCCCGGCTTGATGTCGCTGGCCGCGCCGGCCTCGCGCTTCAGCACATGCGTCTGGGCGTCCAGGCTCACCGTGACGTCGCCGCTGGCGGTGGTCACCACCATGGCGCCAGCGGAGACCGACTTGACGACCCCCGCCACCTGCGCGTCCGGCGGCGGGGCGGGCGGCGCCGCCATCGAAGCGCCCGCCGCCACAACGGTCAGACAGGATAGAAATAGAAGCCGGCTGCGCATGGGTTTCCTCCGCCGCCGGCGATGATTGCGCCAAATTTAATTGAGCGCAATGAGAATCGGCTCAGTCTGTCAGCCGCTCGCTGAGCCCCTCGATCAGGCGATGGAGGTCGGCCCTCAGGTCCGCCGCCTCCGGGTGCGGGATGGCCGGATCGCAGATAAGCGGCTGGATCGCCGCCAGCGCGCGGTCGCGAAGCGCGACGCCCTGGGGGGTGAGCGAAACGATGACCCGCCGCTCGTCGCTGGGATCGCGCGTCCGGTCCACCAGGCCGGCGGCCTCGAGGCGGCGCAGCAGCGGCGACAAGGTGCCCGAGTCGAGCCGCAGCCGCTTGCCGAGGCCGCCCACCGTGCGGGGAGAAGCCTCCCACAAGGCCAGCATCACCACGTACTGCGGGTAGGTGAGTCCCAGAGGCTCCAGCAGCGGCCTGTAGAACCGAGTGAAGAGGTTGCTCGCCGCGTAGAGCGCGAAGCACAACTGAAGATCAAGGCGCAGCGGCTCGTACTTGCCGGCGTCGGAGACCTCTTCAAGAGGGCGTCTCGCGGTCATGACCCATAGGGGCAGAACCCGCCGGATTAGGCAATGATTTGCAAGCAGGCGCTGATCCTCGGGGTGCGCCTGCCCGAGTCCGAAGCTCGCCAGAGGACCGGGCCGGGCGGCCCACGGCGCCGCTTGTCAACCCCACGGTGAAAATGGCCGCGAGTCCTTGCCCGCAGCCTCACGCCGCACTATGCCAAAACGTCGCTCAAGCTTGGCCGGGGGTGCGCTGAGGTGGCCAACCGGGTCGGTTCCCTCATTTGTCTGGTTCGCGGCCATCGGTGCCGGATGGGCGGCCACCCTGGATTGCGCTACATCTGCGCTGGCTGCGGCAAGCTGCTGGATCAGCCGGAATCGCATCCTCCCCGGCGCGGACACCACTTCAGGCGCTTCGCCCCGCCGTCGCTCCGCGAGCGCCGGACGACCTTCACGGACACCTTCTGCTCGGACTAGGTCCCCGGCTCAGTTCCGGCGACGCAACCCGTTCCGGAGCGCTTGACGATTCTGCGACAGAACGATCGCTTGCGGCGGGAAGCGTGACGCTTGTTCCACAACTTTTCCACAAGCGGGCCGTCAGCATGACAGCCGTGCGACAACGGGCTCGCCTGCAGCAGGAAGCTTGACGTTTTTTCCACAGCTTTTCCACAAGCCGGATTCGCGCGTGGGCGGCGGATCTTCGTCCGGCCCGCCGCTCTGGCGTCGCCCATGCCGCTGGCGCGACAGTCAGTTCTCCTGGCGCGGGAAGCGTGAAGGTATTTCCACAAACCATCCACAAGCGTGACAGTCGTCTGGCGCCCGAGAGGCGATGGGCCACGGACCACGCCGAAGCACGAACGGCGTTCGTGGGGGTTGGTGACCTTCGTGGGAAGAACCTCGGCCCCCCCGGCGCGGGGGGAAAGCGGTATTTCAGTCCAGCGGCGCGGTGACGAAGATCTCCACGCCCGGCTCGCAGAGGTCGACGAGGCCCGAGAGGCCGAGGGGCCGATCCGTCCCGTCCGCCTCGCGGACCGCGACGCTGTGGCCCTTGGCGTCCCGGTTGGCGAGCTTGAGCAGGGTGGCCCCGGTGACGAACGGACCGCCCCACTGGTATTCGTGCCCGTCGATCAGGAAGCGGAAGATGCGGTCGCTCTTGAAGGCCACGAACTTCTCGACGCCGGCGCGCAGGTCGAAGGTCTCGTCGAGGCGGATCTCCTCGAGCAGGCCGTCGCTCAAGAGCGCGAAGCAGATGTGCAGCTCCGGCGGATCCAGCGCCGCGGCGGAGCGCAACGCCAGGCCGGTCGATGTTGGCTCGTGGAGGATCACCTCCCGGTAGCTGAACAGGGCGTCGCCCACCAGCACCCGGTAGGGACCCACGTCGCGCGGCCGGCGGCCCTCGCGCACGCAGGCTTCGATGTCCTCGATATCGTCTTGGATGCTCATGACAACGCCCCGCCATCACCCCGGCCAGCTTCGCCGCAAACTAGGGGGTCTGTATGACACTTTGTTGTCAGTGAGCGTGCGGGGGACCGCGGCCCAACCCCTCACCCCCATGCGCCGAGCGCATGGGCCCCTCCTCTCCCCTGAAGGGAGAGGGATACGAACTGGAAGGGATCCGAACCGGAGACGAAGCCCGCCGATGGTATCCCTCTCCCGGCGGGAGAGGAGGGGCCCGCGCCCGCCAGGGCGTGGGAGGGCGAGGGCCAGCGCCCTACGCAGCCAGCGTCCGCACCAGCGGCCCGATGGTCTCGATCAGGCGGTCGGGGAGCTTGGAGCCGGAGAACTCGGTCATGGTCACCCCGCAAAGGCCCTGCTCCCGGAGCACCTCCAGCCGCGCCCGGATATCGGCCTCGCTGCCCACCAGGGTGCGGCTCCTCGCGTACCAGAGCGCCGCCTCGTCGCTCACCAGGTCCTCCACCAGATGGGCCACGTCCTTGTGGCTGGCCGCGTGGCCGATGTCGCCCTTGGCGCCCATGACGTGGCCGCCGGGCGGCAGCTCCACGCGCACGCCGGCCTCCTCGAACACCCGCACCCCCTCGAGCTGGGCGGTGCGCACGCAGCCGGCCTTGAACGCCTTGCTGGCCCGCTCGATGTCCTCGACGATGGCCCCCATGGTGTAGGCGAAGACCGGCGGCGCCGGCCGGCCGGCCGCCTCGGCGCCGCGCCGCACGTCGCCGATCTTGCGGGGGATGTCGCCCAGCATGACGATGGCCCCATCGGCGATCGCCCCGGCCAGCTCCAGGGTCTTGGGGCCCGAGCCCGCCATATAGATCGGGGGATGCTCGTGGGCGTCCCGCAGCCGCGCCTCGAAATCGTCGAACATCACCCCCTCGCCGGCCATCAGGGCTCTGAGGCGGGCCACCCCCTCGCGCATCTCGGCGAGCTTGGAGTTGCGCATGCCGTCGAAGCCGATGGCGCTGTCGCCGGCCCCGATCCCCAGCAGGGAGCGGCCGGGCGCGGCCTCGGAGACCGCCCGGGCCGCCGAGGCGGTCACGGTGACGTGGCGGCTCACGAGGTTGGTCACCGTGGGGCCGATCTGGATCTTGTCGGTGGAGACGGCCACGGCGCCCAGGGTGGTCCAGACGTCCCGGTAGTTCAGGTGCGAGTCCGGGAACCAGGCCGCGTCGAACCCGGCCGCCTCGGCGCGCCGCACGCAGGCGATCATCTCGCGGATGGGATGGTGGGCTGGCATCCGCACGCCGAACCGCATGGCTTTCTCCCAAAGCTCACGAGGCGCTGAGATTATTGGGCCACCCGGCCTTCGGGCAAGACGAGGGGGCGTAACCCCTCGCCTTCCCTCTCCCTCGGGAAGCTAAAACAGAGCGCCGCCCTCACCTTGCCTCTCCCGGAGGGGAAGGGAGGGGCCCGCGCTGCGTCAGCAGCGTGGGAGGGTGAGGGGTTACGGGTCCGCTTGCCACCGCCCATCCCCCGGGCGCATGAAGGCTTCGCATAACGGCAATCATTCAATTTGAGAGGTTTCAGGCGATGAAATTCGTCCGGATGGGCTCGACCGGAGCCCAGGTGTCCCAGCTTTGCCTCGGGTGCATGAGCTTCGGCGGCATGGCCGACTGGATGCTGAACGAGGAGGCCAGCCTGCCGCTGGTGCGCCGGGCGGTGGAGGCGGGGATCAATTTCTTCGACACCGCCGACGTCTATTCCCGCGGCGAGAGCGAGGAGATCCTCGGGCGCGCCCTGAAGGCCCTGGCCGTGCCGCGCGACGAGACGGTGGTCGCCACCAAGGTGTTCAACCGCATGGGACGCGGCCCCAACCGCGCGGGCCTCGCGCGCAAGCATATCCTGCAGTCCATCGACGCCAGCCTCACCCGGCTCGGCCTCGACTACGTGGATCTCTACCAGATCCACCGGTTCGACTACGAGACGCCGCTGGAGGAGACCATCGAGGCGCTGGACGACGTGGTGAAGGCCGGCAAGGCGCTCTACATCGGGGCCAGCTCCATGTTCGCCTACCAGTTCTCGAAGTACCTGCACCGGGCCGACCAGCTCGGCCGCACCCGGTTCTCGATGATGCAGAACCACTACAACCTCGCCTACCGCGAGGAGGAGCGGGAGATGAACCCGCTGTGCGTCGAGGAAGGCGTGGGCCTGATCCCCTGGAGCCCGCTGGCCGGGGGCTACCTGGCGGGCAACCGCGAGGCCGGCACGGTGCGCGGCAAGTCGCCCTGGGGCGCCGACCGCTACCACCGCCCCTCCGACCAGGCGGTGCTGGAAGCCCTGCGCGGCGTCGCCAAGGCGCGCGGCGAGACCCCGGCCCAGGTCGCCATCGCCTGGATGCTCGCCAAGCCCGGCGTCACCGCGCCGATCATCGGCGCCACCAAGGTCAGTCACCTGGAAGACCCCATCCGCGCCGTGGAGGCCCCGCGCCTCAGCGCCGAGGAGATCGCCGCCCTGGAGGCGCCCTACGAGGCCCAGTCTATCATGGGCGCCATCCGCCGCGGCGAGGACCTCGAGACCCGCCGCGCGATCCTGACGCGGACGCGCGATTAGACGGCGCCGTAACCCCTCACCCTCCCACCGCTGCGCAATGGGCCCCTCCCTCTCCCTAGGGAGAGGTGTGATTGACCTCCCCCGGAGGGAGAGGGAGGGGCCCGCGCTGCGCCAGCAGCGTGGGAGGGCGAGGGGTTACGCCCCAAACAGCCGCGCCACCTTGGCCACCGCCCGGGCCCGCTCCTTCGCGAGCCGCGCCTCGCTCTTGGCGTCCACCGCGTAGATGGGCGCCCAGCAGCAGCGCACGCCCTTGGCGAACTGCAGGGCGAGGCCGCGCACCAGCTGGCGCCGCGCCGGATCGCCCACCAGCCATTCGATGAACAGGCGCGGCGAGCCGTAGGTGGCGATCGCCGCGAACCGGATGAGGCGCGGCAGCCGATGGGCCCTGAAGACGCCGTCCTCCAGCGTGAAGGCCACCCCCGGCTGCCAGACGCGGTCGAACCAGCCTTTCAGCACCGCCGGCAGGCCGTACCACCAGGTGGGATAGACGAGCACGAGCCCCTCGGCCTCGGTGAGCGCCGCCACGTGCGGGGCGATATCCGCCGACCCATGCCGCTCGCCGGCCCGGTGCGCGCGCCAGCCTTCGGCGTCCAGCACCGGGTCGAATCCCTCCGCGTAGAGGTCGAGGATCCGCACCCGATGGCCGGCGCGCGCGAGCTCGGCCTCTAGCGCCGCGCGGATCGAGCCCGCGAAGCTGCCCGGCTCCGGGTGGCAGAAGAGAACGAGGACGTCGATGGCGCCGGCCCTCCCGGGTTCGGGTCTTAGTCTCCTTCCCCGCGTGCGGGGAAGGGGGACCGCCACGCCGTAGGCGGGGTGGTGGAAGGGGCTACTCCTTCCCCGCGTGCGGGGAAGGGGGACCGCCACGCCGTAGGCGGGGTGGTGGAAGGGGCTACTCCTTCCCCGCTTGCGGGGAAGGGGGACCGCCACGCCGTAGGCGGGGTGGTGGAAGGGGCGCTGCGCCCCCTCCGTCTGATCGCTGCGCGATCAGCCACCTCCCCCGCTGCGCAGGGGAGGAGTAGCCCCTCCGTCTGATCGCTGCGCGATCAGCCACCTCCCCCGCTGCGCGAGGGGAGGAGTAGCCCCCTCCGTCTGATCGCTGCGCGATCAGCCACCTCCCCCGCTGCGCGAGGGGAGGAGTAGCCCCCTCCGTCTGATCGCTGCGCGATCAGCCACCTCCCCCGCTGCGCGAGGCAGGAGGGGGAGGAGGGTTGCGCCTCGGCGCCCGGCGCGCCAGTCTCGGCGCCCAGCGTCACCGTCGGGAGCGGACATGGACTGGCGGCTTTCCAATGACGGCGCGCGGCTGGTGGCCCAGCCGGCCGGCCGGGTCGACGAGGAGAGCTGGAAGGACTTCAGCGCCAGGCTCACCGCGGCGGTGCATGAGGCGGTGGAGGCCAAGCTCCCCCTGGTGATCGACCTTTCGGGGCTCGAGTACATGACCTCCAAGGGGCTTCGGGTGCTCACCATGGCCAAGAGCGAGGCCAAGGGCGCCATCGTCATCCATTTGGCGGCGCCCAATGCGGCCATGAAGCGGATCCTCGCCATCAGCCGCTACAACATGCTGTTTCCGGTGGTGGACCGGGTCGACCAGGTGGGAGGCTAAGCCATGCGGGTCCGCTTCTGGGGCACGCGGGGCTCGCTGCCGGTGGCCCCCCACGCCGACGCCGTTCTCGCCAAGGTGGCGCGGGCGCTGATGATCGCCCGCGGCCGCAGCTTCGCCGACCAGGACGAGGCGACGGCCTTCGCCCGCGAGGAGACGGAGTTCGCCACCCACGCCACCTACGGAGGCGCCACCGCCTGCATGGAGATCGAGGCGGACGAGGAGGCCTTCGTGGTCTGCGACATGGGCTCGGGGATGCGCGAGTTCGGGGTGAACGCGCTGCGCCGCTGCGCCGAAGGCCATCCGCGCCTCTACCACGTGTTCCTCTCGCACCCGAACTTCGACCACGTCATGGGCTTCCCGTTCTTCCGGCCGGCCTACGAGACCGGGGCGCGCATCGTCATCCATTCCGGCCATCCGGACGCCGAGGCGGCGCTGCGCCGCCAGCAGGAGGCGATCTGCTTCCCGGTCCCCTTCGAGACCCTGAGGGCGAAGATCGAGTTCGTCACCCACCCGCCCGACCAGCCTTTCGAGGCGGCGGGCCTCACGGTCAGCTTGATCCGTCAGGCCCACGCGACCCGGGGCTCGTACGGCTACCGCTTCGAGCGGGACGGCAAGGCGGTGGTCTATTCCACCGACGCCGAGCACGGCGCCGAGGACATGGACGCCGAGGGCGCGTTCGAGACCTTCTTCGCCGGCGCCGACCTCGTCATCTGCGACACCATGTATTCCTTAGGCGACGCGGTGAGCCTCAAGCAGGACACCGGGCACGCCTCCAACGTGGTGGCGGTGGACCTCTGCCACGCGGCGGGCGCCAAACGCCTCGCCCTCTTCCACCACGAGCCGAACGGCTCGGACGAGGACATCCAGCGCATGTTCTACGAGACCTTGCGCTACGAGGAGCTGGTCCGCGGCGAGCGCCCGAAGCTGGAGGTGCTCTGCGCCTACGACGGGCTGGAGGTGGAGGTGTGAGGGGGATTGGATAGACCTTGACCCCGCTCACCCCGGCGAACGCCGGGGCCCAGGCAGGACTTTGGAACAACCTCGATGTTCTACGTGTACATCACGGCCAGCGGACGCAACGGCACGATCTACACGGGCAGCACCGACGATATCCGCGCGCGGATCGAGCAGCACAAGGCCAAGCGCTTCTCCGGCTTCACCGCCAGGTACGGGGCCGATCGGCTCGTCTGGCTCGAAACGCATCCCTCCCGTGACGAAGCCTTCCGGCGCGAACGCCAGATCAAGGAATGGCGCAGGCTCTGGAAGTTGCAGCTGATCGAGGGCCGCAACCCGAATTGGATCGATCTGTCCGCTGACCTCGACCGCTGGCTCCAGGAAGACGAGCAGCGAGCCTCGCGCGAATTCCTGCCTGGTTCCCGGCTTTCGCCGGGATGAGCGGGAACGGTGGGATGAACGACCTACCCGCCGATGCGCGCAGGCGCGTGGTCATGGCAGGACTCGCCGCGGCGCTGCTGGCCGCGGTGCTGGTGCTGATCGCGGGCGCGCGGCTCAGCCGGCCGCTCCACGACCTGTTCCAGAACCTCTCCCCCGCGCCGGCCCCTTCGAATTCCGTACAGGTGGTGGCCATCGACGCCGAGAGCCTCAGGGCCGTGGGTGGCTGGCCGTGGAGCCGGTTCTACCTGGCCAGGCTCACCGAGGAGATCGCCCGCCGCGGAGCCGTCGCCATCGGCCTCGACTTCCTGATGCCCGAGCCGGACCGGCTGGACCCCAAGCGCTTCGCCGACCTCTACGGCGAGCTGCCGCCCGCCGCCGCCCAGGCGGTGCGCGCCCTCCCCTCCATGGACGCCCTCTTCGCCCGGGTGATCGGCCGCAGCCCGGTGGTGCTGGCCAGGGCCGGCGCCGAGGGCCGCTCCTTCGACGCGCTCGACCAGGCGCCCGCGCCCCTGCCCCCCGAGGCTCGCTTTTCCGGCCCGCTGCCGGCGGGGGTCAAGGCCTATCCGAAGGCGGTGGCCAACCTGCCCCTGCTCGACGGCGCGGCGCTCGGGCACGGCCTGGTCAACGGCCCGCGCGACGACGACGGGGTGCTGCGCCGCGCGCCGCTGGTCGCCGTGGTCGCCGGGGCGCCCACCCCCGGCTTCGCCCTGGAGCTGGTCCGCGTCGCCAAGGGCGCCGACGAGATCGGCGTTGCGACCCGCGGGCGACGCCTCGCGGCCATCGGGATCGGCGGCAAGCGCATCGCGGCCGCGGCCGATGGGTCGCTGGCCCTGAAGTTCGGCGACTGGCGCAAGATCCCGGTCACCTCGGCCGCCGACCTCTTCCGCCAGGGCCTGCCGGACGACCTCTTCAAGGGCAAGATCGTGCTCGTGGGCCTGACCAGCGCCGGGACCTCCGACGTGGTGGCCACGCCCCGCGCGGCCGAGACCCACGGCGTCTTCGTGCAGGCCGAGGCCGTGGGCGCGATCTTGCGGGGCGAGGGGCTGGAGCGGCCGCCCTGGGCGCCCCCGGCCGAATGGGGCCTCGGCCTCGTCCTGGCGCTGGCGGCGGGCGCGGCGGTGCTGCGGCTGCCGATCGCCGCGGCCGGCGCCCTCGCAGCGGCGGGGATCGCCGCGGCGCTGGGCGCGAGCTGGGCCGGCTTTGCGGCCGGCCTGCTCATCGATCCCTTCCCCGCCATCCTGCCCGCCGCCGCCGGATCGGGGGCGATGGTGGCGGCGCTCACCGCCGAGGGCCGGCGCCTGCAGGCGAGGCTCAGGGCCGCGCTGGAGGAAGAACGGCTGGCGGCCGCCAAGATCGCCGGCGAGCTCTCCGCCGCCGCCGCCATCCAGGCCGGCATGCTGGCGCCCCCCGAAGAGCTCGCCGCCCTCAGCCCCCGCGTGGACCTCGGCGCCGTGCTGCAGCCGGCCCGCAACGTCGGCGGCGACCTCTACGACGCCTTCATGCTGGACGAGGGGCGGCTCTGCTTCCTGGTGGGCGACGTCACCGGCAAGGGCGTGCCGGCCGCCCTCTTCATGGCCCTTTCCCGCTCGCTCGCCCGCTCGCTCCTGGCCCGCCCCGACCTTTCCCTCACCGAAGCCATCGGGGCCATCAACGCCGAGCTTTCGCGCGAGAACCGCGAGGCCATGGCGCTCACCCTGCTGGTGGGGACCCTCTCCCCCGCCGACGGACGCCTCGACCTCTGCTGCGCCGGCCACGAGAACCCGCTGATCGCCCAGGGCGGCCAGGCGCGGGAGGTCACCCTGGTCGGCGGCCCGCCCCTCTGCGTCGACCCCGACTTCCCCTACGCCGTGGAGAGCTTCCGCCTCGCGCCCGGCGAGACCCTGCTCTGCTTCAGCGACGGCCTCACCGAGGCCCAGGCGCCGGACGGGCGCCTCTTCCCCCACGAGGCGCTGCTCGCCGCCGTCGCCGCCGCCGCCGCCGCCCCCAGCGCGGCGGCCGTGATGGACCGGATGGTCGGCGCCGTGCGCGCCTTCGAGGCCGGCGCCGAGCCCAGCGACGACCTCACCCTGCTGGCCGTGCGGCTGCGCGCGCCCGCGTAGCGGCTCGGAGCGGCCCGGCGGCGATCGGCGCCGGCGCCCCATGCGCCGCGAGCGCCGCGCCGGTGTAGCGCGGGTCGGCGGTCACCTCGCGCCCGGCGAAGCTCGGGGCTGGGAAGGCGGCCAGGGCCTCGGCGGTGGCGAGCTCGGCCTCCGCCAGCAGCAGCCCCTCCAGCGGCCCCTGGAAGGCGTCGACGCACATGGAGACCCCCGGCGGCGCCCTGAACCGATGGCGAAGCCTGGTCAGCCGCCGCCCGTCGAGCGCCGCGGCCAAGACCGCAAATTCCGCTTCGGGCAGGTAGATGGAGGTGATGAGCCGGGTCTGGGCGTCGACGTCGGCCTTGCGGGTCAGGCGCAGCATGGCCGGCCCCCGTCCAGGGGCCGCACCTCCCGCAGCCGCAGCTGTGTGGCCGTCACATAGAGGTCGGTGATCGCCTCGGTGCGCAGGATCAGCTCGGCCGGCGGCTGGCGGCAGAGCCAGCGCCGCTCGCGCTCGACGTGGGTGTAGTGCGGCCTCGGAAACCCCAGCGCCGCGGCGACTTCCTGGGATATCTGCATCCTGCGCGCGCCCCCGTCCGGGCGCCCTCCCCGATCGGGCGAGCTTAGCCGGGCGCGAGGCGATGCGGAAATCCGCCGCCGCGCCAGCGCCGGCAGGCGAAGAACCCGCGCCTCAGACGTCCAGCGGCCCGTTCCATACCTCGATGGCGGGCGAGCCTCGGTAGCTGGAGAGCACGCAGAGCGTGCCCGTGCCGAGCAGGAAATGCCGGCCGCCTTCGGGCGGCAGCCCGATCCAGCGGGCCGCCAGAACCCTCAGGATATGGCCGTGGGCGAAGAGCGCCGCATCGCCGCCCGCCGCCCGGACCTTGGCGATCACGCAGTCCGCCCGCGCCCCCACCTCGGCTGGGCTCTCGCCATTCGGGCAGCCGTCCCGGAAGATCAGCCAATCCGGCCGCTGGCTGCGGATCTGGCCGGGGGTCAGGCCCTCGTAGTCGCCGTAGTTCCACTCCACGAGTTCGGGGGCGATCATCGCCGCCGCCCCCAGTCCCGCCAGATGCGCCGTCGTGCGGGCGCGCTGCAGGGGGCTGGTCAGCACCAGGGCGAACTGCTCGCGGCCCAGCACCGGCGCCAGGGACGCGGCGAGCCGCCGTCCGTTGTCGGTGAGCGCGAGGTCGGTGACGCCGGTATGGCGGCCGTTGAGGCTCCACTCGGTCTCGCCGTGCCGGATCGCGAAGACCCTCATGCGCGGTTCAGACGTTGTCGGCCTCGGTGGAGCTCGCGGCTGCGCCCCTCCCCGCACCGCCCCAGCGCCAGCCGGCGATCTCGGGCATGTCGTCGCCGAAGCGGCAGATGTACTCGCGGTGCTCGATGAGCTTGTCGCGGATGGCCTGCTTGGCGTAGGCGGCGCGGGCGCCGAGCCGGGGGACCCGGTCGATGACGTCGCCCACCAGGTGGAAGCGGTCGAGGTCGTTCATCACGCACATGTCGAACGGGGTGCTGGTGGTCCCGTTCTCCTTGTAGCCGCGCACGTGCAGGTTCCCGTGGCCGCGGCGCCGGTAGGTGAGCCGGTGGATCAGCCACGGATAGCCGTGGAAGGCGAAGATGATCGGCTTGTCGGTGGTGAAGAGGGCGTCGAAGTCCTGGTCGGAGAGGCCGTGCGGGTGCTCGGAGGCCGGCTGCAGCTTCATCAGGTCGACCACGTTGATCACCCGCACCTTCAGCTCGGGGGCGTGCTCGCGCAGCAGCTCCACCGCCGCGAGGGTCTCCACGGTCGGCACGTCGCCGCAGCAGGCCATCACCACGTCCGGCTCGGCGCCGCGGTCGTTGCTGGCCCACGCCCAGATGCCGAGGCCGCCCTCGCAGTGGCGGATCGCCTCGTCCATGGTCAGCCACTGGGGCGCCGGCTGCTTGCCGGCCACCACCACGTTCACGTAGTTGCGGCTGCGCAGGCAGTGGTCGGTGACCGACAGCAGGCAGTTGGCGTCCGGCGGCAGGTAGACGCGCATCACCTCGGCCCGCTTGTTCACCACGTGGTCGATGAAGCCCGGGTCCTGGTGGCTGAAGCCGTTGTGGTCCTGGCGCCAGACGTGGCTGGAGAGCAGGTAGTTCAGCGAGGCGACCGGCCGGCGCCAGGCGATCTCGTTGCACACCTTCAGCCACTTGGCGTGCTGGTTGAACATCGAATCGATGATGTGGATGAAGGCCTCGTAGCACGAGAAGAA
>Ga0213876_10000300_pt1 | contig 44553 bp, 38 predicted proteins | sample BarmaccomBMRX_R9_FD_160113 | JGI IMG/M metagenome (GOLD analysis project Ga0213876, IMG submission 160113) | Root-associated microbial communities from Barbacenia macrantha in rupestrian grasslands, the National Park of Serra do Cipo, Brazil - RX_R9 | ecosystem: Host-associated > Plants > Roots...
GGCCGCGTCCGAGGAGAGGAAGACCGCCATGCTTGCCATGTCGCGTGGCTCGCCCAGGCGGCGAAGCGGCACGGTCTGGGCGGCGGCCGCTTCGGCTTCTGCGTCGGCGAACAGCTTTTCGGTGGTGGCCGAGCGGGTGATCCCCGGCCCGATCGAGTTCACGCGGATGTTGTGCGGCCCGAGCTCGACCGCCCAGAGCTTGGTCATCTCGTTCAGCGCCACCTTGGCGGCGCTGTAGTTCTGAACGTTGGTCGACGGATAGAAGGCGAAGGCGGAGCTGATGTTGATGATCACCCCGCCGGTCCCTTGCTTGATCATCGCCTGGGCGGCTCGGCGGGCGGCCGCGTAGGGCGAGGTGATGTGCAGGCGGAACACCTCGTCGACCACCTCGTACGACGCCTCCAGGAATCCCTTCCAGCCGTCCTGCACGTTGCGGCTGCCGCCGGCGTTGTTCACCAGCACGTCCAGCTTGCCGAAATGCTCCACGGTCTTGTCGACCACCGCCTCCACCGAGGGATAGTCGTAGGCGTCCATGTAAAGCACCAGCGCCTTGCGCCCGCGCGCCTCGATCTCCCTGGCCGTCGCCTCCAGGTCGGGGATGGTGCGCGCCGAGATGGCGACATCCGCGCCGGCTTCGGCGTAGGCCAGCGCCAGCCCCTTGCCGATCCCCCGGCTCGCGCCCGTCACGATCGCGACCTTGTTCAGTAACGGCTTCTCGGACACCAGCGCCTCCGCGGGGTTAGATCGCCGAAGCGCGGTCAACGACGCATTCGGCGAATGGATCGGACGCCGGTCAAGCGCCGGCGGCGCCCGGTTCTAACCCGGAGCAGGGCTTTTCGCAGCTGGCGTCTGCTGTGTCCCCAGTCGCCGGCTCACCGGAAGTGGTAGGTCGCCTCGAAGCCGAACATCCTGGGCGGCGCGAAGCCGAACACCGCATAGCCGATCGAGGCGTAGCTGGGGTTCGGGAACACTTCCGCATAAACGTTGAAGACGTTGTTCATGTAGAACGACAGATCGAGGGGCTTGCCGAGGAAGTTTCTCCAGTCGATCCGGAGATTGGTCATCCAGTAGGGCCGCGAGCGATACGGGCGGTCTCCGGGCGGCAGGGCGGCGATCTGAGCGGCCGTCTTGGCCGCCTGCGCCGGCGTCGGGTTCGGCAACGTATACAGCTGGGCGATCTGGTAATTGCTCTGATAATTATCGTCCAGGATCGTGTAATCCATGTAGGCAGCGTTGACGTTGGCGACGATGTCTCCCCAATCGTTCGGCAACGGCTGATCATAGGCGACATCAAAGGTCGCCTGCTGGCGCGGAACGCCGGCGAAACCGCGGTTGGAAAAGTTGATCGAGACCCCGTTCACGATGTTCACGAACGACTTGTAGCCGGCCTGCATGTTCGCATAGTCAATCTGCAGGGTCAGTTGCTGGGTGGGCTTGACGATCAGCTGCACCTCAGCCCCGGTCACGTGGCCGGCCGCGGCGTTGTAGGTGGAATTGGTCAAGATGTTCGGTGGAATGATGATGCTGACGGTGCGCTGCAGGTTGGCGTAGTCGGCCCAGAAGTAATCGGCGTCGACCCGGAACCGCCAGTCGCCGACGGCGAAGTCGCTCTTCACGCCGCCTTCGTAATCCATGACCGTTTCCGGCGCGAACGGGGTGCGCTGGAAGACGCTGAGCGAGCGGAAATTGTAGCCGCCGGAGCGGTAGCCGCGCTTCTGCGACACGTAGAGCATGGTGTTGGGGTTCAGCTTGTAGTCGAGGTCGATGTCCCAGGTCGGCTCGCTGAAGGTGGTGTGGGCCGACACCGAGCAGTTGGCGAGCGAGAGCAGCACGCCCTTGGCGTCGGTCATCTCGCACCTGGGCACGAACGGAATGCCGAGCCCCTGCCAGAGGACGTCGGGATAGGTCTGGTTCATCCAGACGATCCCGCGATAGTCGGACGTATAGCGCACCCCGGCCGTGAGGCTGAGCTTGCTGGTGAGCTTGAGGGTGCCCTGGCCGTAGCCGGCCAGACTGCGGTTGTCGAACGCGGCCCAGAAGTTGGTGAGACCGGTCTGCAGATTGTTGGGGTTGAGGGTCGAGCCGCCCTGGCGATACTGCGGCGCGCGATATTGCATGTAGTAGACGCCGGCCACCCAGGTCAGCCGATCGCCGAAGTTGTTACCGGAAAGCTGAAACTCCTCGGACCAGCTGTGCTGGTTCTCGTCCTGGGCGGTGTCGGTGGTGGAGATGTCGGTGCCGGGGACGTTGAACTGGGCGTGGCCGATCAGGTGCCGGTAGGTGATGATGTTCTTGACCGTCAGCCAGTTGAAGTGGGCCGTCGCGGTGTCGACCACCGCCCAGTCCTCGATGTGTTCGAAGGGTTGGTAGCGCGACAGGTGGACCGCGGTGAAGTCGCCGCCGGTGTAGATCTCATTGTTGATTGTGGCGCCGAACAGCGCCTCGGCCGCGCTGTTCGGGTTCATGGCGATGATGTGCGGGACCAAGGTCTCGTTGTGGTCCCGGGTGAAGTAGCCGAGCAGGACGTTGTCGAAGTTGTCGGTCGGCCTCCAGTCCACCGACGCGCGGATGCTCGTGGCGTCGTCGCCACCGCCGCGCAGGGAGGTCCAGCCGGGCGTGATCGAATGCTCCCAGCCGTCGTTCGACCTGTGATAGCCCGCCAGGCGCAAGGCCAGTTGGTCGTTGACCGGGATGTTGATGTAACCTTCTTCGTGGTTGGTGTTGTAGTTGCCGTAGCCGGCCGTGAACGCCAGATCGAAGCTGTGGATCGGCGTCTTGGGCTGGATCAGCACCGCCCCGCCGGTGGTGTTGCGGCCGAACAGCGTGCCCTGGGGACCACGCAGCGCCTGCACATTGTCCAGGTCATAGAAGGCCGCGTTGAGGCCGTCGTCAGGCACCATCGCCATTTCGTCGAAGTAGACCGCGGTCGGCACGTCCTGCGAGGGCAGGTTGCCGTACATGCGCTGACCGCGCATTTCGATGTTGATCGAGGACATCCGTCCCGGGCCCTGCACTTCGGCGCGGTAGCCCGGCACCACTTTGCGCAGGGAGTCGAGATTGTAGACGCCCCTTTGCTTCAGTTGCTCGCCGCTGTTGGCCACCACCGAGATCGGCACGTCCTGAAGGCGCTCGGCGCGGCGCCGCGCGGTGACGACGACATTCTCCAGTGTGACGCCGGGCGCTGCAGCCGTTGCGGGCGTCGCGGCGGCGGACGCGGTCTCGGCCGCCGCATGCGTGGCGATGGCGCCGACTAGCGCGACGGCGGTGGTGGTGATGAGCTTGCCGATGCGAGACATGGCGGCTTCCCCCCTTGTATTGCGGGGGTCGTTCCGCGCCCCCGCTCTTCTTGGGCGATGCCCGGCCAGGGGGGGTGGCCACCCAGCGGCGCATTGCGTGGTTGCACGCCTACTACTCCATTTCCACCTTGCCGACAATACCGCCTACTCAATGGCAAGCGAATTCGAAGCCTGCCTTGACGTCCGGTGAGGCGGATTTGCAGGGGCGACCTGCCTCGCCACGCCTGAAATGAACGGGCGAGCGCTCGGAGATGAGCGTGCGGGCGCGGCCGGCGCGGCGTCTACCTGAATAAACCGCCTATTACAAATGCTAACGCCCAGGAGGGGCCTTCGCCTGCAGCGCCGCCTCGCGCAGCAAGGCGCGGCGCGCCGCGAGCCCCCGGTTGAGCTCGACCATCACCCGCGCTCCGATGGGGTGCCTCTGGATCGCCTGCCAGTAGGCGTTCACCTTCGGCAGGCCGGGGATCGGATCGGGCACGTCGATGGTGGGCATGATCGTCTGGACGAGGAAGAGGCCCGGCAGCAGCGCGCAGTCGGCCAGCGTCAGGCGGCCCAGGCAGGCGAAGCCGTCGGCGCCGACCAGCCGCTCGAGCGCCTCAACCCCGCGGATCGCCAGGCCCGCCAGCAGGTCGCGCGTGCCGTTGTTCCGGGTGGACCGACGGCCTTGGGCGTTGGCCGAGTACATCGGGTTCATGATGTGGATGTCGCCCACGTGCTCCAGGGCGCGGATACGGGCGTTCTCGAGCGGGGTCCCGCCCAGCAAGGAGGGCTTCGGATAGGCCTCCTCCAGGTATTGCGCGATCACCGCGGATTCCGGAATGGCCTCGCCGCCCACCTCCAGGATGGGAATGCGCCCGAGCGGATAGCGGGCGATGAAGGCGGGTGTGCGAAGCCCGTCGGCCGGCGCCATCTCCACTTCGCTCTCGAGCCCCTTGGCGTAGATCTGCATCCGCACCCGCGCCGAGTAGGGACTGAGGTCGCCGGTCAGCAGTTTCATGGTCATCGCCGGCCTCCCCGCCGCGCGCCCCGATCGCCGCAGCGCCCAGCCGGCAGGAGTAGCAAAGGGCCGCCCTGCGCGCCACGCGGTCAAGCGGCCTAGTCTGACGGGCTAATGTCGTCTCATGGGTATAAGATTGACTGCCGGGTTGAGATGGCCGACAAAACCGGAGAAGAGCCTCGGGCCCTCGAGCTTCGGAAAAAAGGTGGGTGATGGGGAGACTCGACGGGAAGGTCGCGATCGTCACTGGCGCTGGGCGCGGCATCGGGCGTGGGATCGCGATCGTCTTGGCCAGGGAGGGCGCGAAGGTGGTGGTGGCGTCGCGGACGCCCTCCACCGTCGACGAAGTGGTGGCGATCATCGAGGGCGAGGGAGGGGTGGCGCTGGGGGCGCCCTGCGACGTCGGCGAGTTGCAGGATCTCGAGCGCACGGTGGAAGCTGCGGTGCGGAGCTTCGGCACGGTCGACATCTTGGTGAACAACGCTCAGGGGTTCGGAACCAAGGCCAATCCGCTGGGAACGCCGCCCATCTCGCCCGTCGAGACGTTTTCCGAGGCCGAGTGGTCCTATACATTGGACACCGGGCCGCTGGCGACCTTGCGGATGATGCAGCTCGTCTTCCCCTACATGAAGGAGCGTGGGGGCAAGATCATCAACTTCGGCTCGTTGCGCGGCCAGGTGGGGACCCCTCACGGCGTGGGCTACAACGCGGCGAAGGAGGCGATCCGCGCCGTCAGCCGCACGGCGGCGCGCGAATGGGGCAAGCACAAGATCAACGTGAATGTGGTGAATCCGCTGGTGGAAAGCGCCTCCATGGAAGCGGCTCGCCAGCGCGACGCCGAGGGCATCAAGGCGTTCGAGCTGGGTGTGCCCATGGGGCGCTTCGGCGACCCGATCCGCGACGCCGGCCCGCTCGTGGCGTTTCTAGCTTCCAGTGAGTCGGACTTCCTGACCGGCATGACCTTCATGCTGGATGGCGGCTACCTCATGCTGCCGTGAATCCCCTGCGAATTAGCGGCAAGAACGCGCGCCGCTAAGTCGTTTGCCTCGACACCCAGGAGGACTCCGATGAATTCCTACGGCCTCGACCACCCCCGGACACCTGGAGATCGAGCGCCGGGCGCTGCGCATCCTCGCGTCGCCGAAAATCCAGGCCGCCAGGGCGGAGATCGACGCCATGCTGGCCGCCGATCCAGCGGCCCGCAGCGCCTCGGGTCAGGCGACGATGGCCGAGGCCGCCGAGGAGCTGGCCTTCGCAGGGCTCCTCTTCTCGATCGCCTACGATCCGCCGCGCCCGGTCGTGCTGTGGTCCGAGTTCATGCCCCATCGTTGGCATGGGATGGACGTGCCCGGCAGCCGCTTCGGGCTCGACAACGCCGACAACATCTACCGGATCATCTTCATCGACGATCAGCACGAGTATCGGATCCAGATCGCCCCGCAGGGCCCGACCCCCGCCCAGCTCAGCATGGAGCTGTTGGATAGCGCCCCGGGCACCATGAACAACATGGGGACGCAGCTAGCGATCCTTCAGACCAGCACGCTCGTGCGCGATGCGGACGGCGGCTTCGTGATCACCGTCGGGCCGCGCGCCGGCGACAGCAATCACTTCCAGGCCCCGCCCGAGGCGCGGGCGATCTGGATCCGCGACACCCTGTCGGACTGGGCGACCCAGGCGCCGCACGCCATCTCGGTGGTCGTCACCTCGGGCCCGGCCAGCGAGCCTGCGTCCGATGAGCAGCTTGCCGCCCGCGCCGCTCCGGAGATGGTCCGCTTCGCCCGCTATTGGCTGGACTTTTACCGCGCCTACATGGGTCCTTCGGGGCCGTTCGCAGGTTCGGTGAACAACCCGCCGCAGCCTCACGCCCGAACCGGCGATCCAGCCAAAGGCGGCGGCGGCGCTTGGGGGTATGTGTCGGGGACGCAGGTGAAGATCTCCGACGATCAGGCCTTCGTCTTCACCATGGAGGACATGGCGGCGCGCTATGTGGGCGCCGGGTTCGCAAGCCCCTGGTGGGTCACCGTCGACTACGCCCGGCGCAGCGGCAGCATCAACAACGGCCAGGCGCGGCGCAACCCCGACGGCACGATCACCTATGCGGTGGCGCGCAAAGACCCCGGGATAGCGAACTGGATCGACACTGCGGGCCTGGATGAGGGCGCCCTGCTGCTCCGCTGGCAGGCCATCGAAGGACCGTTGCCGAAGTCGGACTCCCTCACCCTGCAGGGCGAGATCATCAAGAACGAAGGCGCCGAGATGCGGGTGATCAAGGAAGCGCGCGTGCTTCCGATCGGCCAGGTCCGGACAGCCTATCCTCACCTTATAGCCGGCCAGGAGGCGCGCGCGGCAGAGCTCGCGACCCGGCTCGCAAGTTACGGGCGCCGGCTGGATTCCGGAGGGCCGCGGTGAAACGCGGGCCGATGTGGGGCGAGGGCGGAACGCTTAGGGAAACGCGAACATGACGCAGCAGTATGAAACCTACGGACGTTTGCGTGGCCGCGTCGCCGTCGTCACCGGCGGCACGAAGGGGATCGGGCAAGGCGTCGTATTGAGATTCCTGAAGGAGGGGGCTTCGGTGGTCTATTGCTCCCGCAATCCCAGCAACAACGCCGAGAATGCCGCCTTGATTGAGGAGCTCGGCGCCGCTCAGCGGAGCCAGTTCGTCGCGGCGGACGTCGGATCCAAGTCGGACATGCAGGGTTTGGTGGCCGCGGCGGCCGAGCGGTTCGGCCGTGTGGACATCTTGGTCAACAACGCCCAGGGCATAGCGCCGCTGAACCCCATCCAGTCGAAGCCGGACGGCGACTACTCCATGACCCTCGCCACCGGCTTCTTCCACTCCCTATGGACGTCGCAGGCGGCGCTTCCGCACATGCAGGCCCAGCGCTACGGCCGCATCATCCACATGAGCTCGGTATGGTCGCTGTGGGGTTATCGCTACGGCAGCGACTACGCCGTCACCAAGGGCGCCTTGGAGTCGCTCACCCGGTCCATGGCCAACGAGTGGGGCAAGTTCGGCGTCACCGTCAACTGTGTCCGGCCCGCCGGAGACAGCTTCGCCTACAAGCAATTCAAGGCTCAGGACATCAGGACGGCCGCGGAGTCGGAGGCGGCGATCCCGATGGGGAGGATGGGCGACTGCGAAGTCGAGATCGCCGGCGCGATCTTGGGACTGGTGTCGGAGAACGGACGCTTCATCACCGGGCAGGTGCTGAACGTAGACGGCGGGCTGTGGGCGGTGCCGCCTAACCACGAGCCCGCCTCCGACGTCGATATTCACCGCGGACGGGCCCAAGCCGCCGTCTCTGTTGGCGAGGGGAATTGAGATGGAGCATCGGGAAAAGCCGCTGCTGGAAAAGCGGATCGCCGTCGTCACCGCCGTCAAGGGCAGTCTCGGCGAAGGGATCGCCCGCCGCTTCGGTCGGGAGGGAGCCGTCGTCGTCGCCGTCGACGCCGATCGCGAGGCGGCCAAAAGGTGCGCGGCGCTCATCACCGATGCGGGGGGCACGGCGATCGCGCGGGGCGCCGACATCCTCGCTCCGGGCGAAGCCGTCCGCCTCTGCCGAGAGGTGGCCGACGAGCTGGGGGGCCTCGATATCCTCGTCAACGCCGGGCAGGCGACCACGCCGGTTGCGCCGCTCAGGGACAAGGATCCCGACAATTTCGGGCGCGCGTTCCGGGAGGGTCCGCTGGCGGCGATCCTGATGATGCAGGCGGCCTACCCGCATCTTCAGGCGCGCGGCGGCGGCCGCATCGTCAACGTAGGCTCCTTCTACGGTCCGACAGCCAATTGCGGCGTCGTCGACGCGGTCGCCAGCGACGGCGCCCTGGCCGCGCTCACCCGCGCGGCGGGCGTCGAATGGGCCCGGGAGAACATTCTCGTCAATTTTCTTCAGGCCGGCGCCCCGGACATTCCGGAGTTTCACGCCTACCGGCAGGCCGATCGCGACGCCGTCGACGGTCTCGTCGCCAATCTGGCCTTGGGGCGTCTAGCAGATCCGGTCGAGGATGTCGGCGGCGCGGCGACGTTCCTTGCGTCGGACGAGGGCTGCTTCGTTGTCGGGCACACCATCTTCGCCGACGGAGGTCAGCATCTGGCCGCCCCTGCTTACGACCCAGGTTTCAAGGTGGTGTGACCCATTCCGACGATCTCCAGGGAGGAGACGCCATGACCGATCCGGATATCCAGACGCTGCTCGACCAGCAGGCGATCCACGATCTCGTGGTGCGATTGACCCGCGCCCAGGATCGGTGCGACCGCGAGCTGTTGCTGTCGTGCTATCACCCGGACGCCCGCGACGAGCACGGTCCCTTCAAGGGCAGCCCCACCGAGTTCGCCGACTGGGTGTTCCCACACATCCGCAGGATGCGGTTCATCCAGCACCGGGTCTCGAACGTCCTGATCGAGGTTCGCGGCGATGTCGCCTACGGCGAGTCCTACGCCTTCGAGGAAGGCGAGACGCTGGACGGAAGCAAGGTGACCGGGTGCGGTCGCTACATCGATCGCTTCGAGCGTCGCAACGGCGAGTGGAGGATCGCCCTGCGGCGGGTGATCCTGGAAGGCGTCGCCCCGGGGTTCGACGCTTCGGATTTCTTTCCTTCTCTGCAGAGCCGGGAAGATATCTCGTACGAACGGGACTGAACTTCGCTCCCCGCGGTCGTTCAGGGGGCGCCCGAGGTTCTAGGTTCAAGAGTTGGCCGGTTCTTGGGGCACGGCGATTCCACTGTTGCCGAACGCGCTCCGGGGCCGCGCGCGGCGGCGCTTGACATGGTCCGACCGGGAAGCGGAAATTCGCAGGTGCCGGGCCGGGGGCGTAGGGCGCGGAGGCCGCGGCGGTGCGCGGACAGGGAGGATCAGCCGGATGGGCGCGCCGTGAGTTCAGACGCCGCCGCAAGGCGCCGCCGCTTCAACGCCCTGGACCCCGCCGGGTTCGACGACGACCAGAAGTCGGTGTTCGCCAAGCTTTCGCGCTCGACCGCCGATCCGCTGAACGGGATCGGCGGGATGTGGCTGCGCAGCCCCAAGATGGCCGCCGAGCTCATGCGCCTCATCGGCTACTTCGCCGTGCATCCCAGTCTGCCGGCGCCGCTTCGGGAACTGGCCATCATCGTCACCGCGAGGCATTGGGAAGCCCAGCTCGAGTGGGACATCCACAGCCGCCGCGCCCTTGAAGCTGGCGTCGACCCCAAGGTGGTGGCCGCGGTGGGGGAGGGCGGGCGGCCCCCGCCAGAGCATGCCCAGGAAGCGGCTGTGGCCGCCTTCTGCAGCGAATTGCTTGAAGATCGTTTCGTGTCGTCCGCCACCTTCGCGGCGGTGCGGGGAATGTTCGACGACCGTCAGATCGTGGACCTGATCGCGACGATCGGCTCGGCGACCATGAGCAGCCTTTTTTTGAATATCCAGGCTCCGGATCGGCCGGTCTTCCGGGCCGCCCCGGCGGCGACATGAGCGCCGCGCTCGCGACGTGCGGCAGGAGGTGCTCATGAAACTCAAGGCGCCGCCGCCCGGTCCGCCGTTCGCTCCCACTGCGCCGAACCTGTTCCGCTACGTGCGCGAGGCCCACGGCGAGCGCGAATTCCTGGCGTTCGGCGAACAGCGGCTCAGCTACGCCGACGCCGACCGGCTTTCGGCCGAGCTGGCCAAGGGACTGCTGGCGCTGGGCCTCGGCAAGGGCGCGCGCGTGGGCATCTTGATGCCCAACAACCCCGACTGGGTGATTGTCTGGATGGCCTGCGCCAGGATCGGGGCGCTGAGCGTGCTGCTGAGCACCTTCTACCAGGGCCCGGAGATCGCCTGGGCGGTGCGCCACAACGACCTGCACGCCCTCATCATCGCCGACCGGTACCTTCACAACGACTATGTCGAACGCCTGGAGCGGGCGTTGGCGGGGCTCGCCGAGGAGACCTCGACCGAGCTCTTCCTGCCCGAGCAGCCGCACCTTCGCCACATCGTAGTGTGGGGCGCGTGCGAGAAGCCCTGGGCGATCCGGGGACAGACGGACCTGCTGGCGCGGGCGGCGGCCAAGCCGCGGCTCGACGACAGGATCCTGGCCGGGGTGGAAGCGAACATCACGCCCTCGGACCTGCTGCTCACCATCTGCACCTCCGGCTCCACGGCCGAGCCGAAGGCGGTGGTGCACACCCACGGCGTGGCCTTGCGCGCCACGTTCCAGTTCCTGGACTACATCAACATCAAACCGGACGACCGCACCTACACGGCGCAGCCCTTCTTCTGGGTCGGCGGCCTGAACATCAACCTGCTGCCCACGATGTACCTGGGCGCCTGCATGTGCTTCTCCGAGACGCCGGACCCGGCAGACATCATCGCCATGGCCCGGCGCGAGGGCGTCACGCGGTTCACCGGCTGGCCGGCGCAGGCCCAGCGCCTGCGGCAGGCCTTGGCCGAGGGCGGCGAGGGTCTGACGAAGCTGCGCGCCGGGCTGGGAGAGCCCCTGGACGAGCTCGGCCGGCCCATCCCGCCGGAGCGCCGCTTGTCGGGGCTGATGGGCATGACCGAAAGCTTCGGCATGCACAGCATCGACCGGGCGGGCCCGACGCCGCTCGGGAAAGGCGGCTCGTGGGGGCGCAAGCTTCCGGGCATGGAGCGTCTGATCGTCGATCCGGAGACGGGCTCGCCGCTGACGACGGGCGAGCGCGGCGAGCTCTTCATCCGCGGCCATAACATGATGCACGGCTACTACCGCAAGGAGCGGTGGGAGGTCTTCACCGCGGAGGGCTACTTCCCCACCGGCGATCTCTCGATCCTCGACGAGGACGACTACATCTACTTCGTCGGCCGCAAGGGCGAGATGATCAAGACATCCGGCGCCAACGTGGCCCCGCCCGAGGTCGAGAACGCGCTTCTCACCTGCCCCGGAGTCCGCGAGGCCATCGTCTTCGGCGTGCCGGACGCGACGAAGGGAGAGGTGGTGGCGGCGGTGGTCTCGCCCCAGGACGGGGCCGCGCTCGACGCCGAGGGGCTACGCCTGGCCTTGCGCGAGCGGCTTTCCCCCTACAAGGTCCCCCAGACCTTCGCCTTCCTGACGCACGACGAGATTCCGCGCACCGCTTCGGGCAAGGCGATCAAGCCGAAGCTGCGCGAGATGCTGTTTCCAGCCGGGACCTGACCTGTCTTCCCAGTGTCGGCCCGGGATTGAGCACATGGCGGCGACGTCGCCGTGACGGGGAGGACGAACTTGCGTCAGGTGAATGCCGACCGGATCGTGGAGCGGGCGCGCCGGGAGACAGGTCTCGATCGCTTCGAGTCCGAGAGTTTTCGGGAAGGCCTGGAGATCGCGGTCGCGGACGTCAACAAGGCGGGCTGGCCCCAGTGGGGTCTCGACAACTTCGAGGAAGCCGCCTCCCACCTCCTCGGCCTGCGCCTGAAGATCGACGATTACCTGCGCCAGCATCCGCAGGCGCTCGAGACGCCGGTCAAGGCGCCCGTCATCGTCATGGGCATGCCCCGCACCGGCACCACGCTTTCGAGCAACCTCTTGGCGACCGATCCGAACCGGCGCTCGCTGCTGACGTGGGTGGCCGACGATCCGGTGCCGCCGCCGACGATCGAGGGCCTGCGCACCGACCCGCGCGCCCTGGCGGCGCTGGAGCTCGAACGGCGCTCGCAGGCCGAGGACCCGGCGGCTGGCCGCTTCTACATGTCCTCCGCCGTGTTTCCGACCGAGTGCATCAGCGTGCTGTCGCAGGACTTCAAGTCCATGCACTGGGAGGCGCTGGGCCGCCTGCCGGCTTACTCCGAGTGGATCTGGAGCGCCGACATGACCTCGGCCTACGACCACCACCGCCGGTTCCTGCAGGTGCTGCAGCATGCCGCGCCGGGCCCATGGAACCTGAAGATGCCCTCGCACGCCATGCACCTGCGCTACGTGCTGAAGGCCTACCCCGATGCGCGCCTAGTCTGGACCCACCGCGACCCCTATACGGCGGTGGGGTCCATCTGCAGCGTGATCGCCAATGTGCATCTGCGGGCCCAGGACAAGCCCGACGACGCCTGGATCGCCGAGTTCTATCCCCGTCAGCTGGCCGAGCACGCGAGAAGGATCATGGTCGTGCGCGCCGAGATCGGCCGCGAGCGGGTCTACGACCTGCACTACGCGAGGACCATGCGCGATCCGATCGGCAGCATGCGCGACCTCTACGCCTGGCTGGGCGACGACTTCACCGCCGAAGCGCAAGCCAACATGCGCCGCTGGCTGCAGGAGAACCCGCAGGGCAAGTGGGGCAAGCACGCCTACAAGCTGGACCGCTGGGGCCTGTCCGAGCAGAAGCTCGCCCCGCTCTTCGCGGACTACCTCGCGAGCTACGACGTCGAGCGCGAAGGGTAGGCGCAGCGCCCGCCTCGGGCCGGCGCTGCGCTCATCACACCCGCAAGCACGCCGGCGGTCACGCGCTCCAGGGACGCTGGAAAAGGTATTCCGTGCGCCATGCGTGCTGGGGCTCGGCGTGAAGCTCCCAGTAGAGCTCCGCCAGCTCTTCCCCCACCGCCGGGCTGATCCCCGCGTGGACGATCACGTGGGCGAAATGGACGGCCGCGAGGGCGGGGTCCTGGACCAGGCATTTGACGAAACCGCTGAGCGCGCACTTGCCGACGCTGAGCGAGGTGTAGGCGGCCATCGGATCAAGGGCGAGGCCCCCGCCGGTGAACAGCATCGTTCCCTTCCCGCGCGCCAGCATGGCCGGAAGCGCCGCCTGCGCCGCCGCCATGGCGCCCCCTGCATTGGCGAGGAGGTCGGAGGCGAGGGTCTCGGGCGGTTGCTCGAGCAAGGCCCCCCGGCGCACCGCCGCAGCGTTGTAGACGAGCGCCTCCAGCGCGCCATGCCGCGCCTCGACCGCCGAGACCATCGCGCGCACCGCGCCGAGGTCGGCGGCGTCGCAGATTTCCACCTCGGCCGCCGCCACTCCCGCGGCGGCGAGCTCCCGCGCCTGCGCCTCCAGGGGTTCGCGCCGTCGCCCGACAAGCACCAGGCGGAAGCCTTCGCGCCCGAACCGCCGCGCCACGGCCCTTCCGAGATTGCCGCCCGCCCCGATCAGGAGAAGCGTCTTTGTCATGGTTCCTAAGCCTCGCTCGCGGCGGCGTAACGGAATCTCGCCCAGTCTTGCCCTGGATTCCTCAACGGGTCGTCGCGCCCTGGCGCCGACCATGGGCCGCAAAGCCGCGTTCCTCCAGCCAGAAAATTCTTTGACCTTCCGGTAGAAATGCGCGCCTGGGCGTGCGACGTCGGAAATGACGTTGGCCGCCTTGAGGGAAGCGGGCATGCCAATGGTTTGACGCCCCCAGACCCAGCGTCGCAGACGGGGGTCGGTTGGATCGCTTGGGAGCCGATGATGGCGCTGCGCAAGATCGGGAAGCCGCATCGCTCGGGCCGCGCTCATCGGGCCGAGGCTGCGCCCAGCGGCACGGCGTGACGGCGCTCCAGGCGGAAGCCGCCGCCGGGCAGGCGGATGCGCGCGCGCGGGCGGTGGCCGCGGCCTTCGAGCGCCGGCGCGGTTTCATCACCTTTGGCCTCATCGCGGCGACCTTCATGGGCACGCTCGACCAGACGGTGGTGAACGTGGCGCTCGCCCACATCCAGGGAAGCCTTTCGGCCTCGCAGGAGGAGATCACCTGGGTGCTCACCTGCTACCTGGTGGCAACCGCGGTCACCACGCCGATCTCCAGCTGGCTGGCGGCCCGGTTCGGGCTCAAGCCCATGGCGCTCACCTGCATCAGCCTCTTCACGGTCGCCTCGGTGTTGTGCGGACTGGCGACCAACCTGCCGGAGATGATCGCTTTCCGGATCGTGCAGGGGGTGACCATCGCCCCGGTGCCGCCGATCGCCCAGGCGGTGCTGCTGCGGATCAACCCGCCCTCGCGCTACGGCCGCGCCATCGCGCTGTTCTCCACCGCCGCCATGGCCGGGCCGGTCGCCGGCCCGGTGCTCGGTGGCTACCTGACCGAAGCTCTTTCCTGGCGCTGGTGCTTCTTCATCAACCTGTGGCCCGGGGCCTTCGCATTGCTGGCGCTCTGGTTCTCGATGCCGGCCGAGGAGCCGCAGCCGCGGCGTTTCGACTTCCTGGGCTTCGGCTCGCTGGCCGTCGCCATCGGCGCGTTCCAACTGATGCTGGACCGAGGCCCCGTGCAAGACTGGTTCGGGTCGACCGAAATCTGGGCCGACGCGATCATCGCCGGCATCGGCGTCTGGATCTACGCGACCCACACGCTCTCGGCGCGCCATCCGCTCTTCGACCCAGCGCTGATCCGCGACCGCAATTTCGTGGTCGGCACGGGCGTGCTCTTCGCCATGACCACGCTCACCTATTCCAGCATCGCCCTGATGCCGCTGATGACCCAGACCCTGATGGGCTATCCTCCGCTCACCACGGGCTTCCTGAACCTGCCCCGCGCGCTTCTGGCCCTGGCCGCTCTTCAGGTGATCGGTCGGGTGGACAGGTTCATCGATCGGCGGCTGCTGGCCGGAGCGGGGCTGACCCTGCTCGCCGTGGGCTATTGGTCCATGGGGAAATTCGACCTTTCGATGGGTCCTGAGACCATCATCGTGGCGACGCTGATGCAGGGGCTCGGGCAGGGGTGCGTGACGGTGCCGGTCACCACCATGTCCTTCGCCACCATAGGCCCGAGACAGCAAGCCGACGCCTCGACCGTGAGCAGCCTGCTGCGCAGCCTCAGCGGGGGGGTCGGCGTGTCGGTCACCGAGGCCTTCCTGTCGAGCCACACCCAGATGATGCACGCCAGCATGACGGCCCAGCTCATTCCAGGCGATCCGGTGCTGCGCGCGGGTCTGCCGCCCGCCCTTTGGCCGGAAACGCTGGCCGGCGCCTTCGCCCTCAACGCCGAGATAACCCGGCAGGCCTCGATGGTGGCTTTCGTCGAGAGCTACCGGATCATGGTCCTCCTGACCTTGATCTGCGTGCCCTTGCTCTTGCTGTTGCGATATCGCCGGCCGGTCCCGGGCGCCGCCCCTCAGGCCGCGGTGGTCGGAGATTGATCCAGCGCCTCCTGGACCGTCCGTAGCCGCGCGGAGATGGCCGCCTTGTAGCGGGCCTGCATGGGCAGAACGTAGAGCCTGCCTTCGCTGATTGCGCCGAGCACGAGGTCAGCGATCATCTCCGGCGCCGCCCGGTCCGTGCGATCGGGCGATGCGAGGGCGGCGATGTTCTGCGCCATCTGCGGGGCGATGAAGCCCCGCTCGGGGAACACCTCCGGCCTCAGAGTCTCGGACTCCATGATCCGGGTGTTGACGCCGCCGGGACAGAGCACCGAGACCCCGAGCGGGGTGTCCGCGAGCTCCTTGGCCAGGCCTTCGGCGACGCCGACGAGGGCGAACTTCGAGGCGGTGTAGGCAGAGGACGAATTGCCCGCCAGGCCCGCCATGGAGGCGGTGATGGTCACGTGGCCCTCCTGCCTGTGTTCCAGCATCATCGGAAGGAAGGCCTTGAGGCAGTGGATCACGCCCCAGAGGTTCACCCCGAGCGTCCAGCGCCAGTCGTCCAGGGATTGCTCCCAGACGGCCCCGTGGGTGACCACGCCGGCGTTGGCGAACAGCAGATGCGGCGCTCCGTAGGCCTCCCGCGTCGCGCCGCCAGCGCCGCCACCGAGCCCGCGTCCGATACGTCCGTCACGACGCCCAAGGCTTCGCCGCCCTTCGACCTGATGGCGTTCGCCGCCGCGTCCAGGCGCCCCTGCTGCACGTCGGAAAGGACGACCTTGGCGCCTTTGCGCGCCAGCCGTTCGGCCAGAGCCAGGCCGATCCCGCTCGCCGCGCCGGTGATCACGGCCGTGCGGCCCTTGATGCTCTTCATGGTCCTGGCCTGACGATCGCGTCAGGCGCCCGCCGTCGGCGGCGCGCGCCCGCCGACGAAGTCCTCGAAGTTCGTGCGATAGAAAGACTCGCGCGCATCCTTCCCTATGCCGGAGGCGTCCATGCTTTGGTTGAACCGCCTCATCGGATTTCGACCGCCTTCGATGTGCGGGTAGTCCGACGAGAACATGAAAATGTCCGGCGAGCTCTGCGCGATCGCCCATCCCAGGTTCTCGTGGCCGAAGATCGTGCAGCGAATTTGCCGGATCACGTATTCGCTCAGCTTCAGATCCAGGTTCCGCAGCCTGGATTCGCTGCGCCGGAACGCCTCCATGGCCGAATCCAGATACTGCATCCACCCCGGCAGCCAGCAGCCGCCGAACTCCATCATGCCGATCCGCAAGTCGGGATGACGATGCAGGACGCCGTCGACGATCAGGGCGGTGACCGTCTCGATCAAGGGGTGAGGAACCGCCACATAGTCGATAGAGTTCAGGTGGCCGTCGCCGCCGTGAAACGCGGGCTCCTCCGGCAGGCCGTTGTTCCTGAAGGCCTCCGACGGCAGGCGCCCGCCCGCCAGGTGATAGACCAGCGGAACCCCGGCCTCCGCCAGCTGGGCCCACATGGGCTCGAACCCGATGTGGGCCGGCGAATGATCCTTTGGACAGTCGGCGCACGCCTGCAACGCCGCACATCCCATCTCGATGGCTTCGCGCGCCATCTCGTTGCTGCGTTGGACATCGGCCATGGGAAGATAGCCGACCGGAAGCAAGCGCCGGTCGGCCGAGCAGAACGCCACGATCGCTCGGTTGTGGGTCTGCGCAAGCCCATACAGGTAGTCGAGATCGTCGCCTTTCTCGGCGTCGCGCAAGGATGCGCGCATGAACGAGTCGAACACCATCTGGGAAGAAAAGCCCAGGAGATCCAAGGCCCGGCGTCGATCGTCCCGGTCGAAGGCGCCCATCGCCCGAAAGAGCTTGCGCTCCATAAGCTCGCTCTCGGCCTTTTCGACAAACGCGGGCTGGTCGCTCTCACCCCTCACGCTCTCATATTGCGCCTTCCACATGGGGCCCGGCCATTCGTCGGACATCTTCCCGCGGGTCTGCGGATCGGCGAAGTCCAAGTAGAAGCCCGGGTCTTCGACCACGTGCGAATCTGCGTCGTGGCAAAGGAGGCCTGCGGCGTAAGTCATGTTGAATTCCTTCCCGCGCGCGTTCTCATATCCAGCGACCCCGTCTCAGTCCGCCGGCGCCCGGATCGGCGGCTGCAGCTGCAGAGGCGCGTCCCGTTCCGCTCCGAGTCCGACCGTCTGGTGAATGTCGTAGGGGTAGGGAAGCGGCGTCGCGCTCACCTCGTCCAGGCGGCGCACCTCCTCGTCGGTGAGCGACCAGCTCGCGGCGGCGAGGTTGCCGGCCAACTGGTCGGCGGTGCGGGCGCCGAGCAGGATCGAACTCACGCCCGCGCGCCGCGCCACCCAGTTCAGGGCCACTTGCGAAGCGCTCGCACCGGGCCGCGTCGACGCGATCGCTTCGAGTTCGGCGACGATCCGGGGGCCGCGCTCCTGATACTTGTCCAGCCAGCCGTGGTGGGCGAGCCGGGTGGGCGCGGCGACCTCCCCGTGCTTGAACTTGCCGGAGAGGTAGCCGGTGGCGAGCGGGCTCCAGATGATGGAGCCCACCCCTTCCTCGACCGCCAGCGGCAGCAGTTCGTTCTCGGCGTCTCGGTGCAGCAGCGAATACTGGATCTGCTGGGAGGCGAAGCGCTCGGTCCCCAGACGATCGGAGACGGCCAGCGACTTCATCATGAACCAGCCGCTGTAGTTGGATGAGCCGATGTAGCGGACTTTGCCCTGGCGCACGAGATCGTCCATGGCCCGCAACGTCTCTTCCGGCGGCGTCTGCCGGTCCTGGCCGTGGATCTGATAAAGGTCGATGAAGTCGGTCTTCAGGCGGCGAAGGCTGGCCTCGCAGGCGCGGATGATGTGCCGGCGGTTGGCGCCCCGGTCGTTCACGCCCCGCCCGGTCGCGAAATAGCACTTGGTGGCGATCAGCACCCAGTTGCGCCGGTTTCCGAGCGCCTGCGCCAGTTCCTCCTCCGAGCGCCCGGCGGAGTAGGCGTCGGAGGTGTCGAAAAGGTTCACGCCGGCCTCGATGCACATGTCGATCTGGCGCCGGGCTTCCTCGCCGGTCGTATCGCCGGTGCCCGCGAAGCGGCCGACCCCGCCGAACGACATCGTGCCGAAGCCGAAGGTCGAAACTTTCAAGCCGGTGCGGCCCAAAAGGCGGTATTCCATCTTCTTCTCCGATATCGATATTGCGAAGTCTGCGTTTCGCCTGGCCCGCCTATCAGGCCGCCGTCATTCTGATCTTGCGGTTATACCAGGACCGGATTTCACCGGGCCGCGGCGTCATTCTGATGATAACGCCTTCCCGGGCGTAATGCTTTTGAGTGGCTTCGGGGACTGCGAGACCTTCGCGCCCGAAAGCCTTGTACTTGGCGCCGCGAACCTTGTTGAATTTCTCGATCAAGGCGGGGTCGGTGACGAACTCCGCGTCGCAGTTGGCGATGACCGCCCGTAGGTCGATCCACTTCTCGCCCTCCTCGACCATGCAGCAGACGCGCGGATCGCGTTTCAGGTGCTGCACCTTTGGAGACTTCGCGCCGGTGCTGGTCCAGAAGGCGCCGTCCATCCAGACGTACCAGATGGGGATCAGCAGCGGCTCTCCGGACTTGCGGATCGTCGCCATGATCAAGGTGTGGCCGTTGGTGAGGAACTCGTCTCGCTCTTCTTCGGTCAGCCTGACGCCCATGTTTCATCTCCTCCAAGTTGACGCCGCCGCCCGCCGCCTGCGTGGCGAGCGTCGCCGGTCGCAGGCCAGCATATCTCCGCGTGGGGACCCGGGGGAAGAGACGCGACCTCAGGGTCGAAGCCGGCGTCTCGGCGGCGGGGAGGCAACCGCGAGCTCGTCCGCCGAGGCCTGGCCGAACCATGCCATGTACGGGGCCCGGCGCCATGCTAGAAGGGGCCTCGCGTGGGGCGTCTGCGTGAGGCGATAATGAGGTTTCACCGCACTCTTGGAACAACCGCTCTTGCCCTGGCCGTCGCCGGCGCGACGGTCGGCGCAGCCTGGGCCCAGCCGGGCGGCTACAACAACGGCCCCCCGCCGCCTCCCTCCTCGGCCTACGGCGCCGGGCCAAACAGCCGGGCGCCGGCGCCGGACGACTATGACAACCAGCCCCCGGACGAGGGCGCCTACAACGTGCCGCCGCCTCCCGGCTACAGGCCGGACGACGCGGGCGAGGACACCTCCGGCCAGGCTCGCGAGGAGGACGACCGCTACGCTTACCAGGCCGAGCGCTGGGCGGCCCAGAACTGCGAGGCGGAGCGGGCGGGCAGCACCGCCGGCGGGGCGATCATCGGCGGCATCCTGGGCGCACTCATCGGGGCGGGCGTGGGCGGCCATGGGGGCGGCGTGGCGGCCGGCGCGCTGATCGGAGGCTCGACCGGCGCGGTGATCGGCCACTCGGCGGCCGTCAACAGCCCGAACTGCCCACCCGGCTACGTGATGCGCGCCGGGGCGCCGGCGTTCTATCCGGGGCCGGTCTTCGGGGGGGAGGTCGTGTATGCGGCGCCCGGCTGGTACGATCCCTGGATCTGGTACGGAGGCCACTGGATCTATCGGCCCTACCCCTATCATCGGTACTACTGGCATCGCCGGCACTACCACTAGCTTCGGCCCCCCGCCGGCGGGCAAGAGCTTGGTCGAACGATCAGCCTGATCGCAACCTGTTTCAGGCGAACTGGATCCTGCCCTCGGCCTCGAGCCAGTCGACGGTCGCCCGCAGGCCGTCCGCCACCGAGGTCGGGGTCACCCCGAGCTCGGCGATCGTGCGCGAGGGGTCCTGCATGGGCTTCGGGTAGACGCGGTTGGCGAACCGCAGCATCGTTCCGAACTCCTCGTCCGTCTCGGCGCCGGGCGCGTTGGGATTGAACGCCTCGACGCGGTGGGGCGAGCCGGCCATCTCGGCCGCCAGCGCGCAGAACTCCGGCATGGACTTGTTGTCGTCCACCGCCCCGGCGGCGAGGTAGCGCGCGCCCCGCCGGCCCCGCTCCAGGGCGGCCAGGGCGATGTTGGCCACGTCGTCCACGAACACCCAGGTCATCTGCATGGGGAGATAGCGTTTGAATGTCCCGTTGATGCCGCACAGGATGTTGCTGTTGAAGCTCGTCGGGACCAGCGAGCGATCGACGTAAGGGGAGGGGCCGTAGATGGCCGCCGGAAGGACGAGGGCGATGTCCTGGCCGCGGGCCGCCCGAGCCATGGCTTCGTAGTAGGTGGCCCGCTTGGTGCGCGAATAGGGGGGATCGTTCGGCCCCATCTCGATCAGCGGCGACAGTTCGGTGAGGGTCTTGTCGGTCTGCAGGAAGGCCGTGGTGAGGAGCATCACGGTCCGCTCGACCCCCGCCTTGGCCGCTGCGTCCATGACGTTGAAGGCCCCGTTCTGGTTGACCGCGTCGTATTCCGCCGGGGTCGCGGTCGCCCAGGTGCCGCCGATCAGCGCCGCGCAGTTGATCACCCAGTTCGCGCCTTCGACCGCCTTTTCGAGGCTCGCGCGGTCGGTGATGTCGCCGTAGGCGATCTCGACGCCCAGCTGGCGCAGGGGCGCCACGTCGTTCGACGGACGCACGAGGGCCCGCATGCGATAGCCCCTGGCCGCGCCGATGCGGCAGATGTTCGCGCCGACCAGCCCGGTCGCGCCGGTCACAAAGATCACCTTCGACATGGGTCCTCCTCCCTGGCGCGGGCCGGTTCTGCGGTCAGGCGCGTCCCTGCGGTAAATCCAAAATCGCCTGCGCCCTTCCGGTCAACTCGGGGCTGGGATGTTGTCCGGCGTCTTGCGGTGAGCGACGCGGACCGCCATGCGCCAGCCTTGCGGGGTGCGGCGCACGACGTCGCGGTACATGGCGCTGCCGCCGCCGCCGACCCGGTGGCTGATCACCTTGGAAACCACCCGCACCGTCCCGTCGTCGTCCTCCGTCACCACGACGTTCGTCACATGATGGGCGAGGGGATGGTTGGTGGCCGGGTCCTTCCAGAAATCCAGGATCTCGTCCGGGCCGCTGTAGACGCGCCCGCCCATGGGCGTGAGGTCGTAGACCGCGTCCTCCGTGAACAGCTCGCGGATGCGCGACCACTGCCGCTCGTCGATGATGTGGCCGTAGTTGCCCATCAGCTGATGAATCTCGATGAGATCCGCAGCATCCATGCCGCTCGCTCCCCGTCCATCAGGCCATCGTTCGGCGCCAGCCGAGAGGACCGTGCGCAGTAGAAGGCGCGCGCCTCGCAAAAGTCCACCCACAGCCAGCGCGGCAGCGCGATGGGCGGGGCTTCTTGCGGGTCCGGCGGTCCTGGACGCCCGCGCCCGGCGCGGGTTATCCGGTTGTGAAGTCGAGACGAAGCGATGCCATCGGGCCTTTCCTTGAACGCAACACCAAAGTCCCCGGCGCGGCTTGGCCGCCTAGGCGGATTGGCCGATCCCGGCGAGATCGCCTTCGTGGATCTCGGTCCCGACGATCGTCCCGTGGACGTGGTCTTCTGTCATGCGAACGGCGTCAACGGCGGCGCCTACCGCAGCGTGCTGGCGCCGGCCGCGCGTACGCTGCGCATCTGGGCGCTGGACCTGCGCGGGCACGGATCGACGACCCTGCCCGCCGACCCGGACCGCCGGGTGGGCTGGACCGAGTTCAGCGACGACCTCGCCGCCTTCCTGCGCGCCCACATAGAGCGGCCGGTGATCCTGTCGGGCCACTCGATGGGCGGTACGGTGAGCCTGATGGCGGCGGCCGAGGCGCCCGAGAAGGTCCGCCGGCTGGTGCTGTTCGATCCGGCTATCATGCCGCGCCTATGGGACGGGCACACCGAGCGGCGCGACGACGCCCCACTGGTGCTGGGCGCACTGAAGCGGCGCGCGTCCTTCCCGGACAAGGCCGCGGCCGTCGACGCCCTTGTTGGCCGGGGCATCTTTCGCACCTGGTCGCGTCAGCAGATCGCCGACTATGTGGAGGGCGGACTGCGCCCAGTCGCCGATGGCGGGCTGACGCTCGCCTGCAGGCCCGAGTGGGAGGCTTCCAACTACCGGATCCACAACTGCGATCCCTGGGATGCGCTGGCGCGTGTCCGCGCGCCCATCGTGATCCGCCGGGCCGAGACCGGCTCGCCCTGCGCCACCGTCGAGCATGAGCCGGAGTTCGACCCCGCATGGCCGATCGAGATCGAGACCATCGCGGGGACCACTCACTTCCTGCCGATGGAGCGACCCGACGTGGTGGCCGAAGCCCTGACCCGGCCGTGACGGCGAGGTTCGCCGGGGCGCGCCGACCGCGTGTGGCCCGCCAACCCATGGCCTAGCGGGCGCGGCCGAACTACGATCCCGTTCGCACGCCTGAGCCGCCGTCAGGCGGCCGAGCGACAGGAGGAACCGACATGGCCGAAGGCGAACCGCTGGTTTCGGTCCTCGGGCTCTCGCACGTGGTGTTGCGGGTGAGCGACCTGAACCGCGCGATCGACTATTACGACCGCTTGTTCGGGTTTCGCATCCATTCGGACAAGCGGAATGCCATGGCGGAGGGCGCTAGCCCGTCGGTGGTCGGCGTGCTGGCGGGGCGCCTCGCCGTGGAGATCATCGAGACCACGGCGCCGATCGTGCGACGTGCGCGCGACGAGCCGGGATATGTCTGCATCGCCTTCGGCGTCGCCGACGCGGCCGCCGCGCTGGAGATCCTGAAATCGCGCGGATTGACCCGTTTTCCTGAGGTGGCCACCACGCCCAGCGGGCACAAGGCGGTGCTGTTTCGGGACCCGGACGGCAACATTCTCGAATTCATCGAGATCAAGGGCGCTCCGACAATGCTGGAGTTGGCGATGGCGGGGGCGAAGGCGCAATAGAATTGAGCGCCGATCGAGAAGGCGGTCAGAGTATTCGGGAGGCGAAGTGTCGGATCATATCGTAGCCACCACCCGTGGCCGCATCCGCGGCGCGGAGGCCGGAGGCGTCCGCCGCTTCCTCGGCGTCCCCTTCGCGGCGCCGCCCACGGGAAGCTTTCGCCTGCGCGCGCCATCGCGGCCCGCCCCCTGGTCCGGGGTTCGCGATGCGCTCTGCTTCGGTCCCATCGCCCCGCAACCCGGCCCCGCCGGCGATTCCTCCAGCCACGCGGCTTTTCGTGGTCTCGACACCCACGCCCCCGGCGTGTCGCAGGACGAAGACTGCCTGACCCTGAACATCTGGACGGCCGCGGCGGGGGAGAGGCGTCCGGTCATGGTCTGGCTGCACGGGGGCGGGCTGCGCGCCGGCTCGCCGCAGATACCGGCCTATGACGGCGCCGAGTTCGCGCGCCAGGGGGTGGTGCTGGTCACCGTCGCCTACCGCCTGGGCGTGCTCGGCTTCCTCTGCCACCCGGCCCTTTCCGAGGGGGAGGGGGCCTGCGGGAACTGGGGTCTTCTCGACCAACTCGCGGCGCTCGCCTGGGTGCGCGAGAACATCGCGGCCTTCGGCGGCGACCCCCAGAACGTCACCGTGTTCGGTCAGTCCGCCGGCGCAAGCTCCATCGCCGCCTTGTTCGCGCTGCCCGAGCGGCGGCCGTTCGACAAGGCCATTCTGCAAAGCGCGGCGCCGAAGTCGCAGACCCTGGACGAGGCCGCCGTCCATGCGGAGGCCGTGGCGGCGGCGCTCGGCCTCAAGGACGTGCGCGAGGTGCGTCATGCGCCGCTGTCCGCCGTCCTGGCGGCGCAGGAGAAGGTGGAGGGCGGCCCATCCGCCGGCATGATGTTCATCGTCGCCCAGGACGGCTTCCTGTTCGACAAGGACCCGCTGGCCATGCTGGGCGAAGGCCGCGGCGTCGATGCGCCCCGCCTCGTGGGCGCCGTCCGCGACGAATGGCGTCGCTTCATGCCGCTGGACCCGCGCGGCGCCAACCTCGACGAGCCGGCTTTGCGCCGCCGGCTGGAGCGGGCCCTGCCGGGAGACCCTGGAACGATCATCTCGGCCTATGCCGCGCACCGCCGGGCGCGCGGCGAAACCGCATCGCCCAGCGAGATCTGGTTCGATATCTGCGGGGACACCTATTTCCGCCTGCCGAGCCTGAACTTCGAGCTCGCGACGGCCCGATACCCATCTGCGACGTTCGAGTACCTCATCGACTATCCGGTGCGGATCGACGGGGGCCGTTGCGGCAGCTTTCACAGCTACGAGCTGCCGCTCGTGTTCGGAAACTGGTCGATGCCCGAGTATGCGCCGATCTATGAGGGCATGGCCGATGTCGCCGAGGTGTCCAGGACCTTGATGGCCACCTGGATCGCCTTCGCCCGCCATGGCGACCCTTCCACGACTTTCGGCGCCTGGCCGCGCTGGACGCCGTCGGAGCGCCGCCAGTTCGTGCTTGGCCCCAATCCACACGTGGCTTCCGATCCATTCCGGTCGGTGACCGACCTGATCGCCGAGCGGGTCACGGAGGGCCAGAACGCCGCGCCGCTGGGTCTGGCGCGCCGGTGAGCACCGAAGCGAGGCGCGACAGCAGACAGTTGGACCGGGAGGCGCAGGGCTTGGCCGTAGGAGGAGAACCGGCGGCGTTCGCCGGCAAGGAGATGCGGATCGTCATCGCGGGCGCCGGCCTATCCGGCATCCTGAAGGGCATCCGCCTCAAGCAGCGCGGGATGCACAACTTTCGCATCCTGGAGAAGGCGTCCGACCTCGGCGGCACCTGGAGGGACAACCGCTATCCGGGTGTCTCCTGCGACACGCCCGGCCACGCCTATGTCTACTCCTTCGCCCTCAATCCCGACTACAAGACGCGCTATGCGCCGGGGGCGGAAATCCTCGCCTACTACAGGCGGGTGGCCAAGAAATTCGGTGTCATCCAGCACCTGACCTACAATGCGGAAGTGCTCTCGGCCGAGTGGACCGGCAGATCCTGGAGGATCGAGGCCGCCAACGGCGAAGAACTCGAGGCGGAGGTCTTCATCTCGGCCTGTGGGCGGTTGCACCAGCCTAAGATTCCGGACATCCCCGGCCTGGCGGACTTCGCCGGACCCTGGTTCCACAGCGCCCGGTGGGACCCGTCGGTGGGCGTGCGGCGCAAGCGCGTGGGGGTCATCGGAACCGGCTCCTCGGCCGCCCAGATCATCTCGGCTCTGCCGTCACAGGTGGAAAGACTGGTGGTCTTCCAGCGCAGCCCTCACTGGTTCATCGATCCCCCCAACACCCGGCTCAGCCTGGCGAAGCGGCTCAAGCTGCGCTTCATCCCGGGCGAGGCCCGCAAGTACTACGAGAAGCTGCACGCGTTCGGCGAAGGGTTGGCGCGCCAGCGGATGCAGGGCGGGGAGGCGGGCCAGCAGGTCGTCGCCGACTTCGCCCACGCCGCCCTCGCCAAGATCCGCGATCCCGAGTTGCGCCGAAAGCTGACGCCCGATTACGCCGTCGGGTGCAAGCGGATCGTGATCTGCGCCGCGTTCGCCGAAGCGATCCAGCAGCCCAATGTCGAGCTGGAAGTGGAAGGCATAACCAGGGTCGAGGCGGAGGGCGTGAGGCTCCGGGACGGGCGCCTGCAGCGGTTGGACGTCTTGTGCCTCGCCACCGGCTTCAGGAGCGACGCCTACATGCGGCCGATGACCCTCAAGGGCAAGGATGGCGTCACCCTCGACGAGCTGTGGGCCGACAGCTTCGTCAACTACCGCACAGTCGCCCTGCCGCAGATGCCGAACTTCTTCATGATCAACGGTCCCTTCAGCCCCGGCGGGACCAGCCCCATCGTGCGGGTGGCGGAGATCCAGACCGGCTACGTGATTCAGCTGATCGATCGCCTCGCCGAACAGGGCGGCTGCCTCTACCCCGACGACGCCCGCACCCGCGCGCTGGTCGCCGAGATTCAGGACCGGGCCAAGCAGACCGTCTGGTTCACGGGCGGCTGCGAGAGCTGGTACCTGGATCGCAACGGCGTGCCCCTGGTGGATCCCGTCCTGCCGTCCGAGATGGCCAAGGCCATGAAGACCGCGCACTTCGCGGACTTCGTGCACGAACCGGCTCAGCGCCTCTGACGGCGAACGCGGGGCTCGCCGCGATCAGGCAGGCTGAGCGGCGACCGACTTTCCGCGCGCCGGAACTTCGTCGCAGAAGTAGCGGCGCGGATTGTCGCGGAGGAGACTGTCGATAGCGGCCTGAGACACGCCGCGCTCGCGCAGGATCGGCGCGACGTGGCGCGAGAAATGCATCGACGAGTGCGTCTTCAGCATGGAGGCGAGCCCCGGCGAGTACATGGCCCCGAGGTTACAGAAGACGCAATCGTGGGAGATCATCACCTGCTGGGCGAAGCCGGCCTCGAGCAGCGCGTGGAGGCATTCGGCCCGGACTTCGTCCGGCATCAGCCCGGTGAGACCGAAGCGGTCGAAGCCGATGTACGCGCCGCCCTCGACGATGGAGCGGTGATAGGCCTTGTCGCGCGAGCCGCAGCTGTGGCCGATGATCACCTTGTGCGCCGGAACGCCGAAGCCGGTGAGCTTGGCCAGCAACACCTCGCCGCCGATAGCCTCGGTGTGGGTGATGATGGGCGCCCCGGTCTCGCGGCAGGCGATGGCCGCGGCCTCGATCAGCTTGTTCTCGTATTCGGAGTCCGGGTCGGCGCCGACGGCAAGCTTGATGGCGGCGGGCTTCAGCTTCGAGGGTCCCACCCCGTTGGTCAGCTCGTCCACGTACATGGCGGCGACGTACTCCGCCGCCTTGCGGAAGCCCTGCAGCTTGACCCGCCAATAGGGGCTGCCGGCGCGCTCATGATAGAGGCCGGTGGTGAAGAGGATGTTGAACCCGGTGCGCGCCGCCACCTCGGCGTAGAGTTCCGGATCGCGGCCGAGGTCGTTCGGGCAGGGATCCAGCAGGCTCGAGAAGCCGCCCGCCTGCAGCTCCTCGATGCGCTCGACGCAAGCCTCGATGACAGCCTCGCGGGAAAGGCGGGGGGCCTGGGTGTCGACCTCCCATCCGAGGAAGCCGGCAACCAGATGCTCGTGCATCAGGGTCGCGCCGAGATCGTCCGTGGAGATCGGCCCGGCGGCGCTGTTGATCTTCATACTGGGCTACTCGCGGCTAATACCGATCGCTCGGCCTGCGGGCGTCGGCGAAGTATCTGAGCCCCGGCGGCGGATAGGCCCGCAGCACGGTTTCGCGGAAGGTCCGGTCGTGAAGCGGATCGTCCGGCAGGGCGAAGCTCAGGCCGCGGCGGCGGAAGTCGTCGGCGAAGGCGTCCCAGACCTGGTCCATGGAAAGATCGTCGAGGTGGTTGTCGAAGGCCTCGGCCTCCGCCCGGGTCTTGAAGACGTACGCCTTCCAGATGACGAACAGGCGCAGCTGCGACTCTTTGTAGGTGAAGCGGGGGACGCCCTCGTCGACGATATGCCAGAGGTCGTCCTCGCCCTTGTGGAGCTTCGAATCGCCGCCGATCGTGCGCGGTGCGAGCCATTCCTCGCGCGGCCCGACGCCTTGGGCCCGGTGGTACATGAAGTCGTTGTCGGTGACGATCGCGGTGTTCCAGAGCGGCGAGCGCAGGGCTTGCGAGGGCTTGGTCGGTCCTTCCGGCCAATACTCGTAGCCGCCGCCCGGTCCGGGGAAGAAATAGGCGAGGGCGGACGCCTGCAGCACCGACCAGGGCATGAAGAGCCCGGAATGGTGCATCGCGATGCGAAGCCAGCTCGGGTGATGGGCGTCGTCGATGCCGCGACAGATGGAAAGGTCGATATGGGGGCGCCCCGGCTGCATGGGTCCCGAAATATTGGCGGTCAGGCTGTGGGGACGGATCTCCCAGGCCCCGCCGAAGGCGGTCTTGGCGGTCTCGATCAGGCGCGGATTCTCGAAGAAGGGCCTCGCCTCCGGGACGACCGCGAGGCCGCCCCGGAACCAGCTTCTTTGAAACCAGGGCTCGGCGCCGCCGGAGTTCTCGTAGCTCTGCTTCGAATAGATGAGGTCGTAGGGCGCGCTTCGATACATCAGATCGAGCAACGCCTGTGGATCTTCGAAGGCGTCGTTCAGGATGACGGATTCGGCGACGACCTCGGCCGGCCTGGCCGGCGGCGCCATCAGTTCGGACATGGTGTCACCTCCCGTCGGTCATTCGTGGTGGGGCCGGCGCTGCGAACCGGCGGCGCCCACCCTTATCACATGAGGTTTCCGCCGGCCTACCCTCTGGTTTTGAGGGCTACCCCTCGGTTTTTGGCGGCCGGGGGCGGTGTTCCCGGTCCTCGCGGCTTCGGCGTCGCGATCGGCCGTGCGGCTGGCCCATAGGAGCATCAGCGCCGCGGCGAGCATGAACACCGGGAGCACGATGAGCGAGTACCGCAATGAATGCAATCCATGGTAGAGCTTCACCTGGTCGTTGACCGCACCGATCACGACCGGTCCTAGGCCGGCGCCGACCACGTTGGCGCAGAAGGAGCCCGCCGCGACCATGGTTCCCCGCAGGCGCGGGGGCGTAACGTCCAAATAGGTCGCGGGGATGATCGCGACCACCGGCCCCACCACGATCGCGTAGATGAACAGCATTGACAGGATGATCCGGAGGTCGTGTGCGATCAGCACGGCGCAAAAGAGAGGCGCGCCCACGGCCAGGGAGCCGGCTATGTAATAGAGGCGCCAGCGCGCCCCGCGCCGGGCCAGCAGATCGCTCAGAGTTCCGCCGATCGGAATGCCGAGGACCGCCGGCGCAGTCGTCGCCATCCACCAAAAGCCCATGCTCGAGGCTGACATGCCCTCCACCCGCATCAGGTACGCCGGCACCCAACCGGTGAAGCTCGTGAAGGAGAGGAAGGTGAAGATGGAGCCCAGCAACAGCGGACCCACGGACGCTATCGAGGCCAGGTGGGCGATGCTTCCACGCCAGGACTGGGCCGATGAATCGCGCTGTTGGCCGCCGTCGCTGGCGCCCCGCACCGGCTCCGGCACCGTCAGGTAGAAGACGACGGCGAGCAAGAGCCCCGGGACGCCCAGGGCCAGGAAGGCCACGTGCCAGTTGTAGACGTCGGTGAGACGGGCGGCGACGAAGGCGCAAAAGGAGGTGCCCAAGGCGCCCCCGAGCATGATGAAGGCCAAGGCGGTTCCGCGCCGCTTCGGCGAAAAGAAGTCTCCCACCATGGATGTCCAGGCTGGGTGGAGGACCGCCTCGCCACTGGCGACGCCCATGCGAGCCAGCAGCAGGGTGACGTAGGAGCTCGCGAGCCCGCAAGAGAGGGTCATGACGCTCCAGACCGCGATCGCCGCGGTGACGATGTGGCGTCGGACGCCCACGTCGGTCAGCCGCGCCAGCGGCAGGGCGATGGTCGCGTACACCGCCGTGAAGGCGATGCCCGTGAGGGCGCCCATCCCGGTGTCGCTGACCCTCAAGTCCTTCTGGATCGGCACCAACAAGATGGAGAGGATCTGGCGGTCGCCGGAGGCCAACATGACGAGGCAGGCGATGATGAAGACGATGTAGGCGCCACGGGGGCCGCAAACCGGGGCCGCGGCCGCCGAGTCCGTTGCTCGAGGGCCGATCCGCAACTTTCGGTCGGACGCCGCAGTCGTCATTCTGCGCTTCCTTGTTCCTCCCGCCAGTCTGCGTCGGCTCGGCATCGCACCTTGGCGCCGCCTTTTCGCGCTTTCGAGGCGCCGACGGGAGCGGCTCCTCGAACGGCCCGTAAAATCCCTTCTGTTGGCGGCGAGAGCGCCGTGGGGGAGTATGGTCCCCGAAGTTCGGAAGGCAACGGGGTTTCCAGCGCGAACACGTGGGCGCGCCGGATCCCGGCTGAAACCCGAGCGTCGGTCAGCCGCTCCGACCAGAGATTCTCGCGCCTTTCCTCAAATGTGAATTTCAAGGCCTACGCAAAGCGGCGAGAGAACTCCGGCCGCCAGAGGGAGGAACCCGATGTCCGAAGACTACAACGCCGCCCTGCTGCAGGCCTGGGACGGCTTCTGCGACCGGGTGAAGGCGGCTGGACGCCTGGCGTTCCGAGACGAGACGCCGGACTCGCCGCTCGTGCGGGCGACGGGGGTCCGCTACATGGCGCGGTACATAGCCAAGGCGCTGGACCACGAGGTCAACTTCGCCGACCCGCTCTACCCGCAGTTCTGGCTCCTGCAGACGCCCACCAACAAGTCCTTCGGCGACAACCCCGACTGCACCTACTGGGTGGCCTGGGCGGACGGGGCGCACGACTACCGCATCGTCGGCAACCGCGGCTCGGTCGCCTGGGTCTCGTTCAAGGTCGGCGACCATGTCTTGCACAATCACGAGCTGAAGACCGAATGGGACGGCTCGTTCGTCATCGAGCTCAGCGCGACCCAGAAGCCCGGCAACTGGATCAAGCTGGACCCGGGACGCCAACGGGTGTTCGTGCGCCAATTCTTCGGCGTCTGGGACGCCGAGGAGCCGATGCGCGCGCGGATCGAGCGGCTGGGCGCCGAGCCCCCGCCGCCGTTGACGCCGCAAGAGGTGATCGACGGCCTGGGGGCGGCGGCGAAATGGCTCGAGGAGGATTCCGCCTGGTGGCCGCGCTGGGTCGACGCGTTCCTGGAGCAGCCGAACACCTTCACCGCGGGCGTCCCGGCGTTCACGCGGCCCGCCGACGACCCGGGCTGGGACGGGCACCAGGTCGCCCTTGGGCGCCTGCTCAACTTCGTTGGCTGGCGCATCCAGCCTGACGAGGCGCTGGTGATCGACGTGAAGCCCCCGGCCGAGTTCAGCTACTGGAACTTCGAGCTCGGAGACCGCTGGTGGAACTCGGTCGACTATCGGTACCGGCTCTCGTCCCTGAACAACCACCAGGCGGAACTGGCCGCCGACGGGACGATCTGGGCGGTGGTCTCCCACCAGGACCCGAAGATCGCCAACTGGCTGGACACCGGCGGCAACATCGAAGGCTCGGTGAACCAGCGCTGGGTGGACGCCAAGCAAAGCCCGCTGCCGCGCGCGCGGCTGGTCAAGTTCGCCGAGCTGGACCAGGTGCTGCCCAGGGAGCTGCGGCGCCTCAGTCCGGAAGAGCGGCGCGAGCAACTGCGGCGGCGCAAGATCGGCGTCGATCGCAGGTTCCCGGTCTGATTGGGAGGAGGGTGGGACGATGAGCGAGCCGCAAGCCGCCGCTAAGCTCCACCTTCAGCCATGGATCCAGGGACATGGCGCCCACTACCTGTCGTCGGGCGGGGCCCGCGGGCACATCGAGGACCTGTCCTCCCGCGGCGGCAGGCTGTTCGCGCCGCACCTCCTGCTGAGGTACGTCGGGCGGAAGACCGGGAAGACGTACACCATCCCGCTGTTCTACGGGGTCTATGGCGGGGAGGTGGTCATCGTCGCATCGAAGGGCGGCGCGCCGGCCCATCCGGCCTGGTACCTCAATCTGACCGCGAGCGACCAGGTGCGCTTCCAGGTGGCCACCCAGGCGTTCCGCGGAACCTGGCGCGAGCCCGAGGCTACGGAGCGTGACCAATTGTGGAAGCTCATGGTCTCGAACCATCCAGCCTACGCCGACTATCAGGCCAAGACTTCGCGGCGCATTCCGATCATCCTCCTGCAGGCGGTGGAGGAGATTCCGGTTTTCAAGCCGGCCGATGCTGCTTAAGCGGCTTCTATTCAGGCGGCCGCATCCGGATCGCCTAGCGCAGCCGAACATCGGGGAGGAGCGTACATGAAGGTGCTTGCGAAGGGGCTCGCCTTTCCCGAAGGGCCGGTGGTCATGCCGGACGGCTCGGTCGTCGTGGTCGAGCTGGCCGGCGGCCAACTGCGGCGCATCGGGCTGGATGGCGGAACCTCGGTGGTCGCCAAGACCGCGGGCTGCCCCAACGGCGCCCAGCTGGGGCCGGGCGGCAAGCTTTACGTCTGCAACCAAGGGGATCTGATCTGGCGGCAAAAGGACGGCGAATACCGCGCCATGGCCGGCCGCGCCCCCGGCTACGACGGGGGCTGGATCGAGGTGGTCGATCCAGGTTCGGGCAAGGTCGAGCGGCTCTACGACCGATGCGGCGCGCACAAGCTGCAGGCGCCCAACGACATCGTCTTCGACGCCCACGGCGGCTTCTGGTTCACCGACCACGGCAAGGCCGACGAGCGCCAGCAGGGGAAGGGCGGCCTATACTGGGCGAAGGCCGACGGCTCGGAGATCCGCGAGGCGGTCTATGGGCTCGTTACGCCGAACGGGATCGGCCTCTCGCCGGACGGCAAGACGCTCTATACGGTGGAGACCCACACGGCGCGGCTCTGGTCGTGGGAGGTCACCGCGCCGGGCGAGGTGCGCAAGCTGCGCGGCGTCAACGCGCATGGCGGCCACTTCCTCGCTGGCTCCGCGAACCTCCAGCGCTTCGACAGCCTGGCGGTCAGCGCCTCCGGCAAGGTCTGCGTCGCCACGTTGCTGAACGGAGGGATCACCGAGTTCTGGCCCGACGGCTCGCATTCCAAGCACTACCCGCTGCCCGACGCGCACGTCACCAACATCGCCTTCGGCGGCCCCGACATGAAGACCGCCTACATCACCTTGAGCGGCGCCGGCGAGCTCGTCGCCCTGGACTGGCATGAGCCGGGCCTGAAGCTACAGTATCAGCAATAGCGCGCGGCCCCCCTTGCCGGCGCTAGGCGGAGGAACGGACCGCGCCATGCGCTATAGCCTGCGATTACAGCCGAGCGACACCGCGACGATCGAGACGCTCACCGCCGCGGTGCGCCGCGCCGACGATCTCGGTTTCGGCGCGGTCTGGTCCTCGGAAGCAGGGCACGATCCCTTCGTCACCCTGCCGCTGGTGGCGGCGGCCAGCCCGAGGCTGAAGATCGGCACGGGCATCGCGGTGGCCTTCGCCCGCTCTCCCTTCGCCACCGCCCAGGTCGCCTGGGACCTGCAGCGGCTGTCGAGGGGCCGGCTGCGTCTGGGCCTGGGGCCGCAGGTGAAACCGCACATCGAGCGACGCTACGGCATGCGCTGGCCCGGCGGCCTGGGCGCGCTGCGCGAATACGTGGCCTGCTGCCGAGCGGTCTGGTCGAGCTTCGAGAGCGGCGAGAGGCCGGCCTTCAGGGGCGAACACTACCAGTACACGCTGCTCAATCCCGAGTTCAATCCGGGCCCGTTGCCCGAAGCGGAGGCGCACGTACCGATCTGGCTGGCCGCCGTCGGGCCGGTCGCGGCGCGGATGGCCGGGGAGATCGGCGACGGCCTGCACATCCACGCCTTCCACACCGAGTCTTACCTGCGCGAAGTTCTGGTCCCGGCCTATGAGGCCGGGCGCGAGGCGCAGGGCAGGGCGTCCGGCGGCATCGAATCCGCCTGTCCGGTCTTTTCCGGCATCGTCCACGACGAGCAGCAAGAGCGGCTTCTGCGGGATGCGATGCGCAAGTACATCGCCTTCTACGCTTCCACCCCGGCCTATGCGCCGGTGCTCGCTCACGCCGGATGCCCTGAGATCCACGCGCCCCTGAGGGTGATGTCGCGCGAAGGCCGCTGGGACGACATGCCGGCGCTCGTCTCCGACGAGATCGTGGACCAGTTCGCCGTCTTCGACGCGCCGCGCGAGCTCGGGCGTCGGCTCAAGGCCAAGTACGAGGGGATCCTCAGCGAGATCGCGATCTACAAGGAGGGAACCCAGTTCGCGGCCGAGGCCGACTGGCCCGAGCTGCTGGAGGGACTTGGCTGCGCGCCGGCGTGACGACGCCAGGTGAAGCCGGCCTCTCTCACGCCTGGACGCTGGCGAGCGCTCAGAGACACGTCGGCCAGTTGGCCAGCTTGCGCACGCGCTTCGGATCGTAGTTCGCCATCAGGCGGTCGAGCGCCTGGACGATCATGACCTGGGTCTCCGCCGGGTCGATGATCTCGTCCATGCCGCCGCCCACCGCCGCCGCATAGGGCGTGGTGGCGTTCGAGATCTCCTTGGCGAGCCGGGCGGCCTCCTGCACGCGCTCTTCCCCTTCCAGCTGCTCCAGCTGCGGGGCGTAGAGGACGTTGGCGCCCACTTCCGGGTCCATGAAGCTGATCTCGGCGGTGGGCCAGCCGCACATGTAGACGGACCCGATGCGGCCCCCGGCCATGGCGAAATAGGCCAGGCCATAGGCCTTGCGCAGGATGAAGGTCAGCATCGGCACCCCGACCTGCATCAGCGCCTGATTGAGCATGACCGTCTTGTGCAGCAGGCGGTTGTGCTCGACCTGCGTCCCCACGAGGAACCCCGGCGTGTCGGTGAGGAAGATGAGCGGGATGTGGAAGCTGTCGCACAGGGCGAGGAAGCTGACCGCCTTGTCACAGCAGTCCGGCGTCATGGCGCCGCCTTGCTGCATCGGCTGGTTGGCCAGGATGCCCACGACCCGCCCGTCGATGCGCGCCAGGGCCGTGATCAGCGGGCGCGCGAAGCGCGGCTTGAGCTCCATGAAGTCGCCGCCGTCGACCAGCTGGGCGAGCACCTTGCGCATGTCGTAGCCGCGCCGCCTCTCTACCGGCGCCAGGGTCCGCAACTGCGGGATCCGGCGGGGCCCCGTGGGCGCCGCGCGCGGGGGCGTGACCTGGCCGTTGTCGGGCATGAAGGAAAGGAACCGGCGGACGGCGCCGATCACCTCGTCCTGAGTCTCCACCGCCAGGTCGATCTGGCCGGTTCGCTCGCTGTGGACGTCGACGCCGCCCAGCGCTTCCTCCTCGACGGTTTCGCCGGTGGCCACCTGGATCACCCGCGGGGAGCTCACCGCCATGGCCGTGCCGCGCAGTTGCACCACGAAGTCGCTGCAGGCGGCGGCGAAGGAGGAGTCGCCGTAGGATCGGCCGACAATCGCCGAGACCATCGGAATGCGGCGGTCGCGCGCGGCCATCTGGCCGATGCCGGCCCCCTGCGACATGCGCTCCGAGCCGATGATGTCCTTCACCCGCGCGCCGCCCGCCTGGCCGAACAGGATGTAGGGGTTCCCGAACCGCATGGCCTGGTCGTAGATCCGGTCCTCGCGGCGGGCGCTGGCGCGCGAGCCGGAGCCGCCCTTGACGGTGACGTCGTTGGCCATGACCGTGACCGGGCGTCCAGCGATGAAGCCATGGCCGCCGATCTCGGAATCCCCAGGGGTGGACGGCCGCTCCTCGATGCGGTCCGAGCGCACGAAGGTGCCGATCTCGGTGAACGTGCCGGGGTCGAGCAGGCCGTCGATCCAGTCGCGCGCCGTCCGCCCGCCCGCCGCATGGATCCGGGCGACCTTTTCCTCGCCGCCCATTTCGCTACGGACGACATGCCGCTCGCGAAAGAGCTGCTCCACCAACTCGGTGGTAGGTTCGGCGCCGGTGGGAGCATCATCCATGGGGTGTTCCTGGTTAGGTCGAGCTTGTTGCGGCGGCAAGGCTCCCGGGCTCCAAACCCGCGCCTCCCGGGCCGCAAGACGATCCTAGGGGCGCCGGCAGCCTAACGCTAACTTTTCTCCCCGTCCGGGCCACGCCTGCCGAGGCTCGGCGTCGGCGCCGTCCGCCGTCGGCCCGCGGCGATCGGAGGTTCGTCGAGGAACCCGCGATGGCGTTATTGACCCTTTGTCGGCCGCCAGTCAGCCCGTCTCAGGCGGCTCCGGGCGGCGGCGGAATCAGCGTTCGACGCTGGCGGGATTTTACGTCTAGGATCGCGCCAGCATTCCCGGTCGCCAGCGCCGGCGGTGACCGGGCGCAGGACTCGCGCGTCGCGGCCGTGCCGCCCGCATGCGCACAAGAAAGAAATGTGGGAATGGAAACCTCAACATCACAAGGTCGCGGCCTGTTTAGGTGGTATCACGGCTGGAACATCATCGCCGTCTGCCTGCTTTCTCAGGTCGCGGCCCTGGGTCTTCCCACCAACTCCTTTACGATGTTCCTGAAGCCCTGGAAGGAGGAGCTGCACGCTCCGATCAGTCAGCTCGCGTTGTGCCAGACGCTGATGGCGCTCATCTGCGCCTTTATCGGACCCCTGGTGGGGTATGTCTCGGATCGCAAGCCTGCCAGGCTGCTGTTCGGCTGCGGCCTGATCGGGCTGGCGCTGGTCTACGCCGCCATCAGCCGCGTCACCTCCCTCGCCCAGCTCCTGGCGCTCTACGTCATACCGCTGCCGTTCGTCATGAGCTTCGCGGCGACGGTGCCGGCCCAGTGCCTGATCACCCGTTGGTTCACGCATCGCAAGGGCCTGGCGCTCGGTCTCGGCGCCCTCGGCATCACCCTGTCGGGCGTGATCATGCCGCTGCTCATCAGTTTCCTGATGCCGACGCTCGGCTGGCGAGGCATCTGGCTCTACGGTGCGATCATCGTCGGCGTCTTCGTGTTCCCGCTCGTCGTGCTGGTGGCGCGCGAGAAACCGGCCGGGCCGCAGAGTCTCGCGCCGGCGACGCCGCCCGAGGCCGCCGCGAAGGTGGGGTATCGCGAGATCTTCCGGAACCGGAACCTCTGGATCCTGGTCGGCTCCTTCGTGCCGATCCTGATGGTCGCTTCGGGAACCCTCTACAACCTGGCGCCGATCGCCCTCAGTTACGGCATGGACCTCCGGAGCGTCGGCCTCCTGCTGACCGGCTTCAGTGTTCTCGGTCTCCTGGCGAAGCTGGCGGCCGGCGTTCTCGCCGATCGGTTCGGGGCGAAGCCGCCACTGCTGACGGCCGCCCTCGCGGCGACGCTGGGCGCGCTCGTGCTGTGCTTCTCGGCCGGCCAGCCGACCCTGCTGGTCGCCGGCGTCGGCGTCATGGCGCTCTCGGCGGGGGTGTGGACCCTGATGGCCGTGGTGACCGCTTCGGAGTTCGGCCCTGCCGGGTTCGGCCGCGCTTTCGGCATACTCTCGCTTTTCACCCCGCTCGGTAGCCTGGCCTCGCCGGTCGTGGCCCGCGTCGAGGAGCAGACCGGAACCTATTCCACGAGCTTCGCGGCCCTCGTGGGGCTCGGGCTGGTCTCCACGGTCATGGCCCTGTTCCTCGGCCAGCCGCCACGCCGGCTCGCCGGCGCGCCAACCCCGACGCTCGTCGCGCCGGACGCCGCGTCCCGCTAGCCAAAGCAAGATGCGATCAGACGGCGCCGTCTGATCGCATCGTCGCGACTTGGATCGAAGGGCGGCCGGAGCGCGTCCGCAAGAGCGTTTCCGGCTCTTGCGGAGCGCGCGCGCCGGTCAGCCGCCGGCGCCGGCGCCGAAGCGGTACTTCAAGCCGAAGCCGAACATCCTCGGCGGGCTCCAGGCGAGCGCCCAGGTGCCCGTCGACGAGTTTTGCAGCAGGTCGCTGCTCACCGAGCGGTAGAGCTCGTTGGTGACGTTGGTCATGAAGAAGGAGAGGTCGATCGGCTTGCCCATGACCTGCGCCCAGGTGGCGGTGAGGTCCAGGAGGCCATAGCCCGGCTGGGTGTTCTCCGGGTTCTGCACGCTGACGTCGCCCATGGCGTAGCTGGAGACCCAGTAGTAGTGGGCGCCGACGGTGACCGTCCCCACCGACTGGTCGAGGGGCAGCTTGTAGTCGGCGTTGACCCCGACCTGGGTCTTGGGTGCATAAGCGAGCCGGTTGGCGGGGCAGAACCCGATCACCGGAGCGGCCGAGCGCGGGTTGCAGGGGTCGCTGACCAGGCCGGCGCGGGGGTCGTGACCGGTGAAATGGCCGTCGGTGTAGTCGTAGTTGATCGCGATCGTCAGAGGCTCGATGGGCTGGAAGACAGTCTCCACCTCGACGCCCTGGATGACGGCGGTGGCTGCGTTGGAGGTGATCGACACCGGCACCCCGCCCGCCGCGCCAGTGGCGCTGATGTTCTTCTGAATGTTGTTGTAGCTGTCGTGATAGGCGGCGATGTTGATGCGGGCGCGCGCATCGCCGATGTGGAAGTCGCCCTTGAAGCCGATCTCCACCGAGGTGTCGGTCTCGGGGATGTACTGGCCAAGGCCGCTGCCGACCGGCGCCGTCGCGTTGATGCCGCCCGGCCGGTAGCCGCGGCTCCCCTTGACGTAGACCATCTGGCCGCTCGGCAACTGGTAGGTCGCGCCCGCCGTCCAGGTCAGGGCGTGGAACGACGCCACGAAGTGCGTGCAGGGCGAGTTGGCGAAGCCGACGAAGTTGACGCACTGGCCGAACGGGATCGGGTTGTTGAGCGTGGCGATCTTCGCCGTCGCTTGAGCGGCCGTCAGCCGCCGCCAGCCGCCGTTTGCAGGAACCCGAAGTACGCCGGGAGGCCCGCGGGGGTAAGCAGCGGCGAGAAGATCGGCTGCACGTAGGTGTTCTGGGTGTTGACCACCGTGTCGTTGGTGTAGCGGATGCCGCCGTTGAACTTCAGCCCTTTGACGAAGTCGGAGGCGTCGTATTCGACCCAGCCCGACCCCGCCTTCTCACGGGTGGTCGAGTAGCTGACCCCGTCGCGCTGAAGGATGCCGACGTTCACGGTCATGTTCTGGAACGCTTCGGCCGGGTGCTGGTAGTCGAAGTAGCTGCCGAGCGACCAGCTCAGCCGGTCATTGAAGGACTTGCCGGTGATGCGCACCTCGTCGCTGAACTGCGCCTGCGAGTTGAAGGGAAGCGGAGAGCTCGGGTAGCCCGTGAAGATCCCGCACTCCGAGTGGCAGGTCTCGATGATCTGGCCGTTGCTGCCGGTGAAGTTGGACGATTCGAAATCCGTGACCCGGGTGTAGCCGAAGATGTTCTTGAACTGGATGTTCGAGGTGATGTCGAAGGTCGTGGTGTTGACCACGTAGAGGTTGGTGCGCCGGTCGAACAACGGCGAGGTCTGATAGATCTGCCGCGGCCCGAGAGCCTTCTGCCGGGCGATCTGCGCCTGCTGGCTGGCGAGCGCATTGGCGGCGGTGAGCGGCGTCAGGCCAGGCCGGAAGGGCACGATGTTGCCGACCGAATCGATGCCGTAGGCCGAGCCCAACAGACCGAAGGTGCCGCCGGTCGATCCGAGAAAGCCGCCCAGCTTGGGCGGAGTGAACAGGGGGTCGACCGTGCCCGGATTGATCGCCTGGATCTGCATGCCGGTGCCATGGTCGTGGGTGTGTTGGTACTGGACGACGGTGTAGTTCTCGAAACGCTCGACCGGCCTGAAGAGGACTCCGAGGCGGTAGCCTTCCGAGGCGACGTCGTCGACCTTCTGGCCGTTGTAGATGTTGGTGGTGAAGCCGCCGCGCCGGTCGATCTCGAAGGCGCCGCGCACCATCAGCTTGTCGGCGATGAGCGGCACGTTCAACGCGCCGGCGTAGTCGTTGAGGCTGTAGTCGCCTACCTTCACCTCGACGTAGCCGTCGATCTGGTTGCCGGGCCGCTTCGGCGAGACCATGACGTTGCCGCCGTCGGTGACGCGGCCGAACAACACGCCCTGAGGCCCGCGCAGCACCTGCACGTTCTGCAGGTCGAAGAACTGGCCGACCGTGACCTGGGTGACCGGCACTTCGTTGAAGTAGGTGAGCACCGACTGGAAGAGGGTGCCGTAGGCGTAGCTCTGGCCGCGGATTGAGAAGGTGAGGTTCTGCCGGTCGCTGACCGAGGCGGCGATATTGAGGCCCGGCACGTTCTCGCGCAGGTCTTCCGGCCGGAACGCGCCTTTCGCATCGAAAGTGCGCTGGGTGACCACCGAGACCGCCACCGGCACCGTCTGCATGTTTTCGGCCGTCCGCCGGGCGGTCACGACCACTTCCTGCAGAGCGCTGGGCGCAGCCTGCGCCGGCGCATCGGCCCAAGCGGCCCCGCCGCCCAGCGCCGCTACCGCGGAGCCGCAGAAAAGCGCCGACAATTTCAACCTAGCCATACTTCCCCCCTCAGCGGACTAAACCGCACGCTGTAGCCGTATCCGTTGGCTTAGCCATACGAACGTAACGAGCTTGACATAGAAAAATGAAGGAAACAATGCGCATAAGGAATGGGGGCCGGACATAAGGCCGCAGCACGAAGGAGGCCGAGCCGAGGATCTTCCTGGCGCCGCATGCCGGACCCCGTCAGATCGCGAACTGCCGCACCCAGACATCGTAATTCGGCGCCGTCACGCCGGCTTCCAGCTCGAGGGCCAGGAAGCGGCGCAACTCGGCCTTCAGGATCTTGCTGCCCACGCCCCGCGGCAGGGCGCCCGCGGCGCGATACTCCACCGGCCGTTTGAACGGCGCGAGCTGCGCGGCGCAGGCCGCTTCGGCGGCGGCGCGCACGGCGTCAGGGTGTTCGCCGGGCGCGAGCACCAGGAACGCCACCGGCACCTCGTCGCGGACGGGGTCGCGGCGCGCGACCACCGCCGCTTCGGCCACGCCCGGGACCTGATAGAGGACCCGCTCCACCTCCGCAGCCGAGACGTTCTCGCCCCCCACCTTCAGCATGTCCTTGGCGCGGTCGGCGAACACGAGATAGCCGTCCGGCCGGACAGAGACGCGATCGCCGGTGCGGAAGTATCCCGCCTCGTCGAAGGCGGCGGCAGTCGCCTCCGGATCCCCGTAGTATTCGAGGAAGAGCGACAGGCCGCGCTGCCCGCCGACGCGCAACTCGCCCACCTCGCCGGGCGGCAGGTCGCGCCCGTCCTCGTCGACGATGCGGAACCGGTAGCTCGTGGACGGGCGGCCCATCACGCCGGGCGGGTTGGGCAAGAGACGGTCTCCGACGGTGGCCGAGACCAGGGTCTCGGTCATGCCCCACCAGCCGATCGTGCGCACGCCGAGCCGGGCGTCGCTGGGGGGCGAGGCCTGGCCGCCGCCCCACATCCGGTAGTGATGCTGCGGGACGGGCTGGGCGCTGAGCCCCTGCACCAGCATCGCCACGCTCATGGTCCAGGTGCAGCGGTTGCGCAGCGATATGTCCCAGAAGCGGGAGACCGAGAGCTTGGGCGTCAGCACGATGGTGGCGCCCACCCAGATGCAGGCCAGCGAGGCCCAGGCCTGGGCGTTGGTGTGGAAGAGCGGCATGTAGACGAGGTGCGCGTCGTCGGGCTGCAGCCCCTGGTGCTCGGCGTTCACCTTCGCGGCGAAGAGCGCGTTGGCGTGGGTCCAGACCACCCCCTTCGGCCGCGCCGTGGTGCCGGAGGTGAACTGGATGGAGAAGGGCGAGAGGGAATCCACAGGTCCCGGAGACAAGGTCTGCGGCTCGGCGTCGATCTCGGCGAAGTCTATGGCGCCCGGTATGTCGGCGGCCCCTGCCGAGCCCCCGATCACCGCGAAAAGAGGCGCCTGCGGGATGGCCTTGCGGGCCAGGGCGGCCAGCGGCGCCGGGGCGATGACTGCGACGGGGCTGAGCTTCTCGCCGAAATACCGAAGCTCGTCCTCCGAGGCGCCGGCGTTGGTGGTGCAGGCGATCGCCCCGATCCAGCCGCAGCCCAGCCAGGCGATCAGGAGCTCGGGGCAGTTGCTCGCGTGGGCCACGACCCGGTCGCCGGGGCCGACGCCCCGCGCCAGGAGCCCGGCGGCGAAGCGGGCGATGCGATCGACCAACGCGCGGTAACTAAAGACGCGCCGTTCCCCCTCGAACGGCTCCCAGACCAGCATCGGGTGATCGCCCCGCGCCCGCGCCTGGCTCTCCAGCAGCCAGCGGATGTCGCGTCCCGCGAACGGATGAAGGTGCGGCGGGGGCAGGGGAGGGGGCGGGGAGAGCGGCGCCGTTGCTTCCGGTTCCTTCTCGCTCGGCGTCGCCATGCCTTTCCTCCGCCCATCCCCTGTTTCGATCATTCCCGCCTGGGCGATGAACGCAGGGTTGCGCCTCTCATTACCACGCGAAACCGATAGCGGCCGAGGATCGGGAAGGGCCGCCGAATCTGGAGCGCCTAAACCCCGAGCAGGCCCGCCAGATCGTAGTCGCCGGCGGCCTCGCCGAACCGCAGCCCGTGGGCCTCCACCACCTCGATCGGCTGCATCTCCGGCGGGACCGTGAACCAGGTGAGGCCATGGATGGTGTGGCGCCGGTAGCGGCCCCAGGCCTCGTCGGGGTCCCATGGGTCGGGAACCCCCAAAGCCCGCAGCTCGGCCAGGTAAAGGGCCAGCAGATCGCGCTCGTGCGCCCGCCGCTCGGAGGGCTCGAGCGAGCCGACGATCATGTAGTTCACGTCGTGCAGGGCCGTGCAGCGGACGTAGGCCTGGAAGTCCAGATAGCCGGGCGCGCCGTCCGGATCGAAGAACATGTTCCCGATGTGCGGGTCGCCGTGACAGAAGGTCTGCGGGCCGGTGTCGACGAGGGCCCAGTTGGCCTTCAGGGCGGCCATCGTTCGCTTCTCGTCGTGGAAGGCCGCCGGGATGGTGGAGCCCCGGCGTTCCTTGAGGCAGCGGGCGTAGTGGGCCGGCTCCAGGAGGAGGTCGGTGAACTTGTGGTCCACCCGCTCGCCCAGCGAGCGCAAGCTGGGAAGGGCGGGGTCCTCCCAGAGCGCGGCGTGGATGCGCGCCTGCAGCTTCAGCACCTTCTCGGCGATGTCGGCGGTGAGAGGCGCGCCGCTGAAGGAGGTGAAGCGGCACGCGCGGAGCGTCAGGTCCTCCATCAGCACCAGGCCCTGGTCGTCGTTGTGGGCGGCGAAGTAGCCCCGCGGCAGGTTGGCCTCGATCCGCGGCCGCCAGGCCTCGAAGAAGATCGCCTCGGCCTGGTAGGAGGCCTTGAAGGCGACAGAGTGCCAATCGAGCCCGCCCTTGAGGAACATCGACGGCGGCAGCCCGAGGCGCTCGCCCTCGGCGTTGTAGGAAAGCTTCAGCTGCAGCTTGCTGCCGGTGCCGGCGACGAAGCGGCCGTGCTCCATTCGGGTGACCTCGACGCCGGGATAGCGCTGCTGAAGCGCCTGGGTGACCCAGTCGACGGTCACCTCCTCGACCCGCATCGGAAGCCTCATGCTGCGCCTTTCGCTAATGCGCCGGCCAGGGCTGGTCAGGGCAAGCCGAGACGATAGACCCGGTCGGCCACGCCGTAGAACATCGCCGTCCGTTCCGCCTCGGAATAAGCCGCGCCGATGCGCTTGAGCATGTTCCAGAGCGTGGCGTAGCTGCTGGTGTGGCGGTCCACCGGGAAGTTGCTCTCGAACATGCAGCGCTCGGGGCCGAAGGCCTCGATGGTGCGGTGGAAGAGATCGCCGAACGTCGCGGCCATGGCCTCCGAATCCGGCGGGCGCGGCCAGTCCACCCCGGCCAGCCACATGCCCTGTCCGCCCAGCTTGACCACGACATTGGGCGAAGCCGCCGCCTCGCCGATCAGCCCGCGCCATTCGGCGAGCGCCTCGTCGCGCCGCCCCTGGTAGGGGCCGATGCCCAACGGGGAGCCGATGTGGTCGAGGATAATCAGGGTGTCTGGGAAGGCGCGGGCTAGGCTGGCCACCTGCGGCAGCTGGAAATGGTAGATGCAGGCGTCGAAGCTCAAGCCGCGCGGGGCCAACTCGGCGAAGCCGCGACGGAACGCCGGCTCGTCGTAGAGCTGCGGGCGGGGCCTCGAACATCTCGGTCAGGGTGGGATCCCAGGAGGCGATCTGACGCACGCCGCGCAGGCGCTGGGGAGCGGCGGCCCGATGCGCGTCGAGCACCTCGGCGACGTTGGGCAGGCGCAGCTCGGCGTTGCAGACGATCCCGGCGCAGATCCTGGTCGGCAACCCGCGTCTCGCGGCCGCCTCGGCCACCCCGTTGGCGTAGGCCGTCTCGCCCACCGGACGCAGTTCCTGCGGGCCCGTCTCGGCGTAGTTCGCGTAGGCGTCGACATAGACCGTGGCGCGGATGTTGTGGCCGCTCGCCACGTCGGCGGCGATCTCGTCCAGCCGGTAGGGCCCGTCCTGGTAGTGCAGGGTCCCGGGCCAGAGATGATGGTGCGGGTCGATGATCGGCCGCCCTGGATCAAGGATCGGCTCGGGGCTGATCGCCGGCGGGGCGGTCGCGCTCATTCCGATGCGCGCCCGGAAATCGTCCTCACCACTGCCCGATCTGATAGTCGACGATGGTCTCGTAGGGGGCGGGCCAGCCGCTCTTGCGGTTCACGTCGATGGGCGTCTCGATCCAGTGGTAGCTGAACGCCTCCGGAAGCGGCGGCCCCCCGGTCCAGACCAGCATGTGCAAGTTGGCCTGGGTCAGGTCGCCCTCGAGGTATTTGCCGTTCCACTGGAAGACGCCGGTACGCCCGTCCGGATTGGTCACCTTGACAATGCCTTCGGCGATCTCTTCGTACATCTGCTTGAACGCGACGTAATAGTATTTGCGCAGGGCCCGTTTCTTAACTTCGGTCACTTATTGGACTCCTCCGCCAGGTAGTCGCCGTTCTCGAAGCCCATGGCCTTGTTGTAGAGGTCATGCCAGTGCCGAACCGGCGCCTCGTTGTGGTCCGAAAGGATCACATAGCCCTGCCGTGACGTCTTCAGCCCGATCTGAACGAAGGGCATGTTGGCCAGATCCTGCTGGAAGATGCGGGCCAGCTGACCCAGTTCCGGCGCATCGCCGATCGACTGACCGGGCTGCAGCACGTGCGGCGGCGCCGGCGGCGGGCGCGGACGGTCCTCCGGCCAGGGGGCCATCAGCACCACGTCCATCAGCGATC
>Ga0213876_10000301_pt1 | contig 44429 bp, 38 predicted proteins | sample BarmaccomBMRX_R9_FD_160113 | JGI IMG/M metagenome (GOLD analysis project Ga0213876, IMG submission 160113) | Root-associated microbial communities from Barbacenia macrantha in rupestrian grasslands, the National Park of Serra do Cipo, Brazil - RX_R9 | ecosystem: Host-associated > Plants > Roots...
CGACGACTACCGCGTTCGCATCCAGCCGGCTTCGCAGCACCGAGTGTCCGTAAAACCTGGCAAACTGTATCATCAGCGGATCCTTCCCCTGCGCCCCACCGGCGGTTCTTGAGTTAGAAGCGGTTCCAAAGAGTTTAAGAAACAGGCCGCACTGCGCCGCCAGGTATAACTACCGGCTGCGTCCAGGCTCGCGGCGCACAACGACACGTAGTCATCCGCCGGCAGGTTGAGGAAATTCAGCAATGCAGCGGCCGTCGCGTCAACGTCACCGACAGGAACCAGAAGCGCCGGATTGACTTCACGCACTAGGGTGCGAACCCCCGGAGCATCCCAGGCCACGACCGGCAGACCCGCAGCCATCATTTCCAGCACGCCTAACGGAAAGCCTTCGACATAACTTGGAAACACGGCCACTTTGGCCTCGGCCAGAAGCGCCGGGAGCTGTTCCGGCGAATAGAACGGGCGCACGACGACCGCAGCGCGGTCGCAAGGATCAAACGCGGATTTCACCCGGCCTTCGCTGACGCCGGTTCCCAGGAGGTGAAATGATACCTTCGGATTCGTCCTGCGCACCCTGCGGACAAGCGATGGAAACTCCGCCTGGCCTTTGCGCAGCCCCCACGTGCCCACAAATGTCACCACGTTGGATGCGGCGCGAATCACTGGCACGCTCGTGGCACGAAGGGCCGCCGAGAAGCCCTCGGACAGGCCGTTGGGAACGATGACGGCTTTGTCGCCGAAACCGAACTCGTCAGTGAGCACCGCCTGTTCCTCGCTATTCAGTACGTGAATCAGATCTGCGGTTGAAAACGTTCGTAAAGCGGCGCCCCAGCGGCCTCCCGAAGCCAAACGGCCCGCCTTGCGGAGAAAGTTCCCGCCCCAGGTGCCGCGCTGTCCGGTCTGCCGCATGAGGCGCCGCTCAGCCGACCGGTGCCAGCGCTCGTAGAAGAGCGGCAGCCCATTGCTCTTGGCCACCATGATCCCGTCAAAGCCGTACGCCGCCCGTGGGAACGGGCCCAGATTACTCTCCAACTGAACGACGTCGAAGTTGCGCCCCTGCCTCCTCAAGAAATCCAGCAGGCGCCACTGAAAGAGGGAAACGTCAAAATAGCGGTTCCATTTGCCCAGTCCTCGCGGGAACGCCTGTTCCCAAGCGTAATGCGAACACCGGTGCCCGAGCCGCTGGAGCTGACGGGTTAATTCTATGCTCACCCGCGGCACACCCATCCGCTCCGTCCAGGGTGAGTTCACGGCAAACAAAATTCGTAAAGGCCGTTGTACACCGTCCCCGAGCTCGCCATCTACCTGGTCGGTTGCCGTGAGCGATGCCTTCGCGGGTCGCTGATGGTATTGTCCGCCCTCAATTACTGCCTTCAAACGCACCTCCCGGTTCCATGGTTTCTACTGCGTCTGCCGCTCCGCCAAGTCCACCAACTCAGCCGGACAATGGGCGGCGTTGGACGGGTACCGCGCCGCCAGCCAGAACTTATGGCGGACCGTGCTTACGTAATGCCGGCACACCGGCCCGGCCCGTCCCGCAAAACTATCCTTAAACAACCATTGATCCTTCAACGACAGCACGTACCGGTTCCGACAAAGGGCCTTGCCCCGGCTGGAACGCATCGCCAGGTGCACGGCCGTCTGCTCGGCGAAAAAGGCAGGCGGCATGCCTCGTTCCGCCAACCGGGCCAGCGCCTCTGACCAATCCAACGGCCGAGGTATGTAGAGCACGCCCGTGTTAACGAGCGGAACACGTTCGCTCAGGTCAAGTTGGCGAGCGTCGCCGCTGAAGACAATGTCCTGCATAAACGCCGGTTGCCCACCCAACCGCGCCAGGTCCTTTCCCAACGATGACGCACCCTGGAAATAAAGGACATCTGGATCGGTGAAGAACCAGCGATCCGAAGGAGGCAGGTTCAGCAGGAACACCAATTTCTTCACATAAGCCTCAGGGATAAAAGGGTTGGGCTTCAGGTACCCCTGGAGCAATTCCGGGACCCTTCCCCGCACCTGGTCGGCAAAATCCTCTACGCAGACCCGCGGCGAGAGGGCTCGCAAAGCTTTCGCGTCCTCCCGCGTAAGCGAGCCGTCCGAGACAATCAAAACCCGCTCCGGGGTACCGGCGCGGGCAAGAAAACTGGAAAGACAAACCAGCATTTCCGGAACGTTCGAACGCCCCAGGATCGACGTTACCGAACATTCCAGGCGTCGATCCGAGGGGTAAAGGGGCCGGAAGGCATGCTCCTTCATCCTGGCCTCGAAGCGCGACCGGCGGATGCAGGCCAACCAACGGGCGGCTTGATAACTCCACCGGACCGTGAAAGGATTAACATTCATTCACCCACCAAACTTATATTCCGATGGCAGGTAACCTTCATTACCTGCCCAATTCCCGGATCAGCCAGCTGACACCCGTTTTAATCGACCGTGCAGCATGCGCTTGTCGCAAAACCGATTGCCGCCCCAAGCGCAACCACCTTCCAGCCGGCTGCTTAGCGGCCGTTGTCTGCATAGTACCGGTCGCCGTAGTAGTAATAGTAATAGCTCGCGCCGACTTTGAAGTTAACCCGGTTCAGGAAAAAGCCGGCCAACTTTCCGCCCGCCGAATGGATCAGGTGCGCGCATCGGGCGATCGCTTTCTTCGGTGTTTTCGCCGGGCGCACGACCAGGCAGACGTAGTGAGCTGCCCGGATAATGGTAAGGGTATCGCTCACGGCGGTGAGCGGGGGACTGTCGATGACCACACGGTCAAATCGTTCCGACAATGTTTTGATCAATTCGCTAAACGCTTTTCCGGACAAGAGTTCCGCCGGGTTCGGCGCCTTGCGTCCCGCGAAGAGCAGGAAAAGGTTGGGAACCCGGCTCTGTACCAGCACCTCGTCCAGCGGAACGTTGCCGGCAAGCAGGTCGCTCAAACCCGGGGTCTCACGATTCGCGATGTCTTTGAATGCCTTGTGCAACGTAGGCATGCGCAAGTCGGCCTCCACCACCACCGTTTTAAGGTTCTCAACCGCGAACGCCGCCGCCGTGTTAAGCGAGGTGAACGTCTTGCCTTCAGAAGGCACGGCGCTGGTAAACAGGAAGATTTTACGCGTCTCCTCGGGCCCGAGGAGCGACACCGACGCGCGAATGGTCCGGAACGCTTCCGCCTGGCGCGACCTGGGTTCATCCACCACCGTCAAAGGCAATGCGATATTACTTTTGCGTTTCTCTTCGGGGATCACGGCCAGCGCCGGCATGCCCAGAAATTCTTCTGCCTGGTCCACCGAACGAAGGGTGTCGTCCATTGAGTCCAATGCGACGATGATGACGACCGAAACAAGCAGAGAGAACACGAGTGCGATCAGAAGGGTTTTGACCTTTTCCGGTTTCACCGGTACCCAGGAAACCGTGGGCGCTTCCACCAGCCGGAATGGGCTTTTATCCATCCCGCTGCTGATGTTGGTTTCACCGATGCGCGTCACCAGCGAGTCGTAAAGCGCGCGCTCCGAGGCCAGGTTACGCTGCAGGACGTTGTAGGGAATGGCGATCTTGCTCAGGTTAAGCGCCTCGTTCTCCTGATCGTGCAAAGCCGCCGTCAACTGGGTTTCGGTTGCCTTGGCCTCGGAAAACCGGGTCGTGAGAATGTTGCCGACGTCCTGCAGGGTGCGGCGTAACGAGTCCTGTAAACCCTGAATTGTGGTAATGGCCTGGATGTACCTCGGGTGGTTGCGACCATAACGCTTTTGCAGCGCGTTGAACTCCGCCTGGACCGTTACAATCTGCGCCCTGAGCTGGGATACCTGCGGGAGGGCCGCTACGCTGGAAATATGGAGGATCCCGTCGGTGTCATCGGGGCGAACCCGGCGCAACTGCTCCAGATCGGTGTCCAAACGGATCCGCGCATCCTTGGCAGCCGTGACCTTACCATTGAGGTCTCTTAGCTTGTCGGCCACGATGTTCTGATTCTGGTCGAGCGACACGGCTTTGTGCTCCTCGCGGTACGTCTGCAGTTCGTGCTCGATGCTCTCGACCTTTGCCTTTTGCTGGTCTGCCTGCTCCTGCAGGAAGCGCGTGGCAACGTTGGCGACCGTCATCTGCTGCTCGAAGTTCTGGCGCAAAAACTGGTGGAAAACGGCGTCGGCAATGCGCTGGGCCCGCTCCGGCTCTTCGTCCTCCACGGAGATATCCATCAGCCGGGTCCCGCGCCGCAAGGCGGCTTTTACCCGCTTGGATGCCGCACCGGCAATGGCGGAGTCGCTGTACGGCTTCCCGTCAGGCCGGGGTGGAAACAGCCTCGGGTCCCGGTCCAACCCAACCTCTCTGGCCACCCGCAGCATAAGCGTTTGGTTGGTCATCGATTGGACGATGGTGTTGAGGTAATCGTCGCTGTTCAGGTGCTGCGGCTGGAGGTCTTCCACCTTGCTCAAGATCCGTTGTTCCTCCTGCTCAATCTGGATGACGACGCGCGAGCCGTATTCTTTCGGCTGCCGTGATACCCACGCGAATGCCCCCGCCACGCTCAACGTGATCACCACCCCGATAAACGGCAGGTTGGCTACAACCAAGTGGTAGTAACGTTTTACGTCGAAGTCCTTGCCCCCACCCTTCACGAAATCCTGCATCAGGTGCCGTTGCACCGGCATCGGTTCACTCATATGACCTCCCTAACTGTCGAAATTTATTTTTCCTGCTGACCGCTATGCCAGGAAAGGTTAGAAAATCGATTCCCCGACCGTGATGACGTCTCCCGGGTGAATCTTGAAATCCGGGCCGTTAGCGCTGCTGGCGCCATCGCGTCCATCCAAGCGGATCCGTTGTTCCTGGCCACCTTCGTTCCGGCGCACGGTGACCGCCGCCCGATTGGCGATACGAGTATAGCCTCCGGCCATACCGACCGCTCCCAACAGGGAAACGGACTCGTTACCCACTATGTCGTAGGTCCCCGGCTTTTGAACCTGACCCAGCACCGTGAAGGTCCGTTTACCATAGGAACGGACCCCCAGGTTCACCTGCGGATTGACAAAGTATTCCTGCCGGATGTAGGCGTCTCGCAACGTTTCGCTCGCCTGGGCTACGGTCAGCCCACCAATCCGGACCGATCTAAGAAATGGAAAATTTGCCGTGCCATCTCCCGCAACGCGGATATCGGCTACCGTGTCAGGTTCGCCGAAGATCCCGAAATACAGGATATCATTGGGCGCCAGACGATAATTTTCCGTCTGCTGACCCCAACCGGGGCACGCCGCCGCGACAAGTCCAACTGTTACCAATGCAAAAACCGCCCGCCGGGCGGTCCTGACCCGATCAGGGACACCTGAAAAGGCCCCTGCCAACGATAACCAATTCCTTCGAACATTCATGAAGTATTCCGTGCCTCTCGGCTCTGTGTCCTTGAGGGGTGTTCAACGGCGGAATTCCTCTCACCTTTAGGAGAAACGTCACACGACGACCGCAGCGGGGGATGGCGGGCACAACGTAAGAGTTCACACGGTCACACGGCGGGCACAGCGTAAAAGACTCACACGGCGCCACGGCGGAACACGGCGACCACGGCGGAAAGACAGAATCAGCCGCAGAACACGCAGAGAACGCAGAAAGGAGAAAACGTCCACAGATTACACAGATTGACACAGATTAGGGGGCACACGACGGATATAGCGCCTCTCTTACCCGGCACTCGACACTCGACACCCGGCACCTTCATTTTCATCCGCAGACAACGCAGAAAAGAGAAAACGTCCACAGATTACGCAAAGTACACAGGCAAGGCGATGGAGGGTCCTACGCCGTTGATCGTGCATGGCCCGGAGACGCAACCGCGGTGTGAATTACGGCTGGTTCATGAATGAGTCTTAGGCCGTCAGGATGGGTGAATCCTCGCGGGTGGCGAATGTTTCAGCGCAGAAACGTGGTCGGAATGTGCCGGGGAAAGGCGGGGCAGATGGCCGAATGTTCCAGCAAGCCTTCCCGGCTGTAAAAGGTCATTGTGCCATCCAGGTCAGATACCCAGACTTCCTGGACGCCCGCGCCGAAGTACGCGTCTGTTTTCTTCTGGATGTCGCGCTTGCTGTTGCGCTTCGATCGCACCTCGACGCAAATATCCGGCGCGAACTCCGGAAGGCTAACGTCCGCGGTTTCCAAGGTCCGAGCGTTCTCCGCCCGGTACCACACCGCGTCGGCAACCTTGACCCCCTCCGGGGTGGAGACGGCCCCCTCGGTAAATGAACCACCTTCGGGCAGCTGTCGCTCCAATAACTGGTTGATGTGGTGCTGGCGGATGCGATGCGGCGTTCTCGGTGGGGGACTCATGATCAGATTGCCGTCGCGGTCGGTCTCGATCTTCTCGAGCACGTCGTTGAGGCTTGGATCGTCAATGAGCCTTTCCCATACCTGGCGGTTCACGGCGTGCTGCTCGGGAAAGGTCCGACGGAGAGTGGGTACGCTCATGCTGCACTGTGCCTTAAACCAGCATGATACGTGATCCCAACGCCGTACACAAGCACGCCAAAGTATGACGACGCAGTCGAGGTATCGCTCCGGGACGCTCCGCTATCGACCCTCAATTTCCGTAATCTGTAAATGTTTTCTGCGTTGTCTGCGTGTTCTGCGGATACGCCTTCTGAGGACCCCACCTATGGCACCGTGTGACGGGATCCCTTCTCATAGCACGGAAACAATTATTTGGGTAGAACCCTGCCCGGCAGCCGGTCGTGCGCCCTCCCGCAGCGTGACTCCTGAGGTCATTGAGCCGATTCCCGACGCTGACGGCCCCCGTTTTCGGCGGCCGCATCGCTATGGTCCTGGATCGATCAACGCTGATTTCCGGCTGACCTCGATCCGAGAGCAGCCGTGCGGTGACCGGTAGCTGGTGAGGGTAGGGCGTCGCCCTTCAGCCTTTCCTGATTACCATGTCAACCGAACAGGGCAGGACCTTCTGAAGGAACGGGAGGCAACGCAATCCCAGGTAATATATCGTTTCGGCAGGGCCGCGATTGATAAGCGACGGGGCAAAATGCGTTTCGACCGTCAACCCCAAATCCTTGGCAATTGATTCAATCTCGCGAAATCGGATTACGTCTTCGGGTACCTCAGGACGTCTTCGATTCACCCGCAGGCAAGCGAGCCGATAAATGTAGGCGCGGCAGGCTGGTTCATGCAAATAGAGCGCAGTTCCATCAGGTCGCAGAACACGTTTGATCTCCCGCAACACGCTCCGATGCCTGATGAAGTGATGCGCTGCGCAATAGACGAAAATCACGTCGAAAGAATTATCAGGAAATGGGGTGCTATAGCTGCGGCACGCCAGCCCTTCTTCAATCTTGACCTGGTATACGTGCTCCCATTTTGGGAGTGATGCAACGGCAGCCGGGCTGATGTCGGTCGTGACCACACGAGCAGCCGGATAGAAGCGCTTGACGATGCACGAAGCCCACCCTTGCCCCCCGCCCAGTTCCAGGATGCTGCCTGCTCCTGAGAAAATGGGCCCAAAGGCCTGGAGCTTCTCGACAAACACCCGTGCCTCGGCACACTTGGTGAGAATGTTTACTATTGACTGGCTCTCCGGACTTTCGATGTCAGAGGCCTTCCAGAAATCTATCTCAATGGCTTCTTTCTCAGCAATATTCACGTGGACTCCTTTCAGGATGGGACTTCTGCGCGGTACCAGAGACGCATGCCACCTGGGCATCTGAAGTTGGCGTACGGGCATTACGGTCCCCGGTCCTGTGACCGCGTTCCGCTTAGCCGGTAACCGGCCATACGGTTAACATTTTCTCTAAGGGAGTGAGGCTACAGAACAGAAGATTTCCTTATAATAGATACAATAATGTTTATATGTTCTGGTGAATACAACCTTTTTCTTTGGTTTGTGATTATCGAATTTTGGTCAGCGCCCGACCGAGCGGGGCGGAGATGAAATGCATGATCTCAAAAGGAACGCCTGCATTCTTACGCGTCCTCCAGAACGTTGATCACGCTCCGCGATAAGGCGCGCGCGAATGACCCGGCTCGGACCTGGAAGGTTTCGGCTGTTGCAATCGCTGGCCGTCGTCGTCCACTGCGGTTTTCCTCTGCGCCTGGGCACCAGGGCGGTATCAATATGGTGCGGAGCATCTCCGGTGCCGACGCCCCCAGGCGGCATTCCACCAGCATAACTGTCTAAATGGTGCCAGCACCAACGACTCATACCATTTCGACGGCCATGGAGGTAACAATTTTGTCTTCCTTCCGAGGTGCTCTGTCAGCGTTACACCTATTAGACCGTATAAATGGCCTCAGGCCCAACGGGCCGGGAGACCTTAGCCCAGGGTTCCACCAAGATAACTAAATCGTATCAGTCTGTGTAATCTGTGTAATCTGTGGATGTTTTCTTTCTTTTCTGTGAATTAGAAAGAAATACCTAGCCGGAAGGTCACCCGATTATCCGTGAAACTGACCAAATGCTGGTTGGATCCGTCCCTTCTGAACTCGTAGGAGAGCGTTGCAGACAACCACTTGTTGAGGTTGTACGACAGCGTCGGCGTCACATGGAAATAATTGTCCTCGCGCCTGGACCCGAACGTCGATCCTGAAGTTTCTGATTGGTAAGAATCGTTTTCATAGCCGACCGCGACCCCGGTGGTCAACCGGTGAAACCAGAGTTGGCTAAGGGACACCGCCACGCCGGTGGCAACGTAATTGGTGCTGGCGTAGAGCGGCGAGGCGTTCACGTTGCGAAAACCGGTGACGCTTACGGCAGTGTCCACGAAGGGCCGCCAGGTGGCGCCGAGAGAGAATACCGGCGTGATGCTCGTTCCATCCCCACGGTAGTTCCGAGCCTCGCCGCCGGCGCTCAGCTGCAGAGAGAATTTTTCGGTCCACTCGTAGTTTACCCGCAGGTTCAACTGTCCGTAAATCGACAATGGGCTGGCTTCCTGGTCTACCGCACCAACAACGCCCTCGCCTCCCAGCTTGATCTTCGGGGTGATCTGATAATCAGCGCCGCCCCGGAGGATGTACTCATAAGAACTAAGATAGCTGGGATAAAGATTTGTACTCTGCTCGAACGCGAGAAACGCCTGGGTTTTCTCGCTGATGTCATCCAATAGCCGGACGGCGTTACCGATAAAATAGTGGTCGGCGAAGGTCCCCACACTACGATCGGCACCCGTCAGGTATTGGAACTGCGTATCGGTTTGTAACGTCAGCTTGGAAAAGCGGAACTGCGTCCGGAGGGCGCCAAACTGGTTAACGGAATCCTCCCCGGAGAAGCGGGAGAAGAAAAACGCGTCCGCACGGTACTGCGCCAAGAGGTAGTTCTCGCGCAGGTTGCGGTAATCCCCCATTTCAAAGGCCAGCCCTCCGGAGAGGGTAAAGATCTCGTCGGACTGCTTGTGGTCGTGGGAGATAAAAATGTTGTCGTCGTAGGTGACGCCGAGGCCAAAGCTAGGGTGCAGCCGCCAGAGCTTGTTTCCGGCGTCTCGGCCCGTGCCGGTGCTCGCCCCTCCCGGGAGCGCTAAGCTCAATGCGGACGGGGCCGCTTCGGTTGAGGGGGGAGGCGGAGCGACGGGGGTGCCGGACACAGTCGCGGGCGTCTCGTCCTGGGCGTCCGGAGGTATGGGAGCTGCGGCCCCCATAGCCGATGTTTCCGTCTCGGGTGCCGCTGCAGGGTTCTCTACGGCCAGGGCCGGCATCACCTCACCCGTGCCCGGTGCCCCTGCCGGATCTGCAGGCGTTGCGGCTGCATCAGCAGAGACCGCTGCCGGATCCGCGGGAGATATTACCGGCCTGGCCGGCACAGACGCGCCATCGTCAGGCGATAGCGGTACCGGAGCGTCTTGTGCGGAAATCGAAGGCTGGCCGGGCAGAGAGGCGGCCGGATCCGTAGGAACAGCCATCACCGACCCGTCTCCGGCAGGTTCGGCCGGAGCCCGGCCTACATCCGTCGCCTCTGGTGAGACCGACGTTGGCAGCGGCAGAATAGCGGTTTCGTATCCGAAAGCCGGCGGGCGAAGCACCTGTAAGGTGACTACGAGTAGCGTACATCTGAAGAATTTCGCAGTCTTCATCATAAAAGTTCCCTTCCGTGCGAAGCTGAATGGAGGGCGCTGCGCCCTCGCAGCGTCCAAGGAAAAAAAAGTGCTCCTGGTGAGGTAAATGTGTCCTGCGGTGAACTCCTGGGGCCTGATGTCCCCGGGATGAATTGCAGGTACCCGGCGGGGAACAGTCACGTCCGGGAAAAATCAACAACTACGGCAGAGCGCCTTGCTCCCTCGGTTCCATTGAGGCCCGGTACCCCATCTCTGAACCAAGCGCGGTCTCGGGTCCAAAAAACGCAAGACCCACTACGACCGACTCGGCGGTTTCCCAGATACGGGTAGCCTGCTCCGGGACCTGGGCCGTCGCCGTCCGGACCACAAGCGTTGCCCAACTCGGGCGGGCCAGGATGGCCGTCCGGACGAGGGCCGGGATTTCTTTCGCCGGCGTGATCGTTACCAGTGCCGCGATCACCGCCGCCCCTTTGGCGTCGTCACGGCGGCTCAGGCCGTTAAAAAGAAAGCGCATCAGCGCCGCAGCATCGACCCGATGGAGGCGCACCGCGCGGTCCACGGCCTGCCCCAAGGTCTCGGCCGAGCAGGTTTCGATGCCCTCGGGGACCAATGCCGCCAGCAGGCGAGCCTGCGCCAAACCGGCCGGGGATGCCCCGCAGAGCCAGCTCAAGAATCGTCCGATCCGCATCCTGTTCCTGCGCAAACCAGCGCTATCCCGGTAATCCATTTGCCTTTGGTCCATCTCGTTCACTTACAACCCATGTTTCTCTTCCTGCAGGCGAATCAGCTACAGGGCCCTCAGGCCCCCGCCTGTTATCCGTCGCCACTCAGTGGCGAGGACCAACGCAGGTGAACTAGCGTCACAGATCGCCGGAACGGGCGCATTCTTTAGAGTGTTTATATAGATTGAAAATGGTTTTTCCCGGCGAGAGTGTTATTAATCGCAATTCTGTTTAAGGAAATCCCGCCGGCTGCCGAATAAGAGGGCTATGGAGATGACACGGAGGTTTTGCCGGGATTCGCTGCGTTCATTCCCAAACACTGGGCCCTTTCCTCCCAGTGCGCTCGCCGACAGCTTCCTTAAGAATCGTTTTCCGGTTCCTACCCTGCCTGTTGAAAGAGAAGGGTACAAAAACCCACGCGCCGAGCCGTGGTTTCCCCCGCGCACTAAATGCGTCATGGACGATCAACCAGAACCCACGCCTAACCATGAGCATTGAATGGGCCGTTGCCGCCCTCCTCATCCTGCCCGCGCTCTGCCTCTCAGCCCAGAACTCACCCGCCTTGGTGGATTACGCGATTCTGGTCTACGCATTTAACCGCGAGATCCGGCGCGTTGTTGACTGGTATCAGGGAGCTTTCAACCCGTTCTCACCGATCAGCCTGACACCACTGCTTATCATTGCGCTTTTGCTCGCTCCCTTCCTGAGCCGGCTTCGACGATTGCACGCCATCCCTAAACAGGCGTTTTTCCTCCTCTTTGTTGCCATCGGTTACGGCACTTTCGTCGGACTCGCCCGCAATGGGTTCGCCGCGATTTACGCCACGGCGGAGTACCTCTCGCCGGTAGCGCTCATGGGTTACGCCGCTGTAAGCCAGGCCGATGAACGGACCTCGGATCGCTGGCTCAAGACGGCTGGGTGGGCAACGCTCGCAGCTTGCGCCTACGGGTGGTACCAATACCTGACGATTCCTCCCTGGGACGCCTTTTGGGTGCAGTCGGTCGGCTTCGTCGGCTACCTGGGCAAACTCGCCCCGACCGAGATGTGCGTCTTTTCTACTTTCGGTGAACGCGGAATATGCGCGGCGTTCCTGGCGCTCAGCGCCATCCCGATGCTGGTCTCTCGCCGGTGGCGGCTCCTGCTCGGCTGGCCGGAAGGACTTTTCATCCTTTCGGTAATCCTCCTCACGCTGGTCCGCACGGGTATTATTCTGGTGGGCTTGGGCGTCATACTCTACCCCATGCTGAACCGCGGCAAGGGAGCCGCTCGACTGGCGTTGGCTCTGGCCAGCCTGGGCGCCGCCGCCGCGTTCGGCTTTGACCACTTGCCGGGTGCGGAGCGCATCAACGATCGCTTTTCAACGTTGCAAAATATGCGGGAAGACGCCTCCTACCAAGGTCGTCTGGGCATTGCCCAATACGGAGCACAAATGGCCCTCTCAAATCCGGTCGGATTCGGCATCGGTTTCGCAGGGCTTGGCGGTCGCCTCAACGGGAAGTCAGGCGATGCAACGGGAGCCATCGCTGTCGACAACGGCTACATTGAAGTGTTGTCTTCTTTGGGTGTCCCCGGGATGTTCTGTCTTACCGTCGCCCTCGTCATGCTCTGGCGCTACCTGACTATGTGCACACGCTACGGGCTGCGGGACGACTATTTTGCCTTGGCCCGTGGCTTTTTCGTCGTGTTTCTAATCGGCATGATGGTCACCAACTTTTTCAATGGGCTGACCGTCATGTGGATTGCCCTTGGCCGCGCGCTCTCCCCGATGATGCTGCACAAACTGCAGATGGCACCGGAATACGACTCGCCGGAGCTTCTGGCGGAAGGACTACATCCCCAACGCATCCCGTAATACAGGTTCGAATCCGGACCGCCTCCCCTTCCCGGGACGTTACCATACCCCAGGGGCTCTTTAGGCCGCTAAACCCTGAAAGATTGTTATGCAACGTCTGCAAATCGCGTATGCAATGATCAACACCAATCGGCGCGATGGCAGCGCCCGCGCGCTCTGCGAGGTGGCGGAGCGCCTGTCGCAAAGGCATGAGGTGCACCTCTTTGCCCGGACCGTGGCGGATTTGGATTTGAGCCATATCCGCTGGCACCGGATGCCCGGGCCGGGTTGGCCCGCGGTCGCTGACTTTCTAAGTTACCACCTTCTGGCTGACTTTAAAATCAGGGCCGGCGACTTCGACATCATCCACTCCATCGGCAATAACGCGATGGCGTCGAATGTCATAACGATCCAGAATATCCAACCGGCCAAACGCCCGTTCCTAACTGTCGCAGGAACCCAGGCCAGCCTCGCGCGCCGGCTGACCCGCTGGCTTTTTCTTAACGTTACCTCGGCGGTGGAAGGTAGAGTTTATTCAAATCGGGCCAGGCACAACCGGCCGATCCCTTTGTTCCTGCCCGTATCGCAGGGCGTGGACCGCGAACTCAGGACCCATTACGCCATCGGTTCTGCGCCGGTGCGCATCATCCCCAATGCGGCCGACACGGATGTCTTCAAACCGCTTGCCCCGGAAGAAAAGGCGCGGTGGCGACACGCCAACGGCCTCCGCGAGAAGGATACCGTGCTGGCTTTTGCGGGCGGGGAGTGGGCCCGCAAAGGCCTCGAGTTCGCCATCGAAGCGCTGGCCCGGATCCCGCGACCCGAAGTGAAGCTGCTCGTTCTCGGGCAGGATGCTGAGGCCTCGCGTTTTAACGAACTGGCCCGCCGTTTGGGTGTAGGGGATCGAATCGTCTTTGGGGGCTTCCGGCGCGACGTCGCCGAGGGGCTCGGCGCGAGCGACGTGTTCCTTTTTCCGAGCCGGTACGAAGCCTTCAGCCTCGCCACGATCGAAGCCGCCGCTTGCGGGCTGCCTATCGTTGCTACGCGAATCAACGGGGCCGAGGACTTCATCACCGCGGGTCACAATGGGTTCTTCATTGAACACAACCCGGAACAAATCGCCCGGACCCTTCTACCCCTGCTGACCTCGCCCGAATTGCGCCAGGAAATGGGCCGGGCCGCCCGCCGGCGCGTCGAGGAGCATTACACCTGGGACCGCGTGGCGGACCTCACTGAAACCGCCTATTTTGAATATTTGGGGCTGACGACCGGCAAAGGGGCGGAACAGTTAGAAACGCTGGCTTTTCATGGCTAACCACTTCACCCCGGCATTCCGGCGCCTCATCGAGATCGGTATGCGCGGCGACGCGAGCTTCGGAGGCGCGGATCGCTACTTCTGGGGACTGCATAACGCAATCCGGCGCCGGGAGACGGATTTTACCGCAACGGCGTATCATTTTGAGGAAATCGAACGCATGCCGGATGAGAATAACGGCCGCGTGCCGTTGGGATCGACCCGCCTCCCTTTGCACTCCAGGCTGAAGATATTGCGTGACGGCGTTCTCCGGGAACTCAGAACCGGGAGTTGCGGCAACCGGACGCCATCCGCTCGAGGCCAACCTCTTCACCCCGGCACCGTCATCGCCTCCCATTTTGCCCTGCACGCGCTGCCCCTTTTACCGGAATTGAGCCGGGCTGCTCACGTGGTGCATTTTCATGGTCCTTGGGCGCAGGAGTCCAACGTTGAAGGTCAACCTTGGATACATGTAACCGCCAAGAAAGCCATTGAGAACCTCGTGTACGGCAGTGCCCGGGCGTTCGTTACCCTTTCAGAGGCATTCCGCAAACTCCTTATCGACGCCTACAAGGTGCCCCCTCATAAGGTTCACGTTATTCCGGGCGGGGTGGACGTCGAGCGCTTTCGCCCGGGGAATCGATGCGCCGCGCGCGCCGCGCTGGGCTGGCCGCAAGATCGGCCGCTTCTGGTCTGCGTCCGGCGGCTCAACTCCCGGATGGGGCTGGAGAGCCTGATCCGGGGTTTCTCCCGGATCGCGCCCCGGTATCCTCAGGCGCAGCTGATCATCGGCGGCAAAGGCCCGCTCCGGCTCCGGCTGGACGCGTTGATTGGCTCGCTCGGTCTGCAGGAGCAGGTCCGCCTGGCCGGGTACATTCCCGAATCACAGCTACCGGCGGTATACCAGGCCGCTTCCGCGACCATCGTGCCCAGCGAACGCCTGGAGGGTTTCGGATTAACCACCGTCGAGTCGCTGGCCTGCGGAACGCCGGTGCTGGTTACACCGGTTGGCGGCCTCCCGGAAATCATCCGGCCTCTCGCTCGGCCATGCGTGTTCGCCGGTACCGGTGAGGAGCCGATTGCCCATGGGCTGGACGCCTTTCTGGCAGGAAAATACCCCGTCCCGGATACAAAAACCTGCCGGCGCTACGCCGTCGAACGTTTCGATTGGGACCGCATCGCCGGCCAGGTCCTCGATGTATACCGGAACGCGGCGTACGTAAGCCGCGACCCGGCAAGCAACAGCCGGTTATCCCGGCTCCCGTAAATGTAGAAATCTCCAGAAGCACTCAAAAAGCTAATCCAATCACTGCCAACGCCGATAATACCGGGTGCCATGGAATGGTCTCAATCTTCGACTCCCCCATCAAGCTCCGGGACAGCTCCTGGTGGGCTTCCCTCCGCCATCGACCTCACCTCGACTGCTTGACCCTCCGACATGCCGACCAAAACCTCCGCCGACATCATCGCCCCGATAGCTCAATCCATGCCGTTCAAATCGAGGAACATCCAGATCGACGCTTTGCGAGGGATCGCAATCCTAAGCGTCATCCTCCTGCATTACTCTGTCTGGTTGCCTCTCGGCTTCCTTGGACTTCCCACTGAGGTTGTCTCCCCTTTTATTCACAACGGGTACTACGGCGTCATCATCTTTTTCGTCATTTCAGGCTACCTGATCACCTCAAGGGTACTTGAGAATGGGATCCAGAATTTTTCGGCCCGCCGCTTCTACCTGATGCGATTCGGGCGCATCTTCCCCTGTCTCCTGTTGATGGTGTGCGTGGTGAGCGCCCTGACCCTGCTGAAGCCCGAGTCAATCGGCTTTGACCCCCACAAGCATCGCCTGCCCAACTTGTTAGCGTATGCATTTACCTTTCGAGCAAACCGTTACGTTCTGGAAAACGGAAGCGCCGGTCTGGCCTGGGACATTCTCTGGTCGCTGTCAGTCGAAGAGGTCTTTTACCTCGTACTCCCGTTCGTGGTTAAAATTTTCCGCGACCAGCGGCTCTGCAGCGTCCTGCTGATTACCGTGGCCGTGATCGGGCCGATCCATCGGTGCACCACGCGCAGCCCGTACGATTACGCCGGTTGCTTTGACCTGATCGCGATCGGCTGCCTGACCGCAATGCTTGCGCACACGTTCGGCCCGCTGAAAAGCCATGCGGCTCGATCCAATCTGTGCTGGTTAGGTGCAGGCCTGATCCTGTGGTCCTACGCATTTCGCAATGTCGTTGATAACCGCGTGCTCGGTCCGTCGCTGGTGGGGATCGGAAGCTCGCTTTTTATTCTCGGAAGCGTCCCGTCAGACAAACACCACAACCTTCTCCAGCAGGTTCTCGCGAAGCTCGGTTCACTCAGCTATGAGCTTTACCTGTTCCACATGCCCCTTCTTTACCTGACGCTGCATTGCGCACGGCAGTTGTCAATGTACCCCACGAGTTCGCAGGCGGGCACCTGGCTGTTCCTGCTATGGTCAGGCCTGCTCGCCGGCCTGGCCCAATTGATTTCGCGGTTTTACTCTGAACCGCTTAACCGCTTAATCCGAAGAATGTTAATTGCCCGGCTTGGCGCCGCAGAATCCCGGTCCGATGCCATCGCCGGTGCCGGTGGGTTCCCCATGGCTTCTGCCACTGAAGGCCATTCAACGGCCAATACTGCAGATCTCGTCGCCGGTACCGCCCATCTCGTGCCATGAAGTCGATTATCAGCACGGTATACGGTCGGGTCAGCACCTTCCGATTCTTGGAATTGCCGGCTTTAAGATAGGTTGGACGGCTGTCCTACAGCCCTTTACATCTGCCAAACCTTGTTTCTCCAGTCTCAACGTGTCCCTGATCCCCGGTGGCTGGCCGTCGTGCAGCATTTTCCGGCGAACATATTCTTGATTGTCTTGTGCTCCGTCGTCACGCACTACTTAGTGGAACGGCCGATGATACAGCTCGGCCGCAGGCTCTCCCGTGCAGCGCCTGTTTCTCACGCGAATCCTGCCTCTCTGGTGCCTGAGCCGGCGATGATGCCCTGAGCGCGTCCTCGATGGGCGTGAGATGGACTCACCCGCACCATGAGCAATCGGGTAACGGGCACGCTTCAAGGCGAGCGCTGAGTCCGCGACAAACGGGAAGGCCGCCGCTGGTTCTGGAAGCGAGCAATTTGGGCACAGGAGGGAGCCGCCGGGGTAGTGACGTCAACATGCGTGTCATACCATTTCGATGGCCCTGGAGGTAAAATTTTGCCTTCCTTCCCAGATGCCCTGCCAGCGTTACACCTGTTAAACCGTAAAAACGGTCTTAGGCTCAACGGGCCGGCAGACCTTAGCCCAGGGTAAACCCCAGTGCCATTTAGTCAGGGGCGAGGGGGGATGCTTTCGTCCCGGAGGGACGGCTGATGTTAGACAGGGACTTCAGTCCCTGTGAGGCGCATCTAAGAAGGATCGCGTCCCGTCGGCACGCCTGAAACGCTGCACCGGAGGATTCCGACTCCCAAGGGGCCGGCCAAACCCGGCGCGACCATCAGCACCAAAAAGCCGAACGTCCCCCAACCTTCGACGTCCGCCTGGTTTGGCGCACGCCTTCAGGCGTCCCGACGGGACGCAATCCCTGGGGGGAACGCCCTCACAGGAACTGAAGTCCCTGCCTAACATCAGCCGTCCCTGCGGGACGAAAGCATTCCCTCCTCGCCTTTAACTAAATGGCAGTGGGGGTTTACCCTGGGAAGACGTTTCCCCCGCGCCCAGCCCTGAAGGGGCGGTAGCAAGCGTTGCCGGCGGGTTCTGCCGCCCCTTCAGCAAATCCAACGCGGCGGGGCGGGTGTTTGTTCGGGAGGGCGTACAGGCGTGACCCCTTAGGAGGGCTCATCGTCATTTTACGGCTACCCAGGGTAAACCCTGAGCTAAGTTCTCCCGGCCCGTTGGGCCTAAGGCCGATTCAACCAAGTACGGAGCATCCTCCGGCGCCGACACCCCCTGAGCCGGCATTCTACCGAGATAACCGTCTGAATGGTATCAGGGGTTCACGCGTCAACACGGGAGATCGCTCCCCATGCGTGGGCAAGTGTCCACGCAACCGCTGATCCCGTGAGGACCCGGGCAGGGTGAGGGTGGAAATCGCAGAGGCCCATCAAGGTACCGGTGAAGCGAGTACCGATCGCGGAGCGAAGCGGCCTTGGCTCAATGGTGCTAAGTTAGGCCCGCTTTATGGCGGTGGCGGTGCTGAGTCAGCGCCGGACCATGACCTAATGACCCCCTCCCGGTCATCCGACAACCCGGAGAGTCTTCCGGTCAATTTGCGTCGGCGACATCAACCGGTTGCACCGGCCGGGACGCTGAGCCGTGCGTGGCTCCCGGACACGACTCATCGAGCGACAGACGGTCCTGGCGGCTCGTCCATGCCGCCAAAACAGACTTCCCGACCGAGATACTCGGGGTCTCGACAAAGCGATAGATCAGACCGCTAACCGGGAAAATAATGATCCAACTGGTAGCCCCGGCTACAAAGTACAGCAGGGGCCGGCTCTCAAGATGGGGAAAAGCCGCCAGGTAGGCGTTCAACACAGATTTTAGGATCGGATGATGTATCAGGTAGATGCTGTAGCTCCAGAGACCCGCCGTTTGAATATGCCGGCTTAGAACATTCTTTTTTTCCGGATCGATCCGCCCGGGGTGGAGCATGCGCCAGAGCAGATTGGCTGCAAAAAGGGCGAAAAAGGTAAATGAAAGGGCATGCGCCGGGAGGTCCGCGGTCGCCATACCCAAGATCAGCCACAGACTAGCCGGGATCCGCCGGACCAGCGTTAAAGCTCGACCGTCCAGGTAAGCTTGAGCAAGCCCTGCCCCGATCGACCAGCTGAACCAGTAGAACAGAGGGGACATGCAGAGGGGAATCGGAAGCGCACCGAAGCGGGCCTGATGGAAAATCGTGATCACCTGGCACGTCAGCTCGATCAAACCGGTGAGCAGCAGGGCTTTCCTCCACCCCCAACGCCTCGTTACGAGCAGAAGGGCAGGAAAAATGGCGTAGAGCTGCACTTCCACGGCGATGCTCCAAAAGTTTCCGTTTATTCCCCAGATACACCAGGAGATGTAGTTATGGACGAGTAAGAGGTGGGTGACAAGCTGCGCCCATTGATTGAGCTTGGTGAAAGCCAGCCTGGTGGCAGGAAACACGAGAGCGAATAGGAGCAGGGCAAACAGATACGGTGGATAGATCCGGAAGAACCGTCGTATGTAGAAACTCGTAAATGGGTTAACGGTGGTCTTCTTGAAGCTAAGGTGGATGCAGAATCCACTGATGACAAAAAATACCGGCACGCCGATCCAACCGAGGGTGAATGGGTATAGGACAAGCCCGGTAAGCAAGGACTTGAGATAAACCGGAAAGGAAACGCATAGCTCAGCCGGCACCACCCACGGATGCTTGAAGGATCGGCCGGTGAGCAAAAAGTACTCCCAAACGATGTGTCCGAGAAAGACTGAGATGACGGCGAGGCCGCGAAGATCGTCAAGGAAAAGAAAGTGAATTCCGGATTTCGCAGAGGATGACGAACGGTTCATAGTGAGTGCACGGCGTGGGTCGATCCAAATAGAATGGCTGGACGATGGCTGGTGCCGATGACTTTCAGGGTGCCTTGCACGAACCTCTCCAGGGTTGCCCGCCGCTGAACCGGCTTGTGCGAACGCGATCCCCCTTTTTCTCAGGTACCAACCGTCGCGGTCTTCACCTGGGCCGTCTTCGGCGGCCGGGTCCCTTGGACGGCGTCGCCGGATCGATCCGGTCGCCTGAAAATGCCGGCAAGCGCAGCACCATTTATCGACAGGAGCATGAGCGTGATCGCCCAAGCGACGATTCTACCGCCGGCCGAATGTTCCCCGAGCCGCACCAGCCAAAAATCGGGAAATCGGTTGGCTCCGGAACGAGCCGGGTCCTCGGCGGCCTCACGTGACTTCTGGGAAACAGGCAACGGTTTACCATGGATGCCAAGCCAAAGGCCATGCCAAACCGCAATTTGTTGGCTGGGAAAACCTACATCTTGGTTCCATGCGGTTTCCGACTCGACGGTTGCCAGATGCCAGTTCACGAGTACCGGCGGGACGGTTAAAGCCGCAGACGCGATGACGAGCGCAGCAAAGGCCGGGCGAAACCTGGAACGCCAGAGGGCGACGGCGACGGGAGCGACTGCAACGCCGAAAATGGGCAAGACCGGCAGCAGATAGCGGGGTCCCCAGCCGAAGGCGCCCCAATTCTGCATCCTGGCGATCAGGAGCGAGTACAAAAGCGCCCCCGGTAAAAACGTCAGCACCAAACCGCGCGTCGGTCTAGGAACATGCTTCCAATAGAACGGCAGCAGAAAGATCAGGAGCAAGACCGGTGAATAAAGGAAAAGGCCGCGGTTCGGAGCGAAAAAGAGGCCAAAGAGGCCGTGAAAAACATTTCCGTTTAATGCGTTGTTGCCGTTGAGATAAACCGGTGCCGTCGTACCTGGGCGCAACGGGTTGCCCATCCGCAGCCAGTTGTAGGCAAAGGTCGGAACGAGCACCGTGAATCCGGTTAGGGCGGACATGAGGTAGTCGGAAAATCGGACCTTTCGTCGCTGCAAGAACAGGTACACCGCAAACGCGAGGCCGGCGAATATTCCCAGTGAGTAGCGGAAGGTGCAGGCCAGTGCGAAGGCGGCTGCGGCGAGGATCACGTAGAGCCGAGGACGCGGCACGAGCGGGATCTTGCCGCAAAGGTAGAGCAAGGCGCACATGCAGACGCACCCGCCCATAACGTCCCACGCCGTCTTGCTGTAAGGCCAGTACATCGTCGTCATTACAAATCCCGCGGACAACAGGAAGGCTGTGCGCGTTGAAAACGTCAGCGCGAAAAGCTGATACACCAGCAGCGCGCCGATGGCGCTGAAAATCGCATAGGTAAACGCGACGCCGATCCGGGTGAGCACAGGGGGAGATGCAATCTTGTCAGCCGCAGTGCCCTTCGACAGACAGGATCCCAGAAGAGCGGCGGGCAGCATCAATACCGTATTGCCGAGGTCGTGGGGCTCGTAATAGCGATGATCCGGGCCTTGGATCCATGCCGGTATTTCTTCCGGCGAGCTCAGGGTGCCCTTATTTACGATTAACAATGCGACTCTCAACTGCTCAGTTGCGTCGCCGCTGGACATCCGGCCGGATGCGAACAGCAATAAGAAGCTGACAACAAAAGCGGTGACTGCCAGGGCCGGACGGCTCGTGAGGGCAGGTTTGTAAAAGCGTTGATGCATTTCTGGATCGAATATTTCTGGGTCGTTCTCGTAACGATGGCAAAATGCCCGGAACTCCGGAACTTGGTCCGGGTTAAAAGACCGTGGCGAAGACCAGGACCGCAGCGAGAAGCAAGGCAACCACGTAGCTCCGCGCGTCCCTGAGGGCGAAAACGATCGGGTCATGATGCACGTCGTTGCGCCCGGTCAGTATCCAGAGTCTCGCAAACCAATAGAGAAGAATCGGGCAGGCGATGAGAAGGAGCTGAGGAGATCTGTACAGGGCCTGGACCTCGGGCGAACTGACGTACAAGACCAGGATCAACGTCGACAAGATTCCTGACGACACGCCCAGCATCGCAATAATCAGGAGATCAGTGGGGCAATACGCCCGCCCGGAGTTTCCGGCCATGGACTTACCCATGGCGTTGATCTCCGTGTACCGTTTCACGAAGGCCAGGCTTGTGAATAGGAACATTGAGAACGCCAGCAGCCAATGCGACAAGACGATGTGTGCGGTGATTCCTCCGGCCAGCACGCGTGCACTATAGAGCAGGGCGAGGCAGATCACGTCGACGATCAACTTGCGTTTCAGGTAATGTGAATAGGCAAACGTGATGCCGTAGTAGGCGAAAAGGCAGAGAAAGAAGCCGGGTGAGACCGATGCAGACAGGGCCAACCCCCCGGCCAGGAGAGCTATGGAAGCGCCGAGCGCCTTTCCGATGGGCAGGTCGCCGTTGGCGATCGGACGATGCTTCTTTTTCGGGTGCGCACGATCGTTCTCAAGGTCGACGATGTCGTTGGTGAGATAGACACTGGACGCAACCAGGCAAAACGCGATGAATGAGACGGCGACGGCCAGGTCTGTACGGAAATCGAATATCCGGTGTGCCGCGATCAACGGGACAAAAAGCAGGATGTTTTTGGCCCATTGGTGCGGCCGGCAAGCCCTCAACAGGCTTCGAAACAGTGAAAGTCTTTTGACGTTTACCGTTGCAAGCTTCGGGACCGCCCGCAAGACGTGTTTCTGCGGGTTGACCGCGTAGGCGCGCCGCGCCTGTGCCCAGACGGGGATGTCAGCGGTAGAATCTCCAACGTAGTCAAACCCGGATGCTGAGAATCGTTTGTTTAACTCGTCAACCTTGGCGCTGCCTTTGAGGTTCCGGGTGGCGTTGCTGGCGATGACCATGTCGAAACAGCCGACGTGGCGGGCAACCTCTTCCGCGATGGCAGCGTTCGCGGCAGTGGCAAGAACAAGCTTGCGCCCGCTCGACTTTTCTGTCCGCAGCCAGTCGATGAGGGCGTGGTTATAGGGCAACAGCGCGATATTCGGCAGGTTCTCCTGCGCCAAGCGCTCCTTGAGGCAGGCCCGTCCCTTGACCAGCGCCGCCAGGATCAGAAAAACGTTGGTCGGCCGTTTCAACACCCACCGCAAACATGATTCGATGAGGGTGTCGGTCCGGCATAGCGTGCCGTCCAGATCCACGCACAGAGGGGCGGACGTGAGATCCACCGGTTCCTCCGATGCAGACGATTGCGAGATGGTTCCAGCCATTCAAAAACCCCGGTTCGAGAGATCCGTGCCGGCAGGGTACGAGAAGGTCCTGCCGCAACCCGTCCTTGTTCGTGACATGCAACGGATGAACGGCAGGCCCAATGTAAACTTTAGCAAGGCCGCGGCATTTACTGATTTGGGACTGGACCGAAGGGGGGTGTAAAGTGAACCGCTTGGGATCGAGCGGCTCGCCGGAAATGCCCTCCGGATGCGCCGGTGTCGCGCCGTCCGCAGCGGCTGAAATTTGAGAGAGATAACCCTCAAGGAGGCGGAGAATACTCCGAATGTTATGACTTGAATTCTCTCCACGGAGCCCACGGGATGAGCAAGGACCAGCACACGGCTACACATCTCCGAAAGCAAGGCCACGGCGGCGCAGCAAGTACACGGATGTCGTATCACCACCTCAGCCAAGGTCCGAATCTCGGCATGACAGCTTAAGGGGAAACCCCGGGGTCTTCAGGATACAAAGATGATTGGCAAGACTAATGACTATAAAAAATAATTTGGATGCGACCCTGAAAAGCCATAATGCCGGCCGCATTCCCAGTCTGGACGGCTTACGCGCCGTTGCAATTCTGATGGTCATCCTCGGCCACGGTTCGTATTCTTTGCCTAAATTCTTGTCTCCGGCACTGGCCTTTGCCGGCAATGGCCAGCTGGGTGTCAACGTCTTCTTCGCCTTGAGTGGATATTTGATTTTCCAGCTCAGCGTTCGCGAAAGGGAAACAACGGGAGAGTTTGATTGGAAGCAATTTTACGTCCGACGCGTTCTGAGGATATTCCCCTGCTTTTACTTTTATCTTGCCGTAATCGGAGTCCTGATCAGCTTTGGAGCGCTGACGCTTACCGGCCCGATGATAGGATCGGCGGCCACGTTCAGTCTCAACTACCGTTGCCTGTGGGATCACTGGGTTGGCGATTCGAACTATTCGGTCATCGGGCATTATTGGACGTTGGCTCTGGAGGAGCAGTTTTATCTGATGTGGCCGCTTCTCATGGTTTTATCGGTGAGGCGGAAGTTGGTTCCGGCGTTGGTGGCCGCTATACTGCTCGCCCCGCTTCTGCGGGTGATTTCTTACTTCTTGGCGCCGGGCCTGCGTGGCCAGATCGGAATGATGTTCCATACCGGCTTCGACTCGATCGCAGTGGGCGTTTTGCTTGGGGAACTGCTTAGGAGGACTCGCCCGAAAGCATGCCTTGAAAGGCTGGCTCGCAATCCATGGATCGTAGGGACGACGATCGTGTTCCTAGTATTCCTGTCGCCCCTTCTGACCGCAAGGTTCAAAGGAATGTATTCGCTCGCCATTGGCAAAACGCTCGAACTATCGTGCCTTGGTATTCTGATTACCGCTGCGGTTTCGCAACCGGGAACGTTTCTGTTTCGGTTTCTGAACTGGCGCCCCGTCGCATACATTGGTGTCCTATCGTACAGTCTGTATGTATGGAACAATCTATTCCTAAACGGCGAGGGGCACTGGATGGTAAACACCTTCCCGTTAAACTTTGTATGTGTCGCCGGAACGGCGGCTGCCTCACATTATCTGATCGAGAAGCCATTCCTTAAGCTGAAGAGTCGTTTTCACAGGTCTTCGAAACCCGGCATTAGCCCGGTCAGCACACGAGGCTTACCGAGCAACGCGCCGGCCATCCCGACGCTTACGCAGGCGGAAGTGGGATCTGCCACCGGTGGCCGGCGTTGATCTGCGTGCCTCATCCCTGACCGTGGTTTAGGATCGTCAGACGCCGCAAAATACCAGTAGCCCGTGAGGCTCTCCCGTTTCCACTCCTACGGCAGATTCTCATTTTTGCGGCGATACGTCCCGGATTAGTTCATATTCTATTGTGGATCGTTAAAGGAGCCTGCGCTTCGTCCGATGGTACTGGGCAACCAGACATCTTCTGCGAAGGATCTGATGAGCAAGGACAAGCGAGAAATCCTGGATTGGCTGAAGGCGGATCCCTCTCCTGCGCGCTACGTCTCGGCCGCGCGCCGCCTCGACGCATTGGCGGATGACGATGCACCCGAGATTCGAGTCGCCATCCTCCGGAACGCCACGATAGACCCGGTCGTTCCTTACATTAAGGCACAGTTCCACGACGCCGGGCTCAGGCCACAGATTTACCTCGGGAACTACGACAACGTTCATCAAGACGTTTTCGACAGGGGTAGTCCGCTTTTTGAGTTCCGGCCGGACGTCATCATCCTGGCTATGCGCCTGCATACCCTGCAGCCGCGCCTGGTGTTCAACTATGCCGCACTGTCGCCGGAAGAGGGTGAATGCCATGCAGCTGAGGCGCTCGAGCGCGTTGCCGGCATCCTGCGAGCCATTCGGGAACGGTCTCCTGCGCTCATCCTCGCCCACACCTTTGAACGGCCGATCTATCCGGCGTATGGCGTGCTTGACCCGCATTGGGCGCATGGACAGCAAAACACCACTTTGCGCCTCAACGCGCGTCTAGGGGAACAGGTCACGGCCCTTGGCGGTGCGTTCCTTGTCGATCTGGATGGGATTCTTTCCCGAGTCGGTTACGAACAGGGGTTGGATGACCGGTACTGGCACATCAGCCGGGCACCCTACAAGCCTCCGGTTCTGATTCGGCTCGCCGATCAGTACGTACGGTTTGCCGTCGCCCTCAGAGGCAAGAATCGAAAATGCCTGGTTCTGGATTGTGACAACACGCTTTGGGGCGGCGTCATCGGTGAGAACGGCATCAATGGGATCCGGCTGGGCAACACCTATCCGGGATCAGCGTACGTGGAATTTCAGGCTGCGATCCTCGACCTGTACCATCGAGGGGTGTTACTGGCGCCCAACAGCAAAAACAACGAGAAGGACGCCTTGGAGGTTTTCGAACGACACCCATCCTCGCTGTTGAAACCCGAACACTTCGTGGCAAAACGAATCAACTGGCAGGACAAGGCTTTAAACCCGCGCGAGATCGCAGCGGACCTCAACATCGGCATAGACAGCCTGGTGTTTGTCGATGATAACCCGGTCGAATGCGCTTACGTCCGGGAATGCCTGCCGGAAGTCGAGGTCGTTCAGCTTCCGTCTGACCCCACCGGATACCGGCGCCTGCTGCAGAGCCTGAACTATTTCGATTCGCTCACCCTGACGCAGGAAGACCGCCGGCGAAGCAGCATGTACCAGACCGAGCAGCGCCGGAGACAGGTTCAGACCGAGAGCAAAACGATAGAAGATTACCTAGGCTCGCTGGAGATGACCATCACCATCGGCCATGCTGACGCTTTCACCATTCCACGGGTTGCGCAACTCACCCAGAAAACCAACCAGTTCAATCTCACGACCCGGCGCTACTCGGAAGAGGATATCCGCGCGCTGGCGATAAATCCTTCGACAGACCTTTTTCATGCAAGTTTGAAGGATCGTTTCGACGATAACGGCGTCATCGCGGCCGCGATTGTTCGCTATGAGGGTGACGCCGCCCGTATTGACACGTTGTTGATGAGTTGCCGCGTGATCGGCAGAGGCGTCGAACAGGTCATCCTGGCGCACCTCGAAAAAGCCGCAAGAGCGCGGGGGTGTTGCCGACTGGAAGGCGAGTACATCCCGACACCAAAAAACGGATTGGTAAGGGACCTGTTCAGAAACAACGGTTTTGTATCGGTACCTGACGATGCGCAAGGTTTATGGCTTCGGAACTTGTCCGAGCCGCCGTTAACACCTCCTCCATGGTTCGGGGAGATCTGTATCAAGAAACAAGATTAAATTCGATGAGTGTGGATCAACGTCTCAGCAAAGTTTTTTCAGAAGTTTTCGAACTGTCACCCGAGGAAGTTTCCGATGAGGCCTCGCCAAAAACCATCGAGCGATGGGACTCGATGAATTCCATGGTCCTGGCGATGGCGCTGGAGGAAGAATTCGAGGTTCAGTTTTCTGATCAGGAGCTGATACGGATGAACAGCTACCGGTCAATCCGGGAAACGCTGGCGCAGAAAGGATCGTAAGCAGCCTGAAAGGAGTCGAAGGGTGCTGAAACCGGGGCGCATTTGGTATTGGAGTTGCAAGGCATACCGGAAACGGATGATTACGGTCGCCAAAGCCTTGAAGCTCCTGAATTACATACTCTTCAAATGTTTGCTTCCCTTTGAAGCGGAGCTCGAAGGAGAAGTAGACATGCGGCATTGGGCCCTGGGGGTAGTCGTCCATCCGCAGGTCCGAATCGGCAAGAACGTGGTTCTTTATCATCAAACGGCGTTGGCGGCGCAGACGTGGATCGGATCGCCCCATCGAATCATCGTTGAAGATGACGTTACGATCGGGGTCGGTGCAATCGTCGTCGGCAGCAATTTACGCAGCCTCAGGATTGGCAAAGGCGCGACGATTGCGCCCGGATCGGTCGTGGTCCGGGACGTTGAGCCGGGGCAGACGGTGGTCGCAACACCGGCGCGTCCTGTTCCCACCGCGGCCTGCAGCGCCTGAGCCATGACCCGAGAAATCCTGGAGCGCAAGCGCTTCACCATTGAGGACCAGGAGCGTTTTGCGCGGTTGTCCGGAGATAGAAACCCGCTGCATATGGACCCCGTTGCCGCGAGGCGGACCCAGGCGGGTGCGCCGGTCGTGCATGGGATCCACACGCTGCTGTGGTTCCTGGACGTGCTGAGCCGGAAGCATCCTGATCTACCCCCGTTCGGAACGGTGAACGTCCGTTTCGAGAAGCTTCTTTACGTCGGCGAGACCGCTGAGGCGATCGTGACGCATTGTGATGCATCGGGTGTGCGGGCGGAGGTAACGGCGGCGGGCACGCTCGTCGTACGCGTGACCGGAACTTTCGGAAAACCCAAACCGCCGAACCCGACGGTGGCGGATACGGAAATGCCGGTTCAACGTCCCCTGCTTCCGGCCGAGCTTTCTCTGAAGGAAATAGCCGGCAGAACCGGCCGGGTCGGCTTTGCCGGATCGCCAGGGGAGATTGCGCGCGCGTTTCCCGACGCGGCCCGTGCCTGGGGCGAGCGGCGTGTCGCCGCATTCGCCTGCTGCACTTACCTGGTTGGGATGGTTTGCCCCGGATTACATTCCATCTTTGGCGGGCTCGTGCTGACCAGGTGCGAAGAGGCGGATGAACGGGATGCGATCAGCTTCCGCGTTACGCTCAGCGATCCGCGGTTTCGGCTGGTCCGGATGGAGATCTCGGGCGGCGGGCTCGCCGGCAATTTAGAAACTTTTGTGCGCCAACCGCCTGTCGCACAAGCCGGCATGGCCGAACTCGCCGGACGCATCACTCCCGGCGAGTTTGCCGGCACGACGGCGCTCATCGTCGGCGGCTCCCGAGGTCTCGGTGAATTAACAGCCAAAATCCTGGCCGCAGGCGGCGCACAGGTCCTCATAACCTACGCGGCCGGTCAGGCGGACACCGAACGGGTGCGGGATGGAATGACCACGCAGGGAGGAAACTGCGAGATGCTGCACTACGACGTCCGAGCCCCGGCCGGGGCGCAGTTGGTGAACCTCGCCAAGGAGCCGGCCGAACTTTACTATTTTGCGACTCCAGCGATCTTCAGGCGCAAAACCGGCGTTTTCGCGCAGGATAAATTCAACGACTTCTTTTTGTTTTACGTCACCGGGTTTTATGACCTTTGCCAGATGCTTTGTCGACGACGGTCCCAAGGGATCTCAGCGTTTTATCCCTCCTCAACGGCGGTCGAAACGCGGCCCGCAGGGATGACCGAGTACGCCATGGTCAAGGCTGCCGGTGAGATCTTGTGCACCGACATGATGGCCTACGAAACTCGGATCCACATCACGATCAAACGTTTGCCCCGGCTGCCTACCGATCAGACGGCGACGCTGATGCAAGCCGAAGCCGCGGATCCGGTGGAGGTAATAGTACCCATCGTTCGCGAAGTGCACGCGCGCTCTGATGCGAGGAGTAAGCAGCGCCCGGTGAACGCGGCTACCTCGTCGGCTTCGCAATCCGTGGTATTCGGTTCCTGCGACGCCTCGCCTGAGGAGTTGCCGACCAGGGATCGGCTCGACGCTGGTGACCCGGCTGACGACGAAATACGATGTCTGGCACATGACACGAGGCGGGATACGCTCGGCTAGACACGGATCTCCCGCTTATCACAAACTTAATTGAACTCTATGTCTTACCTTACTAATCAAACAAGTCGGATGGCTCGGTCGCGACTGGTTATCCCCGTGTTCTTCATTAGTTTCTTTCTTCTCTCCGCATCCGGTCGGATGTCCAGCGGTGATGCCCTAAATCAGTTACGGGTGGCGCTCTTGATGCTGACCGAGCGCGCTGTGAGCCCAACGGGTGAACACGAGGCCTGGATTCGAGAAAAGGGGGAATGGTTTCAAGGCCAAAACGGTCACTTCTATGAGCCTCATGAACTTGGAAACACCGTTGTCATGTTGCCCGCCGCTCTCCTGGGGCTGTCTGCGCCTGCCCCGCATTACTCGACCGGCTCGACGCAGGACGTGATCATCAATCCGCCCGTCGCTGCGAAGATAGCTGCGGCGTTATCCTACGCCGTCTTCAGCGCGGTAGGCGCAAGCTTTATATTTTTCCTCTTCGGCCGGTTCTTTTCGAAACGTGCAGCGTTTTTCCTAACCGTCGGCTTTGTGACCACGACGCTTTACTGGACCTACAGCAAGACCGCTTTAGATGTCATGGGTGGGAGCATCTGCGTGTGCGGTCTGCTCTATTTCTGCACTATGATTCCGGTGTCATCGCGTCCTCGATTGAACGCAATCTGCGCTTCCGTATTCTTCGGGCTGACCTGCCTGTTTCGGTATGCACTAGCTCCATTCCTTGGCCTTGCTTTTGTCACCTATTTGATCCTGCATCGGCGCAGGCTTCGTTTGATAGATTATACTTTATGTGCATTGACGGGATTCGTTATTTTACTGCCAACTTTCGCTTATAATTGGTTGAGAATGGGTAACCCCTTACGTCCAGGTACAACCGCACCCTATTATCTAGCCGAATTTAATGCGATGACCGGGAACATTCTAGGAGGGACGCTTGGACTGCTCTTTTCGCCAAATCTCGGGCTCATGTTCCACTCGCCAGTTTTGCTGTTGATCTTTCTCGTGCCTCTGTTTTGGAAATCGTTTCCGTTGCAGATTCGACAACTGACGATGTGTTTCCTCCCGGCGGCCATTGGCTATGTATTCGTGATCGCTAAGATGAAGCATTGGTCGGGGCTGATGGGCGTGGGGCCCCGCTATTTGCTTCCGATCCTACCGATTATGGCTGTTGCGATCGCGCCCATCGCGCTGACTCTCTGGCGATCAAAGTGGCGGTTCCTACTGATCGCCTTGGTGACCACATCGGCGATTCTCGCCGTTGCACCGGTCCTCGTAAACTGGCAGGTTGCGGTTGCCGAGTCTCCGAATGCTATGTCTCAGGATGCTCGATATCCAATCCAGCAAATGGCCATGTTGAGAGGACTCTGGCTTGGTCTTCACGGAAAACCCTTGCCGACGTCAGGTTTGTCGAAAGCAGTCACCGAGGATCCGGTATATTCGAGTGTAACTCGTTTCCCTGATCTCTGGCTCGCACGTCTGGCGGAGCAATCGATAGGCATGAAGGTTCTCTCGGCGGTAACGACGCTGGTGCTCGTAGGGATGAATATAAGCACTTTGATCTGCATCCTGGTGGTCACGAGAGACGGTGAAAAGATCAGATTCGAGAGGTTTCATAGCGAAGATACGGGCTGCGGCGTCGATGCGACAAAAACCGTTCTTGACGTTTGAGTGACCCCATACCGGCATTCTTTTGATTCCGATCGTTCCTCAACCGTATTACATCTGGCTTAAGGAAATCGTCCTCTCATGGTCAGCCACCAGAGAAATTCACGAGGATCAGGTCCCACCATCGTCGTCGATGATCAATAGGTATGGATAATCGGCGGCGACGGCCGTCAGGGTAATGGCATTTCCGGAGGCGGAATCCACGGTCACCGGCACGTCACGATCGTTAAGCGGGTCATAGGCCCGGGCACGGATACTAGCAGCGTTCACCCCCTTTAAACTGATGGTGAACACCTCCGGGGCAAGGGCTTGCGTCAGATCGCGCGTCATCACGTAGTAAGGGATGACGAAACGACCGGCATTGACCTCGAAAGGCAGGATCGCAAGCACGTCACGGTCATAGAGCGGAGGGTGCGCGGCGGTGCCGTCCCCGTCGAACTGGCGATGGTCATGCGCGTCGCTGATCGAGGTCACCTGCAGGGGCCGGGTGGCCATCAGGGCGGAATCCAACCCTTGGCTCATGAGGTCGACGATCCGCTTGGTTACCATCAAAGCCGGTGACGTGTAGGAAGAGTCGTCGTCAGGATAGGCTTTGTGGCTTTTTGCGTAATCGATGAAGTTATCCTGCACGATCCCGTACTCAAGGTCGCCGGCCCCCGAACTGAAAAGCGTCAGGTTTTTAACCCCTTTCTGCAGGTAAAAGCAGAGCGTACGCGCCGTTGCCTTGGCTTTGAGGGTCAGCGCTGTGGGGGCGTCAACAACGCCGTACCCATGCGGATCATACCCCGTCTCAGTGATCCACGTATCGCATTCGACCACGCGTCCATCTGCGACCCGGGCCTGACGGCCATGGGCGTCGGTCGCAATGCGGGTGGTGAGCGGCGACATGTCCCGGATGAGGTGCTCGGTCTGGATCGCCGTCCCGCCGTATTCGGGAAAACGGCAGCGGTAACCGGGCACCCAACCCCGGTTTTCAAGTTGCAATTGCGCGTTCACGCTGCTCCTGCCGTCGTCGTCCACCGGAAAGCTCCGGTCGCGCGGGTACGGATGCTTGCAGATCGCGCCGATCCCGACCGGTTGATTGGATGCGCTCGGCCACGGGATCGTGCTCGCAAAGCCATCGGCGACCTGCACGCCGGAAAAAGCGCCCGGTGCTTGCCGGGCGCAATCGACGGTCGCCTGCAGAAGGTTACCCCAGACCACGTCCTGGTTGTACTGGTAAGGTGCCGGCCGGTAGTACGCATTGATGTACAGGAAGTTCGAGCCGAACGTCAGCTCGTTCCAGATCTCCAGGTCGAAGCCTTTGTCGCCGCGGTTATCAGCCGTGCCAAGCGCCTCACCGGCATAGCGGGCGACCGTCTCGACGTAGCGCCTCCACCCGTTAAGGGTCTCTTCGCCTTCGGGGGTGCCGGGCGGCGAGAACGGGCGATACTTCAGGGTAGCCATGCTCACACGGGTATTGGCGGGAATCGCTTTCGGCAGCGGCTTGGATAGGGTCACCGTGTGGCCGTCAATTGCCGTGATGAGGGCCTCGGCCGCCCAGTAGCCGGTTAGATTGCTTAAGCCGCTTCGCCCGAGGACCAGGCCCGTGGTGCCGTCGAGTTGTACGCTCGTGGCCCCTGCGGCCGCCTCGGCTGTGACGGTACGATAGAAATAGCGTGCGGGGCAAGGGGCGCCCTGATTGGCGTTCAACAGGATGATCGGGCGGATACCCCATTTTTTGCATGCCTGCAGGGCTGCGCGCAGCGAAGGAGAGGTTAGAGACTCGTCCTCATAGTTGAGGTTACCCCAACCAACCTCAATCCGGGTGAGCTTGATGCCGTGCCTGGCCAGATGCTCAAGGACAAGGTCCGCGTTATCGGGGCTGCTTAGGACCACGCCGAGCCCGTTGAGGAAACGGTTGGCCGGGACGGTTTCGAGGTAGGCGCGCCAGGGTTGAATCCAGTGGGAGCGGGCGCCAAACGGAATGTCGAGCTGATAATTGGGGTCGGTGTAGGCTGAGGCCAACGTACCGGAATGCATCGGGCACGCCGTTGCGGAGAATAGAGTAGCGATAAGGCGGCTAATGCGCAGACGCCGGCGAAGTGGCGCCTGTGCCAAGCGGGGAGCGGCCGGACCGGCAATCGATTGTTGTGGGGCCATATTCGTCAGTGGCTTGGAACGCAGGTGGAAGCTCAAAGTCTGCCGTACATGGCCCCTGAAGCCACGGCTGGCGTTGACGGCGAGAGCCGTTGCAATGACGTGATCGTCATTCGGGTCCCGGCAGGCCGGCCCGATTTCAGGCAAGCGGACCAGGGAACACATTCCCGGCTGCTTCCAGATCGGCGCACCACGCCACGACCGCCGTCTCATCATGGCCGTAGGCCTTCCGCAGCCGGGGCGAGAGCAGCGCGGTTTTGGTTTCTTCGAGTAGGAGCGGTGACAGGTGCATGACGAATGCGCCTTGGCCCGCCAGCTTCAATATCCACCCCGGAACGCTTCGGGGAAACAGGAAGGCGCTCACCAGCACCGAGGCGTCAACGACGGCGCTTGCGGGCATGGGAAGCTCTGGCTTCGTCAACGGCAGCCAGAATCTCGGCTTCCTGTTCAGGGGTGGGTTCGCGCCCGGAAATGCTCACCGGACGCAGCAGGATCGCGCCGCTTTCGGTGACTTCGGCCTCCAGATAATCGCCTTCTTCCAGCCGGGCCGCTTCTCGGATATCGCGGGGGAGGGTAATTTGCGCTGCCCGCCGGACCTTCACGAGCGCCAAAGGCGAGCCTTCCGGGTGCAGATGGTCTGACATAGGGAGCTACCTTTCAAATTACGAATTTATCATAACATCTTTGGCCGTTGGGGTCAACAAGCGCGAACCCTCGGCATCCCGCTGCCTGCTGATACACTATGTATATGAAGCGTATCAAACAGGCTTCCGGGCCGTCGCCGGCCGGCATGCAGCTTTACGACCAGGACGGCCGTGCGCACGCCGGTGTGAAAATCCGGTAGCTGGAGCCTTCAATGACGACTGTTTCGGCATGATGGAGCAGCCGGTCAAGGACGGCCGCGGTGATGGTGCGCTTCGCCGTTAAAAGTCGCCGGCCATTGTTTGAAGGCCTTGTTGGAAGTGAGGACGATCGACCCGCGTTCGTAGCGTTGGCTGATGACTTGGAAGAGCAGGTCGGCGCCGCGTTGATCGGTGGGGAGATAGCCAACCTCATCCAGCACCAGTAAGGCGGGCGACAGGTAACGTCTGAGCTGGGGTTTGAGCGTGCCTTGCGCCTGGGCGGCGCTCAAGGTGTTAATGACGTATGGACAGATCGGCCGGCGCCAACGGCCCACTATGACGCAATTCCCGAAGCATCAGTCAGCGTTATGCGCCCGGCGTCGCCACCGCTTGCACCCGGCGTTTCGGAACCATAAACTCACTGTGATGCCGCTTACCATCGAGCTCTGCGCCTCAGAGGAGCAAACGGCCTTCAATTTGCATCGTTGGGCCGAAATCCAGGCCGACCCGGAACTCCGGCGTCTGCCCCACCGAATTGAAACGGACCGGCACGGTCGCATCCTGATGAGCCCACCCCCTGCCCCCGCGCACGGCAACCGCCAGAGCCGTACCGCCGCCCTCCTGATCGATCTACTTGCCGAGGGCCAGGTTGTAACCGAATGCCCGCTGTCGACCTCCGACGGCGTTAAAGCGATCGATGTGGCCTGGCTGGCACCAGGCCGTGAGGCCGAGGTGGAGTCCTCCATCTGCTTGATGCGCGCCCCGGAGGTCTGCGTCGAGATCATCTCGCCCTCTAATACCGGCGCAGAGATTGATGAAAAGGTCGCCTTGTATTTTGAGGCCGGTGCCCGCGAGGTCTGGCTATGCGGGCTGGATGGGAAGCTCACCTTTCACATCGGCTCGGCCGGAAACTGCCGTGCCTCCTGGACTTTGTGCCCGCAGTTCCCGACGGCGGTTCCACGTGCCGACCCCACCCGGTCGCCCGGATGCCGGGCCTCTTGCCAACAATCGCAGTAGACTAGTCTGGACGGGTCGATTACATGGAGTGCTATGGCCCAAGAGACTTTGGTGGGAGCCTACGAAGCGAAGACCCGACTCCCTCAACTCCTTGACCGAGTCGAGGACGGTGAGATTATCGTAATCACCAGGCATGGCAGGCCGGTGGCCAAGCTCATACCGGCCTCGGCCGAGAAGGTTCGACCCGACGTACAGCAAGCCATCAAAGAGATGCTCGAATTTCGGGACAAGCACGGCCCGCGCCTCCAAGGCCTAAGCCTTCGGGAGCTGATCGAAGAGGGACGGCGTTACTAGCTGAAGGGGTTCCCATGTCCCAAGAGGTCAGGGGCCGATTCATCCTGGATACGTCGCTAACCCTGGCGTGGTACTTCGCCGATGAGGCCAACCCCTACGCGGATGCTGTCGCTCAGAAGTTTGCCTCGGCTGAAGCCATCGTCCCCTCACTTTGGCCGCTCGAAGTCGCTAACGCCCTGCTGATGGGCGAGCGGCGAAAGCGGAGCACCGCAGCCCAAGCGTCAACCTTTTTGGCTCGCTTGGGCACGCTTCCCATCGTCATCGATCATGAGACAGACGCTCGGGCGTGGAGCGATACCATTAGCCTCGCTCGGGCTCATAACCTCTCGACTTACGACGCGGCTTATCTCGAACTCGCGATGCGGCGAGGACTGCCGCTGGCCTCACTTGATGAGAAGCTTAAAGCCGCGGCGACTGCCGTTGGCGTCGGTCTGTATTCGCTGCCGTGACCGGCCTGTGGCCCGGCTCGCACCGGGCCGTGAGGCCGAGGTGGAGTCCTCGGCCGGTGCCCGCGAGGTCTGGCTATGCGCGCTGGATGGGACGCTCAGCTTTCACCTCGGCTCAGCTGGGAATCGCTGCGCCTCCTCGACTTTGTGCCCGCAGTTCCCGGCGGCGGTTCCACGGGTAAACCGGTCGGAACGGGTGATGGGTGGCTCCGCCGCAGCCGCTGAATCTGTGTTAATCTGTGTAATCTGTGGATGGATCTCTGTTCTGCGTAATCTGTGGATCCACTAACCGGGACGGCACGGATCCCACTTTCGGGACGCCGGTCAGGTCCGCTTCGTAGCGCTCAAGGGACTCCGCCCGGCTCGGCTGAGCTCGCTAATCCCTAAATTCCTTGATGTCAGCCGGTTACGTTCAGGATGATTATCCGGTTACGTTCTCCCGGGCTGCGCGGAGGGGCTTGGCACGGCTTAAGCAGTCACTCTCAATCGTTATGAGCGCCGCCCTTTCCGCTTCCAACCCGCTGGCCGCCTTCGCTCTTCCCGACCTGCCCCGTCGGTCGCCCCGGACCTCGATCATCCTGGCCGAACTGGCCCGCCAGCGCCGTCAGGAACGCTGTCGGCGCCGCCAAGTCCGAGCCCGGCGGGCGGCCTGGCTGTTCTGGCTGGACCGGCGGCCGTTTGACTCGGCGCGCGTGCCGCAACAACCCCTGCCCGGGCTGGTTTTCGCGGGCGGCATGCTGCAGGTCTGCGTCACACCACGGGCACGGCGATTTGGCGGGCACAACGACTGAGTTCACACGGCGAACACGGCGAGCCACGGCGACCACGGCGGAAAGAAGAAAGAGTTCGGGGTTCGGAGTGGCATCGTGGGGGGTGGGTGCGAGTGTCGGCCTTAGAGTTACCGCCAGGTCCTCTTAATCTGTGTCAATCTGTGTAATCTGTGGATGCTTTCCTCTTTTCTGCGTGTTCTGCGGATGATTTAGTCGTTCCGCCGTGTTCGCCGTGGTCGCCGTGTGAACTCTTACGTTGTGCCCGCCTTTTCGCTGTGCCCACCGTGTGACCGTGTGAACTCTTACGCTGTGCCCGCCACACCCGCCGTGCCCGTGGTGTGCCCGACACCTCCCGATCATTCCCACCGAGCGATTTAGTCGCCGGCTGACCTCAACCGCCGCTCCGGGGCAAAGACCGGCTCAGCCGCCTTGAAATCCGGTATCGCGCGACTTGCACCGGATGATATCAATGCTATCATTGGTCAATGGCCCAGCTGCTGGTGCGGGATTTGGAAGACGAAGTGGTCGTTGCCCTGCGTTCAAAGGCGGCTGAAGAGGGTACCTCGGTCGAAGAGGCCCATCGTCGTGTGCTGCGTGATTTTGCCGGCCGGCGCGGGCGCCAACGGAACGACTTCAAAACCTTTCTGTTGAGCTTTCCAGAAGGTGATCTCGATGAGGTCTTTGAGCGACAACGCAACGTTCCACGGCAAGTAGACCTGGCGTGACGTACTTGCTCGACACCAATGTGCTCTCGGAACTGCGGCCCAGGGCAAATCGTCACCCGGGAGTACTGGCATGGTTTATGGCGGTTAACGAAGAGGACCTTTTCACCAGCGTGCTGGTGTTAGGGGAAATTCGCCGCGGGATTGAAAGGGTCCGCGCGTATGACGCGGCGTTTGCAGCTCGGCTCGAGGCTTGGCTCACCGTCCTCAAAGCCGACTACGCAGACCGTGCCTTGCCGATAGACCGCGCGGTGGCGGATGTCTGGGGCACATTCGACCGTCGCCAACTGCCGCCGGAACCGGATGGTTTGGTCGCCGCCACCGCTTTAAGACACGGGATGACCCTCGTCACGCGGAATGTTGAGCACGTCGCCGGGACCGGGGTTGCCACCCTCAATCCATGGACGTGGGCTTAAAAGCGGCGTGAGCGAATCCGCAGAACACGCAGACGGGTCGCGGCGCGTGCCGGTGGATGCGTGCGACGCTACATGACCGTAATCTGTGTCAATCTGTGGATGATCTCTTTTCTGCGTTGTCTGCGAGTTTTTTGGTCCCCCCTTGCCTTGCGCTGCGGAAGGCAGGATCATTGCACGAAGTCAAAACGCATTCCCCCCTGCGCACCCTCCATTCCCCCTTAAGTGAAAAGCGGAAAAAACCCATCGGCCGTTTCCCGTGACTCGCGGTCTGCTGACGGCGCCACTGCACCGGAATTTTCGGGGCAGCCGAACCCTGCGGGGATCATGGGGCGCGGCCTCGTGCTTGGGGGCCTTCATGAGGTGACCAAGTCGTTCGGCGCGATTGTGGCCATCCAGGGAGTTTCTTTCGACCTGCGTTCGGGCGAAGTGCTCGCCCTTCTGGGGGAAAATGGCGCCGGCAAGAGCACGTGCGTGAAGGTCCTGGCCGGCGTCCATGCCCCGACCGCGGGGCACGTTTACCTCGAAGGGCAACCGGTTCAACTGCATTCACCGTCGGACGCGCAGCACCGCGGCATCGCCGTCATGCACCAGCACCCGGGGCTCTTTGGAGACCTGTCGATCGCGGAGAACGTTTTTATGGGGCACCCGAGAAAGGGATTCCTGGGTCTCCTGGATCACGACGCGATGCTCGCGGAAACGCATCGGTTGCTGAAAATCGTGGGGCTGCAGGCGGACCCCCGGGCGCCGCTTTACAGCCTGCGGACGTCGGAGCAGCAATTGGTCGAAATCGCCAAGGCGCTGGCCGTAAAGGCTCGCATCATGATCATGGACGAACCGACCGCGGCCTTGTCGCGTCGCGAGGTCGATCAGCTTTTTCTCGTCGTGGACGGCCTGCGGAAGCGCGGTGTGGCAATGATGTTCGTGGGCCACCGGATGGAAGAAGTTTATGAGGTCGCCGATCGCGTCGTGGTTTTGCGCGATGGAAAGGTGATCGGCGAGGCGCCGGTCGGCGAAATGCCCCGGGATCGGGCGATTCAACTGATGGTGGGCCGGCCGTTGGCTGACCTTTACCCGAAGCGGTCCAATTCTTTGGGAGAAGTCATTCTGGCAGTCGAGGGGCTTTCCCGGGGGACCATGTTTGAGAACGTCTCGTTCACCGTCAGGTCAGGTGAAATCCTGGGGTTCGGCGGCCTGGTCGGAAGCGGCCGAACGGAGATCGCGCGCGTTTTATTCGGAATCGATCAACCGACGGCCGGAAGGATTCTGCTCGACGGGAAACCGGTTTCATTCGCGACGCCCAAGGACGCGCTGAAAGCGGGGATTGCGTACGTCTCGGAAGACCGGATGGGCCAGAGCCTCGTGATGGACTTTTCCATCCTGGCGAACGCGGTTCTGCCCGTGGTAGACCGCGCGGCCCCGTTCGGTTTCGTGGAACGCGCACGCGAACTTGCCCTCGCCGGGCCGCACCTGGATCGCCTGCGGGTGCGCTGCCGCGGCTACGACCAGCCCGTGCAGCAGCTTTCGGGCGGGAACCAGCAAAAGGTCGTGCTCTCAAAGTGGCTCGCAACGAAACCGCGGATCTTCATTTTTGATGAGCCGACGCAAGGGGTGGACGTGCAGACCAAAGCCGAGGTTCACGCCGTGATCGCAAGCCTGGCGAAGGACGGGGCGGCCATCATCGTGATCTCGTCCGAATTGCCGGAGCTCATCGGCGGCTCCGATCGCATCATGGTCCTGCGGGAGGGGGTCGTCACGGGCGAATTTTCGGCCAAGGACGCAACCCAGGAAGGAATCATGCGGGTCGCAACGGCGGAAACGGCCGTGATCAATCCGCCACCGGGTGAGGCGGCGGCGCCGCCCGGGGCAGCCGGGCCTTTACTGCCAAAGCCGGCCGCCGACGGGTTGAACCCGCGACGTCTGCCGGACCTTCTGCTGGTCCGGCGGGAACTGGGGCTGGTAGCCGCCATCCTGATGATCATCATCCCGGCCACCATTTTGAATCCGAGGATGCTGGGCGCGTCCAACCTCAAGGCGCTGTCGATGGATGCCGCCCTGCTCAGCATCGTGACGGTCGCGCAGATGCTCGTTCTGATCACGAGAAACATCGATCTCTCGGTTGCCTCCGTGATCAGCCTTTCGGCCTACGTTTCCGCCATGGTGTTGAAGGCGTCGCCCCACACGCCGATCCCGATCGCGATCCTGATCGCGTGCGCCGTCGGGTTGCTGTGCGGGCTGATCAATGGAGCGATCATCGCTTACGGGCGGATTCCGGCGATCGTGGCCACCCTGGGAACGCTTACCTTGTTCCGCGGCTTCAACAGCCTTCTGGCCAACGGGGTACAGATTAGCGCCGACCAGGTGCCCCAGGGTTGGCTCGACCTTACCACGGCCTCCTTCTTCGGGGTTCCCGGCGTGGTCTTCGTGGCCGCAGCCATCGTGACGGCGATCGCGCTGGGTCTCCGCCACCTGGAGGCCGGCCGCCAATGGTTTGCGATCGGCTCGAACCCGGACGGCTCCCGCCTGATCGGCGTCCCGGTCACCAGGCGAATCCTGGCGGCTTTCGGTCTGGCCGGACTTCTGACCGGGTTCGACGGGGCGCTTTGGGCTTCCCGGCTGGGAACCGTCGATTCCCAGGTGGCATTCGGCGTCGAACTCACCGTGATCGCTTCGGTGGTCGTCGGCGGGGTGGCGATTCGCGGCGGCTCGGGAACGGTCCTCGGCGTCCTGCTGGGCACGATCACGCTGCTGGTAATCAATAACGCCCTGATTCTCGTGCACATCGATCCGCTGCAAATTCAATCCGTGTATGGGCTGGTCATTCTCGGGGCGATCTCAGCCGACGCGTACGTTACCCGAAAAGCGCATCAGCCGCGTTCAACCCGGGTCAGGAAATGAATAGAAAGATTGCGAACCTGTCAGGCAGCCGGGACTTCTTTCCGGCCGTCCTGTTTTTCCGCGCGTTCGCCTACGCTTTGCCGGATTCCCTGACTAACTTCGGTTTGAACATGATCGGCCCGACAGAGGATAGGTGTACTTGTACGAAAAAAACTAACAAATGACGAGGACCATGAGAATCCATTCCTGCATATTTAACATAATCATCATTGCCGCCGCTGCTTGCATGGCCGGCACAGCCGGGTCCGCTGCCGACGCCGATATTACGGTCGGCTTCATCCCGAAGCTGGACACCGATCCCTATTTCAAAGTCGCCGGCGAGGGCGCAGCCGAGGCGCAGAAGGAAATCGGCGGGAAGTCGCTTTTCGTCGCGCCTTCAACCGCAACCGGGGAGGCGCAGATCCCGTTCATCAATAACCTGGTTTCGCAAAGGGTGAACGTCATCGCCATTGCCGCCTCGGACACGAATTCGGTGGTGCCGGCATTGCGACGGGCGCTGGCGCAGAAAATCCGTGTGATGACGTTTGATTCGGACTGCGCGAAGAATGGCCGGGAGCTGTTTGTAAACCAGGCGACGCAAAGCAGCCTGGCCGAGATGATGCTGGATAGTTTAGGCGGGATGATCGGTTACGAAGGCGAATTTGCGATCCTCTCGAGCACGCCGACCGCGACGAACCAGAACCAATGGATCGATGCGATGAAGAAGAGAATGGCGAATGACCCGAAATTTGCCAAACTGAAGCTCGATCAGGTGGCCTATGGGCAGGAATCCGCGCAGGTCAACCAGCAGCAGGCGTTGGCCCTGGCTGAAGCCTTCCCGAATCTGAAGGGCATCATCATTCCAGCCGGCATCGGCTTGCCGGCGGCGGCCCGGGCCCTGGAACAGGCGGGGTTGCTCGGCAAGATCAAACTGACCGGTCTGGCACCGGCCACGCTCATGAAGAAATACATCCTCGCCGGTCAAGCCCAGGATATCTGGTGGAACGTCAAAGATCTCGGCTACCTGAGCTATTATGCCGCGGCGGCGCTCGCGACGGGCAAAATCACCGGAAAAAAAGGTGAAACGTTCACCGCGGGACGCCTTGGGGAACGCACCATCGGAGATGACGGCGAGATCCTTCTAGGCCCCGCCGTAATCGTGACGCCGGAAAACGTGAATTCGTTTGCCTTCTGACACACGGCGGGCACAACGTAAGAGTTCACACGGCGAACACGGCGAGCCACGGCGAACACGGCGGAAAGACAGAATCATTCGCAGAACACGCAGAGAACGCAGAAAAAGAATCCCAAACGCTGGACCTGACAGCGGCAGCCGGCACCCATGCTGCCGCTCCGAACTCCGACCGACACCCGCTATTCGTTACCCGTTACCCGTTACCCGCCACTCTCTTCCATTTGTGGCATTTAAATAGAGAACGCCCGGTCTTGCGACCGGGCGTTTTTCTGAACCGCTGCAGCGGACGGAGCGCTGTTATTTATTGATTAAAGATTGCGTTCCTCGCGTCGCCGTTCCCTTTCGGCTTCCCGCTCGGCTTCCGTGCCCGTCACGCCGGTTGTAGTGGTGGTCTCACCGGTACGCGCCGTTTCACCCAACCCCGAGCGATCGACTTCCACGTCCGTCTTTCGGACCGAATCCGAGACGGTCTGCTGCTCGACATCTTCGGTCTTGCGGGCACGCACGGCCCCGGTGACCACCCGTTCCTTGTCGACCACTGCTTCCTCGCGCCGGATCGGCACCTCGACTTCCTGCTCCGTAAGCTCGCCCGTCTGGCCCGCGCGCACCTGATCGGCAGGCACCCGCTCGATCACCACGTCTTCACGGCGCAACTCGACCGGCACGTTGACCTGCTCGGTCCGCACCAGCTTACGCAGCCGGACCCGGCCCGCCTCAACCTCGCGCTTGCCTACCCGTACGCGCTCCTCTTCAGTCGGGATTTCCACTTCTCCGGTCGCGCTTTCACGAGGCGTCCCGGTAACCCCGATTTGGTCGCGGCGTTGCTCGGTAATGTCCCGCTCGCCCGTGACGGCACCAGCGCGCGTGTCAGCCGCCTCGGTCCCGATAGCCGTCGCGCTTGTCCTCTCGGCACCGATTGCCGCCGCACCGGCTGCACCGGCCGTCTCCGCCCCGGTAACGGTCGCACCGGCCGTTCTGCCCTGGTAATACTGGATAACTTCCTGCTCCCGCGCGTCCGACAGCACCTCTTCGGCAGGATGGCTGGGCGCATTTTTCACAAGCTCAGCATCATAGGGAACCCGGACTTGATCGTCGTGGATTTCCACGCTGCGAGCGGGCACCACGTGTATCTTGCCCAGCAGCCAGCCGGTCTTGATTCCGAGGAATTCAACCTTGCCGCTTGCCTCGTCGGTCCAAAGGGCGTCCAGGGTGCCAATGGTATCGCCTCGGTTATCGACAACCTTTCGGCCGATAAGCGATTGGAACGTCTGGTCGTTAATATCGTCAAATGTATTCATAATACCTTGATTCCACTTGCTGGTGGTGAAGCGTTAGTAAAGCTTCGCCAACGCGGCTGGCGACGGCCTTATCCCATTTACGATTCTCAAGGCGGCAACATTGCGACGCAAAACGGGAGGGTTCCGTCACACGGCGGGCGCAGCGGGTTGGGCGGGCACAACGTAAGAGTTCACACGGCGAACACGGCGGACCACGGCGGGAAGAGGGGGAAGGGGAAAGAGTTCGGCGTTCGGAGTGGCATCATGGGTGCGAGATGCCCATGTCAAGCTCCGGTTTCGTGGATTCTTTTTCTGCGTTCGTCTGCGTGTTCTGCGGATGATTCCGTCTTCCCGCCGTGTTCCGCCGAAAGATTGGATCCAGTCATAGGACGTCTCCGAGCTCCGAACCCCGAACGCCGAACTCCGAACTCTCTCCCCTCTTCCCTCTTCCCGCCGTGGTCGTCGTGTTCCGCCGTGTTCGCCGTGTGAACTCTTACGTCGTGGCCGCCGTGTGACAGAGAACGTCGTTCAGCGCGGCTTTAGCCGCCCCGTAGCCGGCCATGCCGTGCACTCCGCCTCCCGGCGGGGTGGAAGAGGAGCATAAATATACCCCGCGCAGCGGCGTGCGGTACGGCACCGGCCCGAACACGGGGCGTGCGATCAACTGCCAAAGGTTGTTGGCGCCCCCGCTGATATCGCCGCCGATCAGGTTGGCATTTAACCGTGCCAGGGCCGCAGGGCCTGACACGTGCCGCATCAGGATGCGTTCGCGAAACCCGGGTGCGAAGCGTTCGATCTGCCGCTCAAGGGCGTCCGTCATGTCGATGGTCAACCCGTAGGGCACGTGGCAATAGGCCCACAACGTGTGTTTGCCTGCGGGCGCCCGGGTACGATCCCAAAGGGTGGGCTGGCTGACCAAAACGAAGGGGCGTTCCGGCACGGCGCCGGCAGCAGCCTGGCGTTCCGCCAAGGCGATTTCCCGGAGCGTGCCGCCCAGGTGCAGCGTGCCGGCTCTCCTGCATTCCTCGGCGGTCCAGGGCACCGGGCCATCAAGGGCATAGTCGACCTTGAACACCCCGGGGGCATGACGGAACCGCTCCAACCGGCGCCGGTAGCCGGCTGGAAGCTGCCGGCCGGCGATCTGGACGAATTGCCACGGGGTCAGGTCCAGCAAGATGGCCCGGGCGGACGGGATTTCACTGAATTGCCCGATCCGTACGCCGGTCTCGATCTTTCCGCCGAGTTCGCGCAGGCAGCCGGCCAGAGCGTCGGTGATCGCCTGCGCTCCGCCGAGCGGAATGGGCCAGCCCACCGCGTGGGCCAGCATCCCCAGCACCACCCCAAAGGCGGCCGAGACCGGCGCTTCCAACGGCAGGAATGAATGGGCGGCAACGCCCGCGAACAGTGCGCGCGCCGGTTCCCGGCTGAACACGGTGTTGGTAAGCGCGGCCGCGGGCCAGATCGCCCGCAGGCCGAATCCGGCCAGGGTGAAGGGATGCCGGGGCAGGTGCAGCATCGGCTGCAGAAACTCGAACACGAGTTTTTCCCACCGGCGCACCGAAGGGCCGATGAGCTGCCGGTAAGTCCAGGCGTCCGGGCCCAACGCCCTGGCGGTCCGGCTGAGGGAGTCGTAAAGGCAGGCGGCGGTCCCGTGATCGAGCGGGTGGGCCAGCGGAATGTCCGGCCGCAGCCACCTGAGCCCGAAACGTTCGAGAGCCAGGGTTCTGAAAAACGGGGAGGCCGCTCCGAGGGGGTGAACGGCGGAGCCCAGGTCATGCACAAAGCCCGGCAGGGTCAATTCCGCCGAGCGGGCGCCGCCGCCGATGGTGGAATTAGCCTCCAGGACCAGCACCGAGCAACCGGCCCGCGCCAGGGTGATGGCCGCCGCCAGGCCGTTCGGCCCGGCACCGACCACCACAGCATCGAAGTCAGCGGCGCTCATGGCGCCGTGCCGGTCCGGTTAGGTTATACCATCGCATCTGCCGAGAATTACGCTGCACAAGGGTAGCAGGTTGTCCCGGAAGTCGTATCAGGTGCCTGCGCCGTCGTCGACGACCAGGAG
>Ga0213876_10000302_pt1 | contig 44239 bp, 35 predicted proteins | sample BarmaccomBMRX_R9_FD_160113 | JGI IMG/M metagenome (GOLD analysis project Ga0213876, IMG submission 160113) | Root-associated microbial communities from Barbacenia macrantha in rupestrian grasslands, the National Park of Serra do Cipo, Brazil - RX_R9 | ecosystem: Host-associated > Plants > Roots...
CCATCTCGATTCGCTTGGCCTTTCGCATGGCCGGCAGGGCGCGTCGCAGCGCCATGCCCGCGCCACGCTCGGGCGCCTCGAGAACGAGAAGATCGAGACCATATTCCAAAGCGGTCTGCACGAATTCATCACGGCCTTCATCCACGACAATACCCGCCTCGGAACCGCGATCGCCGAGCAGTATCTGACGTGAAGCCACCGTTGAACCCAAAGGGATGGATTCCGTCGAGTGGTCCCCCTCGGTCGGCGATGTCAATCGACGACGTTGCACAGTCGTGGGCGAGCCTGTTCCAACGGGTGGGCGCCCTTTGTCGGGGCCGGGCCACAAGCGGGCGATGCTTTCGATGCGCTTGAGCATCCGCCACGAGACGGTCCATCACTTCGTGCCGCCCGCGAAATCCGTGATCCAGAGCCTGCGAATGACACCGCGAAACCATGAAGGGCAGCATGTGGTGCATTGGCGCATCGACGTCGATGCGGAGTGCCGCCTCAAGGCCTCGCATGACGCCTTCGGCAATGTCGTGCATGGTTTCACCTCGATCGGCCCGCATGCGGCCATCGCGGTGACCGCGATCGGCGAGGTCGACACCTTCGACACCCGCGGTGTGATCAACGGTGCGATCGAGCGCTTCCCGCCCGAGCTTTATCTGCGTTCGACACCGCTCACGCCGGCAAATACGGCTCGAACGCTCATGACCGAGCTCAAGCTCGCGGACGAGAAGGACGTACTCACCCGCCTGCACGCCTTGCTGCGCGGATTGTTCACGAGAACAAGCGCGCTGGAACAAGAACAAGAGATGGCCTCTCGATCGCCGCGCGATCGGGCGGCAGCGGGGACGGAAATCGCCGCGCATGCCTTCATCGCCTGCGCGCGCCTTCTCGATGTGCCGGCGCGCTATGTCGCCGGCTACCGCCTCATCGAAGCGAATGCGCCGAGCGCTGCGATGCATGGGTGGGCGGAAGCTTTCGTGTCGGGTCTCGGCTGGGTCGGTTTCGATCCGGAAAACGGCATCTGTCCCGATGACCGCTATGTGCGCGTCGCGATCGGCCTCGATGCCCTCGGCGCCTGCGCGACGCGGGCTGCCCATGTCGGAGGCGGCGAGCCGAAGATGCTCGTCAAGCTCGCCGTTTCGCAGATGCGTCCGCGCGGCTGATACGATCGGGGAGCATCGCCGACACAATCTCGTGAGCCGTCGCGAGATGAGGCACGATCGGCTTGCGGGCCGGCGCGCCGACGTATTGAGCTGCCGTTCGAGAATATTCGGAGGTGATTCATGCGCGTCCTTGCCCATCTTGCAAAAGTCGTGTCGCTGGCAGCGTCCGGCGCCCCCGCTTCGCTCCTGATCGTTTCGCAAGCTTTTTCGCAGAGCCCGGAGCCGGCCGCGCGCGAGGTGCCGGCCCGAAACCTCGCCATCCCCACGACCGTCAGTCCTCAGATGCAACGGATCGTCAACGGGCCCTTGCGCACAAACTGGGATTTGTTGCCCAAGACCGGCGAGGAATGGAAGGCGCTCGCCGATGCCGGCGCCGCGGCAACGATGAAAAACCTTCCGGCCTGGCGCGAGCATCTCCACGTCAAGGTGGAGCCCGCCGTCATGGACGGCGTGAAGGTCTTCTGGGTGACGCCCGAAGTCGTGGCGCCCGAAAATCGCGAGCGCCTTCTCGTTCACGTGCATGGCGGCTGCTACGTCTTCAGCCCCGGTGAGGCGGCGACGGCGGAGGCCATCCTGATGGCCGGCTTCGGGCACATCAAAGTGCTCTCGGTCGACTACCGCATGCCACCCGAAGCCTACTTTCCGGCCGCGCTCGATGACGCGATCACCGTGTGGAAGGCCGTGCTGAAGACGAACGATCCGAAGCGGATGGGCTTCATCGGCACCTCTGCCGGCGGCGCGCTGACGCTCGAGATGGCTTTGCGCGCGAAGGCGCTCGACCTGCCCTTGCCGGGGGCGATCGCTTCGGGGACGCCGATGTCGGATGTGACGAAGACCGGAGACACGTTTCACACCAACGAGATGGTGGACAATGTGCTCGTCTCGACCAGCGGCTTTTGCGACGCTGCGGCGGCCTTCTACGCGCACGGGCATGATCTCGCCGATCCTTTGCTCTCGCCCGTGAATGGCGACATGCACGGTTTTCCGCCGACCATCCTCACGAGCGGCACGCGTGATCTTCTGTTGAGCAACACGGTGCGGGTGCATCGCAAGCTTCGCAATGCGGGAGTGGAGGCCTTTCTTCAGGTCTTCGAGGCGCAAGCTCACGCCGAATATTTGCGTGACGACACGGCTCCCGAGACAAAGGAAGCTTTCGAGGAGATCTCCGGCTTCTTCGACAAGCATCTCGCGAAGTAATCGGCGCCGGAGCCTTTCGCGAACACGGCCCCGCTGGTCCGGTCCGGCCTGACCTCGCGCAAAGGCAAGGCTCGCCTGCGATTTTATGGGAGCGTCCCGCGCAATCGTGATTTGAGGAGCTTGGAACGCTGACCTATCTACCGTCCGGCGACTTCCACTTCTCAGGAGCCGGTCATGGCAGGATTGTTTTCATTGGCGCGCCGTCGTGAATTCCTAAAATTTGCGCTCGGCGGGACGACGTTCGTCACGTTCTCCGCGCCGTTCGCCGGCTCGGCGCAGACCATGGCGGGCGAGAAGATGAAGATCGCCACGATCGGCGCCGGTCGCGAGGGCGGCGCGCTCGGAACCTTGTTCGCCAAGGCCGGCCATCCCGTGATGTTCTCGTCGCGCAAGCCCGACGAGCTCAAGGATCTCGTGGCGAGCGCGGGGCCGAGCGCGCGCGCCGGCACGGTCGCCGAGGCCGTCGAGTTCGGCGAGGTCGTGTTGCTCGTGGTGCCTTATGGCGCCATCGAGCAGATCGGCAAGGACTACGGCAAAAGCCTTGCCGCAAAGCCGCTCGTCATCGACGTGTCGAACCCGATCGCGCGCCGCGACGGCGACGATCTCGTGAAATCCGTGGAGCAGCAGGGCGGACCCGGCCTCGTCACCGCGAAGCTCGTGCCCGGCGTGCATCTCGTGCGCGGGTTCAACGCGATCAACTTCGCGGCGCTCGCGAAAGACGCCAACCGTTCGGGCGACCCGCTCGGGATCCCGATCGCCGGGGATGACCAGAACGCGATCGAGCTCGCCAGCCGGCTGATCAAGGGGATCGGCTTCGAGGCGGTGCTCGTCGGCGGCCTCGCGAAAGGCAAATACCTGGTTCCGGGGACGCCGCTCGGGGGTGAGCACAGCCCAGCCGAGATTCGCGAGATTGCCTCGAAGCTCAGCTGAGTCGCATAGGGGCCAGTCTTGACCTCCGCCGATCCCACAACCGGAGCGCCGCCGGCAGCGGCCGGCGCCCCCTATCGGTTGCTGCAACGGCTTGTCGCAGTCCGGCCCGACGAAATGCGGGCCGTCCTCTGGTGCTGGCTCTACATCTTCGCGCTGTTCTCCTCCTACTACATCATGCGGCCGATCCGCGATCAGATGGGGATCGCGCGCGGCGTAGAAGACCTCCCCTGGTTGTTCTTCGGCACGCTCGTGGCGATGCTGCTCGTCAATCTTCCCTTCGCCTGGCTCGTGAAAAAACTGCCGCGCAGCCGCTTCATTCCGCTTACCTATCGCTTCTTCGCGGCAAACATCGTCTTGTTTGCGCTCGCCTTGCACCTCGCCTCGCCCGACGAGACCGTCTGGGTAGGATATGTGTTCTTCATCTGGCTTTCCGTCTACAATCTTTTCGTCGTCTCGGTGTTCTGGCAGCTCAACGTGGACCTGTTCAGCCCCGAGCAGGGCAAGCGGCTCTTCGGCGTCATCGCGGTCGGCGCGACGGTCGGCGGCATCGTGGGTTCATCGATCACCGCAAGCCTCGCGCGCCAGGTTTCGCCGACCTTCCTTTTGATCAGTGCTGCGGTTCTTTTGGAGGTCGCGGTGTTTGCGGCCTCCCGGCTCGCGCGTCTTTCGCCGAGCTTGCATACACGTCCCGGCACGGAGGGACAGGCGAACCCTGCTGCCAAGGAAGCTGATGCCAAAGCCGCAACCGGCGATGAGAGGCCCATCGGAGGTGGGATACTCGCCGGCCTCGTGAACGCACTGCGATCGCCTTACATCCGGGGCATCGCGGTTTTCATCTTGCTCTATACGGCGACTTCGACCTTCGCCTATTTCCTGCAAGGACAGATCGTCGAGCACGGCCTCACGGATCGCGCTGAGCGGACGGCGTTCTTCGCCAGCATCGATTTCGGTGTGAATACGCTCGCGCTCGCGGTTCAGCTTTTTCTCAGCGGTCGTGTCATCACGCTTCTCGGCGTGTCGCTTGCGCTCACGCTCCTGCCGGCTCTCACCATGGCCGGGTTTGCGGCGCTCGCGGCGACGCCGAGCCTGGCGATGATCGCGGTCTTCCAGGTGATGCGGCGGGCCGCCGATTACGCCATCACGCGGCCCGCACGCGAAGTGCTCTACACGGTGGCTTCCCGGGAAGATCGCTACAAGGCGAAAGGTTTCATCGACACTTTCGTCTATCGCTTGGGCGATCAGGCGGGGATTTGGGCCTCGAGAGGATTGGGAGAAATCGGCGGGCGTGCCTTGCCGTTCGCCGCGATCGTGATCACCGCAGCGTGGCTGTCGGTCGGGCTCTGGCTCGGGCGGCGGCAAGTGGCACGCGAGGCTACCGGGAAATATTCGTGAAGGCGCGGCGCCTGCGCCGATCCAAGAGGAGTCGACCCAGAGCCGCGCACGGGGCCACGTGACCATTTCGACGCCTCGCGGGGTCGGTGGGGATTGCGACAGCACTCCGGTTGCCGCCGTTTCTTTGATCCTCTAATGTCGCAGCCTTCGTCTCGGTGCTTCCGCAGCCGATGCGGGCGTAGTTCAATGGCAGAACGGCAGCTTCCCAAGCTGCATACGGGAGTTCGATTCTCCTCGCCCGCTCCAATTTTCAATTGAGATTTGCGCTCCTGTAAACGGCGGCCATTCCCGTGCAGGTTATGCGAAGATGTTCTTGCGAGATGAGAGCTTGGCTGGCGCAGCGACTTTATCGTCGACCCTGAGCGGAGATCGCGGAATGTCCACTTCACGTCCGCTTTTTACTGCAGGCGTAGATTTTTCGGTCGCCGATATCCGCTAATGACCCAAGGACATGGACTGAGATTCCCTTCCATCGCGTAAATACCCCGCTTGTGAATGATGGCCACAGACATCTAGTCCCCAAGCAGGTTTTCCGAGACAATTTCCCCTTGCGCCTTTCACCCATGCCTTTCATCACCTACACGGTCATGAGCCGCCGCACCGCTGCTTCATCCATGCTGCTCGCCGTGCCCGAAAGGACTATCTCGCCGCGATCCATTACGTAGAATTTGTCGGCAAGCTCCTTGGCGAAATTGAAGTATTGCTCCACCAGGAGAATGGCGATCTCGTTTGTACAGCGCAGATAATCGATCGCTTTCGCGATCTGCGTGATGATCGAGGGCTGGATGCCTTCCGTAGGCTCGTCGAGCACGATCAGCTTCGGCCGCATTACGAGGGCACGCGCGAGGGCAAGCTGTTGCTGCTGGCCTCCGGATAAGTCCCCTCCTCTGCGCCGCAGCATGTCCTTGAGCACGGGGAAGAGGCGGAAGACCTCATCTGGTATGAAGCGCTCGGGACGCGCAAGTGCCGCAAAGCCAGTCTCTAGATTTTCGCGCACGGTCAGCAGCGGGAAGATCTCGCGCCCTTGAGGCACGTAGGCAATGCCTAACCGCGCACGCCGATGAGGGCTGAGCATGGTGACGTCCTCATCTTCGAAAAGGACGCTTCCTCCATGGATCCGCTGTTGCCCAACCACCGCGCGCAGAAGCGTTGTCTTGCCCACACCATTGCGGCCAAGGACGCAAGTGACTTCGCCGCACGCCGCCGATAGCGAGACGCCGCGCACGACCTGGGCCGCTCCATAAAAGAGATCGAGCTTCTGGACGCTCAGCATTTGGTCGAGGGAGGTGAAGCGTGGAATTTGAGGAAAGAGTATCGACGAGCGGCCATTTCCCTACCTCACTTTATCGACCGAGGTACACTTCTATCACGCGCTCATCGGCGCTCACTTTGTCGAGCGAACCCTCGGCGAGCACAGCGCCCTCATGAAGCACTGTCACTTGCACCCCAAGGTCATTCACGAAGCTCATATCGTGCTCGACAACAAGGACCGAATGATCCTCGGCGATTTCCTTTAGCAGGCGGGCGGTCTCGACGCTTTCGGCATCCGTCATGCCGGCAACCGGCTCATCGATCAGGAGGAGCTTCGGCTCTTGGCCGAGTAGCATGCCAATCTCGAGCCACTGTTTCTGCCCATGGCTGAGCCAGCCCGCAAGTTGGTAGCGGACGGCGGAAAGCCGCGTCGTCTCGAGAAGCTTGTCAACGCGTCGCGAGACTGCGGGCCCCTTGCCCCAGGTGAGATTCGCGAACGCCTGGCGCGGACCGGCGAGCGCCAAAATGAGATTGTCTTCGACCGTATGGTTATCGAAGACCGTCGGGCGCTGGAATTTGCGGCCGATACCGAGCTCTGCAATCTCGGCTTCGCCGAGTCGCGCAAGGTCGATCTGACCTTCAAAGATAACGTGACCGTTGTCAGGGCGGATCTTTCCCGTGATCACGTCCATCATCGTCGTCTTGCCGGCGCCGTTTGGCCCGATGATTGCGCGCATTTCGCCGGCCTGGATCGTGAGTGAAAGCTCGCGCAAGGCTTTGAAGCCGTCAAAGGTGACCGTGACGCCATCGAGATAGAGCAGACTGCGTGTCAGCTGCGCCATCCGCTCACCTCAACGGGATGGAGGTTTTCTCCACCACTTCCACATTGTGAGTAGGCAAAACTTCGGCTGGTGTCGCGGAGGATCCACCACGCGCACGTTCGATGAAAGTGCCGAGCACGCCTTTCGGCAAGAGCAGGGTGACAAGCACGAACAAGGCGCCGAGCGCGAAGAGCCAGTATTCCGCGAGCGAACCGCTCGTGAAACTCGTCTTCGTCCAATTGACGAGGATCGCGCCGAGAGCCGCACCAATGAGCGTTCCTCGGCCACCAACCGCAACCCAGATCACCATCTCGATCGAGTTCGCCGGCGCGAACTCGGACGGGTTGATGATGCCGACCTGCGGCACATAAAGTGCGCCGGCAACTCCTGCGAGGCACGCTGAGACGATAAAGACGAAGAGCTTATATTTTTCGACGCGATAGCCGAGAAAACGCACACGATCTTCGGCATCGCGCACCGCGACCAACACCTTGCCGAGCTTCGCGCTCGTGATCGCTCGACAGATGAGAAATCCGCAGCAGAGTGCGAAGCACGTGGTCGAGAACAAAGCGGCGCGCGTGACGTCGGCCTGCACTGGGAAGCCGAGAATGTCCTTAAAATCGGTCATCCCGTTGTTGCCACCAAACCCCATATCGTTGCGAAAAAAGGCGAGCTGTAACGCATAGGTCATCGCCTGCGTTATGATGGAAAAGTAGACGCCTGTGACGCGAGAGCGGAAGGCAAACCAGCCGAAAACGAAGGCGAGAACCCCTGGCGTAAGTACGACCATAGCGACGGCAAAGGGAAAATAGTCGAAACCCGACCAGTACCAGGGAAGTTTCGTCCAATTGAGAAAGACCATGAAATCGGGCAGAAGCGCATTGCCGTAAACGCCGCGCGAGCCGATCTGGCGCATGAGATACATGCCCATCGCGTAGCCACCGAGCGCGAAGAAGGCCCCATGACCGAGCGATAGAATGCCGCAATATCCCCAGACGAGATCGAGCCCCACGGCTAGGAGCGCGTAGCACAGGTATTTCCCGCCGAGAGCCATGGACGCGGTCGAGACGTGCAAGGGCGAGGTTGGCGCACTCAACAGATTGCCTGCGGGCACGGCGACACTCGCGATCACAAGCAATGTGACGAAAGCCGTGCCGAGCGGCCCGATGAATCCGAAGCGATCATTCTCGTTCACGCGGCTCAGGCCTCGACCGCGCGGCCTCTTAGCGCGAACAAACCGCGCGGCCGCTTCTGGATGAAGAGAATGACAAAGACGAGAAGCGCGATCTTGCCGAGAACCGCCCCCGCGAAGGGCTCGAGAAATTTATTGGTCATGCCGATGGTCAACGCACCGATCAAGGTGCCCCAGAGGTTGCCTACGCCGCCAAAGACAACGATGAGAAAGGAATCGATGATGTAGCCTTGGCCGAGATTGGGAGAGACATTGTCGATTTGCGAAAGCGCAACGCCCGCGAGGCCAGCGATTCCTGAACCGAGGCCGAAGGTGAGTGCATCGATGGTGTTGATGCGAATTCCCATCGAAGAAGCCATGCGACGGTTCTGCGTGACCGCCCGGGTGCGCAGGCCGAAGCTCGTGAAGCGCAACACCAGCTGCAACGCGATGAACGCGGCGACGGCGAACACCAAAATGGCGAGGCGGTTCAACGTAACTTGCATGCCGCCGACCTGCAGAGCGCCGGACATGAAGGCAGGTGTATCGACCTCGCGATTAGTCGAACCAAAAACGGTTCGCACCGCCTGCTGAAGGATCAGTGAAATCCCGAAGGTCGCAAGCAAGGTCTCGAGCGGCCGGCCATAGAGAAAGCGGATGACACAACGTTCGATGATGATTCCGGCGACGCCCGAGACGATGAAGGCCGCCGGAATCGCGACAGCGAGCGCAAGTCCGACTTCGTTTGAGCCTCGCGCGCGCATGGCTTCCTGGATGACGAAGGTCGTATAGGCTCCGAGCATCACCATCTCGCCATGGGCCATGTTGATCACACCCATGACGCCGAAGGTGACCGCGAGGCCTATGGCCGCGAGAAGGAGCACAGAACCGAGAGAGAGCCCGTACCACGCGTTCTGCACGATCGCCCAAAGCGCCAAGCGATTCTCGACCGAAGCCGCCGCCACCTCTGCCGCGGATTTGACCGAAGCGGGGGCATCGGCGCCGATCGAGCGGAGCAAGGCCATGGCATCCTGATCGCCACGGTCGCGAACGACCTTGATCGCGTCGAGACGGTCCTCTTGCGCGGCATCCGCCGTACCGATGATGATGGCTGCGCGGGCCTCATCGAGTACTCGACGGACCGAGGGATCGGCCTCCCTGCTGCGCGCCGTTTCGACTGCGTGAAGCGAGGTCGCGCTACGCGATTTGAACACAAGCTCGGCCGCTTCTCGACGCTTCCACGGATCAGGCGCCATGAGGGCGAGAGAGCCGAGCGCCGCATCGATCGTTGCGCGCACGCGGTTGTTGATGCGGACGGGCTTGAGGCCTGCCGGTAGGGCTGAAAGCTCCGCGCCGCTCAACGCGTCGATACTCTTACCATTTTCGCCTTTCAAAAAGATGTGCTTGTCCATCGGATCATAGAAAAGCCGGCGGTCGGCGAGCGCGGAAAGAAGAGCTGGCGCCATTTCGTATCCGCTGGCCGCGAGAGCGACGACGGCATTGTCGATCTCGGTGAAGTTTTCGCTTGCGAAGCCTGCGAGAAGTTGAGGCCGCTCGGCCGCGCATGCCCCTGATGAGATGAGCGCGAGCAACAAGAGCAGCCGGCCAAGAATGCGAGGTCCTCGTCGCATCTTTCTCATCCGTCACTCGGCGGAAAGGCGAAGGCGTTGCGCAAGATCGCTACGCCGTGCCCGATTTCGGTGGTGGTCAGCAGGCTGTGGCCGCATCGCGGTCAGGTGCCCTGCCCACCGCATTTGCCCGTCTTGACGTTAAAATTCCCGCAGCTCAGGGGCTTTCGCCAATCGGCGATCAGGTCTCTCGAACCCTCCAGATAAGGCGACCATTCATTCGCCACAACGAGGCCAGGCGTTTGCCAGACGGTGGCGAATTGTCCGTCGGCCTGAACTTCGCCGATGAACACAGGCTTGGTGATATGATGGTTCGGCATCATGGTCGAATAGCCGCCGGTGAGATTCGGCACGGAGATGCCAATGAGCGCGTCGATTACCTTGTCGGGTTCGGTGGTGTTCGCTTTCTCGACTGCCTTGACCCACATGGCAAAGCCGATCACATGGGCTTCCATCGGATCATTCGTGACGCGCTTCGGGTTCTTGGTGTAGGCCTTCCACTTTTCGATGAACGCCTTGTTCTCTGGCGTCTCGATCGACTGAAAGTAGTTCCAGGCAGCGAGATGGCCGACGAGCGGCTTGGTGTCGATGCCGGCAAGCTCTTCCTCGCCGACCGAGAAGGCGATAACGGGAATATCGGTCGCTTTGACGCCTTGATTGCCGAGCTCCTTGTAGAAGGGAATGTTGGCGTCGCCATTGATCGTGGAGACCACCGCCGTCTTCTTTCCCTCCGAGCCGAACTTCTTGATCGCGGCGACGCGCGTCTGCCAGTCGGAAAAGCCGAAGGGTGTGTAGTTGATGGAGATGTCCACATCCGCGACGCCCTTCGATTTGAGATAGGCTTCGAGGATTTTGTTGGTGGTTCGCGGATAGACGTAGTCGGTTCCTTCGAGCACCCAGCGTTTCACGCCGTCGGCCATCAGGTAGTCGACGGCAGGAATGGCTTGCTGGTTCGGCGCGGCGCCCGTGTAGAAGACGTTGCGCTCGCTCTCCTCGCCTTCATATTGTACCGGGTAGAAAAGAACCGAATCCAGTTCCTTAAAGACCGGCAGCACGGATTTCCTCGACACCGAGGTCCAGCAACCAAAGACCGCGGCGACCTTATCTTTGCCGATCAGCTCTCTCGCCTTTTCGGCGAAGAGTGGCCAGTTCGAGGCCGGATCCACAACCACAGCTTCGAGCTTTTTGCCTAGCAGGCCGCCTTTTTGGTTCTGTTCGTCAATCAGCATCAGCATCACGTCCTTCAGCGTGGTTTCGCTGATCGCCATGGTGCCGGAGAGCGAATGTAGGATTCCGACTTTGATCGTATCCTCCGCACGCGCGGGAGCGGCGACAAGGCCCCCAAACGTCGCGCCGAGCGCGAGCCCGAGAGCTGCCCTTCTGTTGAATTTGAAATGCATCGACCCACCTCCACCTTTCATGCGTCGCAACATGCGACCGCAGGAGATGGGCAAGTCCCGTGCCAAGACACCAGTCACCCAAAGACCGCACTCGCACGTCTTGAGTGAGCAAAAGTGCACGGCAGTGTGCCTAGAAAATCGCGCAATGCTCATTTTGCGAGCAACACGCGTGGACTGCGTCCGGCGCGGCATGCCGCCTATCACAGCGAACGGCCAATGATCGTCGGCACGCGCGACCGTGCGCCATACGTGATAGCGACCAGGCGCCGACGGCAGGGCCCACCCTGCTTGGTATGACCTTTGCTTTCATCATACGTGCTTCACGCGCCTTCAAAGCGCCGGCTCATCACGTGCCCTGGAGACTATCACTGTGCATCTCGCGCCTCATGAGGTCGACAAGCTGACGCTTGTCGCGACCGGCCTCCTCGCCCAACGCCGCCTCGCGCGCGGCCTGCGGCTCGGCTATCCCGAAGCCGTTGCGCTGATCTCGACGGTGCTACTGGAGCGTATTCGAGACGGAAAGCATTCAGTCCCGGATCTCATGGACATGGGCGGCAAGCTGCTCGGCAGGCGCGAGGTGCTTCCGGGCGTGCCGGAGATGGTCGGCGAGGTCCATGTCGAGGGCACCTTCCCTGATGGCACGAAGCTCGTTGCCGTCCGCCAGCCCATCACGCGCACCAAGGGGGACTTGAAACTTGCCCTCTATGGCAGCTTCCTTCCCGTTCCCGCTGCCTCATTGTTCGGCAAGGCGGAGGCTGCCACGGCTGGCCATGTGACCGCGGCGAAGGGTAGCCTCAAGCTCAACGAGGGTCGCGCCACGGTGAAGATCCAGGTCACTAATACCGACGTGCGGCCGATCCAGATCGGCAGCCATTTCCATTTCGTCGAAGCCAATCCGCGCCTGAAGTTCGACCGCGAGAAGGCTTACGGGAAGCGCCTCGATATCCCGGCCGGCACTGCCATGCGCTTCGAGCCAGGCGAGAGCAAGCAGGTCACACTCGTCGAGATCGCCGGCAACAAGGTGATCCGCGGCGGCAATAACCTCGCGGACGGCGCAATCGGCACGGCTAACAAACAATCGACGCTAGTGCAGGTGAAGAGTCGCGCGTTTGCGCATCAGGCCTGAGGAGACGAGCATGGCATACGACATCACCCGCAGCGCCTATGCGATTCTGTTCGGGCCGACGACCGGCGACAAGGTCCAGCTCGGAGACACCTGCCTCGAAATCGAGGTCGAGAAGGACTTTACCTCATACGGTGACGAATGCGTTTTCGGCGCCGGCAAGGTGATCCGCGACGGCATGGGGCAAGCCACGGGCGTTGACAGCACGATCGCGCTCGACGCGGTCATCACCAACGCCCTGATCGTCGACTGGAAGGGGATCGTCAAGGCCGATGTCGGGATCAAGAACGGCAATATCGCGGGCATTGGCAAAGCCGGTAATCCGGACGTGATGGCGGGCGTCGATGCCGATCTCGTCATTGGAGTCAACACTGAGGTGATCGCGGGTGAAGGGCTGATCCTGACGGCCGGTGGCATCGACACGCATTTTCACTACATATGCCCGCCGCAGCCCTACAGCGCCATCGCGAGCGGAATCACGACACTGGTCGGCGGCGGCACAGGGCCGGCAACCGGCTCGCTCGCCACGACCTGCACGCCCAATCCCAACTATCTGCGCCTGATGATGCAGGCCACGGATTCCATTCCGGTCAACTTCGTATTCACGGGACGCGGCAACTCCTCAAAACCGGACGGTATGAAGGAGCAGATTCTTGCCGGGGCGGGCGGCCTGAAACTGCATGAGGATTGGGGCACGACGCCGGCCGCGATCGACACCTGCCTTGCCATGGCCGACGCCTATGATGTGCAGGTCACGATTCATACCGACACGATCAACGAGAGCTGCACGGTCGAGGATTCGATCAAGGCCTTCGGCGGCCGCACGATTCACACCTATCATTCCGAGGGCGCGGGCGGGGGACATGCCCCTGACCTGATGCGGGTCTGCTCTGAGCCCAATGTTCTGCCATCCTCGACCAGTCCGACCAATCCCTATACGATCAACACAGTCGCCGAGCATCTCGACATGTTGATGGTGTGCCATCACCTCGATAAGAACATTCCTGAGGACGTGGCCTTCGCCGCAAGCCGCATCCGAGCCGAGACCATCATGGCCGAAGGGCTGCTGCATGATATCGGTGCCATCTCCATGATGACGTCCGATAGTCAGGCCATGGGCCGCGCCGGCGAGGTCATCACCCGCACCTGGCAGATCGCCGACCAAATGAAACGCCAGCGCGGCAAGTTGCCGGAGGAGGCGCCTGGCAACGACAACTTCCGCGTGAAGCGTTACATCGCCAAATACACGATCAACGCTGCCATCGCGCATGGTATGAGCCATCTTCTTGGCTCAATCGAGAGGGGCAAGCTCGCCGACCTCGTGTTGTGGAGGCCGGCCTTCTTCGGAGCGAGGCCCGAAATGGTGCTGAAGAGCGGCTTCATTGCCTTCGCGCAGATCGGCGACGCGAACGCCTCGATCCCGACGCCGCAACCGCTGATCATGCGGCCCATGTTCGCCGCAATCGGCAAGGCGGTCGGACCAACCTCGGTGCTGTTCGTCAGCGAGGCCTCCATCGCGGAAGGCGTCGTCGCCAGCTACGGTCTGGGCAAGCGGCTAGAGCCGGTTTTTAAGTGCCGTGGGTTGGGAAAAAAGGATATGAAGCTGAACGACGCACTACCGAAAATTGCCGTTGACCCGAAGAGCTACCGTGTTACGGCAGACGAGGAAGAATTGATCTGCGAGCCGGCGATCAAGCTGCCCTTGGCGCAGCGATACAGCATCTTCTGACCGTGGCTGCATTGCATGGGACGAGAAAAAACGTCCGATCCAGGATCATCGTCACCCGCCCGACGCCGGTGCGTTTTATCGGATAGCCGGGTGCCGCGTCAGCCGATCGCATTACTTCTTGGTCGGCTCGACGACGCATCGATACAACTCATTCCGGCCCGCACCAAGGCTCTGAGCCTGCTCGTCAGTTATGCCTCTGGGCGATGGCGATCTATCGGTTACTAAAATCGCAAGACATCACCGCATCACACCAAGTTATGTTAACAAGCTCTTCGAGAATAAAGGTCTCACATTCTCATGGTTCGTGCTCGGCCAGCGCCTCTCGCGTTGCATCGTATCCTAAGCGATCCATACTTTGCCGCTCGCAACATCAGCTTAGTGGCGTTGAATATGGGGTTCGGTGACCTTTCCTACTTTAATCGCACGTTTCGACGACGCTATTCGGCGATGAGGGCCGATGCGCCGCGCCGCTCGTCGCCATCGCGATCACGGCGTCGCGGGCCCGGCATCGCGCTCCGGGGCGGCGGCAACTGCGCTCGAAGCGGCGCCGAATATTCGTGAAACCGCGCATGCCTGAGATTGCTAGGCCCCCATCGCATATTGTGGCATTTTGCCCTGTAACCTTAAGGTCGCGACCCTTGCCTTGGCGCGTCAGCCGATGCGGGCGTAGTTCAATGGCAAAACGGCAGCTTCCCAAGCTGCATAAGAGTTCGATTCTCCTCGCCCGCTCCATCTTCGCGTCACGAATAGGTGACCTGCCGCCTCTGCCGCTGTTCATCGCTCTCACGAAGCGGCCTTCGATCGTGGAATGTGGGGAACGCGTTTCGCTGCCAGGCTGCCGCTGATGAGCAATTCAAAAAGCCACAACACAGGGCAACACGCCACCAGCATGAGGGCTCCGAGGTCGAACGTGACGCGAACGTTTCCCGCAATGCTGGCGGCTTGCCCCCCAAGCACGGGTGCAACGACCGCGATCACGTAGAAAAGAGTGAAGAAGACTCCCATGCCGACCGCGCGGGTCTCGGGCACGAGCACGCGGCTCGGAAGGCTCATGATCGGTCCGGCGGAAAACCCGCACACAAGACCGAGCACGGCAAAAACCGGGACGGCCGTATCGACCCGCGCCGCGACGAGGAGCATCGCCGCGGAGACGAGCAATCCGCCAACGAGAACGAGGCGAAACCGCCCGCTTCGATCCGCGAGAAAGCCGCCCAAAGGAACCGAGAGACCGACCAGCCAAAGCGTGAGGCTCGTCACGGAACCGGCCGCCTGCACGGACCAGCCGCGCTCGGCGAGCATGGAGGGGCCGAAGCTGAAGATCATGGCGATGGCGCCGTTATAGAGGCCCCAGATCAGGCCGGCCGCGGTTACGGCGAAGAAGGTGGTGAAGCCGAGCTTGGTGATGGCGCGTGCGGCCGCCTGCGGCGGTGGCGGGGCGCGATAGAGTCCCGCCATCGCGAACATTCCAAGGGCCACCAGAATGCTCGTGAACAAAAAGGCCGACGCCACGCCGCCGTTCGCCGCGATGGGAGGCAAGATAAGCAACGCAAGCGCGATACCGACCGGCCATGAATTGACGAAGACCGCCATCGCCGTCGCGATCTCTTTTCCCGCAAACCAGTCCGTCACCATTTTCGACATCAGCACGTTCAACAGAACGCCACCGATTCCAGCGAGGAGCCGACCCGCGAGCTCCGGAGCCCAGGCATGGGAAAAGGTCATGACGAGACCGCCGGTCGTCATCAAGGCAAGCCCCGTGACGACCACAAGCTTGTCACCGAAACGCTTGCCGATGGCGCCTCCGGGCAAGGCCAAGGCGATGCCCGGTGAAAGATAGAGCCCGATCAGGAAGCCGATATCGGCAATGCCCACACCGAGATCGTGACGGAGCAGCGGGGCGAGCGCCGCCACGCTTTGAAACTGAAGCGCCATTGCGGTCCTCACCGCAAAGAGCAGGGCAAGGACCTTCCACCGGCCGGCCATCGATCATCTCCGCGGAGCTTGGAATCGGAAAAATGGCAAAGAACAACCCGGCATGCTGCTGTTTCAATCCGAGTGCAAAAGCTCACATTCCGGACTTGAGGGCAATTTTTCTTCGATCGCGCCTCATTATCGAATGGCGCTGCCGGGATCGTTCATGCCGCGCGACGTGATTTGATTCGCTTTGCATCTTCCGGCGGGAGATCTCGCCGAGCTATTTTGAGATCGTAGTGAGTCTGAAGGTTGAGCCAGAACTCGGCGCTGTTTCCGAAAAACAGGCTAAGCCGAAGCGCGGTGTCCGCGGTGATGCGCCGCCTGTTGTTGACGATCTCAGCTATTCGGTTGGGCGAGATTCCGACGGCCTTGGCAAGCTGGTTTTGCGACAGGCCATGCTCGATCAAAAACTCTTCTTTCAGCATCTCGCCTGGCGTTACCGGCGCGAATTCCTGTTCTGTCATTTTCATCGGCTCATCGATGGTGGTCCAGGAGTTGGACCTCATGTGGCTCGCCCTCAATCCATCTAAAAATGATCCGCCACTGACCGTTGACGCGTATCGAATGGAAATCCTTTAATCGCCCTTGTAATCTCTCCAGACGATTTGATGGTGGCACCGCGAGGTCGTTCAATCGATGCGCCGCGTTGAGGCCCTCGAGTTTGCGTTTGGCCGGCCGTGCGATGCCTTGGAAGCGCTTGACAACTTCATCATCGAACAATCTCTTGGTCCATGCATCGCCGAATGAGCGGATCATGCAGGACGAGTATACCGAATACCGGTATGCAGCTCAAGCATTCCGCTTGCGCCCGTCACTTCCCCCGCGCGGTTGCGAGCGCGGTTCGCGCGGCCTCGCGGATGATGACGAAATCGCTGGAGACGGTGATGAGCTGGAAGCCTTGCTTGGCAAGTTCGTTGGCGCGCGCGGCCGAGACCGCGAAGGCGCCGCAGAACTTGCCGGCGGCCTTGGCGCGCGAGAGCACATGCTTGAAGGCGCTATCGACTTCCGCGCCCATGGGGTCATAAGCCGCGCCATTGCTCAAGGTGATCGACAGGTCGGACGGACCGACGAAGACGCCATCGATGCCCGGCACGGCGAGAATGTCGTCGACCGCGGCGATCGCTTCGCGCGTCTCGATCATGGCGATCGCCAGCGAGAAATCGTTTGCCTGTTTCAGATATTCCTGCGGCGCGAGGCCGGTGAGCGCCAGCGCCCGCGCCGGTCCCCAGGAGCGCTCACCGAGCGGCGGAAATTTGGTGAAGCTCACGAATTGGCGGGCATCCTCGACCGAGTTGATCATCGGCGCGATCACCCCCGTGGCTCCGAGATCGAGAAAGCGTGCCGCGAGAGCGAAATTGCCGACCGGAATGCGCCCGATGACCGGCACTCCGATCGAGGAGACGGTGGCGAAGCCGCGCGCCATGGCGTTGTCGTCGAACAGGCCGTGCTGACCATCGAAGACAATGGCATCATAGCCCTCGCGGGCGAAGATGTCGGCGAGTACGGGCTCGGCGATGCCGAGCCAGGCGACATGGACAGGTGAGCCGGACGATATCTTCGCCGCGACGTGATAAGCGCTCGAAATCATGGTGCAGCTTCTCTTCTTGCGTGAAACATCATCGATCGCGCCGCGCGAGCAAAGAGGCACGGCCAGATTGGGCCCCCGCGCGGCAAAGCGACTTCAACTCGGCTCGCCATCATACCGGCATGCGATGAGGCATGATCTCGCCGGAAGGGATGCGAGGCTTTTCATCATTGAGCTAGCGCCCGGCCTCGATTTCCGCAACGGCCTGCCCCAATAGTGCCTGTGACTTGACGGCGACTTCCTGAGGCGTGCGCTCAACGCCCTTCGCCTTGAGATCGGCGACGATCTTGAGGATCAGCCGCTGGTCGTCCCTGCCCAGGAATTCGGGCTCGATCAGGGTGAGCGCGTAGGCTTTCGCCTCGTCGCCCCTGAGGTCCTGAAGGCCCGCGGCCCAAGCGCCGAGGAGCTTGTTGCGGCGCGCGATGGCGAGGAAGCGAAGCTCTTCATCATGCGCGAATTTCGCCTCGAAGGCCTCTTCGCGCTGGTCGAAGGTGGTCATGGGAGCAACCCTTTCTTGCTCGATCTTCGACATCTCGCACGCGCCGAAGCCCAGATCAATGCGCCCTTGGAAATGCGTGCCAGGCAAAGCTGTCCGAAGCCCCCTTCGCGCGCTCGGCCTCGACCGCCATCACGGCAGCGCCCTGATATGCGCGGCATGGCGGCGTCATTGTGCGGTGCGCCTCGATCGGATAGGTTGCGGCTCACGTCTTGCGGGGGCGCAGCGCCGATGCAAGTCCGCGCGCTCGTGCCCATATGAGGGGAGGGGCCGGCGCGTCACGACAAAGGAGACCCGTCCTTTCCATGGATTATCTCAAACCACGGTATGTCCCGATGAACCGCCGCCGCCGCATCTACGAAGGAAAGGCGAAAGTCCTTTTTGAGGGGCCCGAGCCCGGCACTTTGATCCAGCACTTCAAGGATGACGCCACCGCTTTCAACGCCAAGAAACATGAGGTGATCGACGGCAAAGGGGTCCTCAACAACCGCATCAGCGAATTCCTGTTTCAGAACCTCAACGACATCGGCGTGCCGACGCATTTCATGCGCCGCCTCAACATGCGCGAGCAGCTCATTCGCGAAGTCGAGATCATCCCGCTCGAGGTGGTGGTCCGCAATGTCGCGGCGGGGTCGCTCGCGACCCGACTCGGCATCGAAGAGGGCACGCAGCTGCCGCGCTCGATCATCGAATTCTACTACAAGAACGACGCGCTCAACGATCCCATGGTATCGGAGGAGCATGTCACGGCGTTCGGCTGGGCCAATCCTCAGGAGATCGACGACATCATGGCGCTCGCCATCCGCGTCAATGATTTCCTCACTGGCGTCTTCCTCGGCGTCGGCATCCGCCTCATCGATTTCAAGATGGAGACGGGCCGGCTGTGGGAGAACGACATGATGCGGATCGTCGTTGCCGATGAGATTTCACCCGACAGCTGCCGGCTCTGGGACATGAAAACCAAGGACAAGCTCGACAAGGATCGTTTCCGCCGCGATATGGGCGGGCTTATCGAAGCCTACACGGAAGTGGCGCGGCGGCTCGGCATCATCGCCGAGAACGAGCCGATGGTGAGCGCGGGGCCGAAGCTGGTGCAGTGACGAGCCTTTCCGTTTTTGCCGAGCCTTTTGCACGGGGGCATCATCGCCCCCGTTTTCGCGCGTGCGCGATGGCGGCGCTCGCGCTGCTTTCGCTTTGCGCTTGCGAGGCGGGCTCCGGTCTCTTGAGCGGCGCCCTGCCCACCGCTTCCGGGTGGACGCGCTTGCCGACCCGCGAATGGCTGCTCAACGAGGGGCTCGGCCCGGCGAATATCGCCTATTGCGAGGTGCCATCCTGTCCAAGGCCGACGGTGGTCGCGACTTTCGCGGCGGAAGGCGAGGAGGCGAAGCGCCTGGCGCGAGCCCTTGCCGATCCGAAGGCGCTCCTGAAGGCGCAGCGCTACGAGGTCGCAACCGCGCGCGATCCGCGGGTCAAGAGCAAGCCTGCTCCCGAAGGCCCGAAGAGCCGGGAGAAGGTCGAGCGCATCGAGGCCGACGGTTTCACCGGCTATCGCGTGACGCTCTCCCCCAGCGCCGCGGACGGGCACGAAGCTTACGCCGTCGTGCTCGCCGCGCACGAAGGCGAGAGGCTCGAAGCGGCGCTCGCGGTCACGACAGACCCGGACGCGGCGCTGCAGGCGGCAAAGGCCGCGGCGAAAACCTTCGTCCATGGGCAAGAACCGCCACCGGGGCAAAAGCCCGCCGAAGAAATCGCCAAGTGATGGATCGCCAAGTGATTTGGAATCGCCAAGTGATTTCGATCGCAAAGTGATCTTTGGTGGTGCGGGCGGTCGGGATTGCGCGAGACGCCCGGAAGCTTTAGCGCATGAGCATCCTGCCCTGCACGGAAGAGCCCGATGAAAGCGCGAGTCACCGTCACTTTGAAAAACGGGGTTCTCGACCCGCAAGGAAAGGCGATCGAAGGCGCGCTGCGCTCGCTCGGCGTCGAAGGCGTGGCGAGCGTACGTCAAGGGAAGGTCTTCGACATCGAGATCGCGAGCGCCGATCCGGAACGGGCGAAGACCACGCTCAAATCGGCTTGCGAGAGGCTCCTCGCCAACACCGTCATCGAGGATTATCGCGTTGACGTGATTTGACTTCCCCTGCCATCGCTTTCAACAGCCCTATCTTCATCGGAAGCTGTGGGGCTTTGAATGCATCTCCTGAAATTCGCTTGCGCCAGTATGGCGGTGCTTACGCTCGGCGCGTGCCAGCAGGTGGGCACGAACGGAACTATCCAAGCCGCCCTACCCGACGTTCCGCCCGAATTCAACACGGTCGTTCGCACGCCCTCGCCGGACCCAGCGAAATGGGCGTATCAGAAGCTCGCCGATAGGGACCAATGGCGGTGCAGGCCACTTTCCTGTCCCGATAACAGCGTTGTCACGATCGCGGTGACCAAGAATCCCGCGCCAAGGCCAGATCCCATCGCGCTCGATAGATATGTGAAGACCGAGGCACCCAAGGCGAATGAGAAATTGAACGCTACCTTGCCCAATGCGCAAGGGCTTCGCGAGTCCAAGCTCGTTTCCGCTTCCATCGAGAAGGTCCGCGGCTATTATGCGATTCGATCGCTTTTCGATATGTTGAGCGACAAAGGCCCGTACGAAAGAGTCGAGCTCTTGGTCTTCGCCGGCGGCTCACTCGTGAGAATCGACTCTGCGGCGATGACCCTTCCGACCGCCCGAAAGAATCTCGACGAATTCGTCATGGCCATGGAAATCGAGGGTCGCCCTCCGGAATGAAATCAGCCGTCATCCGCTTCCCCGGCATCAATCGCGAGGACGACGCGGCGCGTGCGCTGCGTCTCGTGACGGGCCGCCAGGCGGAGATGGTCTGGCACGCCGAGAGCGAGCTTCCTGCCGGCACGGATCTCGTCGTGCTTCCCGGCGGCTTCAGCTATGGCGACTATCTGCGCTGCGGTGCAATCGCGGCACGAAGCCCTATCATGGAAGCCGTCGGTGCGCACGCTCGGCGCGGCGGTCTCGTGCTGGCGATCTGCAACGGCTTTCAGATCGCCTGCGAAGCGGGCCTCCTTCCAGGCGTTCTCATGCGCAACGCGGCGATGCATTTCGTCTGCCGCTTCCAGCATTTGCGGGTCGAGCGCACCGACACGCCTTTCGCCAGCGCCTATGCGAACCACCAAGCGATCAAAGTGTGCGTCGCGCATGGCGAAGGCAACTACGTGGCCGACGCGCAAACGCTCGAGCGGCTCGAGGGCCAGGGACTCGTTGCCTTCCGCTATTGCGACGCGCACGGCGTCTTGAGCGAACCGTCCAATCCGAATGGCGCGGCGAATGCGATTGCCGGCATTTATTCGGACAATCTGCGGGTGCTCGGCCTGATGCCGCATCCCGAGAACCTCGTCGACCCCTTGGTCGGGGGCGCGGATGGACGCGGCCTGTTCGAAAGCCTCGCGACCGCTTTGGTCGAAGCCGCCTGAGGGCAACTCCCAATTCAAATTCGCCGGGCGCGCCCGGCGCGTGCCTTGGCCTTGATAACCATTCCGCTTGGGCATCCCGCACTTGTTGCGGGTAGCCGTGGCTTTGCTCTCATGGATATAGCACGATGCGCAGAAGGGCGGCCCAATATACGGGCGTCCGCCGGCCCCTCCTCTCTACGCCAGGGAAGGCGTCGGTACCCAGCCCAAAACCGGGCAAGACGTCGGGCTTGTCATAGGCGCTGCCTTCCGTCGTTCGCCCGCGCATTGACGCGCCGCTTCGCTTCGCCCAAATGAGCGGCTCGACAGCAATTTTCCGCATCCACGAGAATGAACGAGCGCGCGCATATCTATCCGGCGGCCGAGCAGTCCCCGAGTTTCTCGGCGATCGAGAAGGAGATTCTCGAAAGGTGGAAGCGCGACCGCATCTTCGAGGCTTCAGTCGTGAATCGTCCGCGCGCCATCGATGGCAGGTCCAATGAGTTCGTCTTCTACGATGGCCCTCCCTTCGCCAATGGGCTTCCCCATTACGGCCATCTCGTCACCGGCTTCGTCAAGGATCTCGTGCCGCGCTATCAGACGATGCGCGGGCGGCATGTCGAGCGCCGCTTCGGCTGGGACTGCCACGGCTTGCCGGCAGAGCTCGAGGTCGAGAAGGAGACGGGCGTCTCGGGCCGCAACGCCATTCTCGAATGGGGCATTGCCAATTTCAACGCGGCCTGCCGCACTTCCGTGCAGCGTTTCACCAAGGAATGGGAATGGTACGTCACCCGCGAGGCGCGCTGGGTGTCGTTCGCGAACGACTACAAGACCATGGACCTCTCCTACATGGAGAGCGTCATGTGGGCGTTCAAAACGCTCTTCGACAAAGGCCTCATCTACGAGGGTTACCGCGTCGTCCCTTATAGCTGGGCGGTGCAGACGCCACTCTCGAATTTCGAGACGCGCCTCGACAATTCCTATCGTGAGCGCGACGATCCGGCGCTCACCGTGGCCTTCACGCTGCAGCCCGCGACGCGCGGTCATTCCGGTTACGCCGGACCCGGGAAGATCCTCGCATGGACGACGACGCCTTGGACGCTTCCGTCCAACATGGCGCTCGCGGTCAACCCCGAGCTCGACTACGCGGTCATGGAGAAAGACGGCGAACGCCTCATCCTCGCGCAAGCAACGCTCGAGCGCTACGAACGCGAGCTAAAGGAATACGCGCAGGTCGAGACCGTGAAGGGCGCCGATCTCGTCAGCCGCGCCTACGAGCCTCTCTTCCCGTACTTCAAGGCGTACGAGCCGCAAGCCTTTCGGGTGCGCCCCGCCGATTTCGTTGGCGTCGAGGACGGCACCGGCGTCGTGCATATCGCGCCGGGATTCGGCGAGGAGGACATGGAGCTCGCGCGGGCGGATGGGATACCGATCGTCGTTCCCGTCGACGTCGCCGGCCGCTTCACCTCCGAGGTCAAGGATTATGAAGGCCTCAACGTCATCCATGAGGCCAATCCGAAGATCATCAAAGACCTCAAGGCGAACGGGGTCGTGCTTCGCCACGAGCAATATCGGCACAATTACCCGCATTGCTGGCGCACCGACGAGCCTTTGATCTACAAGGCTGTGAACTCCTGGTATCTGAAGGTCACGGCCTTTCGCGACCGCATGGTCGAGCTCAATCGGGGCATCGACTGGGTGCCGTCCCATATCCGCGAGGGGCTCTTCGGCAATTGGCTCGCCAATGCGCGCGACTGGAACATCTCGCGCGATCGTTTCTGGGGTGCGCCGATCCCCGTGTGGGTGAGCGACGACCCGAAGTATCCGCGCATGGACGTCTACGGCTCACTCGACGAGCTGGAGCGGGACTTCGGTATTCGCCCGCTCGATCTGCACCGGCCCATGATCGACGAGCTGACGCGGCCGAATCCGGATGATCCGACCGGCAACTCGACGATGCGGCGTGTGCCGGAGGTGCTCGATTGCTGGTTCGAATCGGGCTCGATGCCGTTTGCCCAGCTGCATTATCCTTTTGAGAACAAGGAACGTTTCGACGCCAATTTCCCAGGCGACTTCATCGTTGAATATGTCGCGCAGACACGCGGCTGGTTCTACACGCTGATGGTGCTTTCGACGGCGCTCTTCGACCGCGCGCCCTTCAAGAACTGCATCTGCCACGGCGTCGTGCTGGGTGACGACCACCAGAAGATGTCGAAGCGGCTCAAGAACTATCCGGATCCGACGGAGGTCTTCGAGGTTTTCGGCGCCGACGCGCTGCGCTGGTACATGCTCTCCTCGCCAGTGATGTCGGGCGGCGACATCGCGGTCTCGCGCGCCGACATCGGCAAGGCCATGCGCCAGGCGATCCTGCCGATCTGGAACGCCTATTACTTCTTCACCCTTTACGCCAACATCGACGGCGTAAAGGCGAAGCTGCGCACCGATCAAGAAGGCGTGCTCGACCGCTACGTCCTGGCAAAGACGCGCGAGATGATCGCGGCCGTGCAGGACCGGCTCGATCATTACGATCTGCCCGGCGCGTATGCGGCCGTGCCGCCCTTCATCGAGGCGCTCAACAACTGGTACATCCGCCGGAGCCGCCAACGATTTTGGGCCGAAGGCTTGGGAGCAGACAAGCAGGATGCGTTCGACGCGCTGTTCACCGCGCTCACCTTGACCTGTCGGGCGCTCGCCCCGCTCCTGCCCTTCATCACCGAGCGCATCTTCACCGCGCTCACGGGCGAGCGCAGCGTCCATCTCGCCGATTGGCCCGATCTCGGAGGGCTTCCTGAAGAGGCGAAGCTCGTGCGGCAGATGGATTTGGCACGCGAAGTCTCCTCGGCGGCCTTGACGCTGCGCGAGGCAAGGCGCCTGCGGGTGCGGCTGCCGTTGCGTAAGCTCACCGTCGCCCATCCCGACGCCGCGATCCTTACGCCCTTCAAGGACATCATCGCCGAGGAGGTCAACGTCAAGACGGTGCAGCTTTCCGATGACCCTCACGCCCATGGCAAGCGCGAGCTGAAGGTCAACCCGAAGATCGGCGCCAAGATCGGCGCCAAGATCAAGGAGGTTCTTCCGGCCGCCAAGGAAGGGCGGTGGGCGGAACGCGAGGATGGGCGGATCGAGATTGCCGGAATCACGCTCGACATCTCCGATTTCGAGATGCGTCTCAACACACAGGAAGGCATCGCTGCCGAACCGATCCTGCGCGGCCAAGGCCTCGTGGTGCTCGATACCACCATCGACCCGCTCCTTCAGGAAGAGGGCCGGGCGCGAGACTTCGTGCGCCTCGTGCAAAATGCCCGAAAGGATGCCGGTCTTTCCGTGACCGATCGCATCGCGCTCACGGCGAAACTCGACGGCGCCCTCGCCGACGCGGTGAAGCACCACGCCGAATACGTCATGGGCGAGACATTGAGCGTCGGGCTCGACCTTGCTTCGGAACCGCATGGCCGCCGTGTCGAAGATGAGATCGACGGGATGAAGCTCGTCTTCGCGCTCGAGAAGGCAGGGTGAGGAACTCTGCCTCGCGGCGTTTCAGACCATCGTTCGTTCTTCCGAGCTAAAAGAGCCGCAAACTCATCGAGGTGGGGTTGCGAACCGTTGCCTGCTCCGAGGGGAGCTGGCCAATTTCATCCGCCTTGCCTACCGGCTAGACAATAACCTTTGCCGTTGGTCCTTCTCAGGAGAGGCGAGGCCTTGCCCCTTGACGCAAAATGAAATAAACATATGCTTATGTCATTCTGAGGGTCCGTTGAGGGTCCGCTTTGAGGTCCGTCATGGGAAACCTGCTCGTGGGAGACCTGCCCTTTGCCGCGGTCCTGCCCGTACTTCGCACGGCGGGCGAGGAGACGCGCCTTCGTGTCCTGGCTCTGCTTGGTGAAGGCGAGCTCACGGTTTCCGATCTCACCGAAATTCTCGGGCAATCGCAGCCGCGGATATCGCGTCATCTCAAGGTGATGGTCGAAGCAGGGCTTTTGTTGCGTTACCGTGAGGGCTCCTGGGTGTTCTATCGCTTGGCCGAAGGAACGAAGGAGGCCGCCTTCCTGCGTCGCATCATCGCCTCGCTCGATCGGAACGATCCGGTCATCGGCGCGGATCGAGAGCGATTTGCCACAGTCCGCAAGCAGAGATCGGCGGCCGCGCAAGCTTTCTTCGCCAAGCTCGCCCCACAATGGGATCTGATGCGCTCGCTTCACATCCCTGAGCATGCGGTCGAGGCCGCCATCGCCGAGGTCATCGGCGAGAAGGAGCTGCGCAGCGTGCTCGACCTCGGCACGGGCACCGGACAAATCCTGAAGATCGTGGCGCCTCTCGCCACGCGCGCCATGGGCGTCGATGCGAGCCATGCGATGCTCTCCGTGGCTCGCGCCAACATGCAGGCGGCTGGCCTCATGAATGTGGACCTGCGGCAAGGCGACATCTACGCCCTCTCCTTGCCGCGCGATGCCTTCGATCTCGTGGTGATCCATCAGGTGCTGCACTATCTCGACGACCCGCAGCGGGCTGTGGCGGAGGCGGCGCGGCTCGTCGCACCCTCGGGTCGCTTGCTCGTCGTCGATTTTGCCGCCCATCAGATGGAGCATCTTCGCGAGAGGTCGGGTCATCGACGACTCGGCTTCACCCATGAGCAGATCGCGGGCTGGATGAGCGCAGCCGGCCTCGAAACCGCCTCGGTGCGCGATCTCGCCCCGCCGGACGGCGATCCCGGCAAGCTCACGGTGACGCTCTGGCTCGGCCGAGATCTGCGCGTCGTCAACGATGCACCGCCCGCCTTGATGCATGTAGCGTGAAGGGAAGAGCCATGTCCCAGCACAAATTGCCGGTATCGCGTCTTCCGGGCTCGAATGGCGTCTCCGTTTCGTTCGAGTTCTTTCCGCCGAAGACGGAGGAAATGGAAAAGACGCTATGGGAAGCGGTCTCTCGCCTTGCGCCCTTGTCGCCGGCATTCGTCTCGGTGACGTATGGGGCGGGCGGCTCGACGCGCGCGCGCACGCACGCGACCGTCAAGCGCATGGTCGATGAGACGGCGCTGAAGCCTGCCGCGCATCTTACTTGCGTTGCCGCCTCGCGCTCGGACGTCAACGAGATCATCCGCGACTACTGGGGCGCGGGCGTGCGCCACATCGTGGCGCTGCGGGGAGACCCGGCGGGCGGAGTTGGCTCGCGTTATGAGCCTCACCCTGAGGGTTATCACTGGTCGACGGATCTCGTGACCGCCGTGAAGGCCATCGGCAATTTCGAGGTGTCGGTCGCCGCCTATCCCGAGCGTCATCCGGAGAGCGAAACGCTCTTCGCCGACATCGCGATGCTCAAGCGCAAGGTCGATGCCGGCGCCGATCGCGCCATCACGCAGTTCTTCTTCGACAATGATGTTTTTTTCCGCTACCTCGACGTGGCGCGCGCCGCGGGGATCGACATACCGATCGTGCCCGGCATCGTCCCGGTACAAAATTTCAAGCAGACCGCGGGCTTCGCGAAGCGCACGGGTGCGAGCATTCCGACCTGGATCGCCCAGCGCTTCGAGGGTCTCGAAGACGATGTGGCGACGCGTCGCCTCGTCGCCGCGGCGGTATGCGCCGAACAGGTCATCGATCTCATCGACCGTGGCGTGACCCACATCCATTTCTACACGATGAACCGTGCTGATCTCGTCTACGCGGTCTGCCACCTCATCGGGCTTCGCCCGACCAAGGCGGAGGCGGCCAAGATCGAGGTCGCGGCTGCGTAAAGAGGCATCGATGGCGTTCCGCCCTTCCGAATTCGATCCTTCGCGCGTGACGCAAGAGCTGGCGCGCGCCGCGTCGTCGCGCATCCTTGTGCTCGACGGTGCGATGGGGACGCAGCTTCAGTCGCTCAAATTCACCGAGAGCGATTTCCGCAAGGGCCGGTTCGAGGATTGGCCCAAGGACCTCAAGGGCAACAACGACTTGTTGACGCTCACCCAGCCCGAGGCGGTGCGCGACATCCATCTTCGTTACTTCGAGGCGGGCGCCGACATAGTCGAGACCAACACCTTCTCGTCGACCTCGATCGCGCAGGCCGATTACGGCATGCAGGAGCTCGTGCCCGAGCTCAACGTCGTGGCCGCCCGTCTCGCGCGCGAAGCCGCGGTGCTCGCCGAGCAGCGCGATGGCCGCCCGCGCTTCGTCGCCGGCGCCATGGGCCCGACGAACCGCACCGCGTCGATCTCGCCCGACGTGAACAATCCGGGCTTCCGGGCCGTCTCCTTCGATGATCTGCGCAGAGCCTATGGCGAGCAGGCGCGCGCGCTCGTCGAGGGTGGCGCCCATCTCCTCCTTGTCGAGACGATCTTCGACACGCTGAACGCCAAAGCCGCGCTGTTCGCCGTCGAGGAGGTGTTCGATGAGCTCGGGGTTCGCCTGCCGGTCATCGTATCGGGCACCATCACGGATCTCTCGGGTCGTACCTTGTCGGGACAGACGCCGACCGCCTTCTGGCATTCGCTATCACATGCGAACCCCTTTGCGATCGGGCTCAATTGCGCGCTCGGCGCCAAGGAGATGCGGGCCCATATCCAGGAGATCGCGCGCGTCGCGGACACGCTCGTCTGCGCCTATCCGAATGCGGGTCTGCCGAACGAGTTCGGGCTCTACGACGAAAGCCCGGAGGCGACCGCCGGCATGCTCGGCGAATTCGCAAGCGCGGGCCTCGTCAATATCGTGGGTGGCTGCTGCGGCACGACGCCGGCCCATATCGAAGCGATTGCCGAGGCCGTGAAAGGAAAGGCGCCGCGGCGCCTACCGAAGATCGCGCCGGCGCTCCGGCTTTCCGGTCTCGAGCCGTTCACGCTCACGCGGGAGATTCCCTTCGTCAATATCGGCGAGCGCACCAACGTCACGGGCTCGGCACGCTTTCGCAAATTGATCACCGCCGGTGATTTTGCCGCCGCGCTCGACGTGGCGCGCGATCAAGTCGCGAATGGCGCCCAGGTGATCGACGTCAACATGGATGAAGGGTTGCTCGATTCGCAAAAGGCGATGGTCGACTTCCTCAACCTCGTCGCGTCCGAGCCCGACATCTCGCGCGTGCCGGTGATGGTGGATTCATCGAAGTTCTCCGTCATCGAGGCGGGGCTCAAATGTTTGCAAGGCAAGGGCATCGTGAACTCCATCTCGCTGAAGGAAGGCGAGGAGAAATTCATCGCCGAGGCGAAGCTCGTGCGCCGCTTCGGCGCAGCGGTGGTCGTCATGGCCTTCGACGAGAAGGGGCAGGCCGACACGGCGGAGCGCAAGGTCGCGATCTGCGCGCGCGCCTACAAGGTCCTCACGGAGGAGGTCGGCTTTCCGCCTCAGGACATCATCTTCGATCCGAACATCTTCGCGATCGCGACAGGGATCGAGGAGCACGACAATTACGGGGCCGATTTCATCGCGGCTGCAAAGGCGGTGCGCGAGAAGCATCCGCTGGTCCATATCTCGGGCGGCGTCTCGAATCTCTCTTTCTCGTTTCGCGGCAACGAGCCGGTGCGCGAGGCGATGCATGCCGTCTTCCTTTATCATGCGATCAAGGCCGGCATGGATATGGGCATCGTGAATGCGGGTCAGCTTGCCGTCTATGATGAGATAGAGCCGGAATTGCGCGAGGCCTGCGAGGATGTGGTGCTCAACCGCCATCGCGAAGGAGCGCCAAGCCCGACGGAACGGCTCCTCGCGCTTGCCGAGCGTTACCGCGGCAAGGGCAAGGCCTCCCCGGAGAAGGACCTCTCCTGGCGACAATGGCCGGTCGACAAGCGCCTCGAGCATGGGCTCGTCAACGGCATCACCGATTTCATCGAGGCCGACACCGAGGAGGCACGGCTCGCGGCAAAGCGCCCGCTCAACGTCATCGAAGGGCCTCTCATGGCCGGCATGAACGTGGTCGGCGATCTTTTCGGCAGCGGCAAGATGTTTTTGCCGCAGGTGGTGAAGTCGGCGCGCGTGATGAAGCAGGCGGTCGCCTATCTTCTGCCCTTCATGGAGGAGGAGAAAAAGACGAGCGGCGAGCCAGATCGCGCAGCCGCCGGCCGCATCGTCATGGCAACAGTGAAGGGAGACGTGCATGACATCGGCAAGAACATCGTCGGCGTCGTGCTCCAATGCAACAATTACGAGGTGATCGATCTCGGCGTCATGGTGCCGGCGCGGAAAATCCTCGATGTGGCGCGCGAGAAGAAGGCCGACCTCATCGGCCTCTCGGGCTTGATCACGCCTTCGCTCGACGAGATGTGCTTCGTCGCATCGGAGATGGAACGCGAGGGTTTCGACCTTCCCCTGCTGATCGGCGGGGCGACGACGAGCCGCGTGCACACGGCGGTGAAGATCCACCCGAATTACACACGCGGGCAGGCGATTTATGTCAATGATGCGAGCCGGGCGGTGGGCGTGGTCGCAGCGCTCATCTCGCCGGAGCAGAAGGCGCCTTATGTCGAGACTTTGCGCGCCGAATACGCGAAGGTCGCGGATGCGCATGCGCGCGCCGAGGCCGACAAGACGCGGCTGTCGCTGGAGAAAGCGCGTGCCAACGCATTGAAGCCCGATTGGGCCGGCTATCGGCCGCCGAAGCCTTCCTTCCTCGGGACACGCGGCTTCCGCCATTTCGATCTCGCAGAGCTCGTGCCCTTGATCGATTGGACGCCTTTCTTTCAGACCTGGGAGCTGAAGGGGCGCTATCCCGAGATTTTGTCGGATGAAAAGCAGGGGAAGGCGGCGCGCGAGCTTTACGAGGACGCGGGCAACATGCTCGAGCGAATCGTGAGGGAGCGCTGGTTCCGCCCGAATGCCGTCGTCGGCTTCTGGCCAGCGAATGCGGATGGTGATGACATTACGCTCTTCGCGGATGAAGACCGCCAGGAGCATCTCGCCACGCTCTTCACCTTGCGCCAGCAGCTCGTGAAGCGAGACGGGCGGCCCAATCTTGCGATCGCCGATTTCGTCGCTCCGCGCGCGACGGGGCTTGCAGATTATGTCGGTGCTTTCGTCGTGACGGCGGGCGCCGAGGAAACCTTGATCGCCGAGCGATTCGAGCGTGCCAACGACGATTACGGCTCGATCCTCGTCAAGGCGCTCGCCGACCGGATTGCCGAAGCCTTCGCCGAGCGCATGCATCAGCTCGTGCGCAAGGAGCTCTGGGGCTATGCGCCGGAGGAATCATTGTCGAACGAGGAGCTGATCAGGGAGAAGTACCGCGGCATTCGTCCGGCCCCAGGTTATCCGGCCCAGCCCGACCACACGGAAAAGGAGACGCTGTTTTGCCTCCTCGGCGCGGAGAAGGAGACGGGTGTCAAGCTCACCGAGAGCTTCGCCATGTGGCCCGGCGCCTCCGTCAGCGGCCTCTACCTGTCCCATCCGGATGCGCATTATTTCGGCGTCGCCAAGATCGAGCGCGATCAGGTCGAGGACTATGCGCGACGCAAGGGCTGGGCCGTGGCCGAGGCCGAGCGCTGGCTCATGCCCATCCTCAACTACGAGCCCTCCGCTTACGGCGCGCGAGTTGCGGCCGAATGAAGCGGCTGCGATAAGGGGAGGCTGTTCTCCTCCCTCGATCCCGAGCTTCCCGCATGCCGCAACGTAAAGAACGTGGCCGCTCTCGCATTCGATTTGAGGATGCGCGATTTCTCACGGGCAGGGGTCGCTACGTCGATGATCTCGAGGCTTCGGACGCGCTTCACGGCCACGTTCTGCGCTCGCCGTTCGGCCACGCCCGGATCCGCTCCATCGAAATTTCGGCAGCGTCCGCCATGCCGGGCGTGCTCGGCGTCTTCACCGCGCAGGATCTGCGACAGGACGGTCTTGGGCACCTTTCCTGCGCCGTGAAGGTCGCGACCCTCGGCCCGCTCGTCATCCCGCCCCGTCCCGCGCTTGCCGAAGGGCGCGTGCGCCATGTCGGCGATCCGGTCGCGTTTGTCGTCGCCCGCAGCAAGGAGGAGGCGCGCGACGCGATCGAGCAGATTGCGGTCGATTACGACGAGCTTCCCGCTGTCGCCGATGCGGCCGTTGCGATCGAGCCCGCCGCGCCGCTCCTGTGGGAGGAAGCACCGGGCAATATCGCCTTCCGCTTCCAAAAAGGGGACCGAGCCGCCGTCGATGCGGCTTTCGCGGCCGCGGAAAAGATCGTCGAACTCGATCTCGTGAACAATCGTGTGGTCGCCGCGCCGCTCGAGCCGCGCGCTGCGATCGGCAGCTTCGATGCGCAAGAAAAGAGCTTGCGCCTCGTGCTCACCGGGCAAGGCGTGCACGGCATCCGCGATCAGCTCGCGCGCGATGTTTTCCACGTGCCGCTCGAGCGCATTCACCTCCTGGCGCCCGATGTCGGGGGCGGCTTCGGAACGAAGAACTTTCTTTATCCCGAATGGGTGCTCGTGCTTTTCGCTGCGCGTCGCCTCGGCCATCCGGTGAAGTGGGTTTCGGACCGCAACGAAGATTTTTTGTCTTCCGCCCAAGGTCGCGACAACATCACCCGCGCCCGGCTTGCACTGGATGCCGAAGGGCGCTTCCTGGCGCTCGATGTCTCGACACTTGCGAATATGGGCGCCTACATCTCCTCGGCCGGGCCGGGGCCTTCGACCAACTCGTCCGCGACAGCACAGGGCGGCGTTTACGAGATTCCGGCGGTCTTCCTGGATGTGCGCGGCGTCTTCACCAACACGGTGCCGATCGATGCCTATCGGGGCGCCGGCAAGCCCGAGGCGAACTACGTCATCGAGCGATTGATCGATCTTGCGGCGCGCGCGACCGGCCGAAGTGCCGCGGAGCTGCGCCAGCGCAACATCATCAAGCGGGTTCCCTATCGCACGGCCCTCGGCATGCAGATCGAAGACGGGGAGTTCGCCAACAACCTCGAGAAGGGGCTCGCGCTCGCCGATCACGTGGGTTTCAAGGCGCGCCGTGCCGAGGCCAAGCGACGCGGCAAGCTGCGCGGCCTCGGGATTGCCTGTTATCTCGAGACCTCCCGCGGCCAGCCGGGCGAGTCGGCCGGCGTGCGTTTCGAGGCCGACGGTCAGGTGGCGCTCGTCTCAGGCACGCAATCGAACGGCCAGGGCCATGAGACGAGCTTCCCGCAAATCGCCGCCGATCTTCTCGGACTTCCGATCGAGCGTTTCCGGCTGGTGCAGGCCGACACGCGGCTCGTGCCGAAGGGCGGCGGCCATGGTGGGGCGCGCTCCCTTCACATGGGAGGCGCGGCGCTCGTCAAGGCCATCGAGCGCGTGATCGAGAAAGCGCGCCGCATCGCGGCCCAACTCCTGCAAGGCAAGGCGGAGGACCTTGTCTTCTCCGAAGGCGTCTTCTCCTTCGCGGACGCCCGGGATCGTCGCAGCGTCGACCTTCTTTCGGTGGCGCGCGCCGCGTCCGATCCCGCACAATTGCCGGCGGGAACGGAGCCGGGCCTCGATTATTATTTCGATGATCCGGCCGACCTCTTCACTTTTCCCAACGGATGCCATGTGGCGGAGGTCGAGATCGATCCCGACACCGGACAGGTCACGCTCGAGCGCTATGTCGGCCTCGACGATTTCGGCATCCTGATCAACCCGATGCTGACGCTTGGCCAAGTGCATGGCGGCTTGGCGCAAGGTATCGGCCAGGCGCTGCATGAGCGCACTGCTTACGAGGAGGGCTCAGGCCAGCTCTTGAGCGCCTCGTTCATGGATTACGGCTTGCCGCGCGCCCACGACCTTCCCGATTTCGGCATCGGCTTCAACGAAGTGCCGACGAAAGCCAACCCGCTCGGCGTCAAAGGGTCGGGGCAGGCCGGATGCATCGCAGCGCCGCAGACGGTGATGAACGCCATTCTCGATGCGCTCGCCCCGCTCGGCATCACCCGCCTCGACATGCCCGCGACGCCGCAGCGCATCTGGGAAGCGATTCACCGAGCGCGCGGGGCGGCAGACGTAATGAAAACGTAACATTTGCTATTATACGCGTGACAAATGTCGTCCATGCTCTTAGGCATCGATCCGAGCGCGCCCGAAGGCGCCGCCGGCACGATGCGCGAGGAGTGTGTCACGCAAGAGCTTCCCAAACGCGATTGGCTTTTTCCCGCGATCCTTGCGACGCTCTTGGCCGGAAGCGCGATCTCCTTTGTGCTTGCCTACGCGGGCGGTCACATCGTGCCGCACCAGGAGCTTCGGATCACGTCCGATCACACCTCGCCGCGCACAGACGCAGAACCCTTGGTTTTAAGAGTGCACGGGCCGAGCGGGGATTGAGAAGCGGGTCTAGGCGGCTCTCCGACGCGATCGAGCCGCGCGCACGAGTGCTAGCCGATAACCGAGGGCGCGAGCGACCTTGGCGATCGTGCCCAATTCAGGATTTCCTTCTCCGCTAAGAGCTTTGTAGAGAGCTTGACGAGTGAGCCCGGTCTTCTTCGCTAGATCGGCAATCCCACGGGAGCGAGCGACCACCCCGAGCGCATGCGCGATCTCGGCCGGATCACCATCCTCGCACGTTGCCGCGAGATACTCCTCTATGGAATCGTCATTATCCAGGTAATGGGCCGGGTCGTAGTCGCGTGTTCTAACAGACATGACCGCTGCTCCTAATTTTATTGGCCAATTCTTTCGATTTCCTGATGTCTCTATCCTGGGTACGCTTGTCACCGCCGCACAGGAGAATGATGAGGAGAGTTCCTCTCCTGAGAAAGTAGACGCGGTAACCCGGTCCATAGTCGATCCGTAGTTCACTGATCCCTTCGCCCACCGGTCTCACATCGCCAGCATTGCCAGCTATCAGCCGGTCGACCCTACGCAGGATCCGCGCTTTGGCGCGATAGTCGCGCAAACGGCCTAACCAATTGGCGAACTCGTCGGTTTCGCGGACAGTGAGCATGGCAGCATGTAAACTATAGACGACTGATGGTCAATGGAAATTGGATGAAATGGATCGGAGATGCTTGCCGTCGAAGAGCGTTCCGTCTTACCCGCTAATTGCCTGGTTATTCTAAAATAAGCCAATGCGTGATACTCCAAATTTACGTCACTTCCTCGTTTCCACCACAAGCGCCTGCAGGGGGCTCTTGAACGCCCCTTCGCCGAAGCGTTCCTTGATCGCCGAAATCACGGCCTTGGTCGCATTTTCCGATCCGCCGGGCTCGACAGTTTCGATCTCCGCGCCGAGCGGCGAGCCTTGGCACATGCCGAGAGCGGGGCCGCGTGCGTCGGGCGCTTCGCCTTCGAGGGCAAGCGTCTCCATTGTGCAATCGGCGAAACCGGCGGCCTTGAGATCGGCGCGGATCCTCGTCTCATCATGGTAGCCGCACGGCACGCGCTCCATGAACCAGGATGGATGCTTCGGGTGGCGTCGCCTGAGGGCGGCGACTGATGCTTCGATCACCGGAATCGTCTCGATCCGGTCCCAGACACTGAAGACGAAGCGTCCTCCCGGCTTCAGCACGCGCCGCGCTTCGCGGAAACCCTGCACCTTGTCCGGAAAGAACATAACGCCGAATTGGCAGATCACGGCGTCGAAGCTGTCCTCCGCAAAAGGCAACGCTTGCGCATCCGCTTGCTTGAAATGGACGCGCGCTACGCCCGGCCTCTTGGCGGCATGATCGAGCATAGGCTGGTTGAGATCCGTCGCCGTGATGCGCACCGAAGGCGCAAGCCCGGTGGCAAGCGCCTCGGTGACGATGCCGGTCCCGGCCGCGGTTTCCAAAAGCTCGCCCGATTTCATGTCGGAGAGCCGCTTCGCCATATCTCGCGCATAGGGCGCGAAGAGCAGCGCGCCCATATGCTCGTCGTAAAGTTGCGGAATGGAGCCGATGAAAGCGGCATCGTTTTGCGGCATGTTTCTGCCTCTCTTCGGAGCTTTCAGCTCTCGATCATATCCGGGCGAGGAAGCTTGTGGTCTCGATAGCCGGCGATCATATCCATGAAGATTTCGGGTGAACAGATGGCCCGCCCCGACCATTGTCTTGCCGTCGTCGACATGGCACGGTTCGGTCACGGAAAAGAACAAAGAGGAAAACGAAACAGGGAGGATGCGCCATGGCACATTCCGGAAGCTGCTTTTGCGGAGCCGTCGAGATCGAAGTGACGGGCGCGCCCGAGGCCATGGGTTATTGCCACTGCCGCTCTTGCCGCTCCTGGTCCGGCGGCCCCGTGAATGCCTTCAGCCTTTGGAGGCCCGACGCCGTGCGCGTCACCTCAGGCGCCGAGCATATCGCCACTTTCGCCAAGACGCCGATGAGCGAACGTCAATATTGCGCGAAGTGCGGGGGCCATCTGATGGCAAACCATCCTCCGCTCGGTCTCGTCGATGTCTTCGCCGCGACGCTTCCCACGCTCGACTTCGCTCCGGCGGTTCACGTCAACTACGCCGAAACCGTGCTTCCGATGCGCGACGGTCTGCCGAAGCTCAAGGACTTTCCCAAGGAGTTCGGCGGCTCGGGCGACGTGATGACCGAATGACCGGAGCACTCATGCGTCAACCGGATGTCGCTTCGGCCGCGGTCTCGTGCCGTTCCCAATAGTGATGGGAGTATTGATCGCGACACGCCTCTCGCAAGCGCTCCTCAGGTCGAAGATCGGCGCTTGCGCGTCCCGGCGCGAGGGCCGATAGATCCATGGGCGGGCGGCCGGAAAGAATCCATTCCGCCAATACCTCGCCGATCGCGGGCGCGATCGAGAGCCCGCCCACGCAACATCCGCCGGCTACGAAGAGCCCTCGCACATTTGGCACGGAGCCTACGACATGCTCCCCGTCGGCTGTCATCGTCGGCAGTCCGCCGCGATGCTCGCGCAGCGGCAGATCCTGGCCGAGCCGCGCGAAGACCGGAAGCTGATCGCGCACGCTCTGCGCCAGCCCACGCAGCACGCCCAGATCGAGCGGCATGTCCTTGATGTCGAAGGAGGGCGCGACATGCGCCATGTCGTATTGGATCGGCGTCTTCTCGTAGCCGCCGAGCATCAGCCCGCCATTATCGGGCCGCACATACACATTGGCATCGATGATGCGCGTGATCGGCTGGTCGGAAGAGACGCCATCGATGGCTTGGGTGATGACGAGCTGATGCCGGGTCGGCACCATCGGCACGCGCGCCGAGGCAAGGGAGGCCACGAGCCGCGTCCAGGCTCCGGCAGCGTCGACCACGAAACGGCAGCGGATCTCGCCCTTGTCAGTGCTCACGCCTGCGACCGCGCCGTTCGTGACCTTGATGCCGGTGACGCGCGTGTGCGGCAGCATCGCGGCCCCGAGCTTGCCCGCGGCTCTCGAATATCCGACCGGTATTTGCGCCGGCTCGAGGTAGAGGTCGGTCGGTGAAAAGGTGATCGCGCGCACGCCTTTCGTATCGAGGAAAGGCATCTTGCGTCTCGCCTCGTCGAGCGAAATGAAGTCGAGCTCGACTCCCGTGCGACGACCGCGCTCGACCTCCGCCTTGAGCTGCGCCTCGTGGTTGGCGAGGCGCGCGATCTTGAGCGCTCCCGGCTGGAAAAAGGTGAAGGGCTCGCCCGTGTCCTCGGCGAAGCTCTCGATCTTCTTCACAGCGAGCTTGGCGAGCCGGGTCATGAGCTCGCTTCGCCGCACTTGCGACGTCAGGCCTGCGGCGCGCGGCGAGGTTTGCGAAGCAAGTTCGTGCATGTCGACGAGCGCGACGGCGAGCTTTTGCGCCTTCGCCAAATGAAAAGCGACGCTCGATCCGAGCGCGCCTGAACCGATCACCACCACCTCGGTTTCGCTGATCATCGCTTCCTCAATCCTTCCAGGTCGATCGTCGATTTGCCGGGTCGAGCTCACCGACGGGTCGCGTTGGTATTCATACTCGGTTGAAGCCGCAAGCGTGCAGTTCACATCTCATATATCTTGGCATCCATCTCGACAAAACGAACCTTGAACTTTCCAGATCATGGATGTTCTCGACAGTGTACAAGGGCAATCAGCAGCGATGAAATAATCCTGGACATATCCGTGCTGAGTTTGCTTTGATCCGCTTCAATTCGTTCGAGTGTAATCTTTTAACGGCCGACCGGCGTTCACGCGAGCGGCAGCTGGACCAAATCGCGACATCGAGCCGACGAGGCAAGCGGTCAAATTCGATCACCCAGCGGCAGGAGAGACGTCGATGAAGGACTATGGGCTCCATCTTTGGGACGAATTCAGATCCGGTCGCCTGAACCGTCGCGAGCTCCTGCGGCTCGCCTCCGTAGCGGGCGTTTCGCTCGCCGCATTCGGCGTCACGGGGCCAAGGGGCGCTCGCGCGCAAACGGAACCCAAGCGAGGCGGCACGCTTCGCCTCGCGGCCCAGTATCCGGGCAAGGATCCGGAATCGGTAACCGCATCGAATGCGGGTGAGGTGTTCACCTATCAGCCATCTCTCGAATATCTGTGCTATCCGCGCGAGGATTGGACGCTTGATCCGCGGCTTGCGACCTCCTGGAAGGCCGACCCCGATCCCAAGACATGGGTGTTCACCATCCGCCAGGGGGTCAAATGGCACAACGGTTCGCCGCTTACGACGGACGACGTGGTCGCGACCTTCGAGCGCCTGCTCGATCCGAAGGTCGGCTCCTCCGCCGGCTCGGTTTACAAAGGGGTGCTCTCCTTCGGCAATGTCGAGAAGGTCAGCGACAGCGATGTGCGTTTCCATCTGGACAAGCCCTTCGTCGATTTCCCCTATCTCGTTTCCGGCTTCGCCTACCAATCGGCGATCCTTCCCAAGGATTACGAGATGGGATCATTCACGAAGGGCGGCATCGGAACGGGTCCGTTCGTTCTAAAGGAGTATGTGCCCCATCAACACGCCGATTACGTTGCCAACAAGGATTATTGGGGCAAGGGGATGCCCTATCTCGACGCCTTGAAAGTCCTGTATTTCGCCGAGGAATCCGCGACCGTTCTCGCCATGCAGGCAGGTGACATCGACATCTACCCCGTCGTGCCGCTCAAGGGCGGCGAGCCCATCTTGAACAATCCGAACTTCAAGATCCTGCGGCATCCCTCGGCTGATTACCGCTCCATCCATATGCGCGTCGATCAGGCGCCGTTCATGGACAAGCGCGTGCGACAAGCAGTCGCCTATTGCATCAACCGCGAGGCGCTCGTGAAGTCGCTCTTCAACGGCGCCGCGACGGTCGCCAACGACCACAGCTTTGCGCCGGTCTATGTGGACACGCAACTTGCCAACAGCGAAATCCCGCAGCGCAAGCAGGATTATGAAAAAGCGAAGGCGTTGCTCAAGGAGGCAGGCGTCAACGGCGTCGACGTGACCCTCACCACGGGACAATATCTCGAAATGCCGCAATATGCCGTGGCGCTTCGCGAATATTGCAAGCCCGCTGGGATCAACATCAACGTCAATGTCATGCCCATCGATCAATATTATGGTTCGGGCGACAATCAGCCTTGGCTCGTGGTGCCGATGGGCGAGACCGATTGGGCGGCGCGCGGGACGGTGGCCCAGGCCATCATCCCCGAATTCCCGACGGGCGCGCTTTGGAATTCGGCGCATTGGAGCAATCCGCAATTTGACAAGCTCTTCGCCGATTACAATGCGGAGCTCGACCATCAGAAACGCCAGAAGCTCGCGCTCGAGCTTGCGAAGATCGAGAACGAGGAAGTTCCCGTCATCATCAGTTATTGGATCGAAGCGCAGCGCGCGACAACGAAAGCGGTGAACGGCTTCCCGACCGCTCCCGACAACTTCATCGACCTCAGGGCGACGTGGTTGTCGTCGTAAGCGATTGTTCGACGAGGAATAACAGGAGCTGCGTCCGGCGTTGGGTCGATTCCTCGTCAAACGGCTGTTCTTGGCGTTCGTAACGCTCTTTTGCGTTTCGATCGTTCTTTTCCTCGTCGCGCAGGTGATGCCCGGCGATGTCGGGCGCGCCATCCTCGGCCCCTACGCGACCGAAGTGCAGGTCCGGGCCCTCGATCATCAACTCGGCGTCGATCGCCCGCTTCTCGAACGGTATTCCACCTGGCTCGGCGGCTTCGTACGCGGCGATTGGGGCAGCTCCTTCCTGCTCCATCGCCCGGTCGCGAGCATCGCTTTCGATAGGCTCTACAATTCCCTCATTCTCGGCGGGTTTGCGCTTCTCCTCATCGTGCCGACATCCATCGGCTTCGGCGTGCTGGCCGCGCTCAACTACGGGAAATGGCCAGACCGCGTGATTTCGGTCGCGGGACTTTCGCTCATTGCCCTTCCGGAGTTCGTGACCGGCATCATGGTGCTCGTGATCTTCGCCGTCGAGCTCGGTTGGCTGCCGGCTTCATCGCATGTGCCGAGCTTCAACCCTATCGACTGGTTTCGCCAGCTTCTCTTGCCTTCCATCCCGTTGATGTTCGTTCTCTTCGGCTACATCTCGCGCATGGCGCGAACGGGCACGATCGAGTCGCTGCGTTCGAATTATGTGCGCACCGCGATCCTCAAAGGCCTGCCGCGCAGCACCGTCATCTGGCAGCACGTCTTGCGCAACTCGCTCCTGCCGACGATCACGGTGATCAGCGTCCAGACCGGATATCTGGTCGGCGGTCTCGTGGTGACGGAGACCCTCTTCAACTATCCGGGGATCGGCAAGCTCGTGCTCGATTCCGCCGTGCAGCACGATCTTCCGGTTCTCCAGGCGACCGTGCTGCTCGTCGCCGTGCTTTACATGGCGCTGACGCTTTTCGCGGACGTCCTCTACACCTTGCTCAATCCTCGTGTCCGCCTTGCCGCCTAGTCTCGGTGGCGGCGATATGCCCGCCCCCCTCGCGGCCGATCGGCCCGATGAGATCATGCGCGTCGAGCAAAAGAGCGCGACGCAAGCGATCGAAACCAACCTTGCGCCGGGCCGCGCCAGAGAGGTGCTGCGCGCGCTCTGGCGCTCCAAGACCTTCGTGATCGGCCTGGCGATCGTCCTGTTCTGGGTGCTCGACGCGATCTTCTGGCCGCTCTTCGTCCCTTACGATCCCGAGGGCCTGGTTTCGCCGACGACCCTGCAACCTCCCTCGGCAGAGCACTTCTTCGGCACGGATGATCTCGGACGTGACATTTTCTCGCGCACGCTCGCCGGCGCGAGGCCGACACTCACCGTCGCTCCGCTCGCAACGGCGATCGGCGTCGCGGGTGGAATTCTCGTCGGGCTCTTCACGGGATATTTTCGCGGAATTGCCGACGACATCGTGATGCGCATCGTCGACGCGCTCCTCGCCTTTCCGCTCATCATCATCGCGGTTTTGGTGATCTCCATCCTCGGACCGTCGATCACCAATGTGATCCTCGTGATCGGCATCGTGTTCACCCCGATCGTCGCCCGTACGGTGCGCTCGGCCGTGCTCGTCGAACGCCAACGTGAATATGTGGCGGCCGCAAAGCTCCTCGGAAATTCGAATCTCTACATCATGTTCGCCGAGATCCTTCCGAACATCACGGGGCCGATCGCCGTCGAGATCACGATCCGCCTCGGCTATGCGATCTTCACCTCGGCGACCTTGTCCTTCCTTGCGCTCGGCATCCAACAACCCTCGCCGGATTGGGGCCTCACGATCAGCATCGGGCGCGTCTTCTTGCAAACCGCGCCCTCGGAGGTCCTTTTTCCGGCGGCGGCGCTCGCGACCCTGATCGTCGGCGTCAATCTGATCGCCGACGGCTTGCGTCAGGTGCTCGAGGAATGAGCGCGCCCCACCCCTCGGCGAGCCCTCCCGCGACCGGTGCTCTCGCCATCGATCATCTCTCGATCAGCTATCTGCGGCGCGATCGAGTGTTGCCCGTCCTGACCGATGTGTCGTTCCACATCGAGCCCGGCGAAGCCTATGGGCTCGTGGGCGAGTCAGGCTGCGGCAAGACGACCGTGGCGATGGCCGTCATGTGCTATCTGCCGACGAATGCCCGCATCGAGGGCGGACACATCAGGCTGCGAGATACCGACCTCACGAGAGCGGGCGAAGCGCAACTTCGCAGCCTGCGCGGCAACCGCATGGCGATGGTGTATCAGGATGCGGGCAGCGCGCTGAACCCTTCCCTGACCATCGGTCGGCAGATCGCCGAGGTCTATCGTTTCCATGGCGGCCTCGACACCGCCGCTGCAATGGACGCTGCCGCGGCAATGCTGGAGACGGTGCAAATCGCCGATTCGGCGCGCATGCTCCGCCGTTATCCCCATGAGCTTTCAGGCGGCCAGCAACAGCGGGTCATGTTCGCGATGGCGCTCGCGACGAGTCCCGACCTTCTCGTGCTCGACGAACCGACAACCGGACTCGACACCACGGTGGAAGCCGAGGTCCTCGACCTCGTCGCGCGGCTGCGCAGCAAGTTCAGCGCTTCGATCCTCTTCATCAGTCACAATCTCGGCATCGTCACGCGCATGTGCGAGCGCGTGGGCGTGCTTTACGCGGGACGGCTGATCGAGGAAGGACCCTCACGCGAGATCTTTTCGACGCCGCGCCATCCCTACACGCTCGGCCTCACACGCTGCGTGCCCAATCGTATCATGCGCAAGGACGCGCATCGTCTCGATCCGATTCCCGGCTCGCTGCCGCCTCTTGGGCTCGCGGTTCAAGGCTGCGTCTACGCTCCCCGCTGCCCCATCGCGCGGGCACGATGTCGGGAAGAAGACCCTCCCGCCTTCGTTTCCGGCGAGCGTCGCGTCAGCCGCTGCTTTTACCATGACGAGGTCTCCGGCATTCCGCGAAGCGAGGAGGCCTTGCCCGCTATCGGCGGCGAGAGCGCCGGCGGAGACCTTTTGCGGGTCGAGCATCTGAGCAAGCGCTATGGCGCGGGAACCAATCAGGTCGTCGCTCTCGACGATGTCTCGATCGAGCTCGAGGCCGGAGAAATCCTGGGGCTCGTGGGAGAATCCGGAAGCGGCAAGTCGACGCTCGCGAAATGCGTGGTCGGTCTCCTCGAAGCATCCGGAGGCGAGATCGATTTTGCCGGCCGGCCGCTTGTCCGGCTCGGGGATTGGCGAAAACCGGAGCTTCGCCGAAAGCTTCAGATGGTTTTCCAGAACCCCGATACCACCCTCAATCCGAGCCATACGGCGCGACGCATTCTCACGCGCGCCGCGCGGCTTCTCTCGACCGCGGGCTCCTCCGCGGACGTGGAGCGGCAGGTCACCGCGCTCGCAGCGGCCGTGCAATTGCGACCGCACCATCTCGACCTCAAGCCGTCCTTCCTTTCTGGCGGGCTGAAGCAGCGCGTCGCGATCGCGCGCGCCTTCGCCGGGGCGCCGGCGCTCGTTCTTTGCGATGAGCCGACCTCGGCGCTCGACGTCTCGGTCCAGGCGACGATCCTCAATCTTCTCGTCGATCTGCAGACGAAAGAGCGCGTCGCCTACCTCTTCATCTCGCATGATCTCGGCGTGGTTCGTTACCTCGCGGATCGGATCGCGGTGATGTATCTCGGGCAGATCATCGAAATCGGCCGCGCGGAGGACGTGTTCAGCCCGCCGCACCATCCGTATACGGAGGCCCTTCTCTCCGCGATGCCGACAATCGACGAGAGCGAGGGCGCGCGGATCAAATTGTCGGGCACCATGCCGAACCCGGCAAATCCTCCGACGGGCTGCCGGTTTCATACACGCTGCCACCGCTTTCTGGGCGAAATCTGTCGCGAGCGAGAGCCGCCCTGGCAGGAAGATGGTGAAGGGCATCGCTATCGTTGTCACATAGCGCCTGCCGATCTCGAAGCCGCGCAACAGGAGGCGATGTCCCGTCCTGCAAAGGATGGCAATCGTCCGGAAGCGGAGATCCGGGCGTGAAGGCCGGAGGATGGAGCGGCGAATGAGAAGCCATGCGAGGGTCGCCGTGGTCGGAGGCGGTGTCGTCGGCGTCAATGTCCTCTACGCCCTCGCGAAGAACGGCTGGTCCGATGTCGTGTTGCTCGAACGGCGCGAGCTGACCTCCGGCTCGACCTGGCACGCGGCGGGGCTGATGTCGATCTATTCGACGAGCTGCTACGCGAGCAAGCTCTACATGCGCAGTCACGAAGTTTATGCGGCGGTCGAAGCGGAGACCGGTCAGCCGGTCGGCTTTCATCGTTCCGGTACGCTGCGCCTCGCATCGAGCAAGGACCGCCTCGACGAATACCTCCATTACAAGGACATCGCCGACAGCTTCGGCGCAAAGGCCGAGATCATAGGCGCCGCCGAAGTGCGCCGCCTCTGGCCGCTCGTCGAGAAGACGAGCGACCTTGCGGGCGCGCTCTACCATCCGGAGGACGGCCACGCAGCGCCCGCCGATGTGACGCAGGCACTCGCCAGGGGCGCGCGACTTCGCGGCGCCGAGATCAACCGGCACACGGAGGTGACCGCCATCGAGCCGACGCCCGGCGGGGAGTGGCGCCTGCGCACCACGCAAGGCGACGTCATATCCGAGCACGTCGTCCTTGCCACGGGAAGCTTCGCGCGCCAGACAGCCGCGATGGTCGGGCTCGACCTGCCGGTCGTCCCCATCGTGCACCAATATCTCGTGACGGAAGATCTCCCCGAGCTCGTCGAGCGTCACCGCCATGAGGCGCCCGAGATGCCGGTCCTGCGCGACGACACCGTGCAAGGGTATATCCGCGAGGAAGGCCGAGGCTTGATGTTCGGCCCCTATGACGAAAACCCGCCCTTATGGGCGCTCGACGGCGTCCCCGCCGATTATGCGGGCGAGCTGCTCGTCCCCGACCTCGACGCGACGCTTCCCCATTTCGAACGCGCGGTCGCGCGCGTGCCGCGCCTGGGAGACGTCGGCATCAAGACATGCGTCTCGGGACCGATCGCGGTCTCGCCCGACAACCGGCCCCTCGTCGGTCCCGCCTGGGGTCTCGAGAAGCTGTGGCTCGCCGAAGGCTTTACGGGCGGCATCGCCATGGGAGGTGGGGTCGGCCACTCGCTCGCCGAATGGATCATCGGCGGAGAGCCCGGCATCGACCTGCACGAACTCGATCCGCGACGGTTCGGCGCTTTTGCCAACAAGCGCTATGCCAGCATCAAGAGCCGCGAGGCTTTCGCCCACAATTTCGGCGTGAATT
>Ga0213876_10000303_pt1 | contig 44145 bp, 23 predicted proteins | sample BarmaccomBMRX_R9_FD_160113 | JGI IMG/M metagenome (GOLD analysis project Ga0213876, IMG submission 160113) | Root-associated microbial communities from Barbacenia macrantha in rupestrian grasslands, the National Park of Serra do Cipo, Brazil - RX_R9 | ecosystem: Host-associated > Plants > Roots...
GTACCGCCGAGGGCACCGGCGGCGAAAGCTGAGACGAAGAAGGCCGTGAAGAGACGCGCGGCTTAAACTGCAAACCGGACATCTAATGTGCTACTAAATGCGGACATCTTCACGTGCTACGAACACGATGACTTGATGGCACTTACCCGGGAGGGGGTTCCACAACTGGCGTCGTGGGGTTCACTTTGCGTCTCCTTCGTGAACCGTAAGCAGGTAGGTAGGCTTTGACATACAGGAACGAACTCTAATGAAGCCGCCTACCCTCAGCGCCTTCCGAGTCCAGGGGCAAAGTAAAGTCCCCGCTCTCGGGGATTTCGATTTCCGCGGCCCGCACCACGGCGTCGGCGTTCAGCTCGCCGTAGATGTGTGGGAATAGCTCGCGCCCGCCCTCCGTATTTTCGTAGCGAATCTCCGCCCCGACCCTGTCGGAGTCGATGCTGAGGAGGATTAAGTCCTGCCGGCCGCGGAAACGTGTCTCGGCGACTCTGGCTACCTGCTCGCGCGTCGAGCAGTGGATGAACCCCTCGGCGGCGAGGGACGCCGTCCGGTACGCCCCTTCCGCCTCACCCCTGTCCCACTCCGCGCGCGCGGCGATGTGAAAAATGATTGCCATGTCTAAGTCACTTTAAGGATTCCGAAAGTAACACAGAACGCGGGCCGCGGATCGCTTACTTTACCGCGCCGGAGGGGAAGTGCGGCGCGGGAGTGGCATCCGCCGCCCGCCCTCTTTCGTCTCACAGTCTCTCCCGGCGCGCGTGGGGTTCGTAAAATGCCACGCTGCCGCCTCGGCGGACGACGTATAATCCGCGCGCCTTTGCTTTACGTCTTGCCGGATTTCATGCCTGCATTAAACGGGTGATCTATGGACGGCTTCAAACCCGCGGAGGAGATGGCCGGGAGGGCTTTCGCCCTCGCCTACTTCATCCACGGCGACAGGGGCGTGGCCCTCTCCGTCGTGTGCGAGGCGCTCTCGAAGCTTGAGGTCGCCGCGGCCGCGCAGGTCAAACGGCTCTACTACACACCGACGCGCCGCCCGCTGTGGCGCCGCTCCGCGCCCCCCGGCGGGCGCACCAGAGTCTCGCTCAGCGACCTGCACCTGCTCCAGCGGCTCGTCTACGTCGAGTCGGAGCCCTTCGAGCGCGCGCGCGAGCGGAGGCGCGAGGTGCTGCGCGACGACGACCTGCTCGTCCACTTCGTCAAACACCTCATCAGAATCTCCATCAGGCGCAACTCCTTCTACGTCGCGCTCGGCGTCAGCCGCCTGCTGCACGACTACAGCACGAGCGAGACGATGGAGATTTACAACGTCGTCGTCCAAGACCCCGAGCGGGTCAAAGACGACTACTACTACCGCTCGCGCAAGGGCCGCCTGCTGCAAGAGGTCAAGGAGCGCTTCGAGGACTTCGTCAGCGTGTGCCGCGTGCAGCGGGGCGAGGAGCGTTTCCAGACTGCGGACTCGCCCGGCGCGTTCGCCGAACTCGTCGCCGAGTGCCTCCGGCAGTTCTCGCCCTGGCACTCCGCCTGCCCCGTCCCGAGCGGCTACGACCCGACGACCGACGAGATACCCACGCTCTCGTCCGCGCACCTGGGCGACGAAGACAAGGCGGAGATCAACCGCATCCACGCGGTCGTCCACCCCGACTGTTACGAGCTGCTGACCGGCTCCCTGAGACTGGCGCCGCCCGCGCTGCGCCTGAGCGTCCCGCGCTTCAACCTCCCCAACGGTAAAAACAATATGCACGGCCCCAAGGACAAGCCGCGCCGGCCCGCGCCCCCGCTCGGCGGCGACGAGTTCGAAGCGCTCAAACGCACCCTGAGCGAGCAGTCCGCGCGCCGCAGGGCGACGCACGCGAGTCTCCTGTCGGTCGCCGTGGACAGGGTCGAGCGCGCGCGCCTCGACCTGGAAGTCGCCGGCTCGGTCAGCGTCGCGCTCGACGACGGCGACGAGCTGGTCGAGGTGAGCGCGCTCGACGGCGACGAAAGGACGCTGCTTGCGACGCACCTGCTGGGCGGCGAGCCGGGCGAAGGCGCCGTGCCGCCCGAGTCGGAGGTCGTGCTCGAAGGCGGCCAGAAGCTGACCTTTAAATTCACGCCCGCGCGGGCCGGCTCGAACGACGCCGCGCGGGCGTCGCTCGACATCTCCTACCGCGAGACCGAACGGCTCAAAGCCGCGGCGCTCTTCCGGCGTCGCCTGTGGCGAAAGATAAACGCGCCCGCCGGCCCCGAGGAACGCCCCGCCTTGCCGTCACCCAGGACGGCGTTCGCCGCGCTCCTCCTCTTCGTCTTCCTGGGCGCGCTGGCGCTGTACCTCTTCAGGGGCACGCGCGGGCCGGCCGACACGCAGCTCGCGGCGGAGAAGCATCAGCCGCCCGTCACTCAGACGCCGGACGCCGCAAAGGGAAACGAGAACGTGCCGCCGCCGGCCGGCGGCGCGACTAACACGAACGCGACCGCCAGCTCGCCTCCTTCGTCAACGAACACGACCGGCGGCGGCGGCGCGGCGAAGAACTCTTCACGCAGCGAGACGGCGCGAAGGAACGCGCCGACGCGCGCGGCAAATCCGACGCCGCCGGCGCGACCCGACGAGCGCCCGCGTCAAGCGACGACTCCCGAGCAGACGCAGGCCGCTTCGACTCGCGCGGGTTCTGAGGCGGCGGACGGTTCCCTGCCCGCGGCGGGAGGGCGCGACGGCGAGGCCACCAGGTCGTTCGGACAGGGCGCCGGCGCGACCGCGCTCTCCAACGTGAGGAAGGTGTTCATCGAGGTCGCGGGCGATGGCGACCTGGGCGGGCAGGCGTCTCGCCTCCTCGCCGAAGGGCTGCGCGAAGGCCGGCGCGTGGCGCCGACGGACGTGAAGGACGAGGCGGACGCCGCGTTCAAAATGAGCGTAAGCGTCAGGCCGCAAGCCGGCCGCGGCAAGACTGCGCCCGACCCAGACCCCGCGCGGCGCACGGTCGCCGCCTCCGTCCGCCTCGTCAACGAGGACGGCGAGGTCATCTGGCCCGCGGGCGGCAAAGGCGCCCGCCTCTACACCGGCACGCTCAAAGACGTGACGGGCAGAATCGCCGCCGACTTACTGAAAGATGTCCTCAAGTCCGACGCGCGAAAGTAGGGGCGGCGAAAGAAGGGGCGGCACAGGCGAAGCGTGTCGCCTGTGCCGCCCCTTCGGTTTCACCCTCGGACGAGGCCCGCGCTTGGAGGCGCGGGCCGAGTCACCTCGGCTCGCCCTGTAGCACGAAGGCAGACCAGTAGTAAGGCGACTGCCAGCGCTTGTCCTGCCAGACCGAGACCTGCGCGGCCCTGAGCGCCCCGGCCGGCGAGAGATGCTCTCGGCCGAGCATGGCCTTGTAGAGCTTCGCCATCAGCTCGGCGGTCGCCAGGTCGTTCACGTCCCACAGGCTCACGACGACGCGCGACGCGCCGGCGTACATGAACCCCTGCGTCAGCCCGACGAGCCCCTCGCCCTTCGTCTGCTTGCCGAGCCCCGTGCGGCAGCCGCTCAGCACGACGAGTTCGGCCGGGAGCCGCAGGCGGAAGATTTCGCTCGCGCGCAGGAACCCGTCCTGCCCGCGCCCCTGCTTATCCACGAGCGAGAGGACGACGCCGGACAGCTCCGGGTGGTCGTTGTTGAGCAGCCCGTGCGTGGCGAAGTGTATGAAGCGGTACTGGCCGAGCGAGTCGCTCGTCGCCGTCGCGCGGCTCGCGTCGAAGTCCAGAGCCTCCTCGCGCTCCTGCGGCGGGATGAGCGCGGCGATGGCGTCCGCCTCCTGCCGCGTGAACGGCAGGCGCGGGATCGTTCGCCCTTCGACCGAGGCGCCCGCCTCCACGAAGGCGCGCGTGACTTCGTCCGACGCAGCGGCGCGCGCGCCGTCCGCCGGTTTGGGCGTCGCCGCGCCGCCCTTCCCGGTCAGGACGGCCTTGACGCGCTCGTCCTCTTTTTCAAAGACGGGATCGGCCAGCACCGCGATGCCCTTCGCCGCGGGCTTGCGGCCCTGCTGCTCGCGCCGCAGCTCGGCGAGTGCAGACGCCGAAGGCGCGTTGACGATCTCGTGTTTGAAGACGAGCGGGCGCGCCGGGTCGGTCGGGTCGGGGAGCGCGGCGAACGGAACCTGGTGCAGTACGTCGTCGCCGACGACGAGCAGGCGCTTCGTGCCGAGCTGCGCCGCGGCGGGGCCGAGCAGTAGGCGGCTCAACTCGGCGCCGACCTGCGGCAGCTCCGCGTCCGCACGCTCGACGCGCGCCCGCTTCTCCTCGGGCGTCTCGAACTTCACGCGCTGCGCGCGCGCCGTCAGCAGCTCGTAGTAACGCAGCGCGGTCTTCTCGATCTCGGCGCGCGGCGGCAGGGCGAAGCTCGCCGCCGCGTCGGCCGAGACCACCCAGAGGTAGCTGCCGCGCTCGCCGAGCGAGTATTCGAGCAGAAGCGTTTCGGGGTCGAGCACCTGTTTCTGAATCTCGGCGAGGCCGAGCAGTTGCGGGCGCGTCAGCGCCGCGTAGCGGGGGCTGCTCGCGCGGATACGCGCCTCGCTCTCCTGGTAGCGCGCGACCAGCGCGTCGATCTCCTTCTGCGACGCCGCGAGCTGCGCGTCCGTGTGCGGCCCCTTCTCAAGCTCCCAGCGGGCGCGCGTGGCGCCGTTGATCTGCTGCTGAGCCTGGCGCTCCTGCCGGAGCAGCGCGGGGTCTACGTCCTGGCGCAGGTTGACGCGCGCCTCGTTGAGCTGGTCGAGGAGGAGGCGCGCGTGCGCCTGCTCGCTGGCGCGCAGGGCAGCCGCCGCGTAGCCGCGCGCCGGGTCTTGGTGGTCGAGCTTCATCAGCAGGCGGACGTAGAGCTTGTAGTAGTCCTCGTTGAAGGAGAGGAACGTGGCGCGATCCTCTTCGCCGACGAGGTCGCCGCGGACGGACTCCAGGATGTCGAGGCACTCTTCCATCCTGCCCGCCGCGTCCGCCGTGCGGCCGAGGCCGTCGAGCGCCTGGGCCATCATGAAGAGCGTCATCGCCTCGCCGCGCCGGTAGCCGACGGCGCGGGCGATGGCGTTCGAACGCGACACGTAGTCGAGCGCCTTCTGGTAGTCGCCCTCCGCCAGGTAGACCGTGCCGATGTTGTTGAGCGTCGCCGCCTCGCCCTGCTGGTTCTTCGTCTCGCGCCGGAGCACGAGCGCGCGCTCGAAGTAGTCGAGCGCGGTCTTGAAGTCCTTGGCTTTGTTGTAGGCGTTGCCGATGTTGTTGAGCGCCACCCCCTCGCGCGCGCGGTCTCCGATCTGCTGAAAAATCCGGAGCGCCTGCCCGTAGTATTCGAGGGCGGCCGGCACGTCGTGGAGCTGCTCTTCGTAGAGGAGGCCCGTGTTGATGAGGATCGAGCCCTCGTCGGAGCGGTAGCCCAGCTCGCGCGCGACGGGGAGCATCTGGCGGTTGAGTTCGAGCGCCTTCTGCGTCTCGCCCAGCTCCGAGTAGACCGACGCCATGTTGCCCTGCGCCTCCAGCTCGCCCGACCGGAAGCCGACCGCGCGCGCGACCGCCAGCGCCCGGTCGAGCGTGTCGAGCGCCTTCTGGTACTGGGTCAACTGGATGTAAATCCTCCCGACCCTGATCATGTCGCCCGACTCCTCGTTGTGCGCGCCCACATCGCGCCAGAGCGCCGCCGCCTCTTCGAACTTCGCGATGGCGTCGCGCCGCCCCTGCGCGGTGTTCTGCGCGACGAGCTGCTCGGCCTCGGTCTCCGTCACGTCCGCGCGGAAGCGCTTCCTGTCCCCCTCGTCCGCGGCCCGCAGCTCGACGGCCGCCAACTGATACCGGCTCGCGCCGGGGCCGCGGGCCGCGTTGCGGATGTCGATCCGGTAAGCGCCCGGCGCGTCGGCCACCAGCGCCACGTCCATCTGCGACTGCGCGTGCGGCGTCTGGTTGATACTGAAGAGCGGCTTGCCGTCCGGCCCGAAGAGGCTCAGGACGAGGCCCGGCTTCTGCGGCCCCCAGACGAGGTGCAGCAGTTGCCCCGCCTGCAAGTTGAAGGAGTAGTCCTGGCTCTCGCCGGCGGCGACCTCACGCTCGACCGGCGCGTTGAGTTCGAGCGCGGTCGGCTCCGCCTGCGCGAGCGCGGCGCGCCCGGCGGCGGGGAGGAGCGACAGGGCGGCGCCGAGGAAAAGAGAAAAGAGGCGCGGGAGTGGTCTGGCGGGCATTCTTCAATCTCCTTCTCTTCAGGGCGTAAGGTTGTGCGCGTCGGGTTGAGACGGCAGGGACGTGGCTACGCCGGCACGGGGTCTCGACGCGAGCCCATGCCGACGCGAATTTACCACAACCGAATTTCACCCGCCGCCCCCATACCGGAGCCGGCCGCAGCTCCCGAACGCGGCCCCTCCGAAATCCGATCATCACCCGACCCGCAGGTCGCCAGCGTGTCACTTTCGGAATTCGAACGCGCGGCCCGCCCACGACACGCCGCCGGATAATTTTCTGAAAGTGACACGCGCGCGCCGCCGGCCCTGCCTCATGCTTCGGCGCGGGCCGGGGTGAGCTTTTTAAAGTCTCGCAGGAAGGATGCAAAGTATGCGGAGTGTTCAACGAAGGCGCGGGCGGGCGATGACCTGCGCGCTGGTGTGCTCGTTACTGGCGGGCGCCTACGCGGTCGCGCGGGCGCAGTCGGGCGTCGCCGTGTCGTTCAAGGATGCGTCCGTCACCATGCCGGCGGGCGCGACCCGACAGTTTACGGCGACCGTGACGGGGACGGCCAACACCGCCGTCACCTGGGCGGTCAACGGCGTCGCGGGCGGCAGCGCGACGGTCGGCACGATTGACGCGGCGGGCAGATACACCGCGCCCGCCGGCGCCGCCGTGGGCACGGCCTTCACCCTCACGGCCACGAGCGTCGCCGACCCGAACGCCTCGGCCAACCTCCCGCTGACGATCCGCAACCCGACCCCGCTCGTCACGTCCGTCACGCCCAACCCGCTCCCTGCCGGCCCGTTCAAGGTCACGGTCAACGGCAGCCTCTTCGTCAGCGGCGCGCAGGTCTTGATGAGCGGCATGGTGCTTCAGACCACCTACGTCTCCGCGACGCAGTTGACGGCGACGGGGACGTGGAGTCAGACCGGCAACCCCCTGGTCTTCGTCATCAACCCCGGCCCGCCCGGCGCCGTCTCGACGGGCTACACGCTGAGCGGCGGCGGCACGACGCCGACGCCGACGCCGACTCCCGCCCCGACGCCGACCCCCGCCGTCGCGGTCAACGTCTCCCCGCAGTATGCCACCGTGCAGTTGGGCGTCACGCAACAGTTTCAGGCGACAGTCCTCAACAGCGCGAACAAGTCCGTGACCTGGTCTGTCAACGGCGGCGGCACGATTGACGCGAACGGACTCTACACCGCGCCCGCGGCGCAGCCCTTCACGGGCGTCGTCACCGTCACGGCGACGAGCGCGGCCGACGCCACGAAGAAGGCGAGCGCGGGCGTCAACCTGCAAGACCCGCAGGCCGTCGCCGCCGGCCGCTTCCTTGAGCAGTCAACCTTCGGCCCGAACCCGCAGCTCGTGCAGCACGTCGAGCAGGTCGGCTTCAGCTCTTTCCTCGACGAACAGTTCGCGCTGCCCGAGTCGCCCTGGCCCGACTACACGCTCTCGACCACGACGCGGGCCGACGCCGTCAACGCCCTCTACTACAACGCGGGCGCCGGTCAAGACCAACTGCGCCAGCGCGTCGTCTACGCGCTCAGCCAGGTCTGGGTCGTCGCGCTCAACAAGAACACGAACGCGGACATGATCGTGCCGCACCTGCAAATCCTCTCGCGCAACGCCTTCGGCAACTACCGCACGCTGATGCGCGAGATGACTCTGAGCACGTCGATGGGCATGTACCTCGACCTCGTCAACAGCGTGAAGCCGTCGGGCACGGTCGGCGCGAACGAGAACTACCCGCGCGAGCTGATGCAGCTCTTCACCGTCGGCCTCTGGCGGCTCAACCCCGACGGCTCGCAGCAGCTCGACGCGCAGGGCAATCCGGTTCCGACCTACACGCAGACCGACGTGCAGCAGCTCGCGCGCGCGCTCACCGGCTGGACGTACCCGACGCCGCCGGGCAAGACCCCGACCACGAGCGGCAACTACGCTTACTACCCCGGCGTGATGGAGCCGCGCCCCGGATTGCACGACACGACGCAGAAGACCTTCCTCGGCCAGACGCTCCCGGCGGGCCAGACCATCACGCAAGACCTCGACGGCGCCATCGACATCGTCTTCAACCACCCGAACGTCGGCCCCTTCGTCGCCACGCGGCTCATCCGCGCGCTCGTCACGAGCAACCCGAGCCCCGCCTACGTCGCGCGCATCACCGCCGTCTTCGAAGACAACGGGCAGGGCGTGCGCGGCGACATGCAAGCGGTCGTCCGCGCGATCCTGCTCGACCCCGAGGCGCGCAACGACCAGCCGCCCGCGAACTTCGGCAAGCTCAAAAGCCCGATGCTCTACTTCCTCTCGTTCCAACGCGCCATGCAGTCGTCCGTTCCGCCGCAGACACAGACCGCGTACATCTACTACACCTTCGGCGAGGGAATACTCGACCCGAACTCCGTCTTCGGCCATTACTCGCCGCTCTACCGCATCCCGAAGACTTCGCTCTACGGCCCGGAGTTTCAAATCTACTCGCCGACCGAAGCGGTCAACCGGGGGAACTTCCTCTATCAGGGCTTGAACAACTACAGCAACGCCCTCATCGCGCCGTTCATGAACGTCGCGGGCGACCCCGTCCAGCTCGTCAACGCCGTCGATAACGCGCTCCTCTTCGGGCGCATGTCGCAGACGACGCGCAACTCCATCTACAAGGCGCTGCAAGCCTCTTCCGACCCGCACGCGCGCGCGGTGACGGCGCTCTACCTGACCGCCACGTCGGGCGAATACCTGGTTCAGCACTGACCAAACGTTGACTGAGCATTCAACCCGCTCGGAGGAGTCTCATCGTGAATCATAAGAACGGAATCTCCCGCCGCGGCTTCATGCAGCTCGGCGTCGGGCTCGGCGCGTTCGCGGCGCTCGGCCGCCTTCAGCTCGCGCGCGCCTCGACGTTCACGGACTACAAGGCGCTCGTCTGCGTCTTCCTCTTCGGCGGCAACGACGGGCACAACTGCGTCGTGCCGCTGGACTCGGCCGGCTACAACAGCTACAAGGCGGCGCGCGCCGGCCTGACGCTGCCGCCGAGCCAGCTCCTGCCGGTCAACACTTCGGCGAACGCGCCCTACGGCCTGCACTACGCCCTGCCCGAGCTGCAAAGCCTCTACGGCCAGGGCCGCCTGGCGATCCTCGCCAACGCCGGCATGCTCGTCCAGCCCATCACGCGGCAGCAGTACCTCGCCCCCAACCCCGCCGTCCCGACCAACCTCTTCTCGCACGCCGACCAGGTCGTGCAGATGCAGACCGGCTTCCCGAACGCTGCGGGCGGCACGGGCTGGGGCGGGCGCGCGGCCGACCTGATGGTGCAGGCGAACGCGGGCTCGAACTTCCCCACCTCCATCTCGATGGCCGGCACGTCGCTCTTCTGCACGGGCAGCCAGATTCAGGCCGCGAGCATCCAGCCGGGAAATTACATGAGCCAGAACGCGATGAGCTTCTGGCCGCAGTCGGCGGCCGACGCGCGCGCGCAGGGGCAGAAGGAGATCGTGACGACGGCGAGCGGCAACCAGATGATCGACGCCGCGAACAAGACGATGGCCGACGCGCTCACGCTCGGCCCGATGCTGAAGAGCGCGGCGGGCGCCGCGAGCCTCGCCACGCAGTTCCCCGCCAACCCGCTCGGCGACCAGCTCAAGGAGGTCGCGCACATGATCAGCCTCCGCTCGCAGCTGGGCGTCAGCCGCCAGGTCTTCTTCTGCGGCCTGGGCGGCTTCGACCTGCACAGCGGCGAGAGCTGGAACCACTACGACCTGCTCCTCCAGGTCAGCCAGGCGTTGGGCGCCTTCTACAACGCCACCGCCGAGCTGGGAGTCCAGAACTCCGTCACGACCTTCACGCTCTCCGACTTCGGGCGCACGCTCCAGCCCGGCGGCACGGGCTCCGACCACGGCTGGGGCAGCCACTTCTTCATCATGGGGGGCTCGGTCAAAGGCGGCGACCTCTACGGCACGTTCCCGCAGCTCGTCCTCGGCGGCCCCGACGACGCCAACTCGCGCGGCGTCCTCATCCCGACGACCTCGACGGCGCAGTACGGCGCGACCCTCGCCAAGTGGTTCGGGGCGACCGACGCGGAACTGGATCAGGTCTTCCCCGTGCTCTCCAACTTCCCCGTCCGCGACCTCGGCTTCATGTTTTGATTTTGAAACGCATGCGAGAGGCGCCGTAAGTAGGCTACGGCTAGGGTATCGAAGCGCGCCCGCGCTCGGCAGCGCGCCCGGCGTCCGGCGCCTGCCTGCGCTCGCCGAGCACCACCCGCACGGCGTGCCGCGCGCCGTCGTCTTCGAGCCCGATGTCGTCGGCCGCCTGCGCCACGCCGTCAACTTCGAGGGCGGCGACCCCGCGGCAGACGCCGTGCGGGTTCTCGACTTTAATCTGGTAGTGCGTCGCGCCGCGGCGGAAGTCGATCTCGAACTCGCGCCAGCCGCGCGGCACGCACGGGTCGATCTTCAGACGCGCGCCGTGGAGGCGGAAGCCGAGGATGGATTCGAGCCCGGCGCGGTACATCCAGCCCGAAGAGCCCGTGTACCACGTCCAGCCGCCCCGCCCCGTGTGCGGCCATACGGCGTACACGTCCGCGACGGCGACGTACGGCTCGACCTTGTACTTGTGCAGCCCCGCGCGCGTCGAGGCGTGGTTGACCGGGTTGAGGAGCGCGAAGAGTTCGCCCGCGCGGTCGCCCTCGCCGAGCAGCGCGTAGGCGATGACCGCCCAGACCGCGGCGTGCGTGTACTGCCCGCCGTTTTCGCGCACGCCCGGCACGTACCCCTTGATGTAGCCGGGGTCGAGCGCGCTTCGGTCGAACGGCGGCGTGAAGAGCATGATGAGGCCGTCGCCGCGCCGGATGAGATATTGCTCGACGGCGGCCATCGCGCGGGCCGCGCGGTGCGGGTCGGCCGCGCCCGAGATGACGCCCCACGACTGCGCGATGGAGTCGATGCGGCACTCCTCGTTCTGCGCGGAGCCGAGCGGCGTGCCGTCGTCGAAGTAGGCGCGCCGGTACCAGTCGCCGTCCCACGCCTCGGCTTCGAGCGCCCGCCTGAGCTTTGCCATGTGCGCGCGATAAGTCGAGGCACGCCCCGCGTCGCCGCGCGCCTCGCAGACGGGGGCGAACCAATCGAGCACGGTGTGCAGGAACCAGCCGACCCACACGCTCTCACCTTTCCCCTCGTGGCCGACGCGGTTCATGCCGTCGTTCCAATCACCTGAACCCATCAGCGGCAGCCCGTGCTGGCCGAGCGGCAGGCTGCGGTCGAGCGTCCGCACGCAGTGCTCGTAGAGGCTGGCCGACTCCTGCGAGACGGCGGGCTGCGTGTACGACTCGTCCTGCCCCGCTTCGAGCGGCGGCGCTTCGAGGAAAGTGACCACCTCGTCGAGCACGCCCGCGTCGCCCGTGACGTTCAGGTAAAAACTGGTCACGTAAGGCAGCCACAGGAGGTCGTCCGAGAAGCGCGTGCGCACGCCCCTGCCGGTCGGCGGGTGCCACCAGTGCTGCACGTCGCCCTCCTTGAACTGGTGGGCGGCGGCGCGCAGGATTTGCGCGCGCGTGAGGTCTGGGCGCGCGTAGACGAGCGCCATCGTGTCTTGCAGTTGGTCGCGGAAGCCGTAGGCGCCGCCCGACTGGTAGAAGGCCGAGCGCGCCAGCACGCGGCAGGCCAGGGTCTGATACGGCAGCCAACGGTTGAGGATCGTGTCGAGCGCCGCGTCGGGCGTGCGGACTTCGATCGTCTCAAGAACTTCGTCCCAGCGCGCGAGCACGCGCTCGAAGGCTTCGTTGACCGCGTGCGGGTGGCGGAAGCGTTCGACGACGGCGCGCGCCTCTTCGCGCGTCTCGGTCTGGCCGAGCAGGAAGACGACCTCGTGCGACGCGCCCGGCGCCAGCTCGACCACGGTCTGGATGGCCGCGCACGGGTCGAGTCCCGCGCCGGCGCGGCCCGAAAGAGACGTGCGGCGCAGCGCCGCCGGATTGGCGGTGCTGCCGTTGCGCCCTAAGAATTCTTTGCGGTCGCAGGTGATCGTGCTTTCGCGCGCGCTCACGGCGGCGAAGGCGACGCGCGCGGCGAACTCGTTGTTGTAAGGGTTGCGCGCGAAGACGGCGCCGCTCTCTTTGTCGAACTCGGTGATGACGAAGGGCGCGGACGCGCCGCGCTCGACGCCGAGCACGAGTTCGCTGTAGCTGGTGACCGAGAGCCTGCGGGTCTCGCCGGTTCGGTTGCGCAGGCGCAGCATCGAAATCTTCACCGTCGCGTCGAGCGGCGCGAAGAGCAGCAGCTCCTGCGTGATGCCGTGGCTCGTGTGCTCGAAGACCGTGTAGCCCTGCCCGTGCCGGACGACGTACGGGTCTTCGCCGCGGACGGGCAAAGGCGTCGGCGTCCAGACGGCGCCGCTCTCCTCGTCGCGCAGGTAGATGACCTCGCCCGGCGGGTCGCTCACGGCGTCGTTCGACCAGGGCGTGAGCCGGTTCTCGCGGCTGTTCGCCGACCAGGTGTAGCCGCCGCCCGTCTCGGTCACCTGGAAGCCGAAGTCGTGTTCGTTGGCGACGACGTTCGCCCACGGCGCGGGCGTCCACTGCCCCGCGCGCAGGACGGTCACGTACTCGCGCCCCCCCTGGCTGAAGCCGCCGAGGCCGTTGAAGAACGTCAGCTCCGGGGTCTCGACGGCGGTCTCCGCGTACACGCGCGCCGGCCCGCGCGGGACGAAATCCGCCGGCAAAGACTCTTCGATCTCGCGCCGCGTCAACTGCTCGGCGAGCGTGCCGCGCTCGGGGACGATGACGACGCGCGCGGCCGCGTGCAAAAGAATCCGGTCGGCCTCCGGCATGATGTCCGTCCGGCGCAGGAAGACGCCGCCCGGCTTGTCCTGCAAGGCCTGCGACCCGCTCGCGCGGATCATCGCCAGCAGCCCGTCCTGCAACTCCTGCGCGTAACTGGGCGGGTGGTCGTTGAGGATGACGAGGTCAATCGTCAGACCCTTCAGCCGCAGGTACTCGTGCCCGCGGATGAGCTGCCGCACCACGTCCAGGTCGTCCGCCTCGCTGACGCGGACGATGACGATGGGCAAATCGCCGCTGATGCCGTAGGGCCAGAGCGACGACTGCGCCTTCGTGTTGAGCGCCAGGACGTGCGGGCGCGGGCGCAGGGAGGGGTCGGCGTAGAGCACGCGCCCGGCGAGCCGTTGGAAGAGGTGGGCCTCGTCGGCGTCCACGTTGTGGTGGCGCATCTCGACCTGCGACTGCGTCCACGCCAGCCGCGCGGCGCGCTCGAAGACCGAAGGCTCGTGGTACTTGTCGGCGAGGGCGAGCGCCTCCTCGCGCGAGCGCGCGACGGCGGTCGTGAACGAGACGCGCGCCGTCTCGCCCGGCCGCAGGCGCACGCGCTGGCGCAGGGAGAAGACGGGGTCGAGCACCGCGCCGACCGTGTTCGACATCGGGCGCTCCTCGACGACGGCCACGGGGTCGGCGGCCGTGTGCCCGCGCCCGAGGAAGCGGCTGCGGTCGGTCTCGTACTGCACGGCGCCGACGCGCTCGCCCTCCGTGACGACGACGTGGACGGCGTAGGCGGGCTCGTCCTTGCTCGAACGCGGGCGGCGGCGCGCGAGCAGCGCGTTCTCGGCGGCGACGAATTCCGTCTCGATGAAGAGGTTGCTGAAGGCCGGGTGAGCCACGTCCGCCGCGTGGGGCGCGAGCACGACCTCGGCGTAGCTCGTCAGCTCGACCTCGCGCACGCGCGTCGATTGGTTCGTCACCGAGACCTGCCGGATTTCGGCATTGTCTTCGGGCGAGACGATGATCTCGGTGTGCGTTTGCAGCCCCGCGTCCGTGCGCCGGAAGTCAACCTTGTCTTCCGAGAAGGAGACTTCGTACGAGCGCGGCCTGACCCTCGTCGGCTGGTAGGACGTAGACCAGACGGCCCCGCTCCGCACGTCGCGCAGGTAGATGAACGAGCCGTACCCGTCGCGCACGGCGTCCTCGCGCCAGCGCGTGACGGCCAGCCCGCCGCAGCGCGAGTAGCCGCCGCCCGCCGAGGTCAGCATCACCGAGTAGGTGCCGTTCGAGAGCAGCTGCGTGCGCGGGGTCGGGAGGTCGGCCGTGTCGTAGCTGCGCGAGACGAGCCCCGTCAGCGTGTGCACGAGCCGCCCCGACAGAACCTCTTCGGCGCGCGGGTGCGCCGCCGCCACGCCGCGCGGGACGCGCTCCTGCAAGAGCAGCTCGGTCGCCTGCACGAGCGGCTCGGCGTGGAAGCGCCGCTGCATCACGTCGCGGTTGAGGAGGTTGTCGAGCGCGACGAGACTCATTCCCTGGTGGTGCGCCATGAAGGCGCGAATCAGAGCGTGGTTCTCGTTCTGCGGCAGGCGCTCCGGCGTGTAGTCGATTGACTCGTAGAGCCCGTAGCGGGCGAGCGCGCCCTCGCGCTCGAGGCGGCGCAGGTTCGCCAGCGCCCTGCGCGGCGCGACCAGAGAGGCGAGCGCCGTCGCGTAAGGCGCGACCACGAGGTCTTCCGAGAGGCCGCGCTTGAACCCGAGGCCGGGCACGCCGAAGGGGCCGTACTGGTAGTTGAGGTAGAGGTCGCGCGCGTTGTAGGCGGCCTCGGAGATGCCCCACGGGACGCCGCGCTCCTCGCCGTATTCGATCTGCCGCCGCACGGCCGCCCGGTGCGTCTGGTCGAGCAGCGTCCGGTCGTAGCTGCGCATGACGAGGAGCGGCATAAGGTATTCGAACATCGTCCCCGTCCACGAGATGAGCGCGCGGCTCCCGTCCACGGGCGTGAGCTTGCGGCCGAGGTGGAACCAGTGCTCCTGCGGCGCGTCGCCCTTGGCGATGGCGACGAAGCTCGCCAGCCGCGACTCCGAGGCCAGCAGGTCGTAGTAGGAGTTGTCGGGCTGCCCGGCCGCGACGTTGTAGCCGATGTGGAAGACCTTGCGCTCTTCGTTGAAGAGGAAGCGGAAGTCCATCCCCTCGACCAGCTCGCCGCACCGCCGCGCCAGCCTGCTCAGACGCGACAGCACGGACGTGACGGCCGACGCCGCCTCTTCGATTGCCGCCGTGAGCGAGGGGGTGTCGCCGGGGACAAGCTGGGCGCTCAGGTCGGTGAGCGCGGCGTCGAACAGCTCCGACGCGCGTGCGAAGCCTTCCACCCGTTCGAGCGCTTGCGCGAGTTCGGGCCGGAGCGGGGCGGCGAGCGCGGAGGTGAGTACGTGACCGTGGTGCCTGTCCCGCGGGTCAACGGTCGGGGCGAAGGCGCGCAGGTCGCGCGCGAACTCTTTCACCTGCCGGAGCAGCGCGCTCGCCCAGAAGCCGGCCTCCGTGAAATCGCCCGACCCGTACTCCTGCGCGAGGGCGGCGAGCATGTCGTCCACGTTCGAGGCGTGCCGGCGCAGAGCGTTGAAGAGCGTCTCCCAGACGCCCAGGGACTCGGGCACCTCGCCCGCGACGAGCTGGGCGCAGGCCGTGATCTCTTCGCGCAGTTGATTGATGGTGACGACTTCGGTGCGCTTGCGCGACGCGCCCACGCGCTCCGCCTCCAGGCGCAGCAGCGCAATCGTGTCGCCGAGCCCCGCGAGCGTGTGCGCGCCGAAGAGGGGGCGCTCGGACAGCTCGACGCACGCCTGCTTGAGCGCGAGCAGGTGGCCGGCGAGGTTGCCGCTGTCCACGGTCGAGACGTACTGAGGATTCAGCGGCTCGAGCGTGCGCGTGTCGTGCCAGTTGAAGAGGTGGCCGCGGAACTTCGGCATCTTGCCGACGGCGTCGAACGTCAGCTCAAGCCTCTCGATCAGTTCGAGCGTGCCCGCGTAGCCGAAGTCGTGCGCGGCGACCGTGGAGATCAGGAGCAGGCCGACGTTGGTCGGCGAGGTGCGGTGCGCCACCACGGGCCGCGGGTCTTCCTGAAAATTATCGGGCGGCAGCCACTGGTCTTCCTGCGTGACGAACGTTTCGAAAAACCGCCAGGTGCGCCGCGCGATGAGTCGCGCCTCGCGCTCGTCCGCCCCCGTCAACTCTTCCCGCCCGACTTCGCCGCGGCGGCTGACCCGGTAAGCGACGAACGGCGAGGCCGCCCACGCCAGCAGGAACGGCGCGGCGGCGGGCAGCGCGCCGGGCCGCAAGGCGACGAGGAGCGCGACCACCCCAACCAGAATCAACCCGACCGGCCACATGAAGCGGAAGGCGGCGGCGAGCGTGGGCGCGCTGCCCGCCTCGGCCTGCGCGGCCGTCGTCCATTCGAGCAGGCGGCGTTTCGAGACGAGCCGGCGGTAGAGTATGCGCACGACGGCGTCGCACATCATGTACGCCTGGTGCGCGAGGAAGACGAGCGTCAGCGCCACCTGCGCGGTGTTCGTCCGCGTGTCGCCCCAGACGCTCCAGAAGTGGCTCGTCCAGGGGATGCCGCGCGGGTGCAGCATCAGGCTCGTCGTCACGTGCGCGTAGACGGGGAAGGCCAGCGCGAGCAGGACGAAGAGCGACCACAGAAGGGGCGAGCCCGGCAGCATCGTCCACGCGAAGACGAGCCAGAGCACGACCGAAGGCGCGACGAGGCTGCGCCGCAGGTTGTCGAAAATCTTCCAGCGCGCGATGAGCGGCAGCCGGTTACGCACGCCGCGCCCGCGCGCGGAGGGCACGTACGGGAAGAGCCAGTGCGCGATCTGCCAGTCGCCGCGCGTCCAGCGGTGCTGCCGCATCGCGTAAGTCACGTAGCGCGCCGGGTGGTCGTCCAGAAATTCGACGTCCGTCACGAGCGCGGCCCGCGCGTAGAGGGACTCGAACAGGTCGTGACTGAGCAGCGCGTTCTCCGGCACGCGGCCGGCGAGCGCGCGCGCGAAGGCGTCCACGTCGTACAGCCCCTTGCCCGTGAACGTGCCTTCGCCGAAGAGGTCTTGATACACGTCGGACGCGGCGGTCGTGTAAGGGTCTACCCCCGTGTTGCCCGAGAAGACGCGCGCGAAGGTCGAGAGCGCGGCGCTCTCCAGAGAGACGCTGACGCGCGGCTGGAGGATCGCGTAGCCGCGCGTGACGCGCCCCGTGCGCTCGTCGAGCTGCGGGCGGTTCAAAGGGTGGCGCGCGATGCCGACGAGGCGGCGGGCCGCGTCGCGGGGCAGCTGCGTGTCGGAGTCGAGCGTGATGACGTAACGAACCTGCGCGAGCAGGTCGGCGCCGGCCGTCGCGATGACGAAGCTCGTGTCGCGCGCGCCGCGCAGGAGGCGGTTGAACTCCTCCAGCTTGCCGCGCTTGCGCTCCCAGCCCATCCACTTCCCCTCGCCCGCGTTCCACAGACGCTTGCGGTGAAAGAGGTGGAAGCGTTGAAGCCCGGACGAGTCCGCGCCGTAGCGCGCGTTCAACTCCTCGATGCCGGCCGCCGCCTGGTCGAGCAGCGCTGCGTCCGACGGCGTCTCGGCCGCGTCCGCGTCCGCGAAGTCGCCGAGCAGCGCGAAGAAGAGGTGCTCGTCCTGGTTGGCGAGGTAGTGGACTTCCAGTTTCTCTAAAAGCTCTTTGACCGCCGCCTCGCCGGTGAAGAGCGTCGGCACGACGACCATCGTGCGCGCCTCTTCGGGCACGCCCTGCCTGGACTCCATGCTCGGCAGCAGGCGCGGGTGGAAGAGGTGGGTCACGTCCCAGTTGAGCACGCTCAGCGCCAGGTCGCCGGCCGGCACGAGCGAGAGCAGCGCGAGGACGACGAGCACGGCCGGACTCGCGCCGCCCCCGTAAGCAAACAGGCAGAGCGCCGCGACGACGAGCGCCGCGAGGAGCGCCAGCGTGCCCAGGTAGAAGAGGGTCGGGTGACGCAAGACCGCGCGCACGGCGCGCTCGCGCGGCTTCGGGCGGTAACGAAACTCCCGTTCGAGGCTGACCACGTCGTCGCCGACGAGGTAGTTGCCGACGTGCGCGCGCGCCGCGTCCTGCGGCTGACGGGCGCGCGCCGCGGCGGCCAGGCGCAGGGCGCCGCGCGCCACTTCGAGTTCGTCCGCGCCGGTGCGCTTCGCGATGCGTTCGACGGCGTGGCGGTAGCGGTCGCGCGTCTGAAAGCTCATGCGCGCGTAGACGCCCGCCGGGTCTTCGCCGAGCAGCGGATCGACGAGGCTCACCGACTCGAAGAAGTCGCGCCAGTCGAGCGTCGAGATGAGGCGCATCGAGGTGATGATGTTGCCGACGGTGACCTGCGCCGCGGCCTGCCGCTGGTGTTCGAGGTGGACGGCCTGCTCGGTGGTGAGCCCGCGCTTGTTGAGCCGGCGTTCCAGCCACTCGAAGACGGGCATGAGCGCCGGGTCTTGGTCGCGCAGGCGCTGCGTGAGCTGGACGACGAAGGCACGGTCGAGGTCGAGGTCTTCGCGCTTGCCCAGGCGCGCGGCGAGCAGCTCGGTCAGGGACTCGGGCTGGCGATCGACCGCCTCCAGCAGAATGTCGGCGAGCGCGTCGGCCGCCTCGCGCGCCTCGCGCGAGGCGACGATGCGCGTGGTGAGGCGGCGCAGGTTCTCCACCAGCGCCAGGCGCAGCGTGATGGCGATGGCCCACAACTCGCCGATGGTGAGCGGCGTCGTCTGCTGGTAGGCGCGGACGAACCTCTTCAAGGTCTCGGTGTCGAGCCGGCTGTCGGTGTGCGCGATGAGCGAGAGGGCGACGGCGTAGATGCGCGGGTAGTCCGTGAGTTCGCCCGCGGAGAGCTTGGGCAGTTCGTAGTAATAGCCCTTGGGCAGGTCTTCGCGGATTTCGCGCAGCTGCTCTTCGACGATGTGAAAGTTATCGACCAGCCATTCGGCGGCGGGCGAGATCGCGCGCCCGCCGCTCACCGCCTCGGCGAGCGTGCGGTAGGCCGAGACGAGCAGCCGCCCGTTCTTCTCCAGCGCCGGCAGGAGCCTCCGGCCGCGCCGCCGCCCGGCGTAGACACGGTGCTCGGCCGCCAGCGTCGCCGCGTACTGCTCCAGGCGTTCGACGCTGTACAGCTCGTCACGGATCGGCTCCTCGTCGCGCGCCTCGGGCGCGCGCGTGAGACCCCGCAATAATCCGGTCAGACTCACAGCCATTGCTACGGTCGCATCTATCGGGGGAATTTGTTGCAGAGAAAAGTGTATCACGACGTACACACGCGGCGCTCACCGCGGGTGTGGCGCGGGCGTGTTTGACCAGCACCCGGCGGGTAAGTATCTTGAGCCCATGCGAGGCGGCGGGTGACGCCGGGCGAGATTGCCTTTCCATTGACCGGGGTGAACATGAAGCACGAGACGTTTAAGCTCAAGAACCGATTCGTCAGAAGACCTGCGTTGGTCTTCTTGTTGCTGCTGCTTCAGTCGTGGGGCCTGACGGCTCTCGCGCAGGGCGCCGTGGGCATCGGGCTGGACGTGGACGCCACGGGGGCCGCGCGCAACGTGCTCCGCGCGCGGCTCACGATCCCCGTCAAGCCGGGGCCGCTCACGCTCTTCTACCCGAAGTGGATTCCCGGCGAGCACACGCCGACCGGGACGATTGACGACGTGATGGGTTTGAAGCTGAGCGCGGGCGGCAAGCCCGTCCCGTGGACGCGCGACGACGTGGAGATGTTCGCCTTCCACTGCGAAGTCCCGCCCGGGGTCAGCGCCCTCGAAGTCACTTTCGACGACGTTTCAGAGCCCGGGACGACCGCGTCGGCGCGGCTGGCCCGAATCAAGTGGAACCGACTCGTCCTCTACCCGCAGGGCTTGAACGCGGACGAGGTGCGCGTCACGGCCTCGCTGAAGCTGCCCGCCGGTTGGCAATACGCGACGGCGCTGCCGCAGGCGGGCGAGCGGGCGGGCGGGGTCGAGTTCAAGGAAGTCTCGCTGGAGACGTTGGTCGATTCCCCCGCGATCATCGGGGCCAACTTCCGGAAGGTCTCGCTGAGTTCGGGCGGGCCTTTGCACGAGCTGGACGTCGCCGCGGACTCGCCCGCCGCCCTGGAGATGAAGCCGGAGACTTTGAACGGCGTCAGGAATCTGGTCGGCGAAGCCTACGCCCTCTTCGGCGCGCGACACTACAACGGCTACAGGTTTCTCCTGACGCTGAGCGACTACGGCGGGGCCGAAGGGCTTGAGCACCACGAGTCGAGCGAGGACGGCGTGGGCGAGAAGGCGTTCAGCGACCAGAACGCGCTGCTCGACCTCGGAGACCTGCTCGGCCACGAGTACACGCACTCCTGGAACGGGAAGTACCGCCGCCCCGCCGGGCTCGCGACGCCGGACTTCGAGCGGCCGATGAAGGGCAATTTGCTCTGGGTCTACGAGGGGCTGACGGAGTACCTCGGCAAAGTGCTGCCGACGCGGAGCGGGCTGTGGACTCCCGAGAACTTCCGCGAGGCGGTGGCGTCGGTCGCCGCCGAGATGGAGAACCAGACGGGCCGCGGGTGGCGGCCCCTGGTTGACACGGCGGTCGCCGTGCAACTGACCTACTCTTCGCCGAGGGCCTGGCGGAACTACCGCCGCCGCGTCGATTACTACGACGAGGGGCTGCTCATCTGGCTGGACGCGGACGTGTCGATCCGGAGGCAGAGCGGCGGGAAACTTTCGCTCGACGACTTCTGCCACAGATTCCACGGCGGGCAGGACACGCCCCCCGCCGTCAGACCTTACACCTTCGACGATGTCGTCGCCGCCCTCAACGAAGTCGAGCCTTCCGACTGGCGCGGGTTCCTGAACGAGCGCGTCAACGTGCTCGCGCCCCACGCCCCGCTCGGCGGGATTACCAACGGCGGCTGGCGGCTGGTCTACAACGAGACGCCGAACGGGCAGATCAAGATGGCGGAGCAGTTGAAGAAGCTCATCGACCTCTCGTACTCGCTCGGCCTCATCCTCAAAGAGGACGGCAGCGTGCTCGACGTGAACCCCGAGATGGCGGCGGGGGCGGCGGGACTCGCCCCGGGCATGAAGATCGTCACGGTCAACGGGCGAGGCTGGTCTGCGGAGGCGCTGCACGACGCCGTCGCGGCGTCAAAAGGCGGCTCGTCGCCGCTCGAACTGCTCGTGGAAAACGGCAGCTTCGAACAGACGTACAGGCTGGACTACCACGGCGGGGAACGCTACCCGCACCTGGAGCGCGACGCGTCCAAGCCCGACATCCTCTCGGAGGTGATAAAGTCGCACGCGTCACCTCCGACCCGTTGAGACTTTGATAAGCGGGAACGGTCAATTGCCGGACGGCGGCGCGGCGTGCTTGAGAATCCAGTCCCCGATTATCTCAAGGGCGGCGGGGGAGATCGTCTCCTCAATTCTCCCGTACTCGGCCGGCGAGCCGGTCTCACTCGTCTGGAACAGGTGGTTGAGCTTCGGCAGCTCCTTGACGGTGAAGTCCTTGTTACCGCCGGCTTTCAAAGCGTCCGCGATGGCTTTGAGGTTCGCCCCCGCGGGCACCACCTGCAAGTCCCTCTCGCCGGCGAGTGCGAGCACGGGGACGTGAACCTTCTTCAACGTCGCCGCCGGGTCGTAGGCGGTGAAGAAGCGGAACCAGGGCGTCAGCATGATCCTGATGATGCCCTCCATCTCGTCGTCCGCCAGGCCGTACTGCTTCCTCTCCTCGGACGACAACTCGCCCAGCAGCTTCGCCCTCTCCTCGTGAGCCCGCCTCAAGGCCGCGGCGTCGTCCTTCTCCTCCCTTATGACGGAGAAGACGCGCCCCACGAGCCTGCGCCTCCACGCGACGGCCGCGTCGCTCTCCCCGTTCGCCTTGGCGATGGCCGCGACCTGCGCGGCGAACCCCTCTTCGGCGTTCAGCCCCGGCCCGGCCAGAAGGACGATGAAGGCCACGTCCGAAGACCTCGACGCGACCATCGGCGCGATCATACCGCCCTCGCTGTGCCCGACGAGTCCAATCTTCTTCGGGTCGATCTCCTTCCTCGACTTGAGGTACTCGACGCCCGCCAGCGTGTCGCCCGCGAAGTCCTCGCTTGTGGCCTTGTTTAAGTCCGGCCCGGCGGCCGACCCACCGACGCCCCTGTCGTCCACGCGCAGGACGGCCACGCCGCGCCGCGTCAGGTAGTCCGCAAGCAACAGGAAGGGCTTGTGCCCGATGATTGTCTCGTCTCTGTCCTGCTGGCCGGAGCCGGTGATGAGCAGCACCGCCGGGTGTGGCCCCTTCGTGCGCGGCAGCGTCAGGGTGCCGGCGAGCCGCACCCCGGCCTGCCTGTTCTCGAAGGTGACCTCCTCCTCGGCGTATGGGAAGGGCCGCTTCGGCTCCTGCGGGCGGTTCGGCGGCGGCGGGGCTTTCCCGCCCCGCTCAAGCGTGAGGGGCAGCGTCGTCGGGCCTTGCTTCCACTGGCCCGTGATCGCCGTCCCCTCCTTGTTGAGCGTGCCCTCGTAGACGCCGCCGGCCGACTTCAGCTCGAAGCGCACCGCCGCGCCCGTCAGCGTGATTACGTCAAGGGGTATGCCCGTCGCGCCCTGGTCGGGGCTGTCGAGGGTAGCCGAGAAGGTGCCGTCCGACTTCTTCGAGACCTTCAGAACCAGCCGCAGCTTGGCCCCGCCGGCGTCGAGCGTGCCCTGCCAGATGCCCTCTAAGCCCTGCGCCTGAGCGGCGGGCGTTTGCCGGCCGAAGGCGTTCGGACGAGTCCGGGCGGAAACAGATAAGGACGCCTGTTGGCACAGAGAGGCCGTCAAGAGGATTAGCAGGAGCTTCAAGATTCACACCTCCGTTGCAGGAAAAACGTGAGGGTCGGATTATAACCCACAGGCGTTTCCCGCGACAGAAACGGCCGGCGGCGACTTCTCCTGTCCGGCCACTTATTCATCGACGGGCGGCCGCGCTCTTTCGTGGCCGCTCGTCGTTTACTGTCCGAACCTCTGCCTGTACTCGTCGGAGGAGAGGAACGCCTTGACCATCTCGGCGTTGACGTAGTTGCCGTTGAACTGGTTGAGCTTGTCGAGCCAGAACTTCCAGCCGCGGAAGTCCGCGTCGGGCGCGGCGTCGGGGTCGCGCCGCAGGTAGCCGTAGAACTGCATCAGCACGAAGGCGCGCTTCTTCTCGCCCTCGCGCATGTCGGCGTCGTCGGCCACGCGGCGCAGCGCGGCGGCGCGGCCCTGCGTCTGGTCGGGCGCGGCGGCCAGCTCCGCGACGAGCTGGTCGCGCTCCCCTTGCGAGAGCACCCCGCCCGCGTTCTGATTGAGCCTCTCCACGAACTGCGCCGCCGTCAACGACGCGGGGAACGCGTCGGCGAAGCGCTGCCGCCGGACGAACTCAAGCATGTACGCCTGCTTGTTCGCTTCGAGCTGCTGCTCCCAGTTGCCGATGCCGACCCGCACGCCCTGCCCGATGCGCTGCGAGTCCGGCAGGAACTCTTGCAGGCGGATGACGGGCACCGTGCCCGCCACGTTCGGCGAGGTCGCGTCGCCGTACGCCGCCTTGTACGTGCGGTAAGCGAGGTAGCCGGTCTCCTGAAATTCAATCGAGAGGAAGAACGCGGCCGAGACGTTAATACGCTTTACCTCGCGGCACGGCGCGTCCGTGCAGTTGTCTATCTCGCCCGTCCAGAACTGCAAGCCGTCGGGGTCGGGCTCGCGGTTGAGGAAGTCGTGGTAGTGCTGCCGGACGAAGAACTGCGTGTCGAAGCTCGACTCCCGCACGGGGCTCGGGCGGTCGGCGGAGTCGTCCGAGGTGATGGTGAGCGGCACGACGCTCGGGCCGCCGAGGGCCGCCCCCGACGGGTTCGAGAGCAAGAGGTCGAGCGATTCGGACGGCTCCTTAAAGCGGTCGTCGGTGACGAGCACGGCGAAGGTCTTCTGCGCCTCGCCCGCGGCGAACCGCAGGGTGCCGGCCGCGGCCGTGAAGTCGGAGCGCTCGGAGGCGGTCTGCCCCGCCGTCCTGTAGTCAACCGAGGCCGGCTGCGACGTGTCGCCGGTGCGCGTCACGACGATGAGCGCCTGACCTTCGCCCTCGCCGACGCCGAAGGCAGGGGCGCCGAACTGCACGAGCGAGGATGACGAGGCCGCGTCCTGAATCGTCGCCTGCCCCTGCCCGTCGGCCACGGTCGCGCGCGCCTGGCTCGTCGAGTTGACGTTGAGGAAGAAGGTCTCGTCCCCTTCCGCCGCGGCGTCGGTCAGGATCGGCACCTCGACGAGCTTGACGCTCTGCCCCGGCGCGAAGGTGAAGCTCCCGTTGGTCGCGGTGTAATCGCTCCCGGCCGCGGCCGTGCCGTCGGCGGTCGAGTAGGTCACCGCCACGTCCTTGCCAGACGCCTGCGACAGGCGCACGGCGAAGGCCGCCTTCGCCCCGCCGCCCTCTCTGACCGCCACGTCCGTGACGGAGAGCGCGGGCGGCGCGTCGTCGTCGAGGATGTTGACGAAGACCTCCGGGAGGAGGACGGAGACCCCCGCCGAAGGGTTCGACAGCGTGAAGTCGAAGGACTCGTCGAACTCGTCGGAGGTGTCGCCGACGATGGGGACGGCCACCTCCTTCCGCTCGGTGCCGGGCGCGAACGTGAGCGTGCCGGAGACGGGCACGAAGTCGCTGTTGGCCGAGGCCGTGCCGGCGACCGTGGCGTAGTCCACGGTCACCGTGCGGCCCGCGGCCGCGCTCAGGCGGACGGGGATGACGGCGTTCCTCCGGCCGCCGTCGCCCTCCGTGAACGAGTAGCCTCCGGCCGGCGGGTTCTCCGGCGCGAGCGTGAGCGGCGTGCTGCTGTCGAAGATGTGGAGCGTCGCCCGGGGGTAGCTGCCGAGCGATTCGACCTCGGCCGTGCCGCCGAGCGTCAGCGTTAAAGTCTCCTCCGGCTCCGCCACGCCGTCGTCCGCGACGGGGATGTTGAAGCTCTTCTCGGTCTCGCCCTCGGCGAAGGTGAGCTGCCCCGACGCGGGCGTGTAGTCCGCGCCCGCCGTCGCCGTGCCCCCGCCGGTCGCGTAGTTGACCGTGAGCGTGCCGCGGCTCCCGCCCGTGCGCACGACGCGGATGGTCGCCTGCCCCACGTCTTCGAGCACGTTGTAATCGCGCCCGGCGAACGCGACGGCGCCCTGCGCCGATGTCGGGTCGCAGGGGGAGAACTCGGAGGTGTTGCCCGTTGGGTCGGTCGCCGTCGCGGTCAGCACGCGCCCCGCCGCGAGCGCGGACGGGAGGTCGGCGCTGATGTGCGCGTCGCCCGCCGAGTTGGTCGTCAACGTCATCGAGCCGAAGGGACGCGCGCCCTCGCCGTAGCCCGCGGCGTCGCAGGCGAGGTTCGAGTAGAAGTCTATGCGGAACTGCGTGCCCGGCGTGCTGTTGAGCGTGCCCTCGACGTGCGTCGTCCCGCCCGCGGAGGTGACGCCCGCGAGCACGGGGAAGTTCTGCAACAGGTTCGGGCCGGAGTCGGCGTCGAGCGGGTCGTCCGGCGTCGCCCCGAGGTCGGTGCCGAGGTCGATGCCGAGCCCCGCGTTCGAGAAGATCGAGTTGCCGCGGATGTCGTTATTGAACGCCGAAGGGTTCTGCAAGAGGACGCCCGCCTGGTTGAAGGCGACGAGGTTGCCGGCGCCCGGCGCGTCGCCGCCGAGCTGGTTGTCGTGGCCGTCGGAGGTGACGCCGGCCACCGTGTTCGCGACGGGCGCGCTGCCCGCGGCGTCTGTGCCGATGCGGTTGCCCTGCACGACGTTCTGCCCGCTGAAGAGCCGCACGCCCCACCCGTTGCCGGAGATGACGTTGCCCTCGCCGGGCTGCGTGCCGCCGATGCGGTTGTTCGAGCCCCTGACCGAGACGCCGGTCGCGTTCGGCTGGGAGGCCGGGGCCGCGCCCGCGGCGTTGAGGCCGAGGTAACAGCCCTCGACGACGTTGCCGTCGCCGACGAGCAGCAGGTTGAAGGAGAAGCGGAAGACCGAGAGCCCGCGCACGACGCTGGCGCCGCCGTTCAGGCGGAGCCCGTTGGCGCCGACCGTGTTCGCGCCGTCGAGCTCGACGAGCGGCGCGCCCGCGTAGCCGGGCTGCGTGCTCGCGTCGATGACGACGGGGCCGTTCTGTTCGGGCAGCGCGACGAGCGGAGTGATGGTCTTCACGCCGCCGCCGGGGATGTTGAAGACGATGCGGTCGGCGCCCGGGATCGCTTCGGCGTCGAGGAGCGCCTGGCGGAGCGAGCCCGCCCCGTGGTCGCCGGTGTTGGTGACGACGATGTCCTGCCGCGCGGCCGTGAAGTCGCCGGTCACGTCCCCGCCGAGTGCGTTGAAGCTGCGCGCGGGCGGGGTGAAGCTGAAGCCGAGGGCCGAGGCCGTCACAGTGTAGTTCCCGCCCGCGGGCACGCTGAAGGAGTAGGCGCCGTCCGCGCCCGTGACCGTGAAGTCTGTCTGCGAGCCCGAGAGACTGACGGCGGCGCCGGGGACGGCCGCCCCGCCCGCTTCTGTAACGCGGCCCGAGATGATGTGGAACTGCGCGGCGGCCGAGCCCGAGAAGTTGACGGTCTGGCTCGCGCTCAGGTTGTTGAAGGTCTGGCCCGGCGGCGCGTAGGTGAAGCCGGACTTCGAAGCGCTGACCGTGTAGTTGCCGCCGGGCCGGAGGTTGACGAAGGAGTAGGAGCCGTCGGCGCCCGTCGTCGCGGCGCGCAGCTCGTCGCCGGTCAGCGTCACGCGGACGCCGGCCTGCGGCGCCCCGCCGTTCGTCACCGTGCCGCCGACGGAGAAGGAGGCGACGAGCTTCGCCACGAAGGCGTCGTCGCCGCCGCGGTTGGCGACCTGGAAGGCGCCGGCCGTCACGGGAAAGTCGCTCGCGCGGGTCGAGCCGGTCACGTAGACGGCGCCGGCCGCGTCGAGGGCGACGCCGTAGGCCGTGTCGTCCACGGCGGCGCCCGTCGTCGGGCCTGGCCCGCCGAAGCAGGTCGAATAGACGAAGGAGGAGCCGGCCGCGTCGAGCTTGGTGACGAAGGCGTCGAGGCCGCCGCCGCCGGAGTTGCCGCCGAGGCCGAGAATCGTCCCCGCGGAGTTGAGGGCGAGCTGGAGGGTCAGGTTGGGCGGCCCGCCGGTCGGCCGCCAGGTGGCGCCGCCGTCGGTGCTCTTGTAGACGAAGGCGCCGCCGGCCTTCGCCTCGTCGGCGGCGAGGTAGAGCGTGCCGACGTTGCCGGGGGCGGAGGCCAGGTCGAAGGCCGACTTGTCGAAGCTCAAAGCCCAGCTCGTCCCGCCGTCAACAGACTTGTAGACCCCGGACGTGGTCAGGGCGAAGACCGCGGCCGGGCTCGAAGGCACGACTCTGACCCCGAACGGCTGCGTGCCGGGTGGCAGCGCCGCATCGGCCGGAGACCAACTGACGCCGTTCGTGAATTTGTAGAGTCTCGACGGAGAGTTGCGGGTGGTGACGTAGAGGTTCGACGTGTTCGTCGGGTCGAGGGTGAAAGACCTGACGTTGACGGGTTGCGGGAGGCCCGCATCATTGAAAGCGCTCCAACTCGCGCCGCCGTTCGCGCTCTTGAAGATGGTCTGGCTGCTAATCAGGTAGAGGTTGTTCGGGGAGGCCGGATCGACCACGACGTCCTCCGCCGAGTAAAAGTTCATGTTGCCTTTCGCGGGCACCCAGCTCACCCCGCCGTCGGTACTCTTGTAGATGCCCGTCGCGGCGTCGTCGAGGGCGGTCAGGTAGAGGACGGAGGGGTTCTGGGGGTCGATGGCGATTCGCTGAAGGGAGGCGTTCGGCGGCGGCGTGCCCCAGCGCTCCCACGTCTGCCCCTCGTCCGTGCTCCTGAAGATGCCTCTCTCGCCGACCGCGTAGGCCCGCGTCGGCGTCTGCGGGTCGAAGACGATCTGGTTGAGGCGGCCGAGTATTCCCTGGCTGCGGTTGTCCCAGGCGGCCCCGCCGTCCGTGCTCCGCCAGATCAAGCCGGAGAGGCGGAGCGAGTCGGCCGTGACGGGGAAGTCGTAGGACGCTGTGGCGCCGACGACGACGGCGCTCCCGTCGGCGCCCGCCGCGATGCCGCGCGCGTAGTCGAAGCCCGCGCCGCCGAGGTAGGTCGAGTAGGCGAGCGCCGTGCCCGACGCGTTGAGCTTCGTGACGAAAGCGTCGCCGAGGAGACTGCTGCCGCCCCCGTAGGAGGACTGCGCGGGGTTGACGAGCGGGAAGTTCGAAGACTCGGTCGAGCCCGCGACGTAGGCGTTGCCGGCGGGGTCGGCCGCCACGGCGTAGCCGATGTCTCTGTGGTTGCCGCCGAGGTAGGTCGAGTAGACGTAGGACGAGCCGGTCGCGTCGAGCTTGGTGACGAAGGCGTCGTCGTACCCGCCGCTCGTGATGGCGTTGCCGATGGTCGTCTGGAACGCGCCCGGCGTGACGGGGAAGTCGGGGGAGAGCGTCCGCCCCGTGACGTAGAAGTTGCCGGCCGGGTCGAGCGCGGCGCCCTGCCCTTTGTCGGCCCCGCTGCCGCCGATGTAGGTGGAGTAGAGGAGCGCCCCGCCGGCCGCGTCGAGCTTGACGGCGAAGGCGTCCTCGAACCCGCCGCCGTGCGTCGCCTGCCGCGGGTTGACGAGTGGGAAGTCCGCCGAGGTGGTCGTGCCCGCGACGTGCGCCTGGCCCGCCGCATCGACGGCGATGCCCTCGCCGTCGTCGATGCCGCTCCCGCCGAGGTAGGTCGAGTAGGCGAGCGCGTCGCCCGCCGGGCCGAGCTTGAAGACGAAGGCTTCGCCGTTGGTGCTCCTGTAGACGCCCGCCCCGCCACTGCCGCGCAGGGCGTTGACCGTCGGGAAGTCTGTCGAAGAGGTGGCGCCCGTGACGTAGGCGCTGCCCGCCGCGTCCACGGCGATGGCCGCGCCGATGTCGCTGGAGGTTCCGCCGACAAGCGTGGAGTAGACTAGCCCGCTGCCCGCCGGGTTGAGCCTGGTGACGAAGACCTGTGCCGCGGAGAAGTCGGGCGGGATGAACGTCCGCCCTTTGGTCGGGAAGTTCAAGGAGCCCGTATAGCCGGTCACGTAAGCGCTCCCGTCGGAGCCCACCGCGATGCCGTTGCCGATGTCGTTGCTTGAGCCGCCCAGGTAGGTGGAGTAGGAGAGGACGGGGTCGATGACGAGCGCGCGCCGCCTGTCGTACGTGCCGACCTCGAAGGCGGCGGCGTTCCGACCCCTGACGACGTAGCGCCCCTCGACCTCCTGCCGGCCTCCGTCCTCCGCCGTCTGGTAGACGAAGGGCCGGCGCATGCGAACCTCGCCGCCCGCCAGTTCCAGCAGGAGGTCGCCGTCGCCGTTCACCTGTGCCCGTTCCGCGCCTTCGAAGCGGAGCCTGATGGCCCGCGGGTCTGCGCCCGGCGCGACGTTGAAGTCGTATTCGAGCTGCCGTTGGTTCCCGTAGTAGACGAGGTCGATGCCTTTGTAGACGCCCGCCAGCCGTACCTTCCCGTAGACGGGGACGTTGGTGCGCCAGCGCGCGGGGTCGGCGCCGAGGAAGTAGTTGTACTTCGAGGGCTGTTCGTCGAGCCCCGTCACCCCCGACACGTCTGCGGCGCCGTCGAGCCGCATCCGCAGAACCCTGAAAGATGCCGGGGGGCTTTTCTGCTCCGGGCCGCCCGCGGCCTGCCCTTTATCCTCTACGGCCCTCGGCGAACGCTCCCGCAGCGCGAGCACGGCCTCGGTCTTCGTCAGGAAGAGGTTGTAGCCGACGCCCCTGGCGACGTAGCGCACGCTCTCGTCCGTCTGCCCGGCGTTTGCTTCGAAGAGGAGTGGGAGCTTGCCGTACGCGGCGACCGCGTCGGCGCGCGACGTGAGCCGAGAAGCCGCGTCGCGTCTTTCGCCGTCGGCGGAGGAGGAGGGGCGCGCGGACTCCGCGGGCGGCGAGAGAAGCATTCCGAAGGCGGCCGCCGCCAGGAGCAGGGGGACGATTGCCAGGAGGCGAAGACGCGTGGACGAAATGAAAGGGGTGGCGAGGGCTGAGGGTGTCTGCATACCTACTCCGAGGGAACGGGGCTTCGGGGCTCGCGGTGAGACAGACTTCTGACTTTTCGGGTGATGCGGGGAGGCCAGTCTGACTTAAGCGATTGTATGCGGCGACGGGAAAGGCCGCCCCTCACCGGGCGTAAATTTCAACGGGGGCAATTTAACACGGCGGCCCCCGGAACCCCAATTTGGAGAGGCAAGCCCGCGGGATTACGACAGGGCCGAATTTTCAACCTGCGGACGACGGCTAGAGAGAGACGCCGCCGGGTCGCCCTGACTTTGTGGGAGTGGGGCGGCGCCGGCGGCGTGTGTCGGTGGAGAGGGAGAGTCAGGTGCTCGCGGTCGTTACTCCTCTTTCTTCTTAGCGGTTCTCTTGCGCGGGGCGGTCGTGGCCGCGGGTGTTTTCGCCGCGCGCTTGCGGGCGGGCTTGCGGGCGGGCGCCTCTTCGGCCGCGGGGGCGTGGGCGGAGAGGACTTCCCTCTCGGCCTCCAGCCAGTCCTCGAACTCGCGCCCGGGGTGGGCGCCGCGGAGCTGGTACAGCTCGTAGGCACGCTGGGCGATGACGCCCGTCAGGTCTGTCGTGTTGTTGTTGCTCTCGATCATCTTCAATTCAACTCCTGAGTCTCGGGGGAAGTGCTCTAACAGTTTTCACGGACACTCTAAACATCCCGCGCGCGGTTGTGAAATTGAAAATGTTTATCCCCCTATAAATCGCCGCCGTGTATATTTGCGCGGGCGGAGACTTTAAGCTACGGGAGGCGGAGGAGAACGGCCGTGCCTGAAACCGACAGGATGAACTGCCCCGACTGCGGCGCGGAGATGAACCACCACGCCGACAAGCTCGACCAAAGCGCCGCGGCGGACGCGGCTTCCGACACGGACGAGGGCGGGCTCGTCATCGAGGCCCACACCTGCCCCGACTGCGGCCGCACGGCGGCGCGCGCCGCCGCGCAGTGAATCTTCCCTTCCGCGCCGGCAGTCGGGCACTTATAATCCTGCGCGGGTCTGCGGGGAGGTTCGAACCGTGAGCTTGCCTAAAGAGAGATTCAGCCTCAGTGTGGCGGAGTACCTTGAGGGTGAGAAGGACGCCGCGGTGCGCCACGAGTACGTGGCCGGGCAGGCGTACGCGATGGCCGGCGCGAGCGCGCGCCACAACCGCATCGCCGGAAACATCTTCGCGCGCCTGAACAACCTGCTCGACGGCGCCGAGTGCGAGCCGTTCATCTCTGACATGAAGGTCAGCGTCGCGCCCGACCTCTACTACTACCCCGACGTGGTCGTCACCTGCGACCCGCCCGGCGCCGACCCTTACGTGCGCACCGAGCCGCGCCTCGTCGTCGAGGTGCTGAGCCCTTCGACCGAGCGCGCCGACCGCCACGAAAAACTCGCCGCGTACAAGAACTGCCCGAGCGTGCTTGAGTACGCGCTCGTCTCGCAGGACAGGATGCTGGTCGAGCTGCACCGGCGCGTCGGCGACGGGTGGCAGACCGAACTTCTCACCGAACCCGTCGAACGCTGCGCCTTCGACTCCGTCGGCCTCACGCTCGCGCTCGCAGACATCTACCGCAACGTGCGCTTCGACGAGCCCGCCGAAGCTTGAAACGCGAAGACACGGGGACGCGGCTTTGAAGACTTGTGACTTCAAAGCCGCGTCCCCGTGTCTTTAAATTTTCGGTTCCGGCCGGGCGGGCTCAGAAGGAGAAGGTGCCGTAGAAGGCGCCGTTCTCGCCCGTGCGCTGCCAGGGCTCGCCGGCCGCGCCGCCGGCGTAGGAGGCCGTGCGCGTGTAGCCGACTTTGCGCCCTTCGACGGGCACGAGCGGCGCGTACCAGACCAACTGCGGCATGCGGCAGCAGAGGTCGTCCGGCAACGCCTCCACGTCGAGCACGGCCGCGCCCGGCGCCGAGACCTTAAAACTCTTCCCCCCCGCGACGAAGCTGACGGGCGCGCGCCGCACCTCGACGACGCGGCCGAGCACCGCGCCGTACGTGCTCTCGACGGCCCTCGCAAAAGCGTTGGCCTGCGCCGCGCTCGCGTTGCCGTCCACGATCAGCTCCGCTTTGCGGGCCGCCGCCGAGTCGGTCAGGTTCGCCTCCGACCCCACGACCGCCACGGCGCGCACGCCCGCCAACTGGACGCCGCCCCAACTCCCCTCCTTCACGCTCCAGGCCATCACGGCTTCGCGCCCCGCGGTCGTCAGCTCGCCGTTGTAATGGCACGCGCCCGCGAACACGCTCGCCGTCCGCGCCTCGACGTAGACGCCCCGCACGCCGTCGCCTGCGGCCCGCGACGACACGAACGCCGCCCCGCACGTCAACACGAGCGCCAGCCCGACGACCGACGGAATGAAAAATCTCTTCATCATTACACCTCCGAGAAAACCCAAATCAGTGCCACACGCCGCGCGGCTTCGTTATTCCCCTAACGCAGAGACGTAGCAGGAGCGGCCGGGGACGCAGCGCGCGGGGGTGGCGCGGCCGCCGTCGGGGCCGACGGCGAGGTGCGTGTGCCGGCACCAGCAGTGGTTGCTGGCGTCGAGGTAGTGCGCGGCCTCGGTCGCCAGCCCGTCGCGCATGAAGAACTTCTTCGAGCGCAGAGAGCCGCAGAACGGGCTCTGCGTGGCGGCCACCGTCGTCTCTTCCCTCACCTCTTCCGACATCTCCAATCTCCTTCCGACTATTATGCCGACACGCCGCCCGCCTTCGCCAGCGCGCGGCGGACGAGCGTCTGCGTCAGGGGAACCTTGTACGCGTTCTTCGAAAGGGGCTCCGCGCCTTCGAGCGCGAGCCGCGCCGCGCCCGCGAGTGCTTCGGCGTCCAAAGTCTTCCCTTTTAAAAACTCCTCCGCCTTCGGCACGCGCCAGGGCACGGGCGCCACGCCGCCGAGCACGAGGCGCGCCTGCCGGACGCGCTTGTCCGCGCCCAGCTCGACGGCCGCGGCCACGGACGAGAGCGCGAAGTCGAGCGACTCGCGCTCCTTGAACTTCAAGTAGGTCGAGCGCGCGGCGAAGGGCGAAGCGGGGACGGAGACCTCCGTGATGATCTCGTCGTTCTGCAAGACGTTCTCGCGGCGGACGCTCCCCTCGTTGGGCAGCGTGAAGAACTTCTCCAGAAGAATCGTGCGGCGGCCGTCCGCGCCCGCGACGTTCACGCTCGCGCCGAGCGCGACGAGCATCGGCGCGAGGTCGGACGGGTGAACGATCCACGAAGGCCCGCCGCCGAGGATGGCGTTGTACTTGTTCTCGCCCGTCGCGGCGAAGCACTCCGAGCCGCCCTTCTTGATGCAGACCGCCTCTTCGAGCCGGTAGTACCAGCAGCGCGGGCGCTGGCAGAGGTTCCCGCCGACGGTGCCGAGGTTGCGTATCTGCTGCGTGGCGACCGAGTGTGCCGCCTCGGCGAGCCCGGGGAAGTCTCGACGAATGACAGCATGCTCTTCAACCTGTGCGAGCGTGACGAGCGCGCCGACGCGCAAGCCCTTCCTGCCATCGCCTTCGATCTTATCGAGCCCGCGGATGGATTTGAGATTGACGACGCGCACGGGCCGCGTCAGGTAGTCCTTCATCGTCGTCAGGAGGTCTTGGCCCCCCGCGAGCGGGCGCGCGGCCTCGTCCATCTCTCTCGAAGTCGGCGCCGACTTCAGCAGACCGACCGCCTCCTCGACGCTCGCGGGACTCACCCACTCGAAAGCTTTCACGCGCCCCTCCTCTCTGACATGAGCCCCATCAGAATCTTGTCCGGCGTGATGGGCAGTTCGCGCACGCGCACGCCGCAGGCGTTGTAGACGGCGTTGACGACGGCGCCCACCGCCGGGATGATCGAGGGCTCGCCGACGCCGATGACGGCCTCGCGCTTGTCCTCGTCGTCGATGAGGGGGACGAACTCCGGCATCTCAAGCGCGCCGGGCAGCTTGTAGTCGCCGAAGCCCGCGTTGAGCTGAAGCCCGAGCTTCGCGTCCATCACGCGCCCCTCCCACAGGGCCATGCCGAGCGACTGAATCATCCCGCCGTTCATCTGGCTCTCGACCGCGAGCCGGTTGAGCGGCAGCCCGATGTCCTGCACGTGAACCATCTTAATCGGCTTCACGTGGCCGGTCTCCACGTCCACCTCGACCTCCGCGAAGCAGACGCCGTGCACGCCCCTGTCGGCCAGACTCGACACCCACACGCCGTGCCCCGTCACGCCCGCCGCCGGCAAAGCCGCGCACGCCTGCTTCCAGGAGAGAGTCTTCCCGCCGCCGCTTACGGCAGCGTTGGTGAACGTTATCTCCTCGGGCTTCGCGCCGCCGAGCAGCGGCGAGAGCCTCTCGGCCACGGCGAGCCGCGCCTTGACGGCCGCGTCCTTCACCGAAGGCGCGAGCGAGGCCGCGGTGGTCGAGCCGCCCGAGGAGTTGGCCTGGCCGAGCCGAGAGTCGCCGATGCGCTCCGCCACGTCCTTCATGCCCAAACCCAACTCTTCGGCGACGATGGCCCGCGTGTATGTGCGCGTCCCCGTGCCCAAGTCCTGCGTGCCGACCGCGACCACGACCGACCCGTCGCGCGCGACCGTCACGTCCACCTTGCACTCGTCGTTGCCGCCGCCGCCCCACGTGCCGATGCCGCAGCCCATCCCGCGCCTGAGCGGCCCCGTGCCGCCGCCGGGCGTTTTGTTCCTGCGCTCCCAACCGATCTCGCGCGCGCCGCGGTCGAGCTGACGGTGGTAGACGGCGTCCTTCAAGTTCTTCTTGCGGAACTCGACCGGGTCGATGCCGATCTTGTATGCCAGCTCGTCCATCAGGGACTCGATGGCGAAGCTCGCCTGCGGGTGGCCCGGCGCGCGCATCGCGCGCGAGGCGTCCTCGTGCGTGTGGACGCTGATGCGCTCGCGGTACGCGTTCGCGGCCGCGTAGATGTAGGGCTGCCCCGCCTGCGAGCCGTCGCCTAAGCCCCCGAGCTGGTACTGCGTCGCGTGCAGCGCGACGAGCGTCCCGTCGCGCCTGACGCCCGCCTTGAACTTCTGCCACGAGCCCGAGCGGTTGCCCGCGAGCAGGAACTCGTCCTTGCGCGTCAGCATCAGGTGGACGGGCGCCTTCGCCTGCTTCGAGAGCTGGCACGCGAGCATCCCCTCGACGCCGATGCCGAACTTCGAGCCGAAGCCGCCGCCCATGTGCTCGACGACCGCGCGGACGGCGCTCTCCTTCAGGCCCAGCTCGTGCGCCGCGTCGCCCGGGATGGTGAACGTCCCCTGCGTCGAGGCGTAGACAGTCGCCTCCTCGCCGCCGCGGTAATCGACGACGTTGCCGTGCGTCTCAAGGCTCGAATGATGGAGGATGGGCGAGCGGTACTCGGCCTCGACCACGGCGTCGCACTCCTTGAACGCCGCGGCCACCTTCTCGGGGTCGCCGCGCTTGTCGCGCGGCTCGACGTTCGGCTCGTCCGCGGCGGCCGTCACCTTCGGCGCGCCCTCCTTCATCGAGTCCTCCGCGCGGACGACGTGCGGGAGGACTTCGTACTCGACGCGGATGGCGCGCAGGGCGTCCTCGGCGACCTCGGGCGTCGTGGCGGCGACGGCGGCGACGGGCTGGCCGGCGAAGAGCACGACCGTCTCGCGCTTCGCGGGCTTCGCCTCGCCCACGTCGGTGCGGTTCTTCTTCTCGGCCTCTTGCGCGGCGCGGTTGCCGCCCTCGACGACCTCCTCATCGGTCGCGCCGACGACCGCGCGCACGCCGGGGATGCGGCGCGCGGCCGAGGCGTCGATGCTGAGTACGCGCGCGTGCGCGTGCGGCGAGCGCAGCACGCGGCCGTAGAGCATCCCGGGCAGGCGCTTGTCGTGCGTGTACTCGGCCGCGCCGCTCACCTTGACGTGGCCGTCCACGCGCGTCAGGCGTTTGTTGAGAATGGAGTGCCTGTCGTTCGCCCCCCACGCGACGCCGCCGTCGTCGTCAACCTCGATCTCGACGAGCGTGTCCACGCCGTTGACGACCCGCGGGACTTTAATCTTCTTCTTCTTTTTAGCCGGCGCCTGTTGCTGCATGTGCTCACTCCGTTCGCACTAAATGATGAGTGATGAGTGATGAATGATGAATATCGCATCGCGGTCATATTCATCATTCATCACTCATCACTCATCACTCCCTTCTTTGCCGCGGCAAGCGCCGCCTCGAAGACGCGCGGGTAGGTGCCGCAGCGGCAGAAGTTGCCCTTGCACGCCTCGCGCACCTCGGCGAGCGTCGGGTTCGGGTTCTTCTTCAGATACGCCGAGACGGTCGTGACGAAGCCGGGCGTGCAGAAGCCGCACATCAGCGCGTCCTGCTCGACGAAGGCCGCCTGCACGGCGCTGGGCGCCTCGGGCGTGCCCAAGCCTTCGACGGTCGTCACCTTCTTCCCCGCGGCGTCGGCGGCTAAGACCAGGCACGAGTAAACCGGCTTGCCGTCGAGCAGCACGGTGCACGCGCCGCAGGTGCCCTGGTCGCAGACGAGCTTGGGGCCGGTGACGGCCGGTTCGAGGTGGTTGCGCAGCGCGTTCAGGAGCGTCGTGCGCGGCTCGACCGAGACGGGGCGCCGCCGTCCGTTCACGTCGAGCGTCAGGTTGAGCGCCGCGGAGGTCGGCACCTTCGCGGCCTCTGCCTGCGCGGCTTTGGCCTCGGCCTCGGCGGTCTGCGCGAGGTGGTCGGCGAGGGCGGCGCCCGCGCCGGCGATGCCGACGCCTTTGAGGAAGCGCCGCCGGCTCGGGTCGGGCGGCGACTCCCGCTTCGTGGAAGACTTCGGGTCGTGCTCGTCTGCCATCGTTCCTCCGGATGAGAACTGTCTGCCGAATCAAAGAGGCGGTGGGCACAGTTTGATACAAAAGGGGCGCGCGCGGCAAGAGGGAAACGGCAGTTGTTATCGGTAGCAGTCGAGCGGGTGGCGGGAGCTACTTAACACAGAGGCACAGCTTGTTGAGTTATCCCTCTTCAAGCTGTGTCTCTGTGTCCAATGCCTCTCCGCCATGCGCATCTGCAAATGACGATAGGCTGCTTTCCTGTCTGAGTTGCCCACCGCCCCCGCTTGACCGGCCGCGGGCGCGGGTGCGACCCTTGCGGTCAAAGCATAATGTCAGAAAGTAAGTCTACGACATGGAGTCCGCTGCGGCTCCCGCTCTTCCGCGCGCTGTGGCTGGCGGCCGTGGCGTCGAACGTCGGGACGTGGATGCACAACGTCGGCGCCGAGTGGCTGATGACGACGCTCGCGCCGACGCCGCTGCTCGTCGCGCTGATGCAGACGGCCGAGACGGCGCCCACCTTCCTGCTCGCGCTCCCCGCGGGTGCGCTCGCCGACATCGTTGACCGCAGGCGCCTGCTCATCTTCTCGCAGGCGTGGATGCTGGTCGCGGCGGTCGGGCTCGCGGCCGCGACGCTGGCGGGCGTGACGACGCCGTCCGTGCTGCTCGTGCTCACCTTCGCGCTCGGCCTCGGCGCGGCGATGAACGCGCCCGCGTGGCAGGCCATCGTGCCCGAGCTTGTCCCGCGCGGGGAGCTGACCTCGGCCGTCTCGCTCAACAGCGTCGCCTTCAACATCGCGCGCGCCGTCGGCCCCGCGCTCGGCGGCGTGATCGTCGCGGCGGCTGGCTCCTGGGCCGTCTTCCTGCTCAACTCGTGTTCGTTCGTCGGCGTCATCTTCGTGCTCTACCGATGGCGGCGCGAGAAGGTGGAGAGCATCTCGCCGACCGAGCGCGTGCTGGGCGCGATGCGGGCGGGGCTGCGCTACGCGCGGCACGCGCCGGAGCTGAAGAGCGTGCTCGTGCGGACGGCCGTCTTCGCGCTCTGCGCGAGCGCCTTGTGGGCGATGATGCCGCTCGTGGCGCGGACGGAGCTGAAGCTCAACGCGTTGCAGTACGGCCTGCTGCTGGGCTGTCTGGGCGCGGGGGCCGTGGCGGGCGTGTTCGTCATCCCGTGGGCGCGGCGGAGCATCTCGACGAACCTGCTGGTCGTGCTCGGGACGGTCGTCTTCGCGGGGGCGACGGCGGCGCTCGGGTATCTGATGAACTACGCGCTGCTCTGCGTCGCGCTGCTCGCGGGCGGCGTGGCGTGGATGACGACGATGTCGAGCTTCAACGTGAGCGTGCAGACGGTCGTGCCCGAGTGGGTGCGTGCGCGCGCGCTGGCGCTCTACCTGCTCGCCTTCTTCGGCTCGCTCGCGGTGGGGGCGGCGACGTGGGGCGCGGTGGCCGAGCGCGTGGGGCTGGGCTGGACGCTCTTCACGGCGGCGGTGGCGATGTTGGTCGGGCTCGCGGCGACGCCCTTCTTCCCGCTGCGCGGCGGCGAGGGTTTAGACCTCAACCCCTCGCTCCACTGGACTGACCCGACCTTCGTGCAGGAGCCGAACCCGGAACACGGGCCGGTGCTGGTGACGGTCGAGTACGTCATCGACCCGGCGCGCTCGGAAGAGTTCGCGCGCGCGATGAAGGAGATGAAGCGCATCGTGCGGCGCGACGGCGCGAGCGCCTGGGGGCTCTTCGAAGACACGGCGCAACCCGGCCGCTACCTCGAAACCTTCCTCGTCGAGTCCTGGGCCGAGCACATGCGCCAGCACGCGCGCGTCACCAACGAAGACCGCGCCGTCCAGGAACGCGCCCGCTCCTTCCACGTCGGCGACGCCCCGCCCGTCGTCACGCACCTCCTCGCGGAGAACGGCGGCCGGCCGTGAGCGCGTCGCAACCGCTGCCATTCAAATTCGCCCCGCCGCAAGACGAATTCACATCGCGGCAATGTCAATCGACATTGTGACGATGTCGATTGACACAGCCGCTATGTCAATCGTCACAGCCCCTATGAGGATTGACATAGCGGCTGTGTCAATCGACATGGCTCCTATGTCAACTCACATAGCCTCTATGTCAACTGACACAGCCACAATGTCAATCGTCACAGCTCCTATGTCAGTTGACATAGGAGCTGTGTCAGTTCATCCCGCCGCGGCGTCGGCGCGAATAAGGGCTGTGTCTACAGGGGTTTAGGGAAGGGTGCCCGGAAAACAGCCTACAGCCGTCTACTTACTGCCTGCCGTCGTTCTCCTCCGCCTCCCGCCGCTTGTCCAGCTCGGCGGTGCGGGCGTCGAAGCGCTGCTGCTGTTCGGGGGTGAGCAGGGCGCGGATGCGCGTGCGGGCGGACTGGCGGATGGTGTCGAAGCGCGGGCGCGCCTCGCTGCGCAGGTTGCGGTACTCGTTGCGCGTCTCGTCGAGAATCTTGTGCACCTCGGCCGCCTGTCGGTCGTCGAGGTTGAGTTCGCTCCGCATCTTCTCGAACATGTGCTCGGGGTCGCGGCGGGCGCCCCGCGCCTCGCTGCGCGCGCCGCCCGCGCGCAGGCGGTAGGCGCTGTCTAAGAACGCCCCGGTCGCGCACCCGAGCGCGAAGACGACCGCGACCGCGAGCCAGAGCTTGAGCGTGGCCGTGCCCCTCATTTCGAATTCTCCCCCTCGCCGATGATGGTCGAGAGCACCTCGTCCTCGTTCGAGGGCGTGCGCGTGTCGGCGAGGACGACCTGCTCGAAGTCCCCGTCGCGCTCGCCGAGTAGCGCCTCCGCCCCGAGGCCGTAGCCCGGGGTCAGCTCGCCCGTGCCCGACGAGAGGAAGAGCGCCAGCGCCAGCACCGCCACGACCGCCATCGCCGGCACCGCGCGCCAGGCCACGCCGAGGAGCGCCAGCCAGCCCTCGCCCTCCTCGCGCCGCCGCCGCTCCTCCTCGATGCGTGCGCGGACGCGCGCGTAGAGGAAGGGCGAGCCGGCGGCCGCCTGGGCCTCGCCCTCCCCCGCCGCCGACGCGCGAATAACCTCGCGCGCGACGCGCTCAAGACTCCCCTCGCGGCCGTCCGAGAATTTTTCGCCTGCCATCTCTTTCACCTGCCTCTTTAAATCCCAGCGGGCTCAAATATAAGGACGCGCGCCGGGGCTCCGCAGTTACAGAAACCTCTCCAGCACGCGGCGCAGGTGCGCCCGCGCGCGGTGGGCGCGCACCTTCACCTTCGACCCCGTCCAGTTCAACAAACCCGCGATCTCCGCGACCGACAGCCCCTCCACGTCGAGCAGGACGAGCACGAGCCTGTCCTCCGGGCTGAGGCGCGCGAGCAGTTTGGCGGCGAGGTCGCGCGAGACGGCCTGCCCCTCGGCGTCCGAGCCCTCGACGCGCAGGCGCTCGGACAGAGTCGCGGCCTCCTCCTCGGTCAACTCTTCGAGCGCGCCCTCGGGCCGCCGCTTCTGCCTTCGCAGCTCGTCGTAGCTCACGTTGAAGGCGATGCGCGCGAGCCACGCGGCGAACGAGGCGTCGCGGCCGTTGGCGAACTCGCCCAGCGCGAAGAAGGCTTTGGTGAAGCTCTCCTGGACGACCTCTTCGACCTGCTCGCGCCGCCGGAAGAAGCGCGCGGCGATGAGCGCGACCCGACGGCGGTGGCGGAGGAACAGTTCCTCGAAGGCCGCCTCGTCGCCCTCCCGGGCGCGTGCGGCGAGTTCGGCGTCGGCCCGCTCCAGCACGGGCTGGGCGGACGCGCGCGCGGAGATGTCCGCCGTCTCGTCCATCAAGGGTTAACAAATATCACACCGGCGGCGCGGAAAAGAAAGCGGCGGCCCTTGAATCGTCAAGGGCCGCCGCTCGGAGGGCTTCGAGTCTTCGAGGCGTGCGGGCTACTGGAGCTGGTTCTGCCCCTGCCCCGCGCCGCGACGCGTGCGGAACTCCTGGCGGCGCTGCTCGCGCTGCTGGCGGGCGGAGGCCAACTGCGCCTTCTGCTCCGGGGTGAGCACGTTGTACATCTCGTGCATCATGCGCGCGTGCGCGACCTCGCGCTCGACCTGCTCGGTGGCGCGCGCCTGCGCCGCGGCGCGGACGGCCGCCTCGTCGAACGTCCCGCCCGAGAACGGGTCGTAGGCCGAACGCTCGTCACGCCGGCCGCGCCCCGCGCGCTCCGTCTTGAAGGTCGCGCGGTAGCGCTCCTCGATCTGGCGCAACTGCTCCTGCTGCGCGTCGGTCAGGTTCAGCTCCGCGCCGAAGCGGCCGAAGCCGTCGCGGCGCTCGCCGCCGCCCTCCCTCTGACCGCCCCAGGGGCGCTCGGCGCGGCCCTGACCGCCGCCCTGCTGACCCTGATCCTGCGCCGCGACGCCGGCAACGCCTGACAGAGCGAACCCCGCGGCCAGAGCGAGGCCGCCCACGAACTTCCCTTTACCCTTGAGTCTCATTTGTCTTTCTTTCTCCGTGCTGTGAATGAATTAATTACGGCGGGCCGCACGGGGACGCAGGGGAGACTGAACCCACTTGTCCGGCCATTCCTGTGCTAAGACGCGCGGGGCTGTGGTTTGGTTACAATTTTTTGAGTAGGCAGTAGGCAGACGGCAGTAGGCAGTTTGGTTTGAGCCCCGGAGGGGCGGGATGTTTATAGCCCCCGCAGTTTAATCAGACCCCGAGCCCCGTCAGGGGCGACATGCACATGCCGCTCCTGACGGGGCTCGGCAAATAAATAATCAGCCTGAGCTATAAACATCCCGCCCCTCCGGGGCTCAACCCTGTCGTCGTGCTCCTGTCTGAACTGCCTACTGCCGTCTGCCTACCGCCTACTTCAAAATTTTTCAGAGGGCGAAATTGATAAGCCGGCGCGCGGTCGTTTATACTTGGCCCCGCTCCAGAAGTTTGAAGGCCGAAGGGTTTCGCGCGTGAGAGTTCCCCTGTGACAACTGCCTCACAGCAAGAGGTGACCAGACTGCTCGTCCGCCTGACGGACGGCGACCGCGGGGTGCTCGACGACCTGCTGCCCGTCGTCTACGGCGAGCTGCGGCGCCTGGCCGCGAGCTACCTGCGCAAGGAGCGCGTCGGCCACACGCTGCAACCGACGGCGCTCGTCCACGAGGCGTACATGCGGCTCGTGGATCAGACGCAGGTGCAATGGCAGAACCGCGCGCACTTCTTCGGCGTCGCCGCGCAGATGATGCGCCGCATCCTCGTCGATCACGCCCGCGCGCACGAGGCCGAGAAGCGCGGCGGCGAGTTCCAGAAGCTCTCGCTCGACGAGAACCTCGACGCCTCGGGCGGCGAGCGCGACGTGAACCTCGTCGCCCTGGACGACGCCCTCAACCGCCTGGCCGAGATGGACCCGCAGAAGTCGAAGATCGTCGAGCTGCGCTTCTTCGGCGGCCTCTCGGTCGAGGAGACGGCCGAAGTCCTCGGCGTCTCGGCGCCGACGGTCAAGCGGCAGTGGCGCATGGCGAAGGCGTGGCTCTACGGGCAGGTGAAAAGTGAGTGAATGGTGAATAGTAAATAGTTCTTCCTTCTCTCCGGGACTCCTCCTCTCCTCGCGCGTCGTGCAACTCTCAAGTCGCTGTTCGCCATCTAGCGAATACAATCGACCGGTTTTCGATTCACCATTCACCATTTACTATTCACCATTCACTAACCCATGACCCCCGAGCGCTGGCGGCAGATTGAGGAGTTGTTCCAGACGGCCGTTGACCTGCCGCCGTCGGAGCGCCCGCGCTTCATCCGCCAGGCGGCGGCCGGCGACGAGACGCTCTTCGAGCAGGTCGTCGCGCTCGTCAACCAGTACGAGTCGGCCGGCGACTTCATCGAAGAGCCCGCGCTCAACGCCTCGCAGTTCAACCCCACAGACCCTTACGTCACCTCGCCGGTCACCGGCCCGCTCGACCTCGTAGACCCTTCCATCGGCCGCCGCATCGGCGCCTACATCCTCTCGCGCGAGGTCGGCCGCGGCGGCATGGGCGCCGTCTACGAGGCGTTCCGCGCCGACGGCGAGTTCCGCCAGCGCGTCGCCGTCAAGCTCATCAAGCGCGGGATGGACACGGACTTCATCCTCCGCCGCTTCCGCAACGAGCGCCAGATTCTCGCCACGCTCGACCACCCTTACATCGCACGCCTCCTGGACGGCGGGACGACCGACGACGGCCTGCCCTACTTCGTCATGGAGTACATCGAGGGCTTGCCCGTCTACCGCTACTGCGACGAGCGGCAGTTGACGGTGAGCGAGCGCCTGCGCCTCTTCTCGATGGTCTGCGACGCGGTCAACTACGCGCACCAGAAGCTCGTCATCCACCGCGACATCAAGCCGTCGAACATCATGGTCACGCCGGGCGGCGTGCCGAAGCTCCTGGACTTCGGCATCGCCAAGCTCCTCAACCCCGAGTTCGCCGGCGAGATCACGCTCGACCCGACGGCGACGGCGATGCGCCTGATGACGCCCGAGTACGCCGCGCCCGAGCAGGTGAGGGGCGAGCCCGTCTCGCCCGCGACCGACGTTTACTCTTTAGGCGTCCTGCTCTACGAGCTGCTCACCGGACATCGTCCTTACCGCCTGCGCAACCGCTCGCCGCACGAGATGGCGCGCGTCATCTGCGAGGAGGAGCCGCCACACCCGAGTGTGCGCATCACGAGCCACGAAGACCTCCTGCCCGCGAACCCCGCCGGCGGAAAGCGCTCGGACGAGGCGGACACGCTCGGCTACCTCTACTGGTGCCGCGGCGCGACGGTCGAGACCTTGCGGCGCGAGCTGGCTGGCGACCTCGACAACGTCGTGATGAAGGCGCTCAGGAAGGAGCCCGCGCAGCGCTATCGCACGGCCGACGAGCTGCGCGAGGACATCGCGCGCTACGTCGAAGGGCGCCCCGTCTCCGCGCCGCCCTTCTTCCCCGCGGGCGCGGGCTCGGCGCGGAAGGAGTCGGCGCGCGACGACCGCCGCGCGCTCCACGACGAGACCTCGCTCGCCGTCCTCCCGCTCAAGGTTCACGAATCGACGGGCGGGCTCGAAGCCGGCGGCGAGTACCTCGGCGTCGGGCTCGCCGACGCGCTCATCACGCGCCTCGGCTCCTTGCGACGCTTCACGCTCCGCCCCACTTCGAGCGTGCTGCGCTACCGCAATCAGGACGCCGACCCGCTCGCGGCGGGGCGCGAGCTGGGCGTCGCCTACGTGCTCGAAGGTCGCGTGCGGCGCGCGGGCGCGACGCTGCGCGTGACGATGCAGCTGCTCGACGTGCGCGCCGGCTCGGCCGTCTGGGCCGGGCAGTTCGACGAGGAGACGGCCGACGTTCTGCAACTCGAAGACTCCATCTCCGAGCAGGTCGCCGAAGCGCTCGTGCCGCAGCTCACCGGCGGCGAGCGCCTGCGCTTGCAGAAGCGCGGGACGGACAACGCCAGCGCCTACGAGGAGTACATGCGCGGGCGCTACCACTGGAACACCTTCAACGAGGAGGGCTTCGCGCGCGCGCTCGTCCACTACAGCCGCGC
>Ga0213876_10000304_pt1 | contig 44039 bp, 66 predicted proteins | sample BarmaccomBMRX_R9_FD_160113 | JGI IMG/M metagenome (GOLD analysis project Ga0213876, IMG submission 160113) | Root-associated microbial communities from Barbacenia macrantha in rupestrian grasslands, the National Park of Serra do Cipo, Brazil - RX_R9 | ecosystem: Host-associated > Plants > Roots...
CCCCCCTCCCCCCCCCCCCCCCCCCCCCCTGAACACCCTTAGCCCGCTGACGCTGGGGGTCTCGGTTCATCGCCTGAAGGAAGCATTCTTGGCTGTGGTACTTCTGGTCCCATCCCATCGTGTAGAATCCTCGGCAGCCCACGCATCGCCGGCGCGAGGGGGCTGGGTGAATTCTGGGTCTCCCTTTAATAGTCATGGGTCTATCCTAGCCCACCCATGTCGAGAAACAACCCCCGCAGCATCTCGCCCCCGGAGGAACTCGCGCGCCACCACCTGGTAGTCACGGAGTTCGAGGGTCATCGTCGGTAGTTGGGGTTCGGCGGGCGGATCCGTCCGGTGTCCGGGACGGTGGGGTCCGACAGCGGTTCGGCCAGCTCCGGCGGTGGCGGGGTCAGCCCGCCGAACAGCAGCGCGTAGGCAACGTCGTTGGGGGTGTTGTTGCACCCACAGCCATCGCCGCACCCTTCAAGGAGCACCACTCCGTGACTCGTGATTGGGACTAGGTGCTGGTTGATCGGGTGGCCGCAGCTGGGGCAGTGGACCGTGGTATCCAAGGCCATGTGATCGGTTCCTTTCTGAGGCGAGGAGCTCCCCGAGGGCCGGTGCCGCCGCCGTGTGCTCGTCGGGCCCTCGGGGAAGACTAGACCCTACCCCGCAGCGGACCGGTTGCGGGGTCTACTGACTGGATCGGTAGCACCGATGACCACCCGCAGCCAGTTGATCACCCCGTCGCGTCCGTACAGCACGTGGACCCGGTTGCCGGTAGCGCGGACCTTCCGGTGCCAGACGGATTGGATAGGCGATACTGCGCCGTCGGCTGCCTTCAGCTCGACCAGGTAGGTCTTCCCGTTGATGAGGACCAACCGGTCGGGGACGCCGCGCTCGGTAGCGGCGGTCATCTTCACCACCAGCCCGCCGAGCAGCCGTATCCGGTGGCGGAAGTAGCGCTCCAGGTCGGACTCGAGGTGGGTAGGCACGGGTCGCCAGGGTTCCTCTGCGCGGGGGTGCGGTTTGGGATTGGGGGCACCGTACCTCGAGAGGTGGGGGTTTGGCTAGGGCGCGGCGAGGAAGTGGTACCGGCCCGAGCCGCGCAGCTCGGACAGCTTGACCCGGATCCGGGTGGTGCTGTGTCCGTCTCGGACTCCGACGGCGTTGTAGAGCTCCAGCGCCAGTCGGTCACCGGCAAGCGGAGGGCCGGCGATCAACTGGCGCTTCTCCTGGAGGGTCAACTGCTCGTCGAGGATGTGGCCTACGAGACGGGCTACTCCGTTGCGGTGGGGGCAGTGCTCCCGGACGAACCAGCGGGCGAACGCCACAGGGGCGGCGAGCTCGGCAGCGGAGGTGACAGACACGCCGGAGATCTTAGCCCTGTTGGGGCGGGTTGACTACCCCTAGATTTCGGTGATCGATTTCGATGACTTCTCTCGCGCGCGTTCTGATCTTCAGTACTTCTAAAAACGTATGTACATACTATAGGTCGCTGCAGAGGGAATCAGAGGATCGGACCAGGTCAACAGAGGGACGGACAGAGGGTCCCAGAGGGTCGCTGTCCCTCTGATTTCCGTTTGTGATCGAATGCGATGAGTTTTAGGCGTACTATCACGAACTTCTATTACCCCGGGGTTACAAGGGGGTAGGTAGTTCGTGATAGTACGCCTAAAAGTGATCAATCTTGCTGCTCGACCCTCTGGCGCCCTCTGGACGACCCTCTGATTTGGGGTACGCGTCCCTCTGTTGACCTGGTCCGATCCTCTGATTCCCTCTGGAGACGACTTAAGGTGTGACCCGCGCGAGGTAGATAGTAGTTCAGCTAGCGAAAGTGATCGATTTCCATCACGGTTCGCAGGAAGGGCGGGACTGTCTGGATGCACACTGACGGATCGGGCGCCCCGGGGGAAGGTAGGGTTGGGGGTATGACTTGCTCTGAGGAGGGGTGCAGCCAGCCCACCCGTGCGAAGGGGCTGTGCTCCCGCCACTACTTTGCCGCATACGACCGCCGACGCGGGAAGTCGGGGACCGGTGGACACCACCGTCCGCCCCTCGACGGCGAGGTGTACAAGGTTCGGTTCCGACGTCACTCCGGCAGCACCCACACCATCTACTACAGCGACCCCAAGCTCGCTGAGGCTACCGCCTTGCGGTACGCGGACAGCGGCCAGCTTCTGTTCTTCGGGCGGTACGCCTTCGCCGAGCAGCTGGTGTCCTCATGATCACCGACGTCAATCGAGTCAGGCGGGCTCGGGAGTCCATCCAGTTGATGGAGTTGCTGAAAGCGGGGATCCGTGACGCGCAGCCTCGGTCGGTCGAGGAGGTCGTCCAGCTGATCGACGGGGTGATCGCGGAGGCTCGGCTCGTAGCAGAACGGGGGGCCTTCCATGGCCGGCGAACGGGTGTATAGGCCGGGGATCTCGACCCGAGATAGCCGTGTCGCGGGGGTATGCCCGGACTGCGGGGCTCTGGTCAAGGACGAGGATGCTCACGACTCGTGGCACGACGAGTTTGACGCGGTGTGGCGCACGGTTCGTGATCTTGCGGTAACCGCTGCGCTGGGGAGGTTGGTGCTTTAGATGGTGACGGTGTTGTGCCTGGCCCTCCTAGGAATCTCCTCAGCGTGGCTGGGGTGGATGCGCCTACACGAGGCTCACGTTGTTGCCCCCGCGTGCACACACGCCGGAGCGGTGCCTGTGAGGTCCATCGTGGACGGTGAGGTTCTTGCGTGGCTGTGCCTCAAGTGTGACAAGCAGCTGGGACCGGAGTGGGGCTTAATTCCCGACATGGGTGGGGGACTTCTCGCACGGCGACAACCGATGAGTCCTTCCAACCCGGCGCGGGGCCGGTCCGTCACAGAGTAGGATTGCCACCGTGCCTCAGCGCATCTGTCAAGCCAACCGTACCAACGGTGAGCCGTGCAAGGCGTTCGCCATGCGTGGGCAGCTGGTGTGCCGGAAACACGGTGGCGGCGCCCCGCAGAACCGACGTGCTGCTGAGCGTCGGCTCGCTAAGGCGGAGGCGATGAAGCACATCGCTCAGCTCGCCGACGCGCCCCCGATGGAGTCGATCGGAGAGGTGTATGACGAGCTGCTCGCGGTCGCCGGCACGGTTCGAGCGTGGCGCGAGCTCCTTCAGACCCGGGTGTCCTCGCTGAAGTCTCTGGGGTCCACCCATGACTTCATTGGGACGCAGATCGAGACCGATGTACTCCTCTTCGAGCGGGCGCTGGACCGTAGTGCTAAGGTTGGGGAGGTGCTGGTTCGGCTGGACCTTGAGGGACGCCGTCAGGCTCTAGACGAGCGGACCGCCGGCCAGTTGGTGGCGGTGTTGAAGCTGATCTTGGGTGACCTCGACCTCACGTCCGAGCAGCGGATGGTTGCCGAGTTGGTGGTGCCGAAGCGGCTGAAGGAGATCGCGGTCTAGATGGGTAGGCGAGCTATCACCGACGAGGCCGCGTTCCGGAGGGACTGGGACACCGCCGAGTCGCTGAGCGGCCTCGCGGCGAAGTACGGCGTCACCGAGAACGGGATCCAGAAGGCCGGGGTCCGTCTTGGATGCCCGTGGCGTAGCTGGAGTCGCTCGGTTGACAACGTGGACGAGGCAGCGTTCCGCCGTGACTGGGCTGCAGGGCTTACCTACGCCGAGTTGGGTGCGGTCTACGGGGTCTGCTCGAGTACGATCGCGCGGGTCTCCCGCCGGCTCCGGCTCCCGGCTCGACAGAATCCCGGGAACCGCACCAAGGCTCCACGTCCCGTGGAGCGCCCGTCTCCGATGGCGCTGACCGGGGGCGAGTGGGTGTCCAACGGGCGCGGTGTCAAGGTGTGGAAGGAGAGTGCGTGATGGCCGTACAGCCCGTAGCGCATGTCACAGATACCTACTTCATCATCAACGACTGGAGCGCTTTCACTAGACCACCACACTCCGCGTGGGACGCGATTCAGGAGTGGTGCCGGAAGCATGGGATCGACCCGGTTGAGGTGCTGGCAGCAGGGCCGATCCACCGTGATGTGGAGCGTTGTCGCGTGGTCTTCGTTGGCCGAGTAGGCGGTGACTTGTCCCACCCAGAGCACGATCTACCGGACCAGGTCTGGGCGGATTTCCCGCCGGGGTGGTCCACGGTCTACAGGCAGGGCGAGACCCCGCCGTTGCCGTGGCCAGCTGAGCTTGATCCGTATCGGACGGCGGTGCCGGTATGAACTATCGAGAGGTCCCTGTGCCACCGCAGGAGGGTCGCAGCCAGCTGTCGTCGGAGACACTTAACGCTCGCGTCCGTGCGTTTGAAGACCTAGCGCGGAGCGCGGTGCCTAAGGCGGGCTACCAGATCAAGTTCGGCCACGAGATGCTCGGCAACGTAGTCTCGGCGGACTTCTATGCCGGCTCCGGCGCTAGGCGCTCAAGGTGGCGTGATCTCCGCTGGCGGGCACGTGCCTGGTGGTGGCGGAACCGGCCTACCTTCCACCTGGGGCCGTGTGACCACGAGGACTGCTGGTGATTTTGGCCCTAGGCCTCCTGGTCGGAGGGGTCTTAGTCGTAGGACTGCTAGGGGGTGTCCCGCTGATGACGCTGATCCTGCAGGCTGTGGCCCTTGTGGTAGGGTGGCTAATCATCGCTGCGGTAGTGGGAGTGTTTCGCTCGTGAGCGTTTGGGACCTTGCAGCGGACATGTTCGCCGGCAAGCGTCGCAAGTTCGAAACCCCCGGCGAGCTCGCCGCGAAGCTGGACCCACGTACCAACCAGACGCAGGCGCTCGACCTTATCGACGAGGCTCTCCGCGAGTGCGCTGAGACGGAGGACGGGCGGCTCATCATCACGATGCCCCCGCAGGAGGGCAAGTCCACCCGAGCCGCGAAGGACTTCGTCCTCCAGCAGCTGGTGGACAACCCCGACCTCCGTGTTGTGACAGCCAGCTACGCGCAAGGGCTGGCCAACCGGAACGGGCGGGCCATCCGGAACACGATCACCGCTCATCCCGAGCTCGGGATCTCGATCGCGAAGGACAACGGGTCCGTCAGTGAGTGGACGCTGGCCGGGCACGAAGGCGGAGTGCTCTCCGTGGGTATCGGCGCCGGTGTGACAGGTCGGCCGGCGGACCTCATGATCATCGACGACCCGATCAAGGATCGTAAGGAGGCCGACTCCCCCACTATCCGGCAGAACGTGTGGGACTGGTGGACGGACTCCGCTAGCACCCGTCTCGCCCCCGGTGCGTCCGTCGTCGTCATCCTCACCCGGTGGCACGAGGGCGATCTCGCTGGGCTGCTGCTTGACGCGGAGGACGGGGAGATCTGGAAGGTTCTCAACATCCCGGCTCAGGCGGACCACGATCCCGCGAAGGGCGAGACCGATGTGCTGGGTCGGCAACCCGGTGAGTTCATGGCCAGCGCTCGACGCCGTACGGTCAAGCAGTGGGAAGCGATCAAGAAGAGGGTCGGCTCCCGAACGTGGAACGCGCTGTACCAGGGTCGGCCGACACCGGTCGAAGGTGGGATCTTTAAGCGGGAGTGGTTCGAGGACCAGTTCTACACCACCGAGATGTGGTTCGAGCGACCTGACGGTGTGCGGATAGTCGCCGGAGCCGATGACCTGCTGATCTCCTGGGACATGTCGTTCAAGGACACCGACGGTACTGACTACGTCGCAGGTGGTGTGTGGGCGCGCTGGGGAGCGGACGCCTACCTGCTTGACCGAGTGAAGCGGAGGATGGACTTCCCGGCCAGCCGCCACGCGGTGATGGCACTGGCGGCTCGGTGGCCCCAGGCACGCATCATCCTGATCGAGGACAAGGCGAACGGGCCGGCGGTCATCGCCAGTCTACGACACGTAGAGCCGAGGATCGTCGCGGAGGACCCGGGTCAGAGCTCGAAGACCGCTCGCGCTCACGCTGTGGCTCCGTTGGCCGAGTCACGGAATGTCCACCTGCCGCACCCGAGCATGGCTCCCTGGGTGGACGAGTACCTGACCGAGCTGTGCACGTTCCCCACAGCCAAGCACGATGACGAGGTAGACCAGACTTCCCAGGCGCTGAATCGTTTGATCCTGCAACCTCTGCTCGCAGGCGGTATCGTTACCTCGGAAGACCTTGACGAAGAGATCAGAGACTTCCAGATCTCGCCGTACTAGGAGGACCCGTGGCGAAGACGCTGGTCGGTACGCCAGACCCGCCCGAGCCGGAGCGCCAGCCCGAGATCGTCTACTGCGTGACGTCGCTGGGCCCGAGCAACAGCAATGGGTTTGTAGCGCCGGCGCTGCTCACGGGGACCTGGGCAGTCAACGGCAACCAGCGCTGGACTGTGATCCATGGCTGATGACGACATCACCCGGCTGCAGGAGCAGCTGCGCCAGGAGCAGGAGACCAACCTGTTCCTCGAGGAGAGCATCGCCGAGCTCGAGTCGGCCGTAGAGACCGATGGCTGGCAGCGGCTTGGCACAGCCGAGACCGGAGCAGAGTTCACTCCCGGTGGTCGTCGGCTGCTGGTAGACCTGTGTCGTACGGTGGCGGTAGCCAACCCGCTGATCAAGCGGGGACTCAACCTCCGAATCTCCTACATCTGGGGCAGTGCTGAGCGCTCCGGGGTCCAGATCACCGGTCGCGATGAGAAGGTGAACGAGGTTGTCCAGCGGTTCTGGGACGACAACCAAGGCACTCTCACTGGCACGCAGGCCCAGGAGGAGCTTGAGCGGGCGCTCGGTACCGACGGCAACGTCTTCTTCGCCGCGTTCACCTCGCCGCTGACCGGACGGGTGAAGGTGCGCTCGGTGCCGGCGGTAGAGATCCAGGACATCGTCTCGAACCCAGACGACCGCGATGAGCCGTGGTTCTACACCCGTACCTACACCAAGCAGGTGATCGAGCCAGGCTATGACCCGGGCAACACCCGGACCCGGCAGCAGTCGGTTAAGGAGGCGTATCCGGCGCTCGGGTATCGGCCGTCGCAGCGGATCAAGACCATCAACGGGTACACCGTCAAGTGGGACGCGCCGATGCTGCACGTCGCGGTCAACCGGCTGGACGGGTGGCAGTTTGGCATCCCGGACGTGTATGCCGCTGTGGCCTGGGCCCGGGCCTACAAGGACTTCCTTACCGACTGGGCACTGTTGACCAAGAGCCTCGCGAAGTTCGCGTGGCGGGTGACCGGAGACACCAAGTCGCGCGCCAGCACGATGGCTGCCCGGATCCGGGCGAACGCTCAAGACCCCACCTTGTCAGGGCTCACCCCAACGACGCAAGCCCCGGCCCCCGCCGGTGCGGCTGCGACGATGGGCCCTGGCCAGGCGCTGGAGGCGATACCGAAGTCGGGCGCGCAGATCAACGCGGAGTCTGGTAAGCCGCTCGCGGCTATGGTCGCCTCTGGGCTCGGGATGCCGGTCACTCTCCTCTTGGCTGACCCCGGGGTGACCGGCGCCCGAGCGGTGGCTCAGACCCTAGACAAGCCGACAGTGCTGGAGATGGGGCTCCGGCGGATGCTGTGGCAGTCGAAGCTGAGCCAGCTTCTGGACTACGTGGTGGATCAGTCTGCCGTCGCACCGAAGGGGGCTATCTCCGGGACGGTGATCATCGATGACTGGGGCGATCGGGTAGTCACTCTCAGCGGTGTGAAGGACCGCAACATCGACTGGAACTGGCCCCCGCTGTTCGAGCTGGACCCGGTGCAGATGGTGGGCGCGATCGTCGCCGCCGACGGCACGGGGCTGTTCGAGGGCCCGCTGGCTGAGACGGTAATCAAGATGCTGCTCACCTCGCTGGGTGTGGAGGATGTGGACGAGATCCTCGACGAGCTCAAGGGCCCCGACGGCAAGTTCGTGGACCCGCGTGTGACCGCCGGCGATGTGGCCGTGCAGCACCACCTCGCCGGGAAGGACCCGGCTGCGCTGTACACCGCGATCCAGCGGGACCAGTCTCCGGCGGAACTCGCTAGTCAGCGAGTCGCGCAGCAGGACGGCTGAGTGAGCGCCACTGTTCGAACCCTCCGCTATCTGGACGAGATGCGCGCGGAGGTCAACCGGCAGCTCGACGGCGACACTCGGCTCCTCGTGGCCGCATGGGTCCGGGCGTGGAACACCCTCAACAGTGAGTGGCGCGCGGCGATCGATGATCTGGTCGACAGCGCCGGCCCGGACCGCTGGCCCAACCGGAGCCAGGTCCTCTTCGCGCAGCGGACCCAGATCGCGCTGGCCGCCACAGCTGCCCACCTAGACCAGCTGGCGCGGCTCACAGAGACGACGGTCGTCTCCACCGCCCGACGGATCAGCGAGGAGCAGGCCTACTGGGAGGCACGGATAATCGCGAGCCAGCTTCCAGCAGAGACCGGACCGGTCCGGCTTCTGGGGGACAGCTTCTCTGACCTGGCGCTGGCGGCGATCGTTGAGCGGACCACCCAGCAGATCGAGTCCTTGCGGGCCCCGCTCGCGGCCAGCACCCAGGAGACGATGCGACGGGCACTGATTCGCGGGGTCGCGCTCGGGCAGAACCCGAGGACCACCGCTGCGACGATGCTCCGGCGCTCGGAGCAGCACTTCAACGGCGGACTCACCCGGGCGCTGAACATCTCCAGGACCGAGTCTCTGGACGCTCAGCGGCTCGCAGCGGCCACTTACCAGCAGCAACACCGAGACGTGCTGGCCGGCTGGGCTTGGAATGCGAAGCTGGATGCACGGACGTGCCCGAGCTGCTGGGTGCAGCACGGACAACTGCACCCGCTGACCGAGCCGGGACCGTACGACCATCAGCAGGGACGGTGCAGCCGCGTTCCTGTGACAAAGACCTGGGCCGAGCTGGGCATCGCGATCCCGGAGCCTCCGTCAGCACTGCCGGACGCGCAGCAGCGCTTCCGCAATCTGCCCCGTGCTGAACAGCTCGCGGTGATGGGCCCAGCTCGGCTCCAGGCACTCGATGACGGAAACATCACCTGGGACCAGCTGAGCACCAGGGTCACTAACCCGAGGTGGCGCCCGAGCTACGTGGCGACGTCGGTCCAGCAGGTCGACCGGCACGTGGAGATCGCGAACGCTGCGGGTTAGGTCAGAAACTCATCCACAACAATGACCCCAACAGCGGCTATCGTTCTTGTTGTCCATCTTGCCTGCCACGCTGAAGGAGTGTGACGTGGAGGTTCGCGAGACCGCCACCCTCTCCGAGCGGGCTGCTGCGGACGTGAAGTCCACGGGGAAGATGCCTGTCCAGTTCATCTCCCCCGGCTGGGGCTCTTCGGGCTACTACAGTCCCGAGGTGCTCCAGGAGGCCGTGGCCAACCGAGTGTTGCCCGCCGGCACGCACATGTACGCTGACCACCCCACCAAGCGCGACCGCACCGAGCGCCCCGAGCGCAGCATCCGCGATCTGATGGCGGTGACCACCAGTGACGCACAGCTGGCGGAGGACGGCTCGTTGCGTGGCGAGATCCGGGTGATGGCACCCTACCAGGCCCTCATCCAGGATCTCGCCCCGCACATCGGAGTGTCTATCTTCGGGGATGCGACGGATGTCTACGAGGGCGAGGCGGAAGGGCGGCGCGGGCGGATCATCGAGGGCCTCGACAAGATTCACTCCGTGGACTTCGTTACTCGGGCGGGCCGTGGTGGCCAGATCCTGTCAGTTCTGGAGAGCGCTACGGTGGACGTTCCGGCGCTGACCGCGTTGGCAGAGAAGGACTTCTCGCCGAAGAAGCGGAAGAAGCTGGCTAGGTCGGGAGCGGCGATGCCGGATGGCAGCTTCCCGATCGAGAACACCACCGATCTGGCCAACGCGGTACAGGCGGTCGGCCGAGCCAGCAACCCGGACAAGGTCAAGAAGCACATCAAGAAGCGGGCCCGGGCGCTGGGGGCGACCAGCCTGCTCCCGGCGGGCTGGGTGACCGAGTCTGCCTCGGTCTCCGTGATCCCAGACTCGTGGCTCGAGGACGGCATCCACGTCGAGCTGGCCGAGGCGCTGCAGGAGGTCGTCACCTCTGCTGCCGGAGCTCGAGGCGAAGAGAAGCTCCACGCCTACTGGTCCCACGGCGAGGGTGCGGCGAAGATCCGGTGGGGTGTGGACGGCGACTTCAACCGCTGTGTGGACCACCTCAGCAAGTACATCACCGACCCGCAAGGCTACTGTGCCAAGATGCACAAGGAAGTCACCGGAGCTCGCCCGGGCCACGCTGCGGGGGAGAGCGCTGCTCCGGACGAGCGGGTGATCACTCTGCTGGAGTCCGGGCTTGGGGTGGACCAGGACGGCCACAGCTACCGGCTCGAGGAGGGTGACTGGCACCCGGTCGTACCTCGGGAGCGCGTGCTCACGGTGCTCGAGTCGGGACTGGCGCTCGACGAGGAGGGGCACACCTACCGGTACGACGGTGGCTGGGCCCCCCTGGCGAGAGTTAACAAGTAGACGTCCCGGCCAGCCCGGGAACACAGGAAGAAACCGAAGGAGGCCCGAATGGGCAAGGTTCAGATCGACGAGGCCGAGCACACTCGGCTCGTGGAGGCGGCTGGCCAGGTGGAGCAGCTTACTGCTCAGGTCACCGAGATGCAGACCAAGCTGGCGGAGGCCGAGGCGAAGATCCCGGCGACCCCCAAGGGTGGTCCGCGTACGCTGCCCCAGCAGCTCGCCGAGCGGCTGGACGCGCAGCAGCAGGAGATGAACGTCCTCAAGGCTCGCGAGGGTGCTCGGGACATCATCAACGAGGAGCTCGCGGAGGCGTGGCTGCCCCCGACGACCGTCGCCCGACTCAGCACCGAGCTGATCGCCGACCTCCCGCTCGAGGAGAGCGGCGAGCTCGACAAGACCCGGCTCCGCGATCGCTGCGTGGAGGCTCGGGACCGTGCCGAGCTCGAGGCAGCCGAGACCCTCGATGCGGCAGGCTTCGGCCGACCCACCGGGCTCGGAGCCAGCACCCCGCCGGTCACCGGCGACGTCACCAAGTACACCGACCGAGTCGCCGAGGGTATCGGCGCCGCGTTCGGTCTGAGCGAGGCGGAGTCCAGCACCGCCGTGAAGGGACGCTGACATGGCGAAGAACCGTGTCTACGAGTACGGCGACGCCGTCAACGTGCCGGTCATCGCCGGTACGGTGTCGGGTGGGCCGGTGGTCGTCGGGATGCTTCCCGGCGTCGCTCTCACCACCCGCGATGCCAACGGCAACGCTTCTGTCCGGTTCGGTCAGGGCGCCTACACCGTGAACGTGACGGCGACCGGGGCGATCACCCTCGGCCAGCCGATCTACATCACCAGCAGCACCTACGCGCTGTCGGACTCCTCCGGAGCCGGCAAGCAGCTCTACGGTCACGCGCTCAGCACGAGCTCGGGTACCGGAACCAAGTCCATCGTCGTGCGGGTGGCGGACTACGCCATCAACGGCACGGCGGCAACCCCGGCCTGAGTCCAAGGAGGACCACCAATATGTCAGGCAACGAGTTCCTGGACCTCCTCGAGACGGTCAAGGCCGAGGAGGCCTCCGCTTCGCGGATGTTCAACACGTCGACGGATGGGCGGGGCATCCGCTCCATGCGCCGCGATGACCCCCGCTACCTGCGCTCGTTGGCCGAGGCCACGTCGCTGGTGGCCGAGGTCACCACCGGTCGCAAGCCGATGCACCGACTGCAGGAGGCGATGTCCACCAGCGACTTCCCGCTGTTGTTCGGTGACATCATCGACCGCAGCATGCTCGGGCGGTACACCGAGTGGCCCACGATCTGGTCGAAGATCACCAAGCGGGGGCTCGTTCGGGACTTCCGGACCAAGCGGCAGTTCACGATGGACGGCGCCGAGGCCGTGCTCACGCAGGTGCCCCAGGGTACGGAGTACCCCGAGGCCGCGCTGACCGAGAACAAGTACGACTACTCGATCAGCAAGTACGGTCGCCGAGTCCCGTTCATGTGGGAGGTCTTCATCAACGATGACCTCGACGCGCTGCGCGACACCCCGAACTCCCTGGCCAAGGCGGCTCGGATGTCGGAGGAGAGGTTCGCTACCGAGCTCTACGTGGACAACACGGGCCCGGACGCGACGTTCTTCTCCAGCGGCAACAGCAACCGGATCACCACCGGAGGTGCGGGGCTCGACGTCACGAAGTTGACCTCGGCGCTGAAGGTCCTCTGGGCCCAGACCGACAAGGACGGCAACCCCATCTACGTCGGCAAGGTCCGTCTGGTGGTTCCGCCGGCACTGGGTGTCACCGCGATGAACATCGCCAACGCGACCCAGATCCTGGGTGGTACCGGTGGTGGCGCGCTGAACGCCAACGACGCGCTGCAGGTCGGCAACTGGACCAGCAACTACATCGCCGAGGTGATCATCAACCCGTGGCTGCCGATCGTCGATACCGTCACCGGCAACACCGCGTGGTACCTGTTCGCGGACCCGGGTGTCGGTCGTCCGGCGATGGAGATGGGCTTCCTGGCTGGGCACGAGACCCCCGAGCTGTTCATGAAGTCGCCGAACGCTGTTCGTATCGGTGGCGGACTGGTCGGTGCGGAGGAGGGCAGCTTCGAGACCGACGGGATCGACTACAAGGTCCGTCACTGCTTCGGTGGCGGCCTGCTCGACCCCAAGGCCGGTCTGGCCTACCTCGGGGCCTGATCCCGATGGCTCGGCTGTACCAGCCCAACAACGCCCCGGACGCGAACGCGGACACCCCTGTCGTGGACCCGGTGAGGCGGGGCCGGATCTACCGGCCCTCCTCCGGGATCACCGACGAGGAAGGCGCGATGCCCGCCCGGAGTGCGAACAAGGACGAGTGGGTGGCTTGGGCGGTGTCCAAGGGCGCCGACCCGTCCGTGGCCAGCTTCACCCGCAAGGAGCTCATCGCTCAGTACGGGCAGGCGGCACCTGGCTCCGGCGGCACCGAGCCGACGGCACCTGCGGACCCTGCGGACCCTGCGGACCCTGCGGACCCAGCGGATCCAGCCGACCCGGCCACGGCGGCTACGGACTCGGCGGTGGATGCGGCGGCACAGGCGGCTCCTGACGCTACGGGGGACGCTGCGGCTGCTTCGGTAGCGTCGGGGGCGCTGGACGAGCCAGAGGTCTTCAACGACCCGGCTGCGGTCGCCAAGGACGACGTCGTCCAGGACGCCGAGGACGCTGCTGGCCCTCCGGGAGCCAACCAGCCTTCGGGGAGCGCCTCGCTGGAGGAGTGGCAGGACTTCGCCCGGTCTCAGGGAGCCACGGACGAGGACCTCGCCGGGCAGGGGCGCAACCAGCTCCGCGCTCGCTACAGCGTGCTCTGAAGGGAGGTGGACCTTGTCGTACGACCCGGCGACCCCGGCAGGCAAGGTCCGCCTCCTCATCAACGACATCAGCAACGACCCAGTGTTCGAGGATGACGACATCCTCGGATTCCTGGGGCTGGAGAACGGCAACATCAAGCGGGCTGCTGCGCAGGCGCTCGACGTCATTGCAGACGACGAGGCCCTCACCGGCAAGGTGATCACCAGCGGTGACAAGAACACCAACGGTCCGGCGGTAGCCGCGTCGCTGCGGGCCCGGGCTACCAGTCTCCGTGCGCAGGCGGTCTACGATCTCTCGCAGGACGAGGACGAGGCCTACTTCGACATCGTCCCGATGACTCCGCTGCCTACTTACCGCGACCCCTGGTTCCAAGGTGTGGGCCTAGGCGGGTGGGGGGTATGAACCGCCACCACTATGGCTCGGGGCGGCGTACGGCGGTACCGGAGGACTGGGAGTCCAGCTTCGGGACCGTCGTCACCGCTCAGTGGGACACGGAGGCTACTGTCGCGCTGCGGAAGCCTGGCGGCGAGACCGGCTGGAGTGAGTCCGCCGGTCGTACGGTGACCACACCCTACACCCCGTTCGCCGATGACGTCCCGGCACGTATCCAGCCGATCACCGCTGAGCAGGTGAACGTGGTGGAAGAGGTCGGCTGGGTGCTGGGCTACCGAGTCGTGGTCCCGAGGAACCAGAGCCCAACGCCGGCGCAGCTGGACGAGGGAATCGAGATCGTCGTACGGACCTGTTCAGACCCTATGCTAGTGGGCGTGACGATGCGGGTGACGGAAGTAGTGCGTGGGACGCACCGCTTCGAGCGCGAGCTGGTGGCAAGGGTGAACTCATGACCACCGTCTACATCGACGCGCACGAGGTGCACGATCTCGCCGTCGACATCAAGCGTCACGCCGGCCAGGTTCCGCGTAGCGCGCAGGCCATCACGGAGAAGGCTCTGTTCGACATCGAGGCTCGTGGCAAGGTGCTGTCTCCGTACGACACTGGATTCAATGCAGGCTCGATCTCGACTAGTGTTGGCGAGCTGAGCGGCGAGATCGGTCCTACCAGCGACTACGGTGGCATCCTCGAGCTCGGGGTGCCGCACCCCTTCGTCATCAACGCGAAGCCAGGCGGGATGCTCCACTTCGTCATCGACGGCGAGGACATCTACGCTCGATCTGTCACGCACCCGCCCATTCCCCCGCGCCCGTACATGGGGCCTGCGTTCGACGCGGTGCTGCCGAGCTATGAGGCCGCACTCGGAAGGATGCTCGAGAACTCGGTGGTGGCGCGATGAGTCCGGTCGCGACGATCCGAGGGCAGCTCATCACAGACGCGGTGGTGCAGGTGCTGCAGGCGTTGCCGAGCCTCACCGTCTACCGCAGCGAGGTCCCCGACCAGCCGCCGAAGATGCCCGACAGCGACCGGGTAGCCCCATACGCGGTGCTGTATCCGTTCCCGGGGAAGCCAGGTCCCGGTGGGGATCTTGCCGGCGTCTCGAACGACCTGGACTACGGGTGCCAGATCACAGTAGCGGCGGGCTATTCGCAGGACTGTGAGGCGGCAGTAGACCGGGTCCACGGCGCGATGTATCTGCTGAGCCCTGTGGTCAACGGGGTGGTGCTGGGGCAGTTCCGTCCGCCGATCGGCTACGACCCCGGCCCGATCCGGGTGGACCGCACCATCACTCCACCGCGCAGCTCGCTTCCGCTCCAGTACCGACTGATCGCAACGGCCAACTGAAGGAGAACTCATGGCCAACATCACCCCTCAGGTCACAGCGGTCATCGGCACCACGCTGACCCCGATCAGCCCGACCGCTACCACCGGTGACACCTTCCCGACCGGGACCCAGCTCTACGTTCGCAACGGCTCCGGTAGCAGCATCAACGTCACGATCGTCACCCCTGGGAACGACACCTACGGGAACGCTCGGCCCGACATCGTGACGGCGGTGGCCGCTGGCGCTATGGCCGCGTTCGGGCCGTTCCCCTACGACCTGGGCGACCCCACCAACAGCGGTCTGGTCACCGTGATCTGCTCTGCAGTGGGCTCGGTCCAGCTGTTCTCGGTCACGGACTGAAACCGGAGGAACCATGACTGACATCATCGAGGTCCACAACAAGGCTACGGGTCGCAACGAGATGATCCCTGCCGACTGGCTGGATAACCCGGTGCTCAACCATGACGTGAACGGAGACCTCCTCGAGCGGGTGGTACCTCCGGCGGTGGTGGAGCAACTGGACCGTCCGACCGAGTCCAGCACTCACGAGGCCATCGACGCGTTCGCCGCTCAGGTGTTCGGCGAGGACTACACGTGGCCCGCCGGAACTAAGTCCCGCGCCGACAAGATGGCTGTGCTTGACGAGCTGGCGCCTCCGGTGGAGGAAGAGGCTCCGACCCAGCCGACCCCACCGGTCAACCCCGACGTGCAGCTGGCCGGCCCGGTCAGCAGCGAGTCTCCGTACGGCCAGCAAGTGCCGTCGGTGAACACTACTCAGGCCGAGGACGAGGAGAACTGACATGGCCTACGCAAAGTCCCTGGCCGAAGGCCACCGGAAGGTCGCCATCCTGACGACCAGCCCCTCCAACCCCAACGCCCCCACCGCTGCCGAGCTGATCGCCGGTATCGACGGCACCAGCCGGATCATGGCGTCGGACTGGACGTTCGCGGCGACCGACAGTGACAAGGTCCAGGAGAAGTCGCTCGCGGACATCAACAACGTCAACGCGCTGGGGGCCAGCAACTTCCAGGCGGGCATGACGATCTTCCGCTACTTCGACACCGTCACCGGCGCCCCCGACGGCACCGGCGACGCGCTGTGGACCGCGACGAAGACCAAGGGCACCACCTTGTACATCTACGAGCGCGAGTCGGGGCTGGTGGCTACCGCTGCTTGGGCCTCTGGCCAGATCGCCTTCGGGATGCAGACCTTGACGGACGAGCCGCAGAAGCCCACCGACACCGGCGGGTACATCAAGCGGCGCATCCCGATGGAGCCCCAGACCGCCTACGGGCTGGTCACCGTCGGCTGATCAAGCTGGCAGCGGGCGGGGCTGCTCCTGTCGAGGGTCGTCGCCCGCTGCCGTAGCACCCCTAACCCTCGACAGAGCTAACCCTCGACAGGAGTTCCAAGATGAACGATCACCCCCTCGGGTTCGATCCCGACGAGCAGCCCCCGATGTCCGGTGTCCAGGACAACATGGTTACCATCGACTCCCCCGAGAGCCGTAACGGGGTCAAGGCCGCAGTCGACTCCGTGGTCGACAAGGTCCTCGACCTCAACGAGCTGCTGAGCCGTGACGTCCGGCTCGCGGAGCGGCAGGCTGTCTTCTACATCAACCCAGAGATCGAGGCCGCCATCGACGGGCTGAACGCCGAGCTCGACGCGATGACAGACAGCCAGGGGCGTCCGCTCAAGGGGATAGATGTCTCGCTAGAGGACAGTCGCACTCCGGAGGTGGTCGCGGCCGAGATCACTGCGCTCCAGAAGGAGTATGCGGCGTCTCAGAGGGTCGTCGTGATGCGGCAGATGGACTCTGATGACTGGGCCGAGTTCCAGTCGACCTGGAAGAAGGCCCTTGCCGAACAGCCTCCCTATCCGCCGGAGTTCTACGCCGCGCTGATCTCTCGGTGCGCGATCCAGCCGAAGATCTCGGAAGCCGAGGTCGGCAAGCTCCGCAAGGCCCTCGGCGGGCCCGCGTTCGACACCCTCTGGTCGACGGCTTGGACCGTCAACACCGTGTCGGGTGTGAGTATCCCAAAATCGTTGCTCTCCTCGGTCGTCCTGAGGCCGAGTCAGCGCGGCTGATTCTTCGCATCTGCGAACAACTGGGGTGCTCCCCGGGGGTGTTCCTAGGCCGGCCCCGGGAGACCTCCTACCTCTACGACGCGCAAGGAAAAGTCGTACGGTCCGTTCAGGCGTCTCCGTGGACCGAGGAGGACCGGGTCCTCATGATGGCGTGGCGGACCTACAAGGACTCGTTGTGCCCTGGGTGCGGCCATCCTAAGGAGACTGCCTGGCACCATCAGAGCGAGGACAGCTTCGACCACGATGGCGACTTCGTCTGCTGGGCTTGCACAGCGCAGAAGGAGCCCAACGAAGACGGGGTCCGCGAGCGTGTAAAGTATCCCGTTATCGTCGACACCAGGGACTACACTAGGTTCCCGTTGAGGGGTGCTCCTCAACCAATCTCCGACTGACCAAGAACACCGAGTGAGGCGTGGGTGCCCGAGGTTCGGTCAGTCAGCGTCCACCTTGATGCAGACGTTGCGGGCTACATCGCGAAGATGCGTCTCGCTGGGGCGGAGACCGACAAGGCGTTCAGCTCGGGGGCCCGGAACATCGGCTCCACCAACACCGCGCTCAAGGGTACCGAGACCGAGCTCGGCAAGGTAGACGCCGCAGCCCGCCGAGCCAGTACGTCTGTCTCCGACCTTGACAAGAAGTACCAGTCAGGTGCGAGAAGCCAGGACCGTTTTACCGGCGGCACCCGGATCCTGATCAGCACTATAGCCGCGCTCGGGCCGGCTGCGGTGCCGATCGCGGCGGTAGCAGTCCCAGCGGTGGCGGGGCTAACCGCCGAGCTCGGCTCAGCGGTCATCGGTGTCGGAGTTGCCGAGCTGGCTTTCCACGGGCTCGGCAAGGCGCTGACCGCGTTCAACAAAGCCGAACTCAACCCGACAACTGCGAACATCGCCGCTGCCCAAGCCGCGCTCGATGCTCTCCCGGCTAGCGCCCAGAAGCTCGTTCTCGAGCTCCACAGTCTCGGGCCCGAGCTGGACAAGCTGCGACAGTCTGCTGCGAGCGGTCTCGCTCCGGGGGTCACCGCTGGGTTGAAGTCGCTGGTCACGGACGCCCCAGTGGTGGATCGTGCAGTTCATGGCGTCGCGACCGAGCTCGGCTCGCTCGTTCAGCAGGCGGGCCGCGCGCTGGCCGGTCCGGAGTGGCGCGGGTTCATCCGGACAGTCGGAGTACAGACCCCGATCGCGCTCCACCAGATGGGCGTTGCTACCGGAGATGTAGTCCACGGCCTGGCTCAGCTGTATCTCGCCTTCGGACCTTCCCTCGGTTCGTTCGACGACGGTGTCGTCAAGGTCGCTAAGGACTTCGACCGCTGGGCTACCTCGCTCGGCCAGAGTCAGGGTTTCGAGGACTTCCTGAACTACCTGTCGGTCAATGGTCCCCGAGTGCTATCGCTGCTGGGGGATACCGCTGACCTGCTGGTGTCGATCGTCCGGGCGGCTGCTCCGCTTGGAGGTCCGACACTCCAGGCACTGGATGGCATTGCTAAGGTCCTGGATCTGATCGCAAAGAGCCCTCTGGGCACGCCGATCATCCTCCTGCTTCAACTCAGCGGGATCCTGCGGCTCACCAACAATCTCCTCGGTGTGATGGGGGTCAACGCGAAGATCGGGTTCAGTGGGATCGCCGCCGGCGCCACCAAAACCAAGGGGGAGCTTTCCGGGGTACGTGCGGAGGCGGCGGCTGCAGGTGCAGCGCTCCGGACGATGTACCAGAATGTCCGTGGCGGGATCGCGCTCCGTGACATCCGAGGGGCTGGGATCCCGATTGCCCCCGAGGGCAAGGCGGCACTCGGAAAGGGTGCGCTGCTGGCCGGGGGCGTCGCGCTTCTATCGTCGGGCCTTCCGAGCAAGCTCGGTCTCTCGAACACAGCGACCCTGGCACTTGCCGGCTCGCTCGGGGGTCCGCTGGTCGCGGGAGCGGGGGCCGCAGTTGGGGCGCTCATCGACGTGTCCCACGCGACTGATGCGCTGGCAGCGGCTACGCACAACGTCCAGCAGTCCATCGGGAGCCTTGATTTTGCCCGCGAAGCATCGAACCTGAAGACCCTCCGGGAGCAGCTGGATACCTACCAGTCGCATGCAGATGCTATCAGTCACAACGGCATCTTCGGTGGTCTGCTCCACCCGATCGCTGACGCTCAGTACATCACCTCCAGGATCAACAACCTCTTCTCCCACAATAACCAACAGGCTCAGAGTGCCTATGCTTCCGGGAGTGCGGCGTTCGACCAGCAGCGGGTTGCGCTCTCCCAGGTTCTAGAAGGCATCCAGGGTAGCCCTCTCAAGGCGTTCCCGTCGAACAACCAGCTCCAGGCGCTACTGACCCGGATTCAGCCAGCGCTGTCCGCGATGAACATCTCGACCAGTCAGCTCATCGCGACTGCCCAAAAAGGTGGTCCGGCGTTCGATAATCTGGTCGGACAGATCAACAACTACCTCAGTGCTGCCGACGGGACCAAGGGCCAGACGGCAGCAGTTGCAGCAGCGTTCGCGAACATGTCGAACCAGGCAACCACTGCTGCGGATAAGGCGAAGGCGCTGAGCTCCTCACTCGACGCGCTGGTCGACCCGATGCTGAACCTGGGTAGCGCAGCGGACACGTTCCAGAAGGACCTGAACGACCTCCCACAGAACTTGTCCACCGCGACCAAGTCGCTGAGAGGCAACAGTGACGCGGTCATCCAGAACCGAACGGTGATCCGGGGTGCTATCGGGGACCTGAAGTCCAAGATCGAGGCCGAGGCCAACGCTGGCGAATCCTCGAAGAGGATGTCGGCCACCCTCCGGAGCGGGGTCGGGGCGCTGCTCGCACAGGGTCAGGCTGCTGGGTTGAACCGGGCGCAGATCCAGCACATGATTGACACGATGCACCTGACGCCGAAGCTGATCAAAACGCTGATCCAGGCCGATCCGAATCCTGCGCTCGACGCTACCAAGGCGGTAATCCGGGCTCTTGCGGCGATCCCCCGGACGATCCCCGTCCACATCAACGTCACTCGTAGCACCAACGCGAACCTCGCTGAGCAGGGAGCCCTCACCAATCCGAAGGGACGCGCCGGGGGTGGCGCGGTGTACGGGCCGGGAACGTCCACCAGTGACAGCATTCTCGCTCGGCTCAGCAACGGTGAGTTCGTGATGCGTGCGGCAGCGGTCCAGAAGTACGGGCTGCACATGATGCAGGCCATGAATGTTGGCGCGTACGCCGGCGGAGGGCTAGTCCAGAACCCGGCAGCGGTGGACGTGTACATCGCTGACGGGCTCGGCGCCGCAGCGGGAAGCGCCGCCGGTGGGCTGCATGCGCTGCGTCAGTCGGCGAACGCGCTCAACAAGGAGCTCAGTCAAGAGCAGCAGCGGCTCCAGAGCCTTCAGCAGGCCCGTCAGAGCCTTGCTTCGGCCGTCCGGGCTAACTTCCTTCCTCAACAGTTGTTCGGAGCCACAGCAGCCGGTTCTGGGATCTGGTCAGCCGGTGGAGGACTGCTCGATCCGCTGCACACGGTCAACATGGGGATCCGTGATGCGCGAACCTACACCCGCGACCTCACTCGGCTGCACAACCGAGGGCTGCGTGGGGCGGCACTGGCACAGGTGCAGACGCTGGCTGAGGCTCAGCAAGCGCTCACCTACTCGCCCCGTTACGACCGCGAGTTGACCAATCGCTACCAGATCCTCGAGCGGGCGGCTCGTGCCGCCGGCCAGGAGGCTGGGGTCTACCGCTATGGACGCCAGCTCGCTGAGGCCAACCGCCGGCTCGACCAGCTCCATCACGACCTCCATGACGTCGAGGCAGCCATCAAGCACCACGAGAAGGAGGCCAAGCAGCACGCGAAGGACAACGCTGCAGCGGTCACCAAGGGTGTCAACGGGGCGGTCCACAACGGCGTAACTCGACAGAAGCCTTGGGGGTGACGAGGTGACTACGTACCTGGAGCGGAACCTCGCCGAGCTCTACCTAGACGATCTCAACCTGCTTGGAGAGACCACGACCACCGACGGCTACATCTTCCGGATGGAAGCCCAAGGGGACGCGGCCAGCTGGGGCAACCCGGTACCGATCGTCACCAGTGTGCAGCGGTGGAAGACGGACGGCTCGGTCTCCGGGTTCACCGGCTGGGGCAACCGGAACCCGTCGTTCAAGGTGTTCATCGCTGCGGATACCGCCGAGGACCTTGCCGCTGCCGAGCGGGCCCTAGTCAAGGCTGCCCGCTCGGCGAAGACGCTGAAGTGGACACCTCCGGCTGGCGATCCGGATGCCGCAACCTCAGTGTTTGACGTTCAGACCTGCCAGGTTGACCTGCTGTTTTCGCCGGACGATGAGATGCGGCTGAAGCGGCTGTGGCAAGTCACCATAGAGGCGTGGCCTTGGGTCCGGTCAGACGACCTCACTACCTTCGACGCGCTCACGACCTCGAACACTCCGAGTCTGCTAGAGGTAGACCCGTGTACTTCTGCCACCGGCTGGACCGGGTCGCCCTACGCTGCAAGCCAGAGCGCTGGGGCGGTGCGCATAACGAGGACGGTGCCGCTGCCTTCGTCCAAGGCGCAGACGATTATCCTCCAGCTCAGTCGGGCTGGGTCGGTCTCCGGGCTGGCGTCTACCCCGTACATCGCTCTCGACGTAGCGACCACCGGGGTAGCCGGGGCCACTTATACCGTCACCGCTGACGGCCAGCCGCTCATTGCAGCAGCCACCTTCGGCACAGTCACCTACTGGCGTGTACCGGCGTCGATGTCGTCCTTCTCAACACTGCTGATCTCGGGAACCTTTGTCGTCCCAGCCGGTACGACTCCCACCGTGCAGCTCGCGGTTGCCGATGTGTCTAAGACCGACACTCCGGCTCCGCCCACCTCCACGAGACGCCAGCTGATGCGGCGAGTGTGGGTCGGGGGCTCCGTCCCTACCGCCGGCTCGCTCAAGGTCTCCTCCCCGTCCTCCACCCCGCTCGGTAACGTCATCCTCCACTCCCGAGTAGATGACGGCTCTGGGCTGGTCCCGAACATGCGTCAATACTGGGTCTCTGGCGGTGGGACCTCGACAGATACGACAGCGGTCTCAGGTCAGCGCGAGCTGATCGTTAACGCAGGTGTCGCTGGCGGGGTCACGGTCTGGAATATCCCTGGGGGGCTGCTGCAGGAGGCATCGTATGCGGTAGTCGCTCGACTGTCTTGCTCCAACACGACAACGACCATGGTTCCGCTGTTCGGAGCAGCAGCGCTGAACGGGGCTGCGGTCAGCTACATCGACGGCAACAGTGCCGTCAAGTTCACCGCAGCCAGTGTCTGGGGAATGTTCCCGCTCGGGGTAGTCACTCTGCCTCCCGCGATGATGCCCGGGGAGTCGCAAGTCGGAGTCAGGCTCCAGATGCTCGCCGCGAGCATCGTCGGTACCGGCAGCATCTACCTCGACGAGATCTGGCTGCTCGACCAGACCCACGGCCAGGTCACGATCGTCAACTGCGGAACGACTGCTGGCACCGCGACGCGGCTCTGGGTCGACGCTCCGGATGCGGATCCCACACGCAACCGTCCGGCGGTCTACCTCGGCACCCAGGACGACCGCTCGGACGCTGTAGCGGTGCCGATGGCCTCGATCCTCTCGCTCGGGCAGCACCTCATCGACCCCGATGGCATGTCGCTGTTCTCCGTCACCGACAATGTCGCCGACGCGCGGGTGTCCGGCTCGGCCTACCGACGTGGCCACAGTCACCCCGGGACGCGCGGATGAGGAACCCCAGCCGCACTAGTCTCGAGCTCGTCATCGACGGGCGCTGGCTCTCGATGGACTGCCTCTACGGGGACGTGGTGCCGTCGTGGGTCTGGCCGGGGGGCTCTGACACTCTCACCTTCCAGCCGGCCACCGTACCCCGGAATCGCTTCTCGGGTGGCGAGCTGGTCACTGCAATGTACGGTCCGGTGCCGGTGTGGGCCGGCTCGCTCGCAGAACCGGACCCCTCGCAGCCGATGTCAGCCGTCGGAGCTTGGCAAGAGGCCACGTGCCAGGCTCTCGACGGCTCGGGCAACGCGACCACGGTTCCGGACACCGCGATCGACGCGGCCATCGGCCGAGGAGCGGTCAGCTGGAGTCGAGTCAATTCGCTGTCGACTACGGCGGTAGACCTCGACGTCTCCCAGGGCCCGGTGACCCTCGGGGCGCTGCTCGACGAGTATGCACTGGCTAACGGGCTCCGCTGGGGGGTAGACGCGCGCCGTGTGGTCTACGCGAAGGTCGATGACACGATCCCGTCGTGGCAGACCTGGCCGCTCGAGTCCGGGCTCGGGTATGACACCACTAACTACTTCTCTACGCTGCTGGGCCGATACTACAACGGGACCAACTACCGAACGGCTATCGTGACCGGAGACACCGTCCACGGCTACCGAGAAGCACCTCCTCTGGATCTCACCGGACGGGGCACGCTGACTTCGGCCAAGGCGAGCAACCTCCTCACCAACATGCTGAAGTTGGGGGTCGCTACTCCAGCGTTCTCGCAGTCGATCGGGTTCAGCTATGGCGAGCTGCTCAGCCCCGGTGGCGTTCCGGTAGATCTAGAGGTCGCAGGGGCCGCCATCGACGGGGCACTGCTCCGGGTCCACGGTGGATGGGATCTGGTGCAGCGGAAGAACGCTCAGCTGTACCTAGACGTGCTGCTCGGGCGGGCCTCACTTCAGGACGGGGTGCTCACTGTGCAGGCGATGCAGTCGTCCACCAAGAATCTCGCGGACTTCGTTGCGAAGGCCTCAACCAGGAAGGTGCTCCAGTGACATACGTAGCACAGGACCGCATCGAGATCCCGATTGGGTCTCAGTTCAGGAAGGTCTGGCCGCTGACCGACGCGGACACTGGGGGCACCGCCGATATGACCGGCTGGTCGGCTCGGTGTGAGGTCCGTGAGTACTATGGCGGACCGCTGATCACCAACTTCCACGCGGACCGAGTGGGCCACTACGGCTGGCCGGGGGTGATTACCTTCGACGGGGTAGGCAATGTGATACTAACCTTGGATGCAACGGTCACCGCGACTCTCAGTCCCATCGACAACGCGGTGTTCGATCTAGAGCTGCTGGCCCCCGTGACCGGAAAGCCTTGGCGAGTGGTCCAAGGGAAGGCGTTCATCACCCCGGAGGTAACGACCGATGCCTAGTACACGGGTGCTGGTGCTGGACAACGGCGAGCGCGGGCCCAAGGGTGACCCCGGAGCCCCGGGCGGTGGAACCCCGGGCCAAGGCGTTCCGACAGGCGGCACCACCGGCCAGGCCCTCGTCAAGAACTCGTCCACCAACTACGACACCAGCTGGCAGACGATCTCCGGCGGGCTAGGGTCAGTCGCCTCGACGGACATCACGGACTCGACCACTGTGGGTCGGGCGGTCCTTACCGCAGCGAACGCCGCAGCGGCCCGGTCCGCGATCGGAGCTGCGCCCACTGACGCGGCTACGACGTCCGCTTCTGGTCTCGTGGAGCTCGCAACCGACACCGAGGCCACCACCGGCACGGACACCGTCCGCGCGGTCACCCCGCACGGGCTTGCAGCAACTATCGCCGCGCTGCGGGCTGACGACTCGCTGATCCAGACGACCGTCACCGAGAACACCGGTCTCATCCGCCGGCAAGGCACTTCCGGCGCCTTCGTGTCACTCACTGACGCTAGTAACACCATCGTCATGGGGGTCGACCGCACCGGGGCGTTCGTCATCAACGGCATCCAGACCAAGCTGCTGATCCCGTGGCAGGAGGGTGGGCCCGACCTCACCGTCGGCGGCACCAAGCCCATCCCGCCCGGCATGATGCCGCTGTTCATGCTCACCAGTCTCTCGAACCTCCCGAGCTGGGCCACAGGGCTCGCAGCGGTCGTCCTGGTTGCTACGCCCGCCGGTGGAGAGGTCATCGTCGGGAAGTTCTACGGCTCGGGCATCGCTGACAACCATGCGCTGGTCGCGGGAGACGGTGGTACCAGCGGTGACACTACCGTCACTTCCATCTCTGGCGCCGGCTCGATCACGGTTCAGACCGACGAAGGTACAGTCAATCCAGCAGTCCAGATCGTTACCTCGGCCAACGCTGTCCAAGCGGTGTACGGCGACGGTACGGCGGTTGGTACCTCGACGACCCGATCGATCTCTTTCAAGATTAAGACCCCGTCGGCGTTCTCGGCGGCGTTTGCGATCATGAGCCTTCAGTCCACCGGCACGCTTCAAGCTCGAGTATCGATCTCGGCCAGCGGAGCCCCGCGCATGGTTGACTCGGCTGCAGCGACTGTCGTCACCGGCCCGACCGCGATGTCGGTGAGCACGTGGTACCACTTCCTCTACCAGGTTACCCAGAACGGCACTTCGAGTGTTGCGCGGTTGCGGGTGTGGCCTGCGGGGCATGCACCGCTCGACACCCCGTTCTACGATTCCGGCAACCAGACCTTCTCCGGCGGCACGAACCACAACCAGATCGCGTTCGGCACCGCCGGCTCGGGCACGGTCAACTACTTCTGGGCCAAGGCTCGCTGGAACAACGACGCCACCAGTTACCTCTCCGAGGGCTGACCAGTGACCTACTGGCACACTGAGGGTGGTGACAACCTCCCGGCGACGCTCTACAGCTGGAACGGTAGCACCGCTACCCCCGTCAGCAACATCAGCCAGCAGCAAGGTGGCGGCGGTGGTGGCGGTGGTGGTGGTGGTGGTGGTGGTGGCGGTGGCGGTGGAGGGGGCGGGTCTTGGCCTCCCCCGAACGGCGGGCTGTTGGGCCTGTACCAGGACGACTACACCGTCCAGACCGACGACGGGAAATCGTGGCTGGGGCGGTATCCGGACATCGCGTCTACCTACTTCACCTTCGTGTCTCGGTTGACCACCGCGAACACCGCAGCCATGAACGCGATGGCTACCCGGATCCAGCATGGCACCGTACCGGTCGTCACCCAGTGGAGCTGCAAGCAGGTCGCGGGTGGCTCATCGCAGAGCACCCCGCCGAACCTCATGAACTCCGCGGTGAACGGTGACGCGACCGCGATCGCCTGGTGGGACGCCTACTTGGCCGCGCTGGACCAGCTGTCCAAGATTAACCAGTCCATACCGGTGATGGCGACAGTTATGCACGAGTGGACCGTAGCGAAGTCGAACGGCTACATCACCGGACCCGACGCTGACGCAGCGAACTATGGGAAGTTCCTCACCTGGCTCCTCAACCGCGCCGTAACCAAGGCACCACTGGTGAAGATTGGGGTCTGGTACAACGCTGGCCACGGCTCAGCGGACGAGAAGACGATCCTGGCCAACATCGCCACTAACCCAGGTGACGCGCCTCTAGCTTGGATCTCGTGCGACTTCTACACCAACTCCAACAACAACCACCCCGAGGGCGAGCAACTCGACAACGTGTGGCGCGGCTCAGGCAACTTCGGCTGGGTCACCGGTACCAGCGACTACGCCCGACTGGGATCACCCCCGCTGGTCGCTACAGAGTTCGGCTGCTCTCGGTTCTACGCTGGCGGTGCCAGCTCCCGGACCGACGCCGAGCTCGCCACATACTACACCCACGTCCGGAACACGATGGACAGCAACAACATCGTGGCAGCGGTGTTCTTCAACCGTGACTCCGGGCCGCTTGGCAAGTATAAGATCGACGACGGGGCCCACCCGCTGGCTACCGCAGCGTTCGCCGCTTCGTTGGCCGCGCCGGTCCCGTGACCAGGTAGAATCAGCGACACTAGCCCCCCTCCCACCCAACAAAAACGGGGACCCCGCGATGACCTTGCCGTCTCAGCCGCCCCGGCTGGTCCAGGCGGTAACGGTACTCATCGGAGTCCTGCTAGCCTTCAACATCGTCTACGATGCGCTGAACAAAGGGTATGAGGGGTACGAAGTGACTTTCGGGTTGATGACGCTCCTCGGGGGGCTCCTAGGGATACACCGAGTCACACGAGGTGGCGATGATCGGTGATAGTGAACGTCTTGTTCCTTGGGGTCGGTCTGCTGCTGGGGTATCTCGGCGGGGTGTACAGCACTCTTCGGGTCGTAAAGCATCGACGGCTCACGACTCAGGAGGCTATGTTGCCGTTCCGTGATCTTAGGGCTATCCCGAGTCGGGCTAATGAGTGGCTCAAGCGTTGGTTCGCCCCCATCGTCATTGCCCTGTTTGCGATCTCCGCCTTCTCCGTGTACCAGGGCAGCCACAACCACAATGCGGACCAGAGGAGCTTCTCGGCTCAAGGGCAACAGCTCGTCCACCAGCAGCACCGACTCAAGCATCTGGTGCAAGCGTTGAAGCATCAGAACACGTGTCTCGTCCAGTTCGCAAACCGGACCCACGATTCACTCGTCCCGCGTCAGACTGCCGCCAAGAGACTTCAGCGAGCCGACAACGTCTACAACCAACGCATGCAGACTCTGTTCAGCGATTTCCTGAGAACCCCGCTAGACCAGATCAAGATCCACAAGGACTTCCTCCGGGTGAACGCTGCGCTGTCGGCTAAGATCGCTCTAGCAGCCGAGCTGAACCGCGACCGGGCGCGTAACCCCTACCCGCCCCCGCCTAAGAAAGTCTGCCCTCGACCATGACCAACTTCTTGCGCGAGCTTAACGGGGTGCTGGCTCTGCTAGTCATCGGGCTCGGGCTGATGATCCGCACAGCCGAGGCGTTGAAGACCGTGAAGTCGAAGCGGCTGTTCGTAGCGCTGTTGCTCTTCCCGATCGGAGTGGGTGGCGGGTCGATCTATGCCGCAGCCAAGGGCTTCCCGTCTAGCCCGTTTGTACCCTACTTCACCTGTGCCTACATCTACCTCGGGCTCGTGGTCACCGTGTGGTGGCCCGAGTCGCTGACCTACCGACCCAACCTTCGACAGGAGACCCGAGATGAGTTCAGCGTTGGACCGGAGTGACGTAGACCCGTCGGTTACGGACGAGGAGATCGAGCAGGCTATCGACGGCACCCCCGCCGAATTTCCGACCGTCGACGAACAGGACCAGCCGCCCGCTGAGCTGATCACGCTGTCGTCTCCGGTCGCGGCTAGCATCCCGCAGCGGATCGCGAACGCGAAGGCACTCCGCAACAACCACACCTTCGTCGGGGTGGGGATGTGCCTGGCTACCGTACGCGGCCCGATCCTCCAGATCCCAGGACTGTACCCCACTGCCGAGATCGCCGGTGAGCACAGCAAGCCGTTCCACTCCGACGGCACGGCTCCGCGCGGGTCGATCGGCTTCGGGTTCAACGGGCGCGACGGGCACGTGTGGCTAGAGCTCGGCGAGATCACCCTCGACGGCAAGAAGGACGCACTGGTGTCCACTACCGACTTCCACGAGCCGGGATACGAAGGTGTCGCACTGCGTAGCCGGATGCTCAGCTGGTGTGGAGCGACCTCGTGGGGCTGGGGTGAGTCGGTCAACGGAGTAGACGTGTGGCCCGACGCGCCTACCCCGCCGGACCACGCTTTCCACGCCTGGCAGTGGGAGGAACGAGTTGCTTTCCTCCGGGAGGAGGCCCGCCGGGAAGACCGAGCTGGTCACCCGGTCCGAGCTCGACAGCTGCGGACGTGGGCCAACCGGATCAAGAGCCACCACTCCCGGGCGTGAGCAGGACCACTCGGGGCGCGCTGTGGCTTTGGGGAATCAGTTCCGTCGGGTGGGGACTTCTGGCCCTAGAATGGGCTTGGTCACAACGGAGGAGACGCGCATGACCCGCTGGCTCAAGGACCACCCGCTGTTCACAGCCGTGCTGGAACACTGCCTCCGAGGAGGGGTGTCTGCGCTGCTCGCGGCCTACGCCTCCGGCAAGATCGTCTGGGACGGGACGGTCAACGTTCAGGAGTTCATGGCGTGGCTGCTGATCTTTGTCGGTGGGTTCGTCACCTCGCTGCTGCTGTCCCTCGGGATCCACGCCAGCACCGGCACTGGGCCCGCTCTCAACCGTGCCGAGTCGTTCGAGACGAAGACCTCCGTTCGTCGGCGCCGCGAGCAGCGAGGGGTCGCCGAGCTGACGGTGATCGCGGTCTGCGTGGTCATCATCACGGTCTTCGTGGTCGCCTGGGCCTTCGGCTTCCACCCCCACCACTAGAGGAGTTCGCGTTGTCTAAGATCCTTGACTCCGCCGTCATTAGCAATGATGGCGGGAAGACCTTCGACTTCCAGTGTCCCGGTGTCCAGGGAGACCGCTGCCACGGGGCCGACGGTACGCCGTTCCGCTCCACCGCCTGGCCGACGAAGAAGGCTGCGGCAGCTCGGGGCGCTCAGCACCTCGCCGAGCACAAGGCCAACCTCAACCCCGACGCCAAGCCGGCGCTCATGCAGCCGATGCACGAGTTCATGGCAGAACAGGGGCTAGTTCTCAACGATGACGGCTCCGTGAGCGAGAAGGACCTCTGACGTGTCCGCAATCATCGCAAGCGAGATCGTCTGGCGCTTCACCACGACCGCCGGTTCGGCTGGTGACTCCACGGCGAACTCCACTGTCGGCACCTTCCTCGGCAAGTATGCCTCGTCGAGTGCGTGGGCTGGCGGTGGCACCAACGATCTGTTCGCCGACATCACCGGCGCCCAGAACGCCGCGTCCCAGGTGGACTACGCAGGTCTCGCGATCCTCAACAACAACACTGCGAACGCGGCGCAGAATTCGGTAGCCTACTTGTCCTCCGAGGTCGCTGGTGGTGCCTCGACCGCAATCGGTGCAGACACTACCGCTGCCTCCGCGAAGGGCTCGGCTTCCGCTCAGCTGGTCACCATCGCCAACAACACGACCGCCCCCGCTGGCGTGTCCTTCTCCTCCCCCACCACTGCCGGTTCGGGCGTCTCGCTCGGCAACATCCCCGTCGCCAACGTCAAGGGCCTCTGGGTGCGCCGTACGGCGTCGAACTCCGCCGCGCTGTCCGCTGACGGTGTGACGCTGGCTGTTCAGGTGGACACTGGCTCGCTGTAAGGAACCTCGCTGTGACCGACTACGACACCTTGAAGGGCGACCTGCTCGCCACCTCCGACGCGATCTACCAGCAAGGCCTCACCGACCAGCAGGGGATCGACTCCACCACGCTCGCTGCGCTCAACGCGACCATCGCTGCTCTCCGTACAGAGGAGGCAGATGACGAGGCGACCATCGCTCAGCTGCAAGCCGAGCTCGCCGCGTTGCAGAATCCGCCTCCACCCCCGCCACCCCCTCCAGCGAACCGGGTTGACGCTGGGGTGTACACCTCTGGCCAGGGGACCAACCCTGACGTGGACACGCTGACGGCCAACTGGTCGAAGAAGCCCACGTCCCGGTCGGCTTACATCGCCCCGTTCCCAGGTACGACTGCGGGGTTCGTTCCCAGCGTCCCGGCGAAGCTGAAGACCCCCGGCGTCCGGTTCGCCCACGTCGGGCTGTCCACCAAGGCCAAGTTCCCTTGGACCGACTTCACCGCCGGCAAGGTCGACACCGAGACGGTGGCGTATCTGAAGTTGCTGAACTCGCTCGGCTACCTGATTGTCGTCTGTGTCGAGAACGAGCCGGACCTCAAGATCGATGTCGCGGCTGACACCATCCCGGGGCAGACCCCCGCGCAGCACGTCGCCGCCACTCAGCACCTCGCGAAGCTCATCAAGGACAACGGGCTGGCCAACTTGTCCCCCGGGGTCTGGCTGGCCGGCTCGGGAGCGCAGGCGAAGAGTTTCCTGGTGGATCCGGCGATCGCGCCCCACCTCGGGGTGGACCCCTACCTGCTGGGTGACCAGCCCGCGACGGAGACCGCGACTACCACCTGGGGTCGGTACTTCACCCGAGTCGGGGTGGATCCTGCGAACACGAAGTACATCCTCCACATCTTCGAGACCGCCGTGGTCAACAACGGCAAGTTCACGGACGCGCAGATGGTGTCCCGGATCGCAACCATGCCGCAGGCTGTCAAGGATCTCCACCTGGCTTCGGTCACGATCTTCTGGGCCAACTCGGGGACCCGCCCCTACGTTCCCACCTCTAGCCAGCCGACGGTGATCAAGGCGTACCAGGACGCGCTCGCCGGGATGATCTCGGGCTGATCTGAGGGACCGTGGCCGACGCTAAGATCAGCGCTCTCACAGCGGTCACGACTCCTGCCGGTACGGACGAGTTTGCCGTCAACGAGGCAGGAACCAGCAAGAAGATCACTCTGTCGCAGATCGATGCCTACACATCGCCGATTGCTAACGGCAGTGTCACGGACCAGACCGGCTTCGCGACCGACACCTACGTCACTCGGTCTGGGCTGGTGGTCGTGGGCTCTCGGCTCCAGGCGGGGGCTTGGATGCGGTGGGTGTTCAACGTTGAGAAGACTGCAGCGGGGGTGGCTACCGCAGCGGTGACCCTCCGGATGGGTACCGCCGGAACGACGGCAGACGCCGCGATCTGCACTTTCAACTTCGCGTCGGCCGGGACCGCTGCTACCGACAAGGGTCGGCTCGAGGTCATCGCAAACTTCAACTCGGTCGGATCTGGCACGTCCGCCGTGGTTGAAGGGAACCTGTTCCTCATCAAGCAGAACTCGAACACCGGATTTGTCTCGGCCGGCTCGGTGCTGATGGCGCCCATCACGGTCACAAGCTCGGGGTTCAACTCGACCACCGTCACCAACATCGGGCTGTCGCTCAACGCAGGCACCTCGGCTAGCTGGACGGTACGTACCGTGCAGGCGGAGATCCAGAACCTGGCGGCCTAGCCATGTCCTACATTCTCCAAGAGGACGGCACCAGCAAGATCCTCCTCGAGGACGGCTCGGGGTCCTTGCTCCAGGAGCTGGACTCGGTCACCGCAACTCGGGCGACTACGTGGAACACCCTTACGTCGGTTACCTCTAGTCGGGCGACGACCTGGACCACGCGAGCGTCAGTCTCCTCGACCCGGGCGACCTCCTGGTCGGTACTCACAAGCACGAGCGCCACCCGGGCGACAACGTGGGCAGTGCTCAGCAGCGCCAGCGCGACCAGATCCACCACGTGGGCCACGCTGGCCCCGGTTAGCTCGACCCGGGCAACTACGTGGGCCACTATCGGCCAGACCACCACCACCCGAGCCACCAGCTGGTCGGTTCTGGTCACGGTCGGGCCGTACGCCGACAACTTCAACCGCGCTGACGGTGGGCTCGGATCTAGTTGGGTAACCGACACCTCCAACCCGATGACCATCGCGTCCAACGCGGTCATCTCCGGCTCGACCCCCTCGATAGCGGCTTGGGCTACCTACCCGACTGGATCGGCGCAGTTCTCGCAGGCCACGTCCCAAGGGGTCGCCTTCGCGGGTGTCGCGATCGCGATACCCACCTTCACCGCTGGGGTGTCGTACACCAACTCGGGCACGTTCTACATCTTCCGACAGCAGGCAGCCGGAGCGGGGGTCGCGCTAGTTCAGAAGAACACCGGAGCTGCTTCGCACACGATCCTCACCTCTTCGGCGGTGAACGTCAACGTGGGCGACATCATGCGCGTCACGTGGGACGGGACCACCCTTACCGGATACCTCAACGGTGTCCAAGTCCTTCAGACCAACCCCGCCACCCCGATCTCTGGGCAGACTGGGGTTGGTATCGCCTACGGCTCGACCACCACCGGCTCGGCGATCCTAGACGACTGGTCCGGTGGTGACACCGGGACGCTGCGTTCTACAACGTGGAGCGTGCTGAGCTCGGTCACCAGCACCCGAGCTACCACGTGGGCGGTGCTAGCGCCGGTCAGCTCGACCCGGGCGACGACGTGGGCAACTAAGGCTTCGGTCCTCTCCACTCGGGCCACCAGCTGGACTGTAGACACGCAGGTGCTGTCTACCCGGGCGACCAGCTGGACTACCCTCACCTCCGCAGCCGCTACACGCGCCACTACGTGGGCGGTGCTAGCGCCAGTCAGCTCGACCCGTGCTACCACGTGGGCGGTGCTAGCGCCAGTCAGCTCGACCCGTGCTACCACGTGGGCTGTCCGGGCCGCGATCACCGCAACTCGGGCGACTACGTGGGCAGTAGCAGCACAGGTCAGCGCGACCCGAGCGACTACGTGGGCAGTACTCAGCAGCACCAGCGCTACCCGCGCCACTACGTGGTCCGTGCTTACTTCGACTTCCAGTACCCGAGCGACGACGTGGTCCGTGCTCACGTCGACTTCCAGTACCCGTGCTACCACATGGGCAGTCGCGGCGAAGGTAACCTCCACCCGGGTAACCACCTGGAGCGTCGCGGCTAATGTCACCGCAACACGAGCCACAAGCTGGACGGTTCTGACCTCGACCAACTCCACAAGAACCACCACGTGGTCCGTGCTCACATCTGCCTCTAGCACCCGAGCCACAACATGGGCGGTGCTTGCGGCGGTGAGCTCGACACGGGCCACTACGTGGGCCGTAGCCGGCTCGGTCACAAGCACTCGAGCCACCACGTGGAACGTCGCGAGCTCGGTTAGCTCCACAAGAGCCACCACGTGGTCTGTGCTCACCACCGTCACACCTTCGACCCGGGTGACCGCCTGGGCTGTCCTGACCTCTGCTAGCTCCACTCGAGCGACAACGTGGAACACCGCTGTCGCGATCACTTCAACCCGAGCCACCAGCTGGAACGTCGCGGCTCCGCTGACCAGCGTCACCGCTACCCGAGCGACGACGTGGGCAGTGTTGGCTACAGTCGCTTCGACCCGGGCCACCACATGGACCACCCGAGCAGCGGTTACCTCGACCCGGGCCACCACGTGGAACACTGCAACTTCTGTCACGGCGGCTCGAGCGACTACTTGGTCTGTGCTCACCGTTGTATCCGCTTCCATCCGAAGCACGACTTGGGCTGTCCTGGCCGCTGTCTCAGTTACCCGAGCCACCAGTTGGAACACCGAGGCTTCCGTCACCTCGACTCGGGCGACTACGTGGGCGGTGGTCGGTCCGGTGGTATCGACCCGAGCCACCAGCTGGGCGACGTTGGGCTCGGTCACCGACACGCAGGTGACCAGCTGGACCGTGTTGGCTGTCACCTCTCCCTCTACCCGAGCCACTACCTGGTCCACCCAGGCAGCCGTCACGACCACTCGAGCGACAACGTGGGCCACCCGGACAGCCGTCACCTCTGTCCGGGCCACCAGCTGGACAACGCTGAACTCGGTCACAGACACCCAGGACACCGGCTGGGCTGTGCTCAGCAGCGTGTCGAGCAACCGTGTCACGTCGTGGACGGTGCTAGGGCCGGTATCGACTGCCCGAATCACTTCTTGGGCAGTCTTCACTGTCGTCACGGCGACCTGTAGCACCAGCTGGAATGTTGCTGCTTGGACCACCAGCACCCGAGCCACTACTTGGGCAGTCGCGGCTCCGACTACCTCCGTCCTCAGTACCCGAGCCACTAGCTGGACCGCGCTGTCGGCTGTCGGCTCGGCGCGTGCTACTGGTTGGGGGGTCGCCGCGTTCGTGATCTCCACCCGCTCCGGCACGTGGGCAGTGCTGTTGGGGGTCGGGAGCTCGCGGACCACCCGCTGGGGAGTCTACGTAGCGGTAGTGTCACTGCGGTCCACGAACTGGAACGTAGCAGCGCACACCGCCGGCGAGCCGTCGGTTGCTCTCGTTCTGCAGCTAGACTCTAGCACCTGGAGCGCAACCCTAGACAGCCATGCAGGAACGTTGACAGTCGCTGAGAGGTCCTGGAGCGCCGAACTCGACCCGGGTGACCCCCTCGTCCTCCAGGTAGACGAACGGACCTCAGATCTATCCTCAGCCCTCTCATTGACAGGAGCTTGACGTGAGCAGCACACCTTACACCGTAGGTGATACCGAACCGGTCCTCACCGGCTCGGTATCTGCCGACCTCACCGCAGCCACGATCCGGGTCAACGTTGCCCGGCCCGACGGCACGGTGTTCTCCCGGGCCGGAGACGTAGTGCTCCCCACGATCGACAGCAGCACCTGGTCATTCCAGCTGGATGACGGAGATCTCACGGTGCCGGGGCTCTATCGGCTCGAGGTAGAGGTCCACTACGCGGGTGGTGGGATTCAGACCTTTGCCTTCGACGCTACGGGTCGAGCTAACACATTCTCCGTTCGCGACCAACTTGCCTGAAATCGAGTCCGTGACTCACTGCTCGCGCTAGCGTTAGGTGCTGGAGGGCCCGGATCGCCTAGGGGGTGCGATCCGGGCCCTCAGCATCGGGCGCAGGCGACGAGACGGGAGAGGCCAGGGCGCGGTAGGGGTTCGGCGTCGGGTGGGGGCACGGCTCGCCCGCAAGCTGGGCGTCGTAACCAGCCATGTAGTCCTTCGTGACCGCACGCTGCCCCTCGTCCCACGCCTCAGCCCTAGCGGCCTTCACGCGGGCAGACACGCTCGGGGCGAGCACCTCTCCCATCGACGCCTTGCATGAGCACTGGAAGTAGCGGCAGTGGTACGTGCCGCCCTCCTGGTGCATCAGCGCGTGGTGCCCGCACTCGTCGCAGCGTGCTAGGTCCATCTCGACGGCAACGGTCTCGCTCACGGCCCCTCCTCGGGTTGCGGGTCTGTGCTCACGGGCTGGGCTGGGGCGACCTCAATGCGGATCGTCAGCCCAGCGGCGTCGAGCATTCGTTGCCACGTGTCGAACGAACCGTCTGACTTCCCGGTCAGCACTTGCGAGACATGCTTCTCGGACAGACCGGCATCACGCGCGATGAGCACCTGCGGCCTGGCGTGGCGGATCGCATCAGCCATCACGCCGAACGCCTCGGTCAGCTTCATCGCGCAGCCCACTGCGCATCGCTCGGCCCTTCACCTTTGCCGTACTGGATGTGCTGCGCGTCGGTCATCCATACCTGGGCGCCATTGCTCAACGTCACAAGGTTCTTCGGGTCAGACGGGCCGTAACCGGGATTCGGGTTGGCGGGCTTCATCGGTGTTGTCATCGCTCACTCCTTCTCGGGCTGGGCTGGGGTACGGGCGGCGAGGGCGCACCCAGGGCAGAGGTCGCAGCCGTCGTGGATAGTGAAACCGAGACGACGTGCTGCCCGTCTCGCGGCGACGCCGGTGTCCTGCATGTCCTCGTCGGTGCCTGCCGGTCGACCACATCGGTCGCAGGTCACGAACAGAAGTCTTGACAGCGCCATCACGCCCCTCCCGCCTGTGCCGCATCCGGGCGGACGAGAGCACGGAGGGAGTCAGCGGCGTCCCACCAGGAACCCCCACGTCGAGCCCATCTGTCTGCCAGTGCCTCCGCCCGCTCGCGCAGGTTGAGCAGGGCAGTCCGTTCCTGCTCGGCGCACAGGGAGGCGAAGTCCCGAGCCCTGATGGCGTCCTGTGCCCGCGAGTACCAGTAGGCCGCGTTGTCTCTCCACTGCTCAGCCGTCCAGCCTGTCGGCTCGCTGGGGTCGACCGTGATGGCGAGCAGGGCAGCGAGCGCGGGGACGTTGTTGAGGATGGCGTCGGCGCGGGCTCGATACTCGTCTCTGACGGACTCCTCGGCGGGCGGTCTATCGAACCCATCGAACAACCACAGCGCCCGCGCGAACTCCTCCCGCAGCACCTCGCGCTCGACGACGCTCACGGGGCCACACTCCGGGCAGCGAGGCGAGTCCACGGTTCGACGCGGCGACTCTCGACCCAGCGTCTCGGCTTCCCATTCGGCCACTTCCGGGCATCCTGGCACAGGAACGCGCCTTCGAGAGGGCAGCAGACGGGGATGAAGTGCGACGCCTGCCACGAGTCGCGGTCCTCGGTCATGTTCACCCGATACTCGACATCCGGCAACGCCTGGCATCCTTCGCGGCCACGAACACGACAGCTGCTCACTTGCCGACCTCCTTGGTCTCCTCGGGCACACGCCCGCACACGGTCACGACGTCACACATCACTCAGCACCTCCAGTGCTCGGATCTTGAATCCTGGATCGAAAACAGCCTTGTATGCTCGGGCGGTGTCACCCCGGATCGGGCTGTGGTGGTCGTACCAGTCGCACATCGCGTAGAAGGCATCCCAAGCGGTGTCCCCGTCGAAGAGATCTACCTGCTCGTCACGGCGCCCCCGAGCTCGGGTCCGAGTAGTCTGTGGAGCCCCGAGCGGAGCGTCGAAGTAGCGCTCGAGGATCTGCTCGAACCGGGGCTGAGTCATCGGGGTGTCCAGCAGCCGGTCGGTCTTCTCCTGAAAGCTGTCGAGCTCGGTGAAGGCACGGTCTAGCGCGCTCCGCGCTACGTCGAACGCCGACACGATTCCGCTCGGGGAGTGTCGTACCCGGCCAATCTCGTACACTACCAGCACCGCTCCACTGTCAACGTGGACCGGTGTCGCGAGCAGCTGGAACGGCTTGTACCCACCGTGGTCGTTGAGCGCGGTGACGTAGACTTCTACCCCTCCATGCATGTGACCGGGCAGTCGCATCGTCAGGAACGCGCAGCGCCCACCGTCCGTCTCGCCGGCGTAGGCGAACCGAGAGCCGGACTCCTCCGCGAGCTGGTCCAGAATCTCCGCGTAAGCCTCGTTCTGGGTGACCTGGTACCGGTGGGAGACGATGCTGAGATAGTCCGTCAGATCCGGAGTTCTGGGATTGTCACGGACCACCGCGACCCGGTCGGTCACCTCGACTTGCCGGGAGATGCCCTTGACCGGTGGCAGCGTGGCCCACATCGGCACCTTGCGGACGTTCCACCCAGCCAGCAGCCCTGCCTTCATCGCCAGCTCGGCGGAGGGCTGCTCGTCGAGCGTAGAGCCGAGCTCGGACCATGCGTTCACGAGTTCTCCCACCACGGGACGAACGCAGGCGTCCAGCCGACACGCTGCAGGCGCGCAGCGAGGACCTGGTCGCCTTCCTCGATGATGTCGAGGCAGTCCGAGCACGTCACGTCGCGCTCGTAGGTGGTCGAGTCTCCGGTCGGCTCCTCGCAGAGCGCGTGCCCAAACATGCCACCGTCGATGGCGTGGATGAGGGCGGCCATCACACACGCTCTGGGGTGTTATCGGCGACGTACGCCTCCGTGAGAAGCCGAGAGACGCTGGGCTCCAGAAGTCCGGTCCCGAGGTACCACACGCACCACAGTGCGGCTTGGACCCCCTCCACGGTGGACAGCCGAGCTAGCACCTCCAGCGCTTCCGGACCCGGTGGGGGTCCGGGGAGCATGTCACCGCCCATCCCAGCATGGTTCATCCGGCACAGCTCTACCACCGGAGCATCCTCCGGCCAGGGAAGCTGGTGATGCAGCACCCAGTCGATCGACCCGGGGTGGGCGCCGCGTCCCAGCAGCGCGACGAGGTCCTCGTGGATGTCGCCGAGGGTGATCGGCTGCTCGTCTTCGGGAGTGCTCATGATCGGTTCCTTTCAGACTGTGCGTTGCCACGCGATGTACAGGATGGCGCAAGGGACGGCTCCGAGGACGACCGCCCAAGTCAGGAGGACCGCTGCCTCCTCCAGTCGCGCTCTCACCGTGCGACCTGGCGACGGTGAGACCCGAAACCGGTGAACAGCTGAGCACGGCTCTCGTCGAGACCTGCTCGGCGGAGAAGGGTGGTCGCGACGGACCGAGCCGAGCCGTCACCGCCCGCCCGGAAGCCCACAGCGGCGTAGGTCTGCCCGTCCTCGGTACGGACGTGGCTGTCGAGCCGGAGAACGTCCAGCTGGCCCATCGCACGGGTGAGGTCGTCTAGCGCGGAAGCGGCGGGGTAGGTGCTCGGCGGGTAGAACCGCAGGGAGTAGATGCTGGTGCGGCGGACTTCGGTGTTCATGCGGTGGTCTCCATCTCGGCGAGGGTGTAGATCAGGTCACGGAGGGCCCGAAGGCCCGCGAGCAGCGTGGTCATCGCGCGTTCAACCAGTCGTCGATGACAGCCTTGGCCTCGTTGAGCGAGGTGGCCTGGTCGATCTCCTCATCACCATCGAAGATCATGAAGATGAGGTCGCTTTCGCGGCTGACGATCGTGTAGCCTCGGTAGGTGATTCGCATGATCGGTTCCTTTCTCGGTAGAACCGAGTCTACCTTACCCCGGGGTAGAAAGCAAGCGATCTGCGCAACTTTTCTACTCCGCTAGTTTGATCTCGACCCACTGCACACACAGCGCCGCCACCTGCAGCAGCTCGGGGATTAACTCTGGGTCATCGCCGGCCCGCTCGAATGCCTCTGCCAGCTCTTCCCGAACGAGGTGCATCCGAGTGAGTTGTCCGTAGGTAGCGTCGAGGTTCTCGGTTCCACGGTGTCGCTGATAGTCCCAGCGAAAGGTCTCCTCGATCTCCCCCGCTGTAACAGAACCGGCGTCTAGGATCGGTATCCAGCACACGTCTGGCCCCGTGCCATCGGGCAATTCAGCCATCGCCGTGCCATGCTTCCGCATCTGGGCACAGCGCTCCTCGAACACCATCTCCAGCACCCGGATCGTGTCGGCTTGCCATCTCTCCTTCGCTAGCATCATTGATCGGTTCCTTCCAAGTGAGTAAGACACGCGGCCAGCGCGAGGCTCCACGCTGCCGGGTCGGCGGAGTCAACGGTGAGCAGCTGGGCCTGGCGATTCTCGAACTTCTTGGCCATGTTGGCTGCTCGGGTGATGCTGTTCAGGATCCAGCTGGCATCCTGGTTCGAGCCGCGCTCCTGGTACCGGAGCTCGCGGACGAACGGCTCCGCCCATAGGTGGACCAGCAGCAGGTCAGTCCTATCATCTAGCGCGAGCAGGAACGGCGTGGTGGTCAACGTCGCCCCCTCCGCGATGATGAAGCCGGACAGCTCGGCGCCCCGCAGCCACTCCGTAGCAGCCTTGCTGCTGGCTCGATCCAACCCGTCCGTCCCAGGAAACTGGTCCCGGAGGCAACCGAGGTAGACACCCCGCTGCACATCCTTCGAGATGCAGTCATGGCCTCGGAGCACCAACCTGCTACCCTGGGCGTTCTGGGACTCGTAGATGTCTGACAGGGCTCTCGTATCTAGGATGAACTCATCCATGAGCTGAGCCATGAACGTCGACTTCCCGGTGCCGGCGCCCCCGATGACGTAGACCGAGCGGGTCACAGCTCCCACTCCTGTTGATAGTCCGGGTGGTCAGCGTACACCGCAGCGAGAGCTCGCATAGTGTCACAAGGGAACCTGCCTGGGTACTCGCCGTCCGCTGAGCACCGGAAGCAGCACGGATCGCCGTCGTAGGAATCCTCGACGGTCTCGTGGATCTCGATGATGCGGCGCTTCGCATCACGCTCGAGTGTTAGCCGTCGATCCTGTCGTTCTTTGGCCCGTTCCCAATCGCCCTGAGTCCCCCACTCACCGTTCCATACCTCAGAGACAAAGTCCAAGTCTTCTCCGTCTTCGGCGATGCGGGCCAAGAGGAACTCTGTCAGGGTTATCACGGCAGGCTCCTCAGGAACTCCTCGAAGTGAGGGTTCGCGATCGCGTTCGGACGGTGGTGCCGAACCGCTTCCATCGCAGCCCATCCGGGTAGCCCGGACAGCTCGCGCACGATGAGAGCGCTGAGCAGCCCCGAGCGGTTCCGGCCAGCGTTGCACATGGTGAGGACTGTACCGCCGTCCCAGATGTGCTGAGCGAGCTCTGCGGAGACAGGTAGCAGATCGACCTTCAGCAGCCCGTCGGGGATGGGGCGGTGAGTGTAACGGTCAGGCCACTCGCTCAGGTCCGGGTCGGCCTTGGTCGGGGCGAGCGCGTAGATCTGTGTCAACCGATAGTGACCGAAGGCGTCCCACTTCGCCTGTCGAGACCTCCCATGCCACTTGGAGGACTGGAGCAGCTGGCCAGGGAGGATCTCCCACACGGGGACAGGTCCGTCGGTACGGCGGGTCACGGGATCTCCTTGCCACACTTGAGACAGAACGCGCCCCCGGCTCGGAAGTCGAACAGCCAGAGATGCCACCCGAGCATGCAGAGGATCGGTTTCACAACAGCGCCGGTCCTATCTGAACAGGGTTTGAAAAGTCCCCGGAGGCTCTCGTGGCGGCATAGTCGTACACCGCGTCACTCCAAACTAGACCGTAGTCAGCGATCAGCCCGCCGAGCTCGGGTCTGACGCCCCACCAGCCGTTGAGTTCTCCCAGGGACCAGTCCGGGAAGACCGCTCGGCGGACGCTGAAGAAGTCTGTATGCACGTCCTCTCCCCAGTGTGCCCGGACTTTGGTCAGGTGGCCCATCTCCGAGTCGATGCTCTTACCGGGGTAGTGGCGACGGCTGTTGATTGCCTGCTTCACTTCGCAGAGGAGACTCTGGATCTCATAGTAGTTCGATGTGATCCCGTACTCCGTAGCAAGATCCACCAGCAGCCGGTCAGCCGCCCGGTCAGCCACGGCCAACTCGGCAGTCGAGTTCCCGCCGAGCAGCGCCGTGGCTTCCTCCGGGTAGATCAGTGCGAGAGCCTTCCGGGGGTGCTGCCCCCCGTCGGAGTGGATGTCTGGCATCACCCAGCCGGCGCAGTCGATCGGGAACGCGCGGCGCATCACCTCGAGCCAGCGGATCGCGATGTAGCGACCCATGAACCGAGTGTTGTCGTTGAACGCTCGGAACGCTTCGCCGTAGTCCGTGGTCCACTCGCCCTTGTCCCACACCATCTGCCTGGCCATGAGCAGGTACGCGATGACCGAGTCGGCAAAGGCCCACTGACGATAGACTGCTTTCCTCTCCTTGCGCAACGGCAGGCCCGCCCAATGGGCTTCGAGGAAGGAGGAGATCTCGGGACGGTGGACGGCCTGAACCGGACGCATCTCTAGGAACAACCGCTCCGCTGCCGGCCAGTTGTAGGTGAGCGCGTAGCAGCCCGCGAACCACAGCTTCTCGAGGTCATCGTCCAGTCTGGACATCGACTCGACGGTCATCGCGACATGCGGGGTAGTGCCCCCTGCGAGCTCGACGCCTCGAATGAACTCGGCAAGGTGGCGGAAATGGTCCTCCGGGGTCATCGGATCTTCCCCTGCTGCCGGAGCAGTATCTTCACCCCGGTCAGCGGGTCGGCACCACGCCCGATGAACGTCCCGACCACCTTGCCCGCAGCGGCAGGGCTGTACCCGCAGCGGACCAGCAGCTTCCCGGCGGCGAAGACGCGCTCGGTCTGTTCGTCAGTGAGCCTGTGTTCACGCTGGAGGTCGTCTCGGTTCACGGCACGTCGTGTTTCTTGAGGAACTTGCTGAAGGTAACCGCGCGCTGCTGGTCGCGCCGGTCAGACACCAGCGCTGACACGAAGTCTACCACGAAGTCCGTTCGATCCGGGAAGAGCCGAGCGGGGGTGAGCCGGAGCTCGGTGGTGTAGAACTTCGCGAACTTCCGGATCACCGTCGGAAACGCCCGGGCCGGGGTGCCCCAGTCCAGCTTCGCGGCGTAGAGTGCCTCGGCCAGCGTCTCCTCCACAAGCCGAGTGTCGTGAACGATCAGGCTGACGGTGGCCGGCTGAGAGCGGGCCAGGCAGAACTCGATGACGGTACGGTCAGTCATGGTCAGCCCCTCGGTAGTCGTTCGACTGCTGAGCAGCCTCCCAGCGGTAGCGAGCCAGCCGGTAGGCCTGCCTCAGCATCCCGTCAGCGCGCTCCGAGCGAGACGCGTGGGCGTGGAATCTATCCTCGAGATCGGCGAAGCTGTCACGAAGCATGTCCTCGAGGATCTCAGCGGTTTCGTCGTTTCCAGCGAACTTAGTCCCGGAACGCTCGACCCCCACCATCCGCTCGTTCGGACCACGGGTGTCGTCGCTCGCGTTGAAGTTCATCTCCTGGTCGTTGAGCCACTCCACGTACTTCGCCGTGTAGACCAGAAGGTCGATCGCGGTGTCGGCCTGGGTCTCATCGTCGGTCTCGCCGGCGCCGAGCCGGTCCACCTTGCGGGCGATGTTCGCGAGGATCATGTACTCCCCACGCCGCTTCCAGCTGTCGCCGTACGCCGCATGCTTTTGGTTGTGGAGCTCGTGCACGTAGCGGAGGAACGGGCTGACCTCAAGGCCGGTGTGCCCCAGGGGCCGATCGACCGACGATTTCATCCACGGCGGCTGCACACCCATCTTCAGCGCTGTACCGAGCGCGGTCCCTTCCAGGAGCTCGACCGACCCGTGGAACGGCCCGTTCCACCACCAGTCGAGCGCGATCAGCCAGCTCTTCAACATCGGCTCCGGGAAGGTGTCGATGTACGCGCTGACCATCGGGGACCCGGTCCGGATGTCGTACTCCAGCCGGAACCATCGGTCGAGCAGCTGGTCGAAGTCATCCGTCTCATCGCTGAGCGGAAGGAACCGGGGCGAGTCGTCCACGGTAACCCGCTCGGTCGCGAACGCCTCCTCGTAGATCTTCTGGGCCCGCTCCCAGTGCTGCTCGTAGAGGTGGAGGCTCGAGATCGAGAAGTGCAGAGAGCCCTGCTCCAGACCGGTCAGCCCAGCCACGACCTCCAGCAGCACGCTCCACTCGAAAGCGTTGATCCCCGACCAGCCCCACATCACGTCGTTACTGCGGGTAGCGACGTGGAGGTCCAGCTTGCCTTCACGGGCGAGGAAGTGGAGCCAGTTGTTGCATGCGTGATCCTTTCCGGGCTCGGTGTCGACACGGGGATCCCACAGCGAGATCACCGCCTGCCGAGTCTCGGGGTCCGTCTTGAGCGCGTTGACCACGTAGGCGAGCTGGTCGACCTCGACTTGGCCGACTCTCCGACTCATTGACTGAGTGAATGCTCGCAGCCGAGGACCGTACCCCGAACGCCACGTAGCCCCGTCGTCGGAGTAGTCCCGGGCCCGGGGGAGGTAGTTGGCCAGCCACTCCACGTCGTTCCGGCCAGCCAGTACCCACGCCGTCTCCGCGATCTGAGCGACGACGTTGGCCTTGCGAGCGGGGAGCAGGAGCTCCCGCTGCCACGGCTTGTGGAGCTTGATCGCTACCTGCGTCAGTTCGCGGGTCAAAGCGACGCGAGACCCAATCTCAGGAGCGCGATAGAGGTCACGGAGCAAGTAGGGGAGAGCGTCGGTGATGTTCTCGAACTCGTAGGTACGGTTGGCCATGTCAGTGCGCCACCGAGGGGTCGATCATGCGGTCCAGCAGGTCGAGCGCGGAGGCTTGGAGGACTTCTACCGTGGGCCGCAGTACGTCCCCAGAGGCGGCCCGAGCGGCGTCCCCAGCGGCGTCCCGAGCGGCGTCCCGAGCGGCGTCCCCAGCGGCGGCCCAAGCGGCGGCCCGAGCGGCGTCCCGAG